>OLRP01002237.1_pt1 | contig 13653 bp, 9 predicted proteins | sample 1672401 | NCBI WGS metagenome assembly OLRP01 (sample SAMEA3136682, study PRJEB25190) | human gut metagenome | reverse complement strand
GTCCATCAACCACGCCAAGGCCGCCGAAATTCCCATCATCGTCGCCATCAACAAGATGGATAAGCCCGACGCCAACCCCGAGCGTATCAAGCAGCAGCTCACCGAGTACGGCCTTGTTGCCGAAGACTGGGGTGGTGACACCATTGTCTGCCCCATCTCCGCCAAGACCGGCATGGGCGTGGACAACCTGCTGGAAATGGTCGTCCTGACCGCCGAGATGCGCGAGCTGAAGGCCAACCCCAACCGCTCCGCCCACGGCGCTGTCATCGAGGCCCGCCTGGACAAGGGCCGCGGCCCCGTGGCCACCCTGCTGGTCCAGAACGGCACCCTGCACCAGGGCGACGTGATCATCGCCGGCACCGCCGTGGGTCGTGTCCGCGCCATGACCGACGCCAAGGGCCGGAAGATCAACGAGGCCGGCCCCTCCGTGCCTGTGGAGATCACCGGTATGGGTGAAGTCCCCGGCGCCGGCGACGACTTCCACGCCGTGGCCGACGAGCGTATGGCCCGCGAGCTGGTGGAGCAGCGCAAGCACGAGAACAAAATGGCCGCCAACTCCTCCAGCCAAAAAGTTACTCTGGACGATCTGTTCTCTCAGATCCAGCAGGGCGAGCTGAAGGACCTGAACATCATCGTGAAGGCCGACGTGCAGGGCTCCATCGAAGCGCTGCGCGACGCGTTCGAGAAGATGGACCAGTCCGAGGTGCGCATCAACATCGTGCACTCGGCCGTGGGCGGCATCACCGAGACCGACGTCACGCTGGCATCGGCCTCCGACGCCATCATCATCGGCTTCAACGTGCGCCCCACGGGCAAGTCGAAGCAGCAGGCCGAGAAGGAAAAGGTCGACATCAGGCTTTACCGTGTCATCTACCAGGCTATCGAAGATATCAATGCCGCACGAGTCGGGCTGCTGTCTCCCGATATCGTCGAAGAGGACACCGGTACCGCCGAGGTTCGCGAGCTCTTCCGTGTTCCCAAGGTTGGCGTTATCGCCGGTTGCTACGTTACCGAGGGTGAGATTTATCGCGACGACAAGGTTCGTATCGTCCGTAACGGCACGGTTATCTTCGACGGCAAGCTCGGTTCCATGCGCCGCTTCAAAGACGACGTTAAATCGGTCAAGCAGAACTACGAGTGCGGTCTTGGCATCGAGGGCTACCAGGACCTCAAGGTCGGCGACTTCATTGAAGGCTACGTCGTCAAAGAAGTTGAGCGTACCGAGTAGCAAAAGGCTTTCGTGCTAACGAGAGCAGTTGCATCACAGCAGACGGGCATCCTGTAAGATAGGGGTGCCCGTCTTTTCGAATGAGATAGGAATCAATCATGAAACAGAATTCTTCGAGCCGCCGTGTTAACGAGCAAGCACGCCAGGTTATCGCCGAGATCTTGATGTTCGAGGTTTCTGATCCGCGCTTGAGCATGGTCACCATCACCGGCTGCGAGGTCAGCTACGACCGTTCCGTCTGCAACGTCTACTACACCACCGATCCCGAGCGCTACGCCGGGGCTCAGGCTGCCTTCGAGGCCGCTGCGGGCCATATCCGCTCGCTCATGGCGAAGAAGCTCTCCTGGCGCGTGGCGCCGGAGCTGCGCTTCTACGTGGACTCGTCCGTCGATCAGGCCGAGGCCATCTCCCAGGCGCTGAATTCCGAGCGCGAGCATCAGGAGAAGCGCATCGAGGAGGAAACCATCGGAGAGGATCGGGAGTACTAGTTTCATGACGGTGACGCCCCAGACCAACACGACGCTTTCCGAGATCGCCTCCGCGCTCGCCGAGCGCGACCGCTTCGTCATCGGAGGCCATGTGAGCCCTGACGGTGACTGCCTTGGTTCGGCGCTGGGGCTCGCCTGGGCCTTGCGCCAGCTGGGCAAACAGGTCACGTGCGTGCTTGCCCGCGACGAGGAGCCGCCGAGCGATCTCATGTTTTTGCCCGGGGCCGACGGGCTCGTTCCCGCCGCGCGCTTCGAGGGGCCCTGCGAGTGCTTTATCGCCGTGGACGTGCCCACGCCGGAGCGGCTCGGCGATGGGGCGCGCCTTCACGAGGCGGCGCCCTTCACGGTCACCGTGGATCATCATGCGGTGCCCCGGGCCATGAGCGACCTCAGCTACACCGATCCGGACGCTGCCTCCACGTCGCTGCTCATCTGGGAGCTGGCGGCGCTTTTGGGCGCCGATCGCGAGCGCATTGTCGCCACCTGCTGCTACACCGGCCTCATGACCGACACCGGCCGCTTCCAGCACGGCAACACCGACGCTGTCGCGTTCAAGGGGGCGTGCGAAATGGTGGCCGCTGGTGCACGGCCTGGGGAGATCGCCCGGGAGTTCTACCAGAACCGCAGTCTCGCCTCCATCGAGCTTGAGGGGCGCACCGTGAGTCATATGTGCTTGTCCGGCGACGGCGAGGCGGTGCTCTCGTGGCTCTCGCTCGCCGATTTCGCCGAGTGCGGTGCCGTGAAGGCCGATGCCGAGCCCATGATCGATCTTCTGCGCTCCTTGCGCGGCGTGCGCGTTGCCTGCATGCTGCGGGAGCAGGACGGAGAGGTGCGCGGCAGCTTCCGTTCCAAGGACGACACCGACGTGGCCGCCATCGCCGGCGAGTTCGGCGGCGGCGGACATAAGGCCGCGGCTGGATTCACCATTCACGATGATTTGCGCGGGGCCGTGGAGACCGTCGCGCGCCGTTTGGGCATCGAGAGCCCGACCTTGCCGGAGGAGCGCCTGTGAAGCGGGGGACGACCGATCTGTGCCTCGTACTTGCCGTGGACAAGCCGAGCGGCATGACCTCCCACGATGTGGTGAGCCGCGCCCGGCGCATCTTCGGCGAGAAGCGCATCGGGCACACGGGCACCTTAGATCCGCTCGCCTCGGGGGTGCTGCCCCTGTGCGTGGGGCCGGCCACCCGGCTCGATCAGTTCCTCACCGGCCACGACAAGTCCTACGTGGTCTCGGTCGTCTTCGGCGCCGCTACCGATACCGACGACTGCGACGGAGAGGTCATCCGCACGGGCGTTGTGCCCGATGAGGTGTTCGACCCGTTCTTCGCCAGCGTCTTCGTGGGCGGTTTGGTGGGGAAGTCCAAGCAGCTGCCGCCGGTGTACTCGGCCATCAAGGTGGGGGGAACCAAGGCCTGCGATGCGGCTCGCAAGGGGCGCGTTATCGATCTGGCGCCGCGCGACATCGAGGTGTACTCCGCCGAGCTTCTGGGCATCGGGGGCGCCGACGGCACGGAACCGGCCCGCTGGGACATCGCCTTCAAGGTGTCGAAGGGCACCTATATTCGCGCGCTCGCCCGTGACATCGGCAACAGCCTGGGGTGCCCCGCCCATGTGGGGGCGCTGCGCCGCACGGCGGCCGGCGCGATCGGCATCGCCGACTGCGTGACGCTGGAGGTTTTGGAGGAGATGGGGGAGCGCTCCGCTCTGGATCCGCTGAAGGTGCTCGGCATGCGCTTCATCTACCTCGACGATGCCGCCGCGGCACGGGTGCGCAACGGCAACCCGCTGGACGGGCGCGCCGTGGAGCTCTTCGAGCGCCGCAGCGTCGACCCGGCGGCGGAGCTGTGCGCCTGCACGGCCGGGGTGCGCCCCAGCTGCGAGCCGCCGCAAAATGGCGAGGTCGTGGCCCTTGTGGCCGATAACCGCATCGTGGCATTATATGAGTATCATGTCGACAAGGGGCGTTTCGCCCCCCGATGCGTGTTTCCGATAGGAGTTTCCCGTGGCTGCAGTGATCTCTAGGAACGATCCCGCCTTCGACGAGGCCCTGCTCGATCGCGCCTCGGTGGCCTTCGGCGTCTTCGACGGCGTCCACGAGGGGCACCGCTTCATCATCGGCGAGGCGGTAAACACGGCCCGCGAAGAGGGGCGCGCGAGCGCCGTCATCACCTTCGACATCGATCCCGACGAGGTGTTCGCGGCTGATCGGCTGAAGAAGCTCATGACCAACGAGGCGCGCATCGCCAAGCTGGCCGAGCTGGATGTGGACGCGGTCGTGGTGCTGCCGTTCTCCCGCGAGTTCGCGGCCCAGAGCCCCGAGGATTTCCTTAACGCCTGCTTCGGCGGCGGCGTGCCGAGCCACATCCACATCGGCAGCGACTTCCATTTCGGTCGCAAGGCCGCGGGCAATGTGGAGAGCTTGCGTGTGTGGGGCGCCGAGCGCGGCATGGAGGTGCACGGCCACGAGCTCCTCTCCGAGGGCGGCCGCCCCGTGACGGCCACGCGCATCCGCGGCCTTCTGTCCGAGGGCCGGGCCCGCGAGGCGGCCGACCTTCTGGGGCGCCCCTACGAGCTTTCGGGTCTCGTGCGCCCGGGCCGCGGCGAGGGCCGCGACTTCGGCTTCGCCACGGCGAATTTGGAGGTGCCTCCCATGCTTCTCGCCGTCGGCGAGGGGGTGTACGCCTGCTATGCCGTAGTGGAAGGCGCCCGCTACAAGGCGGCCGTGAACGTGGGCGTTCCCGCTACCTTCGCCGACACGGCTAAGGAGAACATTGAGGTGCACCTCCTCGATTTCGATGAGGACATCTACGGCCAGGACATCGAGGTGGAGTTCATCGAATGGCTGCGCCCCATGCGCGCCTTCGAGAGCACCGACGAGCTCATCGCCACTGTCCAGTCCAACATAGCCTGGGTCCGGGAGAATTTGTAGCGAAATCGGGTCGAGCCGGGAGCGAGCCTATCGGTTCGAGCGGTCTTTGAAGAGCTGGTCGTATTGGACGATGGCGTAGGACTTCAGGGCGTCCTCGGCTCTCTGCTGGGCGTCGGTTTCCACGGTCTCGCCGAACCAGTGCCACGCTCCCTCGGCATCCCGGTAGCCGTTCAGGTTCACGGCGGGCAGCGCCTGGCGCAGGGCCGAGCGGTACAGGGCTCGTGAGTCGCGGGGCAGCCCCGTTGCATCGAGAAGCAGGTTTGAAAGATAGTTCAAGCTCGTGATGTCGGCGTCCTCGATGCGCGTGAGCGTGTCCCCGTACTTCCCGCGGGCCGCGCCGTTCGCCCAAATGAAATAGGGCGTCCGGTAGCGTGCCTGCACCTCTTCCAAGCCGGCGTCCTCCACGGGCTTGCCGAAGGTCTCCTCGAAGAGCCAGTCGGCGAAGCCGGGTTGGTGGTCGCCGAAGAACACGACGATGGTGGGCTCGTTCCGCGCGTTCAGCTCGTCCACGAGCCAGCGCAGATCCTCATCCGAGCGCCGGATGGCCGCCAGAAACTCGTCCACCTCGGGGTTTTCCACCTCGTCCGATTCCAGATGCACGGCATCAGCGGCGGGAACGAGCCCCGTGTCGTATCCGCCGTGGTTCTGGATGGTGACATCGAAGACGAACTGGGGCCCCTCTCCCTCGTCGATCTTCTCCAGCACGCGCTCGTAGGTGGTGCGATCCGTGACGAGGTCGCGGAAGGTGTCGGCGTCTTCCATGGTGGTGATGTCGTCGAACGCGTCGAATCCGAGCTGCTCGTAGATGCGGTCGCGCCGCCAGTTGGCCGCCTCGGCCGGGTGAATCGCATGGGTGCCGTACCCCAGGCTGCGGAAGTAGGAGGCGAGGTTGTCCACCCCTTCCAAATCGTAGAGCACGTAGGGGTACACGCCGCCGCCCATGTTGCCCATGGAGGCGCCGGTGAGGAACTCGAACTCGCTGTTGCAGGTGCCCCCGCCCATGGCCGAGACGTACACGTCGCCCGCGGCCAGGGAATCGTTGGCCACCTCGTGGAAGAACGTCGGCGCGGCGTTTGTTCCCTCAAGGCCGGGGTATTCGGAGAGATCGGAGAACGTCTCGTTCATGATGGCGATGACGTTGGGGCCGTCGTAGGGGAGTGCTTCGGGCTGTTCCGGCGCTGCATCGCCAGTGGTGGGCGCCGTTGAGTTTTGGTTGCCCGTTGTGTCGGGCGAGGGGGACTCTGCCACCGTGCCGTCCGTTCCCGTCAGCGGATCCTCGGCGAAGGGGGCCAGGATGGCGTCCACGGCCTCGGCGGAGTAGCCCTCCGGAGGCTTGGGCGTCAGCTCTTGGGCCCGCGAGAGGAAGCAGAGCGCGGTGCCCTGGGTGGCGTAGGAGCCGCGCACGTCCCATACGTCCACAGTCACCTCGCAGTCCTTCTTGATATCGATGGCCTGGTACTGCATGGCGCCGAGGCACACCAGCAGGGCCGCCGCCAGCATGTTGGCGGCAATGTCCCAGCGGGCGCGCTTTCGTTGGGGGCACAGCTTCGCCAGGGCGATGCAATAGGCGGCGAACAGCGCCCAGCAGAACGCGAGGCGACCGGTGAGAAACAGGCTGTAACCGCCGGCCACCGAGGCGGCGGTGCCGAGGGCGAACAGATCCGCCGGCACGATGGGCTGCCCCTTGAAGGCGATGATGAAGAAGTTGGCGGTGCCCCACATAAGGCACAGTCCCACGAACGCGGCGAGCGATGCGCGGGTGCGCTGTCCCGCCAGAAAAGTGATGGCGCAGCCCAGCCCCAGGATGAGCAGGTTGTCGATGACGTAGCGCTGGGGAATGGCGAAGACATCGCCGTTCCACGGCAGCTCGAGGAGCAGAAAGCCCAAAACGACGGCGAGCGCGAAGAAGACGCTGCGTCGCAGCGCGTCCATTGCCCGCGGCCGCCCCGTGGCGCCCGAGCTGGTTTCAGTTCGTTCCCTATTCAAATAACCCCTCCGGTTCAAGAGTAAAACAACAACTTACCACGGCTGGAGCTGCTTCGCTTTGGACGGAACGGAACGTCCCGCCCGTCTCGGGAAAATCTCCATGGCAATTCGGGCCATAATTTTCGAGTTGTTAGCATTGCGAATGGCCTCCCGCTATCCCACCAATTCCACAAGAAGGCTGAAACTATCGATAAACGAATAGTCGATGAGGCAAATTCTTTCAGCGAAGCTCGAAGAACGCCATAAGCGATCTCATCAATGCTAACAACTCGAAATTTTGGCGAAAAAATGGGTGAGAAATCGTCTGGAAGGACACAGGCTGGAATCTGCGGGTATACTGCACCCATGAGTAAAGAACGAATTTCCTGGGAAAACGAATACCCCGACGAGTTGGAGCGCGAGGGCCGCATGAGGCCGACGCTCGCCCGCGCCGTGCGCGATCATGAAGCCGCGGGCAACGCTGTTGACGAGGCCGTCGCGGAGGCAGTCTGGGCGGACGGCGAAGGCGAGGCGGCCGCCATGGACGTCGTCGACGACGCGGCCGCCATGGGAGCGGTCGCGGAGGCAGCCGTCGCGGAAGCCGTGGGCGAAGGCGGTCGCGCCAAGCCCGGTCGCTCCCGCGAGACCCAGCAGCAGAAGCTCGCGCGCATCAAGCGCGAGCTGGAGGCGGTGCCCACCGAGCCCGGCGTGTACCTGTGGAAAGACGCCGCCGGCGAGGTCATCTACGTCGGCAAGGCCAAGCAGCTGCGGGCGCGCATGCGCCAGTACGTGAACTTCCAGGACGATCGCGCGAAGATTCCCTTGCTCGTGGAGGCCATCGACTCCTTCGACTACCTCGTCGTCGACAACGAGCACGAGGCGCTCGTGCTGGAGAAGAACCTCATCAACCAGTACAGCCCGTTTTTCAATGCGGACTTCAAGGACAACAAGAGCTACCCCTTCATCGCGCTCACCAAAGGCGATGTGTTCCCGGCCATCAAGTACACTCGCGAGAAACACAAGTCCGACACGAAGTACTTCGGTCCTTTCACTGACGCCCGCGCCGCCCGGGAGATGATCGACATCGCCCGGCGTGTGGTGCCCCTGTGCGCCGCCACCTGCGCCGACTGGCGGGGACTCACGCGCGCGCTGGAGAAGGACCCGCTCGCTTTCTTGAAGCGCGATGCGCGTCCCTGTTTCGACTGCCACGTGGGCCTCGGCCCCGGCGCCTGTTGCGGGGCCATTACGCCCGAGGAGTACGCCCAGAACGTGCGGCGCATCGAGCGCTTCCTCGCCGGCAACCACCGCGAGTTCGTCGACGAGCTGACGGCGGAAATGCAGGAGGCCGCCGAAGAGCTCGACTTCGAGCGGGCGGGACGGCTGAAGGCGCGCATCGACACCATCAACTCGCTCGCCGACAAGCAGCACGCCGTGTCCTCGCGCGACCTGTCCGCCGACGTCGTCGGGTTCTTCCGCGAGGAGACCGTGGCCGGGGTGAACGTGCTCGTCATCCGCGAGGGACGCATCGTGAACGCCAACGAGTTCGTCTTGAACCGTGGCACCGACGTGCCCGATCAGGATCTGCTGCGCAACTTCCTCATGCGCTACTACGACACCACCACCTCCATCCCGCGCGAGGTGATCGTGCGCGCACTGCCCGAGGACGCCGAGGCCATGGGGGAATGGCTCACGGGCAAGCTCGACTCGGCCCACGGCGCCAAGGTGCGCTTCTGCGCCCCGCAGAAGGGGGAGAAGGCCGACCTTCTGACCATGGCCGAGACCAACGCGCGCCACGTTCTCATGCGCTACAAGGTGCGCACGAACTACGACGACAAGCGCATCAACAACGCCCTTCTGCAGCTGGAGAGCGCCCTGGCCTTGGACGCGCCGCCCATGCGCATCGAGTGCTTCGACATCTCCACCATCCACGGCTCCTACACGGTGGCCTCCATGGTGGTGTTCACCGGCGGAAAGCCGGACAAGAACCAGTACCGCCGCTTCAAGATAAAGACGCCGCTCGACGAGGCCAACGACTTCCTCTCCATGCAGGAGGTGATGCGGCGCCGCTACGCGCCGGAACGTTTGAGCGACGAGCGCTTCGGCAGCAAGCCGGACCTCATCATCCTGGACGGCGGAAAGCCGCAGCTGACGGCGGCGCTCGCCATGTTCGAGGAGATGGGGATCGACGACATCGCCATTTGCGGTCTGGCCAAGCGCGACGAGGAGCTGTTCGTGCCTTGGCAGGACACGGGACCGGTGGTGCTGCCCTCAGGCTCGGCGTCGCTGTACCTGGTGAAGCAGGTGCGCGACGAGGCCCACCGCTTCGCCATCACCTTCCACCGCGAGCTGCGCGGCAAGGGTATGACGGCGAGTATTCTGGACGACGTGGCGGGTCTGGGGCCCGTGCGAAAGAAGGCGCTGATGAAGCACTTCAAGTCGTTCAAGAACCTGAAGGCCGCGAGCCTCGAGGACATCAAGGCCGCCAAGGTCATCCCCGAAGAGGTGGCCGAGGAGCTGGTGCGCGTTCTCGCGCAGTATAATGAGCGGAAAGAAGAGAAGGAAGAACAGCTGGCCGATAGCGTCCTGGCGAACACCATCCCGTAGGGGCAGACCTTGGTCTGCCCTTCCGAGCGGGATAGCCATGCTTATGAGGGGCGACCAAGATCGCCCCCTACGGAGAGCTCGTTCAGACAAACGGAAAGCCTCTGTGAAGAAGAGCGATCCTTTCAGGAAAGGAGGCCTTTGTGGCCGAGGAGGTAATGGAAGAGGCTCAGATGCCCGACTTCGTCATCGTGACGGGCATGTCCGGCGCCGGGCGCACGGAAGCCATGCACGTCTTCGAGGATTTGGGCTACTACTGCGTGGACAACTTGCCTTCGAGCCTGCTCGCCGAGCTCGTGCGCGTGAACGAGAGTACCGAGCACGAGGGCGGCCGGCGTCGTCTGGCCGTGGTCTGCGACTCGCGCAACGGCGACTTCTTCGGCGATCTGGAGGCCGAGCTTTCCTCCATGCGAGAGGCCGGCGTCTCCTACAAGACGCTGTTCCTCGATGCCGCCGACGACAAGCTCATCGCCCGTTACAAGTCGAGCCGCCGCCGGCATCCGCTGTGCACCGACGGCACCACCATCTGGCAGGGCATCCAGCGCGAGCGGCTCATGCTCATGGGCCTTCGCGACCGCGCCGACTACGTCATCGACACCACCGATATGCTGCCCCAGAAGCTGCGCAGCACCATCCGGGGGCTCTTCGCCACGGGCAGCGAGCGCAAGGGGCTTGCGGTCACCGTGTACTCCTTCGGCTTCAAGCACGGCGCCCCCTACGATGCGGATCTCGTCATGGACGTGCGCTTCCTGCCGAACCCCTATTACGATCCGGAACTGCGGCCGCTGACGGGGCTGGACGCCCCGGTGCGCGACTTCGTGCGCATGCGCGAGGAGACCATCGAGTTCGAGCAGAAGTGGCACGACCTTTTGGACGTCGTCATGCCGGGGTACGTCGCCGAGGGCAAGCAGCAGCTGGCCATCGGCGTGGGCTGCACCGGCGGCCAGCACCGGTCGGTGGCGCTTGCCGAGGCCACGGGCGATTACCTGAAGTCGAAGGGCTATCGGGTGAGCGTTGCCCATCGCGATCTGCGTCTGGCCGAGCGCGGTCACGACGTGCAGCGCGAGAGCGACAACGTGCTGGACGCCCGTGCCGGCGGCGGAAAGGAAGCGTAGAAGGTGGCCGGCATAAAGAAGAGCACCGAGGCCTTCCGCGTTGATCCGGCGGCCACGGCGGCGTTCTCGGCCCTGCGCAGCGCGCTTCCGAACCTGCGGCCTTTGGATGAGGACGCCCGCGCACTGAAGGCGGTGGTCATCGGCGGGGGCACCGGCGCTCCGGTCTCCATCCGGACGCTGCTCTCCTTAGGCGTGCAGACGAGCGCCGTCGTGGCCATGGCCGACGACGGCGGCAGCACCGGTGTTTTGCGCGAGGAGGCCGACGTCACGCCGCCCGGCGACATCCGCAAGTGCCTCGTGGCCTTTGCGAAGGATCCCGCCGACCCGCTTGTGCGGGCGCTCAAGTACCGCTTCGCCGTGGCCCGCGACCATGCTCTGGGCAACCTCCTTCTGGCCGCGCTGGAAGATGCGACGGGGTCGTTTCCCGAGGCCATCGCCATCTGCGAGAAGCTGGTGGACGCCCAGGGGCACGTGTATCCCTCGACGTTGGACCACGTGGTGTTGTCGGCCCAGACCCAGGACGGGCGCATTCTGGACGGTCAGGCCGTGGCCTGCCATTCCAAGACGGCGCTTGCGCAGGTGTGGCTCTCCGCCGAGGACGGCCGGCCGCCGCGCCCTTACGAGCCGGCGCTTCAGGCCATCCGCGAGGCCGACCTCATCGTGCTGGGCCCGGGGTCGCTGTTCACCTCCATCATCCCGAACCTGCTCATCCCCGGCGTCGTCGAGGCCATCCGCGCCTCTCGGGGCCGCGTGCTATTCGTGTGCGCCCTGGCCGACGTGCAAGGGGAGACGTGGGGGCTGACGGCCCGCGAGCACTTCGAGGCGCTGACGGCCCACGGCATGGAGGGGCTCATCGACTACATGCTCGTGCACTCGAAGGTGCCTCTGCGCGCCGAAAGCCCCGCCACGGGCAGCTTCGCGGCCATCTCCGGGGCCGAGCTGGAGCACGCTTCCACGAGCGACTTGAACGACGACCAGCTCATCAAGGGGGTGCGTCCCATCTCCATCTCCTACGCCGATATGCTCGCCATCCAGTCCCGCGGTCCCATCGTCATCAGCCGAAACCTCGTGGACGCCGAGCAGCCCACGTGGCACTCGCCCTTCGCGCTGCGCGATGCCTTCCAGAACGTCATCAAGCTCTCGCGGGCGCGCCGGAGCTAGGCCATGTCGTTCACGTCCGAGGTGAAAGACGAGCTGGCCCGGGTCATGCCCGCCTGTCCGCAGTGCGAGAAGGCGACGCTCGCGGCGCTGGTGCGCATCGAGGGGACGCTCTTCGTGAGCGGACCTGCCCGCTACCGGGTGGAGATCGCCACGGACGCGCCGGCCTCAGCACGGCTCGTCGTGCGGCTTTTGCACGGCATCTATTCGTTGAAGACGAACCTCACCATGCGCCGTTCGGTGCTGCACAAGACACCGAACTACCTCATCGAGGTGCCGGCCCAGCCCCATCTGGCCGACGCCTTGCGCGACATGGGGGTGCTCTCGGCCGAGGGCGGCCTCGAGATGGGTATCAAGGAATCGCTCGTGGCCAAGCCCTGCTGCGCGGCGGCCTACCTGCGCGGCGCCTTTTTGGGCAGCGGCTTCATCTCGAATCCCAAAAGCGACTTCCACTTCGAGATCACCGTGGAATCCGAGGCGCTGGCCGAGGGGCTCGTGGAGCTCATGGCCCGCAAGGACATCACGGCCCGCATCATGGCACGGCGCAGCTCGTACATGGTCTACCTGAAGAGCGGCAACGCCATCACGGAGTTCCTCGCCTTCACCGGCGCCCACCAGGCGGCGCTTTCCATGGAGGAGGAGCGCGTCGTGAAGTCGGTGCGCAACGACGTGAACCGCCAGATCAACGCCGAGCTGGCCAACCAGCAGAAGGCCGCCAGCGCCGCCGTAGAGCAGATTTACGCCATCCGGCGGGTGGTGGAGCACTACGGTATGGAGGACTTGCCCCCGGCGATCCGGGAGTTCATCCGCCTGCGGGTCACCTACCCCGAGGCGTCGCTGAAGGAGCTCGGCCAGCGGGCGACGCCGCCCCTTTCCAAGAGCGCCGTCTATCACCGCGTCCGCCGCCTCGAGTCAATGGCCGCCGAGCTGGACGCGGGGGAGTAGCGCCGGCAGCCCCATCGAAGTGGTAAACGGCCTCTCTAGCTTCTCCCTTGTGCCGTATTTCCTCCAGTAAGTTGTGCCCGAGTCAATTTACTGGAGGAAATAGGCAGCAAGTTGTTGCGCTCGCTTTTGTGCAGGCGGGACGGTTTTCGGGGCCGTCGGCTTTATCGTGGTGGGAATCGCTTAGCTTCGTAGTAAACTTGTGAGAGGCCTAACAGCTGATACGTGCCCATCGGGCTTTGCGAGTATCTTGTGAAAGGAGATACGCATGACAACCAAGGTAGGCATCAACGGATTCGGTCGCATCGGACGCCTCGTCTTCCGCGCCATGGCCGACGATCCCGCGGTCGAGGTGATCGCCGTCAACGATCTGGGCGACAAAGCCACCGCTGCTCACCTGCTGAAGTACGACTCCATCCACGGCATCCGCAATTTTGATATCGAAGTGACGGATGACGGCTTGGTGGTGGATGGCAAGCACGTGACCATGCTTTCCGACCGCGATCCGGCGAACCTGCCCTGGGGCGAGCTGGGTGTGGATGTGGTCGTAGAGGCCACCGGCATCTTCAAGACCGGCGAGCTGGCGCAGAAGCACCTGGATGCCGGCGCCAAGAAGGTCGTCATTACCTGCCCGGCCAAGGACGAGGACATCACCATCGTCATGGGCGTCAACGACGACCAGTACGACCCCGAGGTGCACAACATCATCTCGAACGCCTCCTGCACCACCAACTGCCTGGCTCCCTTCGCCAAGGTGCTGCTGGAGAACTTCGGCATCAAGCGCGGCTACATGAACACCATTCACTCCTACACCAACGACCAGAAGATCCTCGATCTTCCCCATAAGGATCTGCGCCGCGCCCGCGCTGCCGCCGTGTCTATGATCCCCACCACCACCGGTGCCGCCCGTGCCGTGTCCCTCGTGCTCCCCGAGCTCAAGGGCCGTCTCGACGGCTTCGCCACCCGCGTTCCCACCCCCGACGGCTCCATGGTCGACCTCACGGTGGAGCTGGAGAAGTCCGTGACCGCCGAGGAGATCAACGCCGCCATGAAGGCCGCGGCCGAAGGTCCCTTGAAGGGCATCTTGGAGTACACCGAGGATCCCATCGTGTCCATCGACATCGTGGGCAACGACCACTCCTCCATCTTCGACTCGCAGCTGACCATGGTGCTCGGCGGCGAGGGCAACTTCGTCAAGTGCATCTCCTGGTACGACAACGAGTG
>OLRP01002234.1_pt1 | contig 13675 bp, 13 predicted proteins | sample 1672401 | NCBI WGS metagenome assembly OLRP01 (sample SAMEA3136682, study PRJEB25190) | human gut metagenome | reverse complement strand
TGTTCAGTTTAACAGACTCATCTTCCACTAACATCTTAGTTAGTAAACGCATCGCAACAGCTCCTAAATCGTATTCAGGAATGTTGTAAGTTGAAATGGTTGGACGCATCATTGTCAAATATTTTGAGTTCAAGATACATACAAGTTCTGTATCATCTGGAATTGAATATCCGCTTTCTTTACATGCGTTCATTAAAGCGATGGCTTGAGAATCACGGAATGTGATGACCATACGACTTGGTTTGTGGTCTTTGTAGTAATCGGATAAGAATGTGTAGCTTGATTTATAGCTATCATCGTATGTAACATACTTATCAAATACCAATCCTTTTTCTGCATAAGCACGATCTACACCCGCTTTTAATTGTTCCATCATAGAAAGATTCAATTTATCTTCTACCATAGAAATATCATCAATGCCCTTTTCGAAGCATTCATTCACAAATTCATAAGCCATACGTTCGAAGTTGATATATACATTTCCAACGTTACCAATCTTTTGCCCTTTTAATTTACTTCCAACTACAACCATTGGAATTTGGTATTCATGTAAAACTTCCATTTCATCTTCTGAGAAGTTGTCATTAAACAAGATTACACCATCGACACGTGATTTAATAATAGATTCAATCACATCCTGCATTTTTGAAATTCCCTTACTTGTTGTATGGAACATGATGTTGTAGTTATAGATTTTTGCGACATCCATCAAACCATTCAAGATTTTTGCGTTGTACGCAAACAATTTTTCGCTCATTACGATTGAAATTGTCGTGGTTTTAGACAATGCCAAACCTTGCGCAATGGCATTTGGTTTATAACCCAATTTTTCAATAGCTTGTTGAACACGCATACGTGTATCTTCACGCACTACATTACTATCATTAATAACACGTGATACAGTTGCCAATGAGACATCGGCTTCTTTGGCAACATCATAAATGGTAATTCGTTTCATTCCTATTCGTCCCCCTTATTAAAAATCTTCTTTAATCCACTAAACAATGCTTCGGTAGCTTTACCCGTTACTTCTTCTGCTTTATCAACGGCACGAATAACAGAATCATTCGTACGAATTTCATCGACTTTTTCATCCGCCTTATCAATTACCTTGCGCAAAGAATCATTTTTTCTTAATGTTTCTTTTCCAAATTTAAAGCCCTCAACAACCAATCCAGCTGTACCCTGTAAGAATTCTTTTCCAGCTGACATTGTCTGTTTAAATTGTTCACTTTCACTTACTTCAACCACTTTATCCTTTGTCGAAGAAAGAATATCTTTCGCATCTTCTTTTGCCTGCGATAATGCTTCCTTAACCTTTTCAGGATCCGAAGCATCCTTTAATAAGTCACGCACATCATCGAATAATTTTTCGATTTTGCTCTTGGCATCCTCAATAATTCTTTCATTATCTGTATTTTCGGATTCATGCATTACTTCAAGCTCTAGCATCGATTCTTTTTCTAAATCATCAATTAATTGTTTTTCATCCATGTCATTCATCCTCCTTTGTTTCTATGCTTTCTTTTCCATTTTTTTTACTTTGAAACCAGTCTTTGGCATTTTGTACATTTTCACTTAACGCACCAACCACATTCATAAATGTTTCTTTTGCGGTTTGATTTACCTCATCCACCGTATTCGAAATATTTTCTGCCGTTTTTAATGGCGCATCTAGTTTTTTCAATTGATCATTGGCCGTATCCAATGTTTTTGAGACTTGTTTTAAAGTTTCAATCAATTGCTTCAAAAAGAGAATCATATAAATTAATGCGATGACACCAACGATGGGTAACACATATGAAAATGCACGAGCTAATGTACTCATAAAGATATCTAAACTCACAATACCACCTCAGAAAAATTATAACATGAACTCTCTAACTTATCTATTTATTTTGAAACTTTTTTTCACATGCGTGAAACCGCTACAAATAATAAAGGAAGTGTCGAATTATTCGAATACTTCCATAAAATATAATCTAGACGCATAATACGGGAAATGATGAACATTTTCATGGCAAATGCAAGCTTTCATTGAACACCCACCTAGCTCTTCAAAAAAGGATATGCTGAAATCGATGTATAACCATGTTGTTTTTTCATATTTTCTTTGAAATCAGCTCTTCCTTTTTTATTTTCTCTGTTCATTCAAGTATTTTCGTAGGAATGGAGTGAATGCCTTTTGAAAACTCCACATCATTTTTTCCAGTAGGATCACTCAATCCCCAATCTTCTCTATATTCACATGGAATCGCAGGACAATTTACATTACATCCAATTGTGATCACAATATCTACTCGCACTATTTCTGACAACAATTTGGAATATTGTGTTTTTTCCATGTCTATTTAATCCAGATCTTTCATTAAACGTTCGTCATCTTGATTGATTTGTGGTTTTGTTTCTGTTCCAGCAAAATAGCTTTCAAATACATTTGAAGAAAGGTGTTTTGACAATGCTTAGGCAATTTGACTACGACACGTATTATATACACAGATAAAAGCCACCTTTGGTTTTTTCATAAATAAATCACCCACCCTTCCTAGTTTTTAACTTCGTCTTAGGTCAATGTTTTTCCATAGGATATGATTTCACTTCTTCTGTCTAAACAGAACAAAAAGCCTATTCCCTTATAAAAAGGTATAGGCTTTTTCAACAATCTACAAGTATCCTTAAATACTCTTATAAGATTTTTTCTAATTTATCTCTCAATAAGTAGATGTCCTTACTAGACATGAAGACAAAGGCTGCTGGAGCTAATGTTTTTAACTTTTCAGCTGAAGCATCATCTACATCTAATAAAATCGCATTAGGACAACGATCCATCAAATCTTGAATTGTGACTGTGATTGTTTCATCTTCTCTTACGGCATTTTTAGGGAAATCCAGTAAACATACTTGATCCGCCGTATTTAAACTCTTGGCAAAGTCATCCAAGAAATATTGTAGACGTGAATAACGATCTGGTTTATATAACGCTACAATTTTCTTTTCTGGATATTTTTTACGAACTGCATCTATCATTAGACGAATCGCTGTTGGATGGTGTGCATAGTCATCGACTAATACACTATCCTTGACTTCATCAATCACAAATCGACGAGCAATTCCTTTATAGTCTTGTAAGCCTTGTACAATGATATCTGCAGGCATACCTAACATATGAGCTAGTGCAAAACATCCTAAGGCATCTTGCATAAAGGCATCTCCCACTTCATTTAATTCAACGTGAGCTAGAATTTCACCATTATGCTTACAATCAAAATGCATACCAAATGGACCTTGTTCAATATTGATGGCTTGATAATCATTGCCATCCTTTAAACCATATGTAGTTACCGGCACATTGTAGTGTAGATTTTTAAGGTGTTCATCATCTCCAAAGATGACAATGCCTTTTTTGACTTGGTTGGCAAAACTTTGGAATGCCGATACATAATCATCCATATCTTTATAATAGTCAATGTGATCCAATTCAATATTGGTGATGATCGCATAATCTGGATGATATGCCAAGAAATGTCTTTGAAATTCACAAGATTCTAGCACAAAATGGTTGGCACGTTCTGGCATATAGCCATGACCATCTCCAATTAAGTATGCACATTCATCTTGTAAAGAAAGAACTTGGCCTAAAATGCCTGTTGTTGTGGACTTACCATGCGTTCCCGCAACACAGATAGAACTGTATGACTCTAATAAAATACCTAAGTATTCATTATAATAATATGTTTTTACAGTTGGATTGTCCATCGCCGCTTTTACTTCCGGATGCGTTTGATCAAAAGATAAACCAATGATCACTGTGTCATTATCCTTAATGTTATCGGGACTGAACGAATAGATTGGAATATGACGTGCTCTTAATCCATCTTCTGTAAAGATATATTTATCGATATCACTACCTGTGACTTCTTTATGTTCATCATGTAAGATACATGCCAAGGCAGCCATACCTGTTCCTTTAATACCAATAAAATGATAAGCCATTTTATTCACCTTCTTTGTCAAATAACGATTCTTGTTTGTTTGTTTCCTTTTTTGGCTTCTCTAACATTTCAGAAAGCTTCATATTTTTCTTTGATTCTTCAACCTTGTATTCAGGAATGGAATCCGCAGGCTGCATACTTGGTAAGTATGTTCCATACATTGGAGATAAGATTTTTGAGAAATCTTCGTCTTCTGGTTTGTTTAACGTAATCGCATCATGCACTTTATCAAATTCTTTTTTAGAATCTTCCACATTTCCAAAGATTGGAGAAAGGACTGGCTGATAATCTAAATCTTCGGCAACACGACGTACTTTTACCGATTTATGACGATCGTATTTATACACTTTTTGTTTCGGTTTTGCCTCTTCTTGTGCAATCGAATCGATATCTAAACCTTGGAAAATTGTTGTCTTCTTAGGTTTAGGTTGAATAATCGCCTTTTCAAAAATAGGAGAATTCATAAAGTTTTCAGGATCCGTTTCAATAGAGCTTGCTGCTTCCTTTAAAATTGGTTCTGGCTTTACAAATTCTTCATCTTCTAGAACTTGTGGTTGTGCAACAACAGGTTCAGGTGTTCCTTCTTCTTGTTTCGCAGGTTCTTCTACGACTTCTTCTTCATCGTCTTCTTCAACATCTTCATTGAAGATCGCATGCATTAAATCCTTTAACATATTTCCTTCTCACTTTCTATTGTCTGATTCAAAAATGCTTCTATTTCTTCTTTTGTCTTGCGAAGTGTAGAAACAAATCTTGATATTTCTTTTCCATTCTTGAAACATATAAAGCTAGGAATCCCCATCACTTCATATTCAATCGCAATATCCATACAATGATCACGATTTAAAGAATAGAACTGTAAATCACTAAATTGTTCTTCAATTTCAGGCAAGAAAGGTTTGATGTACATACAGTCTGGACACCAAAATGCTGTAAACATCATCACTTGAATGCCTGAATTTGTTAATGCGTTTAAAAATTCGTCTTTATTATGAAGCTCAGTCATGTGCATACCTCCAAACACAACGATAAATTGGCTGACCCAAAGAAATGAATTTTTGTTCATATTCTGTAATTGCATCTTCATCATGTTTTTCACGACGATAATCTACACTGATTTCAACCATCTTAAAACCGGCATTTTGAAATTCAATCAAGCTATATTCAAATAAAGCACTGTTATCGGTCTTCATTTGGACTTCGCCATTGAAAGATAAAATACGCTTGTATTGATCTAAAAAAGTAGCGCTGGATAAACGTCTTTTCGCATAACGCTTTTTAGGCCATGGATCCGAGAAATTTAAGTGGATCACATCCACTTCACGCGGATCAAACCATTCTCCAATGGAACTCGCATCATCTTGAATCAGTTTCAAACGTTTCTTTTCTGTATCCTCATCGTATTTTTTAGCGGCAATACCTGCAGCACTCTCATTCTTTTCAATCGCAATAAATCCAGTGTCTGGATACATCTTAGCCATATCTAAAGAATAGTTTCCTTTACCACACCCAATTTCGATATGTAAAGTATCTGTATCCAATAGCTTTTTCCAGTTTCCTGCTTGTTTAGATGGTTCTTTTACTAAACAACTCGCAGTAGGCAAATAATCCGTTGCCCACTTTACTTTACGCATTCTCATATTAGCTGCACAATGTCACGATCGCATCGGCATAAATACAGATAGCCTGCAATAAGTTATCTAATTTAATACCTTCATCACGTTGGTGACATCCTCCTACAAACGCATCGGTTTCAATCACTTCATTTGGAAGTTCTGGTCCATACGATACAAAATTTTCAAATTTACGAGCATATGTTCCACCGCCAATTGTGATTGGACAAGAGAAAGTATCGCCTGTGTATTTTTGATAGACACTCATTAAATCTTTCACTAAACGAGAATCTGGGTCTACGAATAATGGTTTTGAATCTCCACGATTTTCTGCTTTTATATTTGAAGTCAAGTTTGCACAGGCTGCATCAAATTTTGCCATGATTTCATCGGCATTTGTATCATTTGGATAACGAATATCAATTAAGATGTCTGTTTCATTGTTTTCCATATTGACAATGCCTGTATTCATTGTCAAGAAAGACATATATAAGCCATCTTTTTCAATACCTACTGGTTTACCCATCCAGTCTTTTAATAAGAAATATAAATCTTTTGAAAGTTGATCATCATAGGCTTCACCAATAAAGTTCAACAATAAGACAGCGGCATTTATACCGTTATATGGCATAGCTGCATGTGCAAATGCACCATCAATATGTAAAGTTACACCATCTTCACTTCTTTTGATGGAACCCTTAACACCTTGCGTAGCACAATAGAACTTAAATAAATCTTCTTGTTGATAACTCATGACATCCACTGTGACATCGGCTTTACCAATCACAATATTTGGACGGCTTCCCGCATGAAGTTTTTTGATGACAGTTGCATCACTACTTACTAAGCCAACATGTAAGCCACCTTTTTCACCATAAATAACTGGGAAATTGGCATCGGGTACAAATCCCATTTGTGGAACTTCAGCATGATCAACATAGTAGTTCATACATTCCATACCAGATTCTTCATCGCATCCCGTAATCAACATGACTCTTTTTTTCAAAGGAATGTTTAAGTCACGAATCATCTTTAATGCATAGTATCCAGCTAATGCAGGACCTTTATCATCCATAACACCACGTCCAAAGATGTAGCCATTTTCTAATGTTACTTTTAAAGGATCTTTTGTCCATCCCTCTCCTAGTGGCACAATGTCCAAGTGTCCTAAAACGCCAAATGTTTCTTCTCCTTGACCATATTCAACAACGCCTGCATATCCATCAATGTCTTTGGTTTCAAAGCCATCGCGCTTGGCCATATCTAACATGGCATCCAATACGTCACGACAGTTTTTTCCAAAAGGAGCATTTTCAGCTTTCGTTGATTCATCACGAACACTTTCATACGATACAAGTGTGTTTAAGTCTTTTAAGAAATCGTCTTTATATTTAAGTACTTCTGTATTAAAATCCATAATTTTCACCTCTACCCAACTATTTTACCACATAGTCAAGAAAAAAGAACTCGTTTTTAACGAGTTCCTAACTTTTACGCTTCTGTTTTTTCTTCTTCCGTTTTAGGTTTTGGAAGTAAAGCTTTTGCGCTTACATTGATACGACCCTTATTGTCGATTTCTGTAACCTTAACATCGATGATATCACCAAGTTTTAACACGTCTTCTACTTTATCTACACGGTGGTGAGAAATTTTAGAAATGTGTAATAAACCATCTGTATTACCAAACAAGTTAACGAATGCACCGAATTTTTCTAGACGAACAACTTTTGCTGCAAATACATCTCCAACTTTGGCAACACGTACGATGTCACTAATCATTTGTTTCGCCTTTTCAATTGTATCATAATCATTGTGGTAGATGACTACTTTTCCATCATCATCAATATCAATTTTTACATTGTCACATTGCGCAATGATTTCGTTGATCATTTTTCCACCAGGTCCAATTACATCTTTAATCTTATCTGGATCTATGTTCATCATCGCAATCTTAGGTGCATATGGACTCAATTGTTCTCTTGGACTCGGGATACATGCCAACATGTTATCTAAGATTTCTAAACGTGCCTTGTGAGCTTGTGCCAATGCTTCTTCGAAGATATTTTTAGTAATACCTGTTACTTTGATATCCATCTGTAAAGCTGTGATACCATTTTTCGTTCCGGCAACCTTAAAGTCCATATCTCCAAAGTGATCTTCCATACCTTGGATATCTGTTAAAACAGTATATTTACCTGAATTATCATCCATGATCAATCCCATCGCAATACCCGCAACAGGTGCTTTGATTGGAACACCAGCAGCCATTAAAGACATTGTTCCTGCACAAATACTTGCCTGAGAACTAGATCCGTTACTTTCCATAACATCCGCTACTGTACGAATTGTATATGGGAATTCATCTACACTTGGTAATACTTGAGCTAAAGCTCTTTCGCCTAAGGCACCATGACCAATTTCACGACGTCCTGGATTTCCCATACGTCCAGTTTCACCAACGCAATATGGTGGGAAATTATAATGGTGCATGAAACGTTTTGAATCAACAACAGTTAAGTCATCAATGATCTGGTTGTCATTTAATGCACCCAATGTAGTTGTAGATAATACCTGTGTTTCTCCACGCGTAAATAAAGCCGAACCATGAACACGAGGAAGTAAATCAACTTGTGAGTTCAATGGACGGATTTCATCGATTTGACGGCCATCTGGACGTACTTTATCTTCAATGATCAAACGACGTACTTCGTCTGCTTCAATACCACGACAGATTTCACGAGCTTGTTTCACCGCATTGTTTTGATCTTTTTCAGATTCATATTCTTTGTTTGCGATCATTTCCGCTGCTTCATCTGTTAAATCATCAATTTTTCCGTAACGCTCTAATTTTTCTTTAATCGATACAGCTGCACGAATTTGTGCTTCAAAGTTTGCACGAACTTCACGATCGATTGTTTCATCTACGGCATACAATTCGATTTCACGTTTTTCTTTACCACAAGCGGCTACGATTTCTTCTTGGAATGCACATAATTTTTTGATTTGTTCATGTCCAAACATCAATGCCGCAAGCATATCTTCTTCGCTAACTTCTTTAGCTCCAGCTTCAACCATGTTTAAAGCTTTTGCAGTACCCGCAACAGTTAAATCGATATCACTTTCTTCCATTTGAGCCACTGTAGGGTTGGCAACCAATTCTCCATTGATACGTCCAACTTTAACACCTGCGATTGGTCCATTGAATGGAATATCTGAAATACATAATGCCAATGAAGCACCAAACATAGCTGCCATTTCAGGACTTGCATCTTGATCTACACTTAATACCGTGTTGACAACCTGTACTTCATTACGGAATCCTTCCGCAAATAAAGGACGGATTGGACGGTCGATCATACGAGCTGTTAATGTCGCATGTTCGCTTGGTCTTCCTTCACGACGTAAAAATCCTCCTGGAATTTTTCCAACAGAATATAACTTTTCTTCAAAACTTACTGTTAAAGGGAAAAAGTCAATCCCTTCTTTTGCCTGGTTTGATGCACAAGCAGTTGATAAAGTCACTGTATCTCCATAACGGATAATAACGGCTCCATCAGCCTGTTTTGCGATTTCACCAGTTTCTACTGTGATCCCCCGACCACAAAAATCTAAATGAAACTCTTGTTTCGCCATTTTTTCACCTCAATCATACTTTTATATTTTATCAAATAAATGCATAAAAAAAAAGTAATCTTTTCGATTACTTTCTTAAACCTAATTTAGCGATCAATGCTTTGTAACGGTCTAAATCTTTACCCTTCAAGTAAGCTAACAATTTTTTACGACGACCAACTTTTTTCATCAATCCACGTTGTGAGTGGTAATCGTGTTTGTGTTCTTTGAAGTGTTCAGTTAAACGGTTGATTTCTTCAGTCAATACAGCGATTTGAACTTCAGGAGAACCTGTGTCACCTTCGTGTACTGCATACTCTTGCATAATTGCTTGTTTTTCAGATTTTAATAACATTTTTTCTTCCTCCATGTATATTAGTCCTTTTCTACCGAGCGAAAGGTTGGAAGTTTCCAGACTCTCAGTACAAAAGCTACTAAATGATATCATTCTATCATCATAAAATCAACTAGAATCGTATTTAATATTTCAAGTCCAGCATCATTTAAATAGATACATTCCCCTTCGAAACAAAAATACTCACGATACGTATCTAATACAGTGGCATAATGATTTTTAAAATCATTCTGATATTTCAAATTCCATTCTCTTATATTCAACCCAAACTTTGTACGCAATGCCATCATGATCGCATCCATACCTCGTTCAGATAGTGGTTCAGGAATATATGTAGAACAAGGACCCTTCAAACAATACTGCTTTAAACTTGTCGTATTATCATAACGAATGCCATCAAGTCTTCCACTTGCGCCACAGCCAAAGCCATAGAAGTCTTTATCTTGCCAATAGGCTAGATTATGTTTGGAATAATAGCCTGGCTTACAAAAGCTAGAAATCTCATAATGAATATATCCGGCTGCTTCAAGTGTTTTGGTAATGTATTCAAACATATCCGCTTCAAGATCTGGATCACAAGGCTCTACACCTGTCTTTCCAAATATTGAATTTTCTTCAATCTGTAAAGAATAGATGGATAAGTGTGGTATATCTAAACTTAAAAATGTGGAAATATCTATTTTCACATCTTCCATTGTTTGATTGGGAAGTCCAAAAATTAAATCAATGGATAAATTATGAATTCCACTTTCTTGAATCCATCGAATCACATTCTTAGCCTGATTGGATGTATGTCTTCTTCGACAGACTTTTAATAGATCATCATTAAAGCTTTGTACACCCAAACTAATACGGTTGACTCCCAAAGAAACATAAGATGCTAGTTTTTCTTCATCTAAGGATTCGGGATTGCATTCTACGGTAAATTCATCAATATCTTTGGGAAAACAATTTCTTATCGATGCAAAATCATCCAAACTTAATACACTTGGTGTGCCCCCACCAAAATAAAGAGTATGAAGATTTGAAATCTTATACTCTTGAATTTCTTGTATTAACTTTTCTTTCCAACTTGAAAAGAACTGTTCATTTTTTTGAATACGGACAAAATCACAATACGCACATATCGAATCACAGAACGGAATATGTACATAGGCTGATGGTACCATTAGTCGTCATCCATACTTAAAACGGCCATGAAGGCTTCTTGAGGAATCTCTACCGATCCAACCATCTTCATACGTTTCTTTCCTTCTTTTTGTTTCTCTAACAACTTCTTTTTACGTGAGATATCGCCACCATAACATTTTGCCAATACGTTTTTACGCAATGCCTTAATGTTTGTACGTGCAATGATCTTTCCACCAATAGCTGCCTGTACAGGAATTTCAAATTGCTGCTTAGGAATCAAGTCTTTTAATTTTACGGCCATCGCGTTACCGCGGTTGTACGCAAAATCTCTAAACACAATGGTAGATAGGGCATCGACGATCTGTCCATTTAATAAAATATCCATCTTTACTAGACTACTTGTACGGTATCCGCTAAATTCATAGTCAAAACTAGCATATCCTTTTGTACAAGATTTCATCTTATCAAAGAAATCATAAATAATTTCACTTAATGGCATTTGGTAAACCATCATCATACGAACATCATCTAAAACTTGAAGGTCTACATATTCACCACGTTTTTTCTGACAAAGATCCATCATCGGACCCACAAATTCTTTTGGCACCATAATGTCACACTTCACATAAGGTTCTTCAATATGATCCACTTTTTGAGGTTCTGGTAAAGCCGATGGGTTATCGATTTCTTCCATAGTACCATCTGTTTTATAGACATGATAAATTACGGAAGGACTTGTTGCGATCAAGCTAAGATTGTATTCACGCTCTAAACGCTCTTCAACTACGTCCATATGTAATAAGCCTAAGAATCCGCATCGAAATCCAAACCCTAAAGCTTGGGATGTTTCCGGTTCATAGTGTAGAGCCGCATCGTTTAATTTTAATTTGGACAACGCTTCTTTTAAGTCGTCATAACGCGCATTGTCTACAGGATACAAACCACAATATACCATCGGGTGCATTTCACGATATCCAGATAGTGGTTCACTTGCAGGATTGGATGCAACTGTAATCGTATCACCGACACGAACATCTTCAATGTTTTTAATGGCTGCACTGACCCATCCTACATCTCCACAGTTCAATTGGTCTTCCACAACTTCTTTTGGTGTACGAACACCCACTTCTGTGACCTCATATTCAGCGCCGGTTGCCATAAAGCGAATCTTATCTTTTGGTTTGATTGTTCCATTCTTTACCGATACAAACGCAATGATTCCACGATAGGAATCATAGAAAGAGTCAAAGACTAAAGCTTGTGTTGGTGCTTCTTTATCCCCTTTTGGACTTGGTAATTTATGTACGATTTCTTCTAGCACTTTATCGACATTCAATCCCGATTTAGCACTGATTTCAACCGCTTCACTACAATCCAATCCAATTAAATCTTCAATTTCTTTTTTCACCACTTCTGGTTGGGCACTTGGAAGATCCACCTTATTTAATACAGGCAAGATTTCCAAGTCGTTTTCTAATGCCAAATATACATTGGCTAAAGTCTGTGCTTGTACGCCTTGAGCTGCATCCACGACTAAAATAGCCCCATCACATGCCGCTAAAGAGCGAGACACTTCATATGTAAAGTCGACATGGCCTGGTGTATCAATAAGATGGAACAAGTAGTCTTGTCCATCTTTGGCATGATATACAAGCTGTACAGCATTTAATTTAATTGTGATACCACGCTCTCTTTCTAGATCCATTGAATCTAGAATTTGATCTTTCATTTCACGCTTTTCCACCGTATCCGTAAGTTCCAAGATACGATCGGCTAACGTACTTTTTCCGTGGTCAATATGTGCAATGATACAAAAATTTCGAACATTCTTTTGATCCATAGATTTCCCCCTAATCTACAATATTTCCTACCAAGTTACGACCCTGTCCATTAAAGAAGCTTGCACAATCCATGACTGGCTTTCCTTCCATTTGACAAGTTTCAATCACAAGTGTACCCAAATGAAGACCAATGCCAAGTTTGTTCTTGCCAATCTTGATAAGACGACCAAACTCATTCTGTTCACCTAAATAACTTGCCTTTAAAATCTTAAATTTCTTTCCATTCAACAATACATAAGCACCTGGTGCATCTGAGAAAGCACGAATTTGATTCAAGATGTGTTCATCATCCTGATTTAAATCAATATGTTCTTCTTCTTTAGATAAAATAGGCGAGAATACAACCTGACTTTCATCCTGCTCTACATAGACAGCCTTGCCAGAACAAATCTCTTCAAAATGTTCCAGTAATAACTCACTTGCACAAATACCCATCTTTTCAAATAAAGATGTGGAATTGTCTTCAGGCAATATTTCAATTTCTTTTTGTGCCAAAACCGGTCCCGCATCCATTTTAGGTGCCATCTTCATTAAGGACATCCCACTTACTTTATCACCATTCCAAATGGCTCTTTGGATTGGGGCTCCCCCTCTATATTTAGGAAGCAAAGAACCATGAAGGTTCACACAACCATACACAGGAAAGTCCAAGACTTCCTTAGGTACAATTTGTCCATAAGCACATGTCACAATTAAATCAGGGGCAAAATCAAGAATCGTTTGATAGTCTGATTTAATTTTAACAGGCTGAAATACAGGAATGTCATATTCTAAAGCCACTTCTTTGACTTCTGAATAAACTAACTGTTGTTTTCTACCCTTTTTCTTATCCGGCTGTGTTACCACTAAGCCTACATGTATATCATTTTCTAACATTGTTTTTAATACGACACTAGCAATTTTGGGTGTTCCCATAAAAATAATGCGTCTGTTTTCCATAATATCACTCCAATACTAGAGTATTATAGCGTATTTTTTTGAAGTTGTGTTGCAATAAATCAGAAATTTTGCTATAATCCATATGCAATTTATGTCAGGAGGTGCATTTCATGCCACAGATTAAATCTCAAAAGAAACGTGTTAAAACAAATAACAAGGCTCACAAATTAGTCGTATCTAAAAAATCAGCAT
>OLRP01002219.1_pt1 | contig 13742 bp, 7 predicted proteins | sample 1672401 | NCBI WGS metagenome assembly OLRP01 (sample SAMEA3136682, study PRJEB25190) | human gut metagenome | reverse complement strand
TTCCAGATGAGGACTACGACAACCCCGCAATGGTCGTGGATTTTTATGAATTTACTATGGCCAACTGCCTTTTCCTGCACGGATTCAAGGATACTACACTGGTGTTCGATATGTTCTTCCGCAAGAACCCGGATAATCAGGGTTACTCCATCAGTGCCGGCCAGCGCAAGCTGACCCGTTTTCTGCTGAATTATCATTTCAATGCACAGGATATCTGGTGGCTGCGCACCAAGGGCATGAGTGAGGAATTCTGCGAGTATCTGCGCACCTATCAGTGGAAGGGCGACATGTACGCTCTGCCCGAGGGCACGGTGGCATACCCGCATGTGCAGATGGTGCGCATCGAGTGCGACCTCGTGGGCGCAATTCTGATCGAGACCTACCTGCTGCAGACCATGAACTTCCACAGTCTGATCGCCACCAAGGCTACCCGCGTCACCGGCCTGAACACCCACACGCCCCGCAGCGTGATGGAATTCGGCACCCGCCGTGCGCAGGGCGAAAGCGCTGGCAACGATGGTGCATATGCTGCTGTTCTGGGCGGCTGCGTGGGCACTGCCAACTGTTTGGCCGAGATGAAGTTCGGCGCGGAGGTCAAGGCTGTGGGCACCGTAGCGCACAGCTTCATCGAGTTCTTCCCCACGGAGTTTGATGCCTTCAAGGCCTTTGCCGATACCTACCCGGATTCGGTCAGTCTGCTGCTGGACACCTATAATATCATGGAGAGCGGTCTGCCCAACCTCATTAAACTGGACGATTACCTCATCGAAAAATACCCCAACGACCCGAACCGCCGCGTCAAGAGCGCCCGTATCGACTCCGGCGACCTGGCCCGCGGCTCCAAGCGCCTGCGCAAGGCACTGGATGCGGCCGGTAAGCCTTACATCAAGCTGGTGGCTTCCAATGGTCTGGACGAAAAGAAGATCGCCAACATGGAGCTGTATGAGCACGCTCATTTTGACTCCTACGGCGTGGGCGAAAACCTGATCACCTCTGCTTCCGACCCCGTGTTCGGCGGGGTGTACAAGCTGGTGGCGGTCAAGCAGCCGGACGGCAGCTACACTCCCAAGATGAAGTGCTCGGATTCCGCCAGCAAGGCCATCATTCCGGGCAAGAAGATGCCGTGGCGCCTCTACGATGAAAATGGTCAGGCCCAGTGTGACCTGATCGCCATGGATGATGAAGTCATCGAGGCGGGCAAGCCCGTCACGATGGTCAATCTGGACTCCGATGCCATCGAGCGCACCGTCACCATCACCCCCACCAAGGTCAAAAAGCTGCTGGTGCCGCATGTGCTGAATGGTCAGCTGGCCATTGAGCTGCCTTCGATCGCAGAGAAGAAGGCCTACATTGCAAAGCAGCTCACCGAGGAGACCTGGGAGAGCGAGCTGCGTCTGGAGTGCCCGCATAAGCACTATGTGAACATGACCCCGGCTGTGGCCGAGTGCCGTTCCAAGATGTATGCAGAGCTGCACGGCGGCAAGGTGTAAAATAAGCAAAATAAAAAGCCCCTCAAGCGTAAGCTTGGGGGGTCTTTTTATGCCGCCGACGGGGGTCGAACCCGTACTCTGTCTCCAGAAAGGGATTTTAAGTCCCTCGTGTCTGCCAATTTCACCACAGCGGCATACAACGCTAATAATAATACAATAGAATGGCTTCTTTGTCAAGAAAAAGCACAGAGCCCGTCTCTTCATCCTCCATTCACGATTCATTTGTAAAAAGTGCTTTTTCTTTCCGTGGTTTCATGGTATAATAACCTTCAGATACGGTTTTCCGGGCCGTAGCCGCGTGCTTTGGCAGCGCGGCAGAAGAGGGCAGAGCGGGCAGCGTACCGCTCTGCTGGGGCAGTGCCCGCAAGATAGAGCGGGCGGGAAATACAAAAAGAGAGGCGAATCGAGATGTTGGATATGATCAAGTGCAGCACCGGCGGCGCATACTATGCCCGCGGTGAATGGGTGCCTGCAGACGGCGAAGCAAGCGCCGCACTGGCAGCAAAGGGCTTTGATGCCGCAGCCATCGAGAACGCAAAGACCGGCACCATGGCCTACAGCATTCTGCAGGCCCACAACACCAGCGGCGATGCCGAAAACCTGAAGATCAAGTTCGATGCCATGGCCAGCCATGACATCACCTTTGTGGGCATCATCCAGACGGCCCGTGCGTCCGGTCTGGAGAAATTCCCCATTCCGTATGTGCTCACCAACTGCCACAACAGCCTTTGCGCCGTGGGCGGCACCATCAATGAGGACGACCACCGCTTCGGCCTGTCCGCCGCCAAAAAATACGGCGGCATTTTTGTGCCCCCGCATCTGGCGGTCATCCACCAGTACATGCGCGAAAAGTTTGCGGGCTGCGGCAAGATGATCCTTGGCTCGGACTCCCACACCCGCTACGGTGCTCTGGGCACCATGGCCATTGGTGAGGGCGGCGGCGAGCTGGCAAAGCAGCTGCTGGGCCGCACCTACGATGTGGCCCGTCCGGGTGTTGTTGCAATTTATCTCACCGGCTCTCTGCCTGTAGGCTGCGGCCCGCACGATGTGGCCATTGCGCTGGTGGGTAAGTTGTTCAAGAGCGGCTATGTCAAAAACAAGGTGATGGAGTTTGTCGGCCCCGGCGTTGCGTCTCTGCGTCAGGATACCCGCAACGCCATCGATGCCATGACCACCGAGACCACCTGCCTGTCCTCCATCTGGGAAACCGACGAAACGACGCAGAAATTCCTTGCGGTGCATGGCCGTGCCGCCGACTATAAGAAGCTGGCTCCGGCCGACCTTGCTTATTACGACGGTGTGGTAGAGGTAGACCTTTCTGCCATCCGCCCCATGATCGCACTGCCCATGCATCCCTCCAATGCATTTACCATTGAAGAGCTGAACGCAAACCTTGAGGATATTCTCCATGCCTGCGAGCAGGATGTGCAGAAGCTGATCGGCCGCAAGGATGTCAGCCTTGACCTGTGCAGCAAGATCGAGAACGGTAAACTGCGTGTGGATCAGGGCGTGATCGCAGGCTGCGCAGGCGGTCTGTACGACAGCATTTATGAAGCTGCCTCCATCCTCAAGGGCCACACTGGCGGCTGCGGTGACTACGCCCTGAGCGTGTATCCCGGCAGCCAGCCCATCATGATGGAACTGGTGCGCACCGGAGTCATCCACGACCTGATGGCCAGCGGTGCCACCGTCCGCACTGCGTTCTGTGGCCCCTGCTTCGGCGCAGGCGACGTGCCCGCCAACGGCGCGCTGTCTATCCGCCATACCACCCGCAACTTCCCCAGCCGCGAAGGCTCCAAGCCCGGCAACGGCCAGCTTTCCGGCGTGGCACTGATGGATGCCCGCAGCATTGCGGCCACCACGGCCAACGGCGGCATTCTGACCCCGGCTACCGATATCGACTATGATCCCACCGTGCCGGAGTATCAGTACGATCCTTCCAGCTACGATACCCGCGTGTATCAGGGCTTTGGCAAGGGCGATTACGATGCCCTGCTCAAGCTTGGCCCCAACATCAAGGACTGGCCCGAAATTGCACCGCTGGGCGATAACCTGCTGCTGAAGGTGGCATCTTACATCACCGACCCGGTCACCACCACCGACGAGCTGATCCCCTCCGGTGAGACTTCGTCTTACCGTTCCAATCCTCTGGGTCTGGCCGAGTTCACCCTCAGCCGCAAGGACCCGGAGTATGTGGGCCGTGCCAAGGCCGTGCAGGCCGAAGAAAAGGCCCGCCGTGCAGGCGAGGGCAGTGCCGAGGTGCTGGCCCAGCTGCACAAGGTGCCCGGCTGCGAAAACCTGACTTGGAACGATGTGCAGATCGCATCCACCATCTTTGCCGTCAAGCCCGGCGATGGTTCTGCCCGTGAGCAGGCGGCCAGCTGCCAGCGTGTGCTGGGGGCCGGTGCCAACATCGTTACCGAGTACGCCACCAAGCGCTACCGCTCCAACCTCATCAACTGGGGCATGCTGCCGCTGCAGCTGGTGGGCGCAACGCCCTTCGGTCTGGGCGACTATGTCTTTATCCCGAATGTCCGCGAGGCCCTCAAGGGCGACCTGCAGGACATCAAGGCCTATGTGCTGGGCGACACCGCAAAGGAGTTCAGCCTGTACATGGCCCCGCTGACCGCCGACGAGCGCAAGATCCTGGCCGACGGCTGCCTGATCAATTTCTATAAGCACTGATAGGATAGAAGGCTTCCTCTTGGGGGAAGCCTTTCTCTGGCTTTCTTGGGAGGTTCATTTTCCATGCCCGGCGATCTTCACAACCATTCCACCTGTTCCGATGGCTCTGTGCCCATCCACCGCCTGCCGCTCATGGCGGCGCGGGCGGGGCTGGACACCATGGCCATTTCCGACCACGACACCCTGCTCAGCGTAAACTACTGCTATGAGCACCCTGTGCAGGACGGCGTGCGCCTGCTCCCGGCCACCGAGCTGACCGGCTATGACCATGAGCATAAGCATCGCGTGCACCTGCTGTGCTACTTCCCGGACCCGGAAAGCCGGGAACTGAAGGAGCACTGCGACATCCTGCGACAGCGCCGCAACGAGTGCGGCCTGCAAAGCGCAAAGGAGATCGAAGCGCTGTACCCGCAGTTCCGCACGGAACAGGCGCTGGAATACGCAAAGGACAGCGGTGTGCTGTTCAAAAGCGGCATTATGGAAGCGCTGCACCAGCTGGGGCTGTGCGATGCTGTGTACGGCAAGCTGTACAGTTATCTCTTTGGCTGGGAGCCGCGCGGTGTGGTGCTGCATCAGGTAAAATATCCCTCGGTGCAGGAAGTGATCGCCACGGCGAAAGCTGCCGGTGCGGTGCTGGTATTTGCACACCCGACCGTTTACAAGAGTATGCCGCTGGTGCGTCAGCTTGCCAAAGAGGGCATCATCGATGGCATTGAGGTGGAGCACCCCCGCAACAGCCCGGAGGACAGGGCCGAGTGTGCTGCTCTGTGTGAGCAGTATGGGCTGATCCATACCGGAGGTACGGACTTCCACGGTGCAAACCATAAGGTGCCGCACCCGGTGGGTACCTGTACCACGGCGGACGATCAGGTGGCACGCATTCTGGAGCTGGCCCACAAGCGCCGCGGTATTGATGTGTGACCCGGTCACATTGACATTCCGGCACGCTGCTCTATAATAGAAGCAGACGATCTTCGTCGGGATTTCTGTCGAAAAGAGAGGATTTTGAACTATGAGCAAGGAATTCAGCTTCCCGAACAGCGGCACCTGTTCCAAGCAGACCAACTTTGTGCTGAACGATGACCACACCATTGCGTCCATGGAGGTCATTGGCGGCTGCAACGGCAACCTGAAGGGCATCTGCCGTCTGGTCAAGGGCATGAAGGCTGAAGATGTGATCGACCGCATGGAGGGCACGCTCTGCGGTTTCCGCAATACCAGCTGCCCGGATCAGATCGCCAAGAACCTGAAAAAGGCTCTGGCCGAAATGGACTGAAAAATCAAACAGCGAAGGGGGAGATGCCTGCGGGTATCTCCTTTTTGTTTTCCCATCCCGACAGAAAGAGATGTTTTTTTTCTGTGCTTCGGGGCTATACTTCTTGTGAAAACGAATTTCATCAGCAAGGAGCGGGCAAATGAGTATTTGGGAAAAACTTGGCTTTGGCGGGTACAAGGGCTTTTCGCACGAGTCGGATCAGCTGCTGCGCAGTGCGGTGGAGCTTGCCGGGAACCTTGGCTGCGAAAAAGCCGATACCGGCCACCTGCTGCTGGCGATCCTGCAGCAGGATCACGGGGCGGCAGCACGGTTTCTGGAGGGCAAGCAGATCCGGGAACCGGAGGTGCGCCGTCAGCTGGCCGAGAGCCGCCGCGCACCGGCTTTGCATCTGGATCGCTACGCTCTTGCGCCGGACCTCAAGCGCACCATGGATTACGCCATCATCGGGGCACAGAACGCGCACCTGAACCGGGCCGAGCCGGAACATCTGCTCTGTGCCATGCTGGAGGATGACGGCTGCACAGCAGGCATCCTGCTGGCATCCATGGGCGTGCAGCTCACAGATGCCGTGCGGGAGTGCCGCCAGTTGTCCGGGCAGTTCGTACTGCCGTATCAGATGCGGACCACGGTCAGTGCGCCGCGCGGCAGCCGCGCCAGTGATAAGTACTGCCGGGATCTGACCCGCCGTGCTGCGGAACGGGAACTGGACCCGGTGTTCTGCCGGGAAGCAGAGCTGGACCGCATGGTGGAGATCTTATGCCGCCGTCAGAAGAACAACCCCTGCCTTGTGGGGGAGCCGGGCGTGGGCAAGACCGCCATTGCCGAAGGGCTGGCCCAGCGCATTGCCACGGATCGTGTGCCCCGTGCGCTCAAGGGCCGCCGTCTGCTGGCACTGGATATGGCCAGCCTTGTGGCGGGCACCAAATACCGCGGTGACTTTGAGGAGCGGTTCAAGAACCTGCTGGAAGAGCTGGTGCGGGACGGCAGCTCCATCCTGTTCGTAGACGAGTTCCACACCATCGTGGGGGCCGGTGCAGCGGAGGGTGCCATCGATGCAGCCAGCATCTTAAAACCGGTGCTGGCCCGGGGCGAGATACAAATTATCGGCGCTACCACTACCGAAGAGTTCCGCACCCACATCCAGAAGGATGCCGCACTGGAACGCCGTTTCGGCAAGGTGCAGGTAGAGGAGCCTACGCCTGCGCAGGCGCTGGATATCCTCAACGGGCTTGCGCCGCGCTATGAGTGCTACCACAATGTCTGCCTTCCGCCGGAAGCGCTGCAGGCTGCGGTGGAGCTTTCGGTGCGGTATCTGCCGGGGCGCTTTCTGCCGGATAAGGCCATCGACCTTGTGGACGAAGCCTGTGCGGCGGCACGCATCCGGGCCGAGCAGGCAAAGCAGTCAAAGCCCACGCTGATGCCGGACGATATCGCCCATGTGGTGGCGCAGGCCAGCGGTGTGCCGGTGGAGCGGGTAGGTGAGCAGGAGCGGGAACGGCTGGACAAGCTGGAAGAACGTCTCAACGCCGAGATCGTGGGCCAGAGCCGGGCTGTGGCTGCGGTGGCAGGTGCCATCCGGCGCAGCCGCACCGGTCTTGGCGAGCCGGGCCGGCCCATGGGTGCCATGCTGTTTCTTGGCCCCACGGGAGTGGGCAAAACGGCTCTTGCCCGGGCGCTGGCGGTCAGCTGGTTCGGCAGCGAAAAAGCCCTGCTCAAATTTGATATGTCGGAGTATCAGGAGCAGCACACCGCTGCCCGGCTGCTGGGTGCGCCGCCGGGCTATCTGGGCCATGACGAGGGCGGACAGCTGACCGAAGCAGTGCGCCGCCGCCCTTACAGTGTGGTGCTGTTTGACGAGATCGAAAAGGCACACCCGGACATTCAGAACATCCTTTTGCAGATACTGGAAGATGGCCAGCTGACCGATGCCATGGGCCGCAAGGCGGATTTCCGCAACACCATCGTACTGCTCACCTCAAACCTCGGCGCACGTTTTTTGGCGGGTCAGAGCACGCCGCTGGGCTTTGCGGCGGGCAGCGAAGCCGTGTTTGAAAAGCAGTCTGCGCAGGCCATTGAGGAGGCAAAAAAGTGGTTCCGGCCAGAGCTGGCAGGCCGTCTGGACGAGATGATCGTATTCCGTCCGCTGGCCGACGACAGCCTGTGCGCCATTGCCGAAAAAATGCTGTGCCAGCTGGAGCAGCGTGCCGCCCGCAGCGGCTACCAGCTGCATCACACACCGCGGGTAGGGCAGGCGCTGGCAGCAAAGGCCCGCTCTGCCTACGGGGCCAGAGAACTGCGCCGCGCAGTGGACAGGGCAGTGGAGCAGGCACTTGCGGATCAGATCGCATCCGGCACGGCCTGCGTGGGCCAGCACTGGACGGCGGACTGCTCGGCGGATGGTGCTATCGTCCTGCGGGAGGACGAAACCGCAACACTGTAAAGCATCGGAAGCTCAAAAGGACCGCCCTGAGTTACAAGACCCGGGGCGGTATTTTTTTGTCTGCAGGGGGGAGCGGAGACATCCGCTCCTTTTTTGTGCGTACGGGGCAGGGACATTGTGAGATTGGCTCTTGCATCCTTTTGGTTTTCTGTTATCATAGAAGCAACAGAATTGCAGGAGGAAGTCCATGCGCACATTATTTCTTTTGAACCCAACTGCCGGTAAGGCCGATTGCACCCGTACGCTGCCGCAGCAGATCAATGCTGCCGCCGCGCGTGCAGGGCTTGCGCCGGAAGAATATACCATTCAGGTCACAAATCACGCCGGTCATGCCCGGGAGCTGGCCAATGCCGCTGCGCAGCAGGCCCGGCAGAGCGGGGAAGAACTGCGGGTCTTCACTGCCGGCGGCGACGGCACCTTCAACGAAGCGCTCACCGGGATCTATGGCTATGCAAATGCAGCCGTGGGCTGTCTGCCCTTTGGCAGCGGCAACGATTTTCTGCGCACCTTTGGTACAAAGGAAGAGTTTCTGGATCTGGATGCCCAGCTGGCCGGTGGGCCGGTGAGCATTGATCTGATGCAGACCAGCCTTGGCCTTTCGGCCACCATCTGCGCTGCCGGTCTGGATGCGCAGGTTGCCTACGGCATCCCGAAGTTCCGGCGCATCCCGCTGTGCGGCGGCGAGATGGCCTATGTGCTTTCCATTGTGGAACAGCTGTGCGGACACATCGGCCGCAGGGTGGAGTACACCATCGATGGTGAAACGCTGGATGTGGACTGCCTGATGTGTGCCATCTGCAATGGCCGCACCTATGGCGGCGGTTTCTGTGCAGCGCCGGAAGCACAGCCCGACGACGGCTGGCTGGATGTATATATCATCCGCAAGGTGAGCCGCGTGACCATTGCAAAGCTGCTGGGAATGTACAAGAGCGGCAAGCACTTCCAGAACGGTCAGCTCGTCAGGGCTGCAGAGCCGTATTTCATTTACCGCCGCGCAAAGCAGGTGAGCCTGCGCGCTGCGGATGGCCGCGGGCCGATCGTTGCCACGGCAGACGGTGAATGCGCACCCAAGGAGCAGATCACTGTACAGGTACAGCCGCTGGCAGGGCGCATCCTTCTGCCAAAGCCTGCTTTTGAGCGCTTTGCAGCGCAGAGGACGGCACAGAGTGCAGACCGAACATGAAAAACCAGAAGAAGAGACAGCTTTTTTGCCCAAGAAAAAGCTGTCTCTTTTTCGCTGTACGGCTGATTTTTTCATCTGTCATAAATTCTTAACAAAAAGAAGCAAAAAAGGTCTTGATTTTTTGGGTCAAGATGAGTACAATACACTTAGCACTCAGAGAAATGGAGTGCTAAAGAGCCGAAGAGCCGACACGAGGCCCTTTGGACACAGCAAAGTTTTAAATTATATTTTTACTATAGGAGGGCAAGAACTATGAAGATCATTCCTCTTGCAGACCGTGTTGTCATTAAGGCTGTTGAGGTTGAGGAGACCACCAAGGGCGGTCTGATCCTGACCGGCAGTGCTAAGGAAAAGCCCCAGGTGGCTGAGGTCATCGCTGTCGGCCCCGGCGGCGTTGTGGACGGCAAGGAAGTCAAGATGACTGTGAAGGTCGGCGACAAGGTCCTCACCAGCAAGTACTCCGGTACCGAGGTCAAGGTGGACGGCGAAGAGTGCACCATCGTCCGTCAGGGCGATATCCTGGCAGTCGTTGAGGACTGAGCGGTTTCCCCTCTGATATTTGAAAATTGAGCTTTAAAGGAGCGATTTGATTATGGCTAAGCAGATCAAGCAGGGCGAGGATGCCCGCAAGGCACTGTGTGCCGGTATCGATACCCTGGCAAACACCGTTAAGATCACCCTGGGCCCCAAGGGCCGCAATGTGGTGCTGAGCAAAAAGTTCGGTGCACCGGTCATCACCAACGATGGCGTGACCATTGCCAAGGAGATCGAGCTGAAGGACGAGTTCGAGAACATGGGCGCACAGCTGGTGCGTGAAGTCGCTACCAAGACCAACGACGCAGCAGGCGACGGCACCACCACCGCAACCGTTCTGGCACAGGCTATGGTCACCGAGGGCATGAAGAATGTCACCGCCGGTGCAAACCCCATGGATATCCGCCGCGGCATGAGCAAGGCTGTTGCCAAGGCTGTTGAGACCATCAAGGCTCACAGCCAGAAGGTGAAGGACAGCAACGATATCGCCCGCGTCGGCACTATTTCTGCAGGCGACCCCGAGATCGGCCGTCTGATCGCCGAGGCTATGGAGAAGGTTACCTCCGATGGTGTTATCACCATTGAGGAGAACAAGACCACCGCTGAGACCTACAACGAGATCGTGGAAGGCATGCAGTTCGACCGCGGCTACCTCACCCCGTATATGGTCACCGATACCGACAAGATGGTGGCTGATCTGGACAACGCCGCTATCCTGATCACCGATAAGAAGATCAGCGTGATTCAGGATCTGGTCCCTCTGCTGGAGCAGGTGATGCAGAACGGTCTGAAACTGCTGATCGTGGCTGAGGACATTGAGGGCGAGGCTCTGTCCACTCTGATCGTCAACCGCCTGCGCGGCACCCTGAACGTCTGCGCTGTCAAGGCTCCCGGCTTTGGCGACCGCCGCAAGGAAATGCTGCAGGATATCGCAACCCTGACCGGCGGCACCGTGATCTCCTCCGATCTGGGCTATGAGCTGAAGGATGCAACCGTCCAGATGCTGGGCCATGCCCGTCAGGTGAAGGTCTCCAAGGAGAACACCACCATCGTTGGCGGTGCAGGCGATAAGGATGCCATCGCAGCCCGCATCGCTCAGATCCGCAGCCAGATCGAAGCCGCTACCAGCGATTTCGACCGTGAAAAGCTGCAGGAGCGTCTGGCAAAGCTGGCTGGCGGCGTGGCCGTCATCAAGGTCGGCGCTGCTACCGAAGTTGAGATGAAGGACAAGAAGCTGCGCATCGAGGATGCTCTGAACGCAACCAAGGCTGCTGTTCAGGAAGGCGTTGTTGCCGGCGGCGGTACTGCTCCTATCAATGCGATCCCCGCTGTGCGCGAGCTGTGCGACACGCTGGAAGGCGACGAGCGCACCGGTGCCAAGATCGTTCTGAAGGCTCTGGAAGCTCCTCTGCGCCAGATCGCTAAGAATGCCGGTCTGGAAGGCAGCGTCATCATCGACAAGATCATCTCTGCCAACAAGCCCAACTACGGCTTTGATGCTCAGAACGAGGTCTTTGTGGACGATATGATCGCTGCTGGCATCGTTGATCCCACCAAGGTCACCCGTTCCGCTCTGGAGAACGCAGCCTCCGTCGCTGAGATGGTGCTGACCACCGAAAGTCTGGTCGCTGATCTGCCGGAACCCCCTGCTGCACCCGCTGCTGCAGGCGGTGACATGGGCGGCATGGGCGGCATGTACTAAGCCAAAACCGCCGCTCCCAAGAATCCCAATTTATAAAAAGAACGCAGGCAGAACTTTTCGCAAAGGCGAAGGCTCTGCCTGCTTTTTTGCACCCCTGCCGCACTTTTCTCTTCGCCGCAAATGTGCTACAATAGCCTTAGCATAAGGAAAAGGGGAACGCGCATGGCCAGAAACAGGCAGAACCTGAACATCATCTACATCTCGGACCGAATGCGGGAGACGCTGCGGCCCATAGCGTCCTGTGCGCTCACGGCGGTGGTGGCCCCCATGGGCTACGGTAAAACGACGGCGGTGCGCTGGTTCTTGGCAGAGCAGGCCAAGGCGGGGGCCGTGGTGCTGCAAGCCAGCATCTACTCGGATAACCGCTCCATCTTCTGGAAAAGCGTGCAGAAGGCCTTTGCCGCCGCCGGGCTGACGGTGCTGGAGGGCTACGACTGCCCCGCCGACGCCAGCGGCGCGGCTTTGCTGCTGGAGGACCTGTGTGCCGCGCTGGGCGGCAAAACGCCCTACTATCTTTTTCTGGACGATTTCCACCTGCTGGGGGACGAGCGGGTGGCGCAGTTTTTGTGTCGGCTGGCCTACCGCCTGCCCGAGAACGTCCACCTTATCGTGGCCAGCCGCAACCGCTTTCTGCCCGGGGAGCAGGTGGTGCGGCTGGGGCGGCGGCTCCACCGCATCGAGGCCGACGGCCTCCGCCTGAACCGGGAGGAGCTGCTGGCCTACACCCACCGCTGCGGCGTGGAGATCACCGCCGCCCAGGCCGAGAGCCTGCTGCGCTCCTGCGAGGGGTGGTTCTCCGCCGTCTACCTGAACCTCCATGCCCTGGCCGAGCGGGGGAGCCTGCTGCAGCTGGGGTCGGACATCTACGCCATGTTCACCGCCGCCATGCTGGAGTCCCTGCCCGAGAAGACCCGGGGCTTCCTCGCTGTGATGGGGCTGGCCGATGAGTTCACGGTGGAGATGGCCCGGGCTGTCACCGCCCTGCCCGACGCGGAGGAGGTGCTGCGGGCCCTCACCCAGCAAAACGCCTTTGTCACCCGCCTGCCGGACGGGGTGAGCTTCCGCTTCCACCACATGATGAAAGAGTGCGCCGAGCGGCTCTTTGCCCAGCTGCCCGCCGCCCGGCAAACGGAGGTCTGGCAGCGGTATGGCCGCTGGTATGCCCAAAAAGCCCAGTACCTCCACGCTTTGCAGGCCTTTGAGCACTGCGGCGACCGCGACGCAGCCCTTGCCGTCATCGAGGCGGACGCGGGGGATCTGCTTGCCTCCCTCAGCCCCGCCGAGCTGCTGCAGCGGCTGGACCGCTGCCCGGTGGAAGCGCTGCAGCGCCACCCGCTGGCCATTCTGGTGCTGATGCGCCGGATGTTCACCTGGCAGCAGATCCCCAAAATGATGGAGCTGAAAGCCCTGCTGGAAGCCGCCGTGGCCCAACACCCCGAGTGGCCCGCCGCCGAGCGGGGCAACCTGCTGGGGGAGTGCGACCTCATCCAGAGCTTCTTGTTCTACAACGACATCACCCAGATGAGCCGCCTCCACCGCAGCGCCAGCCGCCAGATGAGCCGCCCTGCCGTCACCCTGCGCAACAGCGGCAGCTGGACCTTCGGCTCCCCCTCGGTGCTGATGATGTACTACCGCGCCCCCGGGGAGCTGGGCAAAGAACTGGCCGAAATGTACGAGTGTATGCCCCATTACTATAAAATCACCAACGGCCACGGCCAGGGGGCCGAGCTTTTGATGGACGCGGAGGCCGCCTACCTGCAGGGGGCGTGGGAGAAAGCCGCTGTGCTGCTGGAGCGGGCCCGGGCCGACGCCGCCGGGCAGGAGAACATGACCCTCTGCTGCGACTTTTTGGCCCTGCGGCTGGCCCTGTGCGGCAAGGGGAAAGAGGGGTACGATTTTGCCGCCAAGCGCGCCGCCCTGCTGCAAAAGCACGACGGGGTGCAGGTGCATCTGCTGGAAAGCATCGCCGCTTATTTCTACGCTTTGCAGGGCAGGCCGGAGCAGGCCCCGGAGCTGTTCCGGGAGCACAAGCTGGCCGAGGTGAGCTTCTTTGGGCCCTGCCGCCCCATGATGTCCCTCATCGAGCAGCAGGTCTGGCTGGCGCAGGGGGAGTACGTGAAGGTGATCGCCCACAGCGAGGGCCTGCTGCGCCGGTGCGAGGCCATGCACTACGGTCTGGTGGGCCTGCAGGCCCGCATCCAGCTGGCGGCGGCGCAGCTGCGCTTCGGCCAGCGGGCCGAGGCCCGGGCCGCGCTGGCAGCGGCTTTGCTGGACGCTGTGCAGGACGATTTCTGGGTGCTCTTTGTGGAGCAGTATCCTGCTCTGGCCCCCCTGCTGGAAGGGGAGGACTGGGCCGTATGCGAGCCGCGTCTGGGGCCTTTCGTGGCCCGCATCCTGCCCGCAGGCCGGGCCTTTGCCGCCCGGCTGGGCCT
>OLRP01002212.1_pt1 | contig 13776 bp, 9 predicted proteins | sample 1672401 | NCBI WGS metagenome assembly OLRP01 (sample SAMEA3136682, study PRJEB25190) | human gut metagenome | reverse complement strand
GGCCGCAATTGCCTCTCCCTTTGGGAGAGGTGGCATCCCGCAGGGATGACGGAGAGGGCGCAGCTCCGGTGAAAACCAACCCTCTCAGTCTCTCTTCGACCCCGTCATGCTTTAACAGAGAGGGTCGATTCCTCCATCAAGGTCACCTCCCCATCCACCGTGCAGTCGGCGGTCCAGTGCTGGCCGGTGTGGGCCGTGCCGGAGGCGATCTGGTTGGCGAGGGCCTGTTCCACGGCGCGGTCCACCTGCCGCCGCAGCTCCCGGGCCCCATAGGGCGAGCGCGCCCTTGCAGCCAGCACTGCCCCCACCCGGGGCGTATGGGTCAGCTGATACCCATTGCGGGCGGCACGGGCTTCCAGCTGGCCCAGCAGCTTTTCGGCGATGGCGCACAGGCTGTCCTCTGCAAGGGGACGGAACACGATGAGCTCATCCAGCCGCCCCACCAGCTCGGGCCGGAACCACTTCTTGGCTTCCTCAATGGCCTGGGCCGACTGCTTCTCGAACACGGCTTCGCTGCCCGCTGCAAAACCCAGCGGGGCGCTCTGTCCCGCCAGAAAGCGTGCCCCCAGGTTGGAGGTGAGCAGGACGATGGTATTGCGGAAATCGGCCTTGCGGCCCATGGCATCGGTGAGCTGGCCGTCCTCCAGGATCTGCAGCAGGATATTCTGGATATCCGGGTGGGCCTTTTCGATCTCGTCAAAGAGCACCACGCTGTACGGGCGGCGGCGGACTGCTTCGGTGAGCTGACCGCCCTCATCGTGGCCAAGGTAGCCCGGAGGCGCGCCCAGCAGGCGGGCTGTGGTGTGCTGCTCCTGATACTCCGACATATCGAACTTGAGCAGGGCCTTCTCGCTGCCGAACCAGCTGGCGGCAAGGGCCTTGGCAAGGGCGGTCTTGCCCACGCCGGTGGGCCCCAGAAAGAGCATGGCCCCCATGGGGCGGCCCGGCTCCCCCAGCCCGGTGCGGCTGCGCCGGATGGCCCCGGCCACCGCCGCCACGGCCTTCTGCTGACCCACGATCTCGGCGTTGAGGCGGGATTCCAGCTTGTCCAGCCGTTCCCGTTCCTTCTCCCCCACCCGCTCTACGGGCACGCCGCTGGCCTGCGCCACCACCCGGGCAATGTCCTCCCGGGTGAGGGTGGGATCTGCTTTCCTCTCCCGCTCGGCACGGATGCGGGCAGCGGCACAGGCCTCGTCCACAAGGTCGATGGCCTTATCGGGCAGGAAGCGCCCTGGCAGGTACCGCACCGAGAGCTCCACGGCCTCCCGCAGCGTCTCAGGCGGCAGATGCACGCTGTGATAGCGCTCGTAGCGGGGGGCAAGCCCCTCCAGGATCGCCGCGGCCTGTGCCGGGGTGGGCTCCTCGATCTGCACCCGGCCAAAGCGGCGCTCCAGCGCGGCATCTTTCTGGATATGGGTGCGGAACTCCTGATCGGTGGTGGCCCCGATGAGCTGCAGCTCCCCCCGGGCCAGCACGGGCTTCAGGATGCTGGCGGCATCAATGGCTCCCTCTGCCGCGCCGGCTCCCACGATGGTGTGGAACTCGTCCACAAACAGGATGGCGCTGCCGTCCCGCACAAGCTCCTCCAGAAGGGTCTTGAACCGCTCCTCAAAGTCGCCCCGGTACTTGGTGCCCGCCACAAGGCTGGCCATATCCAGCGCCAGCAGCCGCCGCCCCTGCAGCATCCGGGGCACGTTCCGGCTGGCGATGCGCTGGGCAAGGCCCTCGGCAAGGGCCGTTTTGCCCACGCCCGGCTCCCCCACCAGACAGGGGTTATTCTTCTGGCGGCGGCACAGGATCTCCACCATCCGGTCCAGCTCCGCATCCCGGCAGAATACCGGGTCCAGCTCGCCGTCCACCGCGCGGCGGGTCAGGTCGCGGCAATACTTATCGCTGGCACGACTGCCCCGGGGCATGGCGCTGGCCCGGGGCGTGCCGGGCAGGATGAACTGCCCCGAGATCTGGCGGCACTCCCGCACGGCCTCGGCCAGCTGCACCCCCATGGAGGCCAGCAGCACCCCCGCCGCGCAGTCGGTATCCTCCAGCATGGCGCAGAGCAGGTGCTCCGGCTCCGCCTTGGGCAGGTGGGCGTTCTGTGCCCCGATGAGGGCATAATCCATAGCCCGGCGCAGGTCTGGGGCCAGCGCCTTTCTGTCCAGCTGACGGGCCGGGCTGGTGCGGCCCTCGGCCAGCTGGCGGCGCACGGCAGGCTCGGTGATGTTCTTGCCCGCCAGAAACCGCCCCGCCGGGCCGCGGTCGGTCTGCAGCATGGCAAGCAGCAGGTGCCCGGTATCCGCCCGGGCACAGCCCATGCTGCCCGCAAGCTCCACGGCTTCGTCCAGCAGCAGCCCTGCCTCCCGCGAAAACCCCTTGTGTCTGCCCATGCCGAATGCTTCCCAAATGCTCATGCTCTGCTCCTTGCTGTATTGTTTCATACACAGCAAAGTATAGGCCCGGTGAATGGAAAAAAATCAGTTGTTTTTGTCGGGCAGTGTGATATACTCAGATCAAAGTATTGTCAGTGTGCATATAAAAGCATTTCTAGTGTAAGGAAGGTCGAATCATGTCTGATAATTCTTCTCTCATCCTATGGATTCTAAAAAATCATCAAAAGAGTTGTCCTCATCCTGACAGGTTTCATCTGGAAGATGAACTTACAGACAAACAGTTGAATAATATTTTCAAAGGATTAGGTTTGCCTCTTCTTTATGATAAGGTTCTTGCCTTTTGGGACAATTCTGCCTTCTCAAATTGCAAGGCAGGCGTTTTATTTGTTGAGGATGGCTGTTATTTTTCAAGAACGAATAAGCCCACCTACTATAGTGAGTATTCCGAATTATGTTATAGCACTGTACTCGATACCGCTCTGCGCCTTGTTGTAGAGCCCAATGAAATCGTTACCATAACTGGAATTTCATCTCCAGATGGTTATTTTCTTCAGAGTCTCCTGACTGCTTTAAAAGACGGCAGTCCGAAACCAATCAGTTCAGCTGTTAAATGTTCCGGTCCGGTAAAAGAGATAAAGGAACTCATTTCCAAAAAGGATTACAACAGTTGCCAGGTAATCATTCACGGTGCTGCAGTCGCTTGCGGCAGTATTGGAGCTGTTCCTAAAATTCCATTGAGCGATTCTATTTTTATTACACCTATCCAGATTGGCATGTTAATCAGTCTAGGCGGCGTGTTCAATATGAAACTGACCAAATCTGCCGCCAGTTCCATCTTGGGAAGTTGTGCAAGTGCTATTGCTGGACGTAATCTTTCCCAGCTTACAGTCGGTCTAATTCCCGGCATCGGAAATGCGGTAAATGCCACAACTGCCGCTTCCCTGACGGAAGCCATCGGTTGGATGTTTGTCCGTAACTATGCTCTGAATAAAACCGCTGCTCTCAGTTTTGGCCTTAATAATGCAACTCAGCTCTTTGAAGACAAAATCAAGGCGCTTTCCGCCGAACAAGCTGATCGTTTTATCGCCAGTATGGAGCGTTTATCCGAACAATCCATCGCAAGAAGCCCAGAGATTGCAAAGGAGGTCTTCTTTAAGACACTATCAGAATATTCTGTCTCGCATCATATTCCTGTAGAGGAAATTCCCCTACGTTATACGACTTACCTGAAGGAAATCCTAAAGGGACTTTTGAAGAAATCCAAATCTGTTCTTGCTGACCAATCACAGGCACAGCGATATTATCAAAAATTTACAGGCATGGAATTTTCCAAGGAAAACCTTGACTTCGAACTTCTGATTGATTTTGTAGAATTATTTTTAGGTCTCTATAACCAAATGATCTCCGCCGATGCCGAGCATCCGGTTCTTCATTTTTCTTTCGATCTCACCTCAGAACTTCCAAACACCCTTTTTAACAACCTCTCTGATGGTCAAAAGATGCTCAAGAGCGATAAGGAAACCCTAAAAAAGAAAATGATCTACGCACTAACCAGTCTGATTTATGGATGCGCCGTAGACCGTGAAAGGACAGATGAAGCATGAGTATCCCTAGTATTTACAGTTCATTGAATGCCCAGAAAGATCTCAAGGAGATTTGTATACAAGTTCCGAGCAGTATGCTTCGGACGAATGAATTCGGGCAGAAATTTATAGAATGCGTTGGAAGAGAAACAGATGCAAAAATTGCCGAAATGGTCAAATGTATGGCAAAAGATGTTCCTCAGAAAACATTCGAGAATGTCCTGTCAAACATTCCCTCAGTCGGTGGCCTTGGTACAGTTTCCTCTCTGGTAAACAATGTACAGACCGAAGCTGTGCGGCGTGAAGTAAAGAAGGTCGGGAAAGATGTTAAGAAGGTTCTTGAACTCACGGAGGAACTTTCTGTCAATGTTGATAAGCTCACGCAAGGAATGTCTGTCGTTCAGAATTTGTCCTTTCTGAACGTTGGGCTCTCTGCCGCAAATCTTGGTGTCAGCGCTGTTGGCTTTGCAGTTGTCAATAAAAAGCTGAACCAATTGTCTACTGACCTCCAAGAAGTTCGCCGGAATACTGAGGATATAAAAAAGACACAACTTCTTGAAGTTGTCAATAGGGGCAGTGATCTGATTCATCAAGCGGAGGAGCTCTTTCAATATCTTTCTGACCAGGAATGTGATATGCAAAGGTTTAACGCCGTTCTCCGTGCATATCAAAGCTACTTTGAATTCGTACAGAGCCTGATGAATGAAAGTATTCTGGACTATGAATCTGGTTATCAGCTCATTATGAACTTGCTGCGGAGTTATACGGAGATTCTCAAGAACTACATCGTTGAGTACGCTTATACCCACAATGGAAAACTCCCTAATATCTGTGACTCTTATATTCAAACCATCCTTTCCTTTGCTGAACCCCAGTTCACAGAGCCCCTTTTCGATTACATTTATCTAAATAACAATCTCTCAAAGATGGACGCAAAAAATTCCCTACTGTCTCATCTTTTGCTGGTCGGAAACGCCCGCATAAGGATTGAAGATACACGCTATCTGGTATCGCAGATTCCAGAGAAAGAGGGGTATCTGAAGCTTCAGAATTCTATTGAAGAGTATAATACAAAACGTCTCCAATCCGCCTTGTCTGCACAATAATTTTTTACGCATAAAAAGCAGAGCATCCCACCTGATTCAGCGGGATGCTCTGCTTTTTGTTTTTCTGTAACGGGTAAAGTTACATCTCTGCCAGAGCCTTTTTCAGGTTCTTGGCGATCTGGTCGGGGCAGCTGGTGGGGCGGGGGCCGCAGGTGGTACCCTCCATGCGGGCGATGGCATCCTCAGCCTTCATGCCCTTGAGCAGGCGGCTGATGCCCTTGAGGTTGCCGTTGCAGCCGCCGATGACCTCAACGGACTCGATGGTGTGGTCATCGCTCAGCACGATGTTGGTCTGCCTGGAACAGGTGCCCACATTGGGGAAGCTGAAAGATTTGCTCATGGAAAACATCCTCTCTTTTTGACTTGCCTGCATTATACTATACTTCGCAGGATTGTGCAAGAGGGGGAGCCCCACCGTCATGCCAAGGGCCCCACTATTAGGGGGGCTGTCGCCGCAGGCGACTGGGGGGTTATTTTCTCTTCCGGGCCAGCTCCTCGATCCGCGCGATCTGGTCATCGGGGGTGGTGCAGGTGCCCACGGGGTAGACCTTTTTGTGGTTGGCCCCGTGGAAGTCGGTGCCGCCGGTGTGGATGAGGTGATACTGCCCACAGAGGGCGGCGCACTCGGCCTTGTCCTCGGGGCTGTTGCTGGGGTGGTCGATCTCGATGCCGTCCACCATCCCCTCCCTGACCAGCTCCCGGAGCAGGGGCATACTCTTGTACACGGTGGGGTGGGCGAACACCACCACAGCACCGGCGGCTCTGGCTGTGGCCAGAACCTCCCGCACCGGGATATACTCGGGCGAATGGAGCACCCTGCCCCGCGGGTTCCAGCCGAACAGCTCATGGTAGCGCTCGCCGTAGATGCTGTCGGCAAGGCCCAGCTCCCGCAGCGCCTGCATGATGCCGCTCTTATAGAGCACGCCGCTGTCTCTGGCGTATTCCAGCGCCTGCTCGGTGCGGAACTGGGGGAAGATGGCTTCCAACTCCCGGGCGCTCTGCAAACAGCACTCGTTGCGGCGCTGGCGCATGATATCGCAGTGGCGGCGCAGGGCCTCGCTCTCGGGGTCGGGCCAGTAGGCCAGCAGGTGGACCCGGTGCTGGCGCTCATAATCGTAGCCGGTGAGCTCGGTGGCCGGGATGAGCTTTACCCCATCCTGCACCGGGTGGTCGTAGGCATACTGCACGCTGCGCAGTGTATCGTGGTCAGAGATGGCCATGGCATCCAGCCCCACCCGGGCTGCCATCAGGGGCAGCCGGGCCACGGGCACGGAGCCGTCGGAATAGGTGGTGTGGTTGTGTAGATCACCGGGCATGGAATGGAACCTCCTGAGAATAAAACGGGCTAAACCTCTCCGTCATCTTCGCTAACGCTCGATGCCACCTCCCCTAGTAGGGGAGGCCTTGGCATAAGGTTCATTTTTCGCAATGATCGCCTATCGGCTCCAAAAATGGCACCTGCCGCAAGGATTAGGCCTTGCGCCAGCAGGGCAAACAGGAGCGAAGCGCCAGACCCCGAAAACGCGACGGCCTGCCAAGGGCTCCCCTACTAGGGGAGCTGCCGAGCGTCAGCGACGGCTGAGAGGTTTAATGCTTATAATAATTGATCAAACACCCATCTGCCAAAATCTCCCGCTCATCGGAGGTCAGGGGTGCCATATAGAGGGCAAAGGGCTTCACTTCCTCCCCCAGCACATAGGCAGGGATGTTCTGCAGATCGCCCTTGAGGGCTTCCCGGACATGGGGGATGAGGATGTAATCCCCCAGGCCAAAGGGAGCCGCACCGTTGAGCTGGAAGGGCAGCATACCCCAGTTGATGAGGTTGGAGCGGTAACGCTTGGTGGCGTACTCGTTGACGATGTTGGCCCCGGCCCCCAGCACGCGCTGGCAGCTGGCGGCCTGCTCACGGGCAGAGCCGTCGCCGGGCTTGACGGCAAAAATGGTGGAGGCCAGCTGCACATCGTCCCAGGTCAGGGCCTCGCAGCCGGGCACGGCGCGGATCTTTGCCAGCAGGGCGGCATCCCCCTGCCCGGCCCGGCGGGCGGCTTCCTCGGCCTGCACGGCCTTGGCGCGCCCCACATAGGCGGGGTCCTTGCGGCTGAGGGTGAACTCAGCCAGACCCAGGGGGTTGGAGCGGTAGGAAGAGGTCTCACCCGAGGGGATGAGCTCGTCCGTGGTGGTGACGGGGTCGGTGATGTAGGAGGCCACCTTCAGCAGCAGGTTGTCGCCCAGCGGGGCGATCTCGGGCCAGTCCTTGATGTTGGGGCCCAGCTTGAGCAGGGCATCATAATTGCCGTGGCCAAAGCCCTGATACACCCGGGCCTCGTAGCTGGAGGGGTCGTAGTGATATTCGGGCACGGTGGGGTCGTAATCCACCTCCGTTGCGGGGGTCAGGATGCCGCCGTTGGCCGTGGTGGCGGCAATGCTGCGGGCATCCATCAGGGCCACGCCTGCCAGCTGGCCGCTGCCGGGCTTGGAGCCCTCGCGGCTGGGGAAGTTGCGGGTGGTGTGGCGGATGGACAGTGCCCCGTTGGCGGGCACATCGCCCGCGCCGAAGCAGGGGCCGCAGAAGGCCGTGCGGATGGTGGCACCGCTGGCCATCAGGTCAGTGAGCACGCCGGTGCGGTTCAGCTCCATCATAATGGGCTGGCTGCCGGGGTAAACGCTGAGGGCGTAATCCCCGCAGCCGCCGGTATGGCCCCTGAGGATGGAAGCGGCCTCGTAGATGCTGTCGAACAGGCCGCCCGCGCAGCCCGCGATGACTCCCTGATCCACCCGGAGCCTGCCGTTTTCGATCTTGCTGCACAGATCCAGCTTCACGTCAGAACGGCCCACCAGCTTCTGGACGTTCTCCTCGCATTCGTGGAGGATGTCCTTGAGGTTGGCGTTCAGCTCCTCGATGGGAAAGGCGTTGGAGGGGTGCATGGGCAGGGCGATCATGGGCCGGATCTTGGAAAGGTCCACGCTCACCACGCCGTCGTAATAGGCCAGCTCTGCCGGGTGCAGGGGCTTGTAGTCCCCTGCCCTGCCATGGACCGTGAGGAACTGCCGGGTCTTTTCATCGGTCTCCCAGATGGAGGAAAGGCAGGTGGTCTCGGTGGTCATGGCATCAATGGCGTTGCGGGTGTCCTGCCGCAGGGAGGCAATGCCGGGGCCAACGAACTCCATGACCTTGTTCTTGACATAGCCGCTCTTGAACAGCTCGCCCACCAGTGCAATGGCCACATCGTGGGGGCCGCAGCCTGCGGGCAGAGCGCCGGTCAGGCAGATGGCCACCACGCCGGGGCGGGCCACATCGTAGGTGCGGCCCAGCAGCTGCTTTGCCAGCTCGCCGCCGCCCTCGCCGATGGCCATGGTGCCCAGCGCACCGTAACGGGTGTGGGAATCGGAACCAAGGATCATTTTGCCGCAGCCCGCAAAGCGCTCGCGCATGTACTGGTGGATGACCGCCATGTGGGGCGGCACAAAGATGCCACCGTACTTTTTGGCAGCGGACAGGCCGAAGCGGTGGTCATCCTCGTTGATGGTGCCGCCCACGGCGCACAGGCTGTTGTGGCAGTTGGTCAGCACATAGGGGATGGGGAACTTTTCCAGCCCCGAGGCACGGGCCGTCTGGATGATGCCCACAAAGGTGATGTCGTGGCTTGCCATGGCATCGAACTTGATCCGGAGATCCCGGTCGTTGCCGCTGGTGTTGTGGGCGGTGAGGATGCCGTAGGCCATGGTGCCCTTGTAGGCCTGGCCGGCCTGCTCCGCAGTCACGCCCGCGGCTGCCAGTGCCGCAGGAGCCTGTGCGTCGGCGGGCACCCACTGCCCCCGCAGGTAGTATGCACCCGAGGTGCTGCATTTGATCGATTCCAACATAATACTTTCCCCTCGCTTTTGCAAAAAAGGACTGCGGCGCTCTGGAAAACCCCACCGTCATTGCTTCGCAATGCCACCGCCCCTGATAGGGGCGGCCTTGGCAAAATGGCAAAGCTTTACGCTATGCCAAGGGCCCCCCTACTAGCGGGGGCTGTCGAGCAAAGCGAGACTGGGGGGTTGCCTCGGAGCACCAGCAGTCCTGTCAATCAGTCAAACAGCATATCGTGGATGGCGCTGACTGCCTTGTCAGCGTCGTCACGGGCAATGATGCAGGAGATCTTGATCTCACTGGTGGAGATCATCCTGATGTTGATGTTGTTGTTGGAGAGTGCCTCGAACATCTTGGAGGCAACGCCGCTGTGGCTCTGCATACCGGCACCCACGATGGAGACCTTTGCGCAGGTCTCGTCGCAGGTGGCATCCTTGAACTTGCCGCTCTCCTTGAGCACGCGCATGGCGGTCTCAGCCTCGCCCTCGGCGCAGGTGAAGGAGATATCCTTCTTGCCGTCGCGGCCGGTGGACTGCAGGATGATATCCACGTTGATGTTCTTCTGGGCCAGCAGGCCAAAGATCTTGAAGCTGGTGCCCGGCTCATCGGGAACGTTCAGGATCGTGATAACGGCAACATCGGTGTCCTTTGCAACACCCTTGATCAGCATACCTTCCATGTCTTTTGTAACCTCCTTGACCACCGTACCGGGCACGGGATTCAGGCTGGACAGCACTTCCAGCTCCACATTATACTTCTTTGCCAGCTCCACGCTGCGGTTGTTCAGCACCTGCGCACCCAGAGAGGCCAGCTCCAGCATCTCGTCAAAGGTGATCTCTTCCAGCTTGCGGGTGTTGCGCACCTTGCGGGGGTCTGCGGTGTAAACGCCTTCCACATCGGTGTAGATCTGGCAGCGGTCTGCGTGCAGGGCCGCTGCAATGGCCACGGCGCTGGTATCAGAGCCGCCGCGGCCCAGGGTGGTGATATCATCCAGCTTGTTCAGGCCCTGGAAGCCTGCCACGACCACCACGCGGTTGCGCTCCAGCTCGGAGGAAATGCGCTCGGTCTCCATGCGGGTGATGCGTGCCTTGGTGTAGGCACGGTCGGTGCGGAAGCCCGCCTGCCAGCCCGTCAGGCTGGTGGCGTGGCAGCCCAGCTCGTTCAGGGCCATGGCCAGCAGCGCGATGCTGATCTCCTCACCGGCGGCCAGCAGCATATCCATCTCACGGGCCGAAGGGTTGTGGGTGATCTCAGCAGCCTTTGCGATCAGGTCGTCGGTGGTGTCGCCCTGTGCAGACACCACCACCACCACGTCATTGCCCGCCTTGTGGGTGTTGGCCACGATGCGGGCCACGTTGAAGATACGGTTCCGGTCCTTCACCGAAGAACCGCCGAACTTCTGTACGATCAACGCCATAGTTTGTCACTCTCCTCTAGTTTCTCCCAATTTATATCATTCCACAGTTGCGCCGGTATTATCTGCATCCAGCTCTAACAGTGTAAATGCTTCACATCCGTCCAGGCCTTCCAGCGTTTCCAGCCCGGCACGCAGCCCGGCATAGAAGCGCTCAGCCTCCGCGCGCTCGGCCACCGCCATCACGGTGGAACCGGCACCCGATACATACACGGCCTTTGCCCCGCACTGCTTTGCCAGCGCGAACACCTCCCGGGAACCGGGCATCAGGGGCATCCGGTAGGGCTGGTGGAGCTTATCCTCGGTGGCAATGGCCAGCAGGTCATGCCGGCCCTCACAGAAGGCGGCAGGCACCAGCGCGGCCCGGGACAGGTTATACACGGCATCCTTGTGGGCCACCTGCTTGGGCAGGGCCGCGCGGGCGGCCTCCGTCAGCAGCTTGTAGTCCGGCACGATGGCCGCAAAGCAGAGGCTCTGGTCCACATCCCGCTTGACGGAGTAGACCACGCCGTCCTCAAAGACGCTGCTGGTCAAACCGCCCAGCAGGGCCGGGGCCACGTTGTCGGGGTGGCCCTCAATGGCCGTGGCCAGCGTCAGCAGCTCCTGGGTGTTGAGCACATCGCCCAGCATCCGGTTCGCGCCCAGCAGGCCCGCAATGATGCAGGCCGAGGAAGAACCCAGGCCCCGGGCCATGGGGATGGGGTTGGTCTGCACGATCTTCAGGGGCGGGATCTTCTTGCCCACCTTGTCGAACAGACCCTTGGCCGAGCGGTACACCAGATTGCTCTCGTTGCGGGGGATGCGGGTGCCGTCCGCCGCAGAGATGTCCAGCTTATCGCTCTCCTCAAAGGTCACGGTGTTGTACAGGGTCACGGCCAGACCCAGCGCGTCGAAGCCAGAGCCTACGTTGGCGCTGGTGGCCGGAACAGAAACTTTGATCTTCATCGTCCGTCCCCTTTTCTCATGCATCCTCGGGCAGCTTTTTCAGAACCAGCTTCACGCTGCCGCCCACGGTCTCCACCTTGCGGGCTGCCTCAGCCATGGCCTTTGCGTCGGCCTGCTCCACCAGATAGGAGCAGCCGTCAAAGTGCTCATCCACCACACGGCCCCTGCCGTAGATGGCTTCCACCACGGCGGGAGCAACGCCCGCTGCACGCACATAATATGCGGCGGGAGCCGGGTCGGTGAGCATCCCCTCCACCGGCTCCGCAGGCTGCCAGAACAGGCTGTCGTGGACCTTGGAGCCGTTCTTGAGGGCATCCACCACATCGGCCACCACGGCGCTGGCGGTGGGCAGCTTGCCCGCGCCCTTGCCGTAGAACACCACGTCGCCCAGCATATCACCCTTGACCAGCACGGCGTTGAACACATCGTCTACACCGGCCAGCTGGTGGCTCTTGGGCACCAGGCAGGGCTCCACACCGGCAGCCACGCTGCCGTCGTCGCCCCGCTTCATCCATGCGATGAGCTTGATGACGCAGTTCAACCGCTCCGCCGCAGCCACATCGGCCACGGTGATGTCCCGGATGCCCCGGGTGGGGATATTCTGGGGGTAGATCTGGTGGCCGCAGACCAGCGAGGACAGGATGGCGATCTTGCGGCAGGCATCCCGGCCGTCCACATCGTCGCCGGGGTCTTTGGTCTCGGCATAGCCCAGCTCCTGCGCGATCTTCAGGGCCTCGTCAAAGCCCAGGTTCTCCCGCACCATCTTGGTCAGCATGAAGTTGGTGGTGCCGTTCACGATGCCCTCCACCTCGGTGATGACGTTGGCGGCCAGGCACTGGTGCATGGGGGTGATGATGGGGGTGCCGCCGCCCACGGAGGCCTCGAACAGGAAGGCACAGTTGTGTGCCTTGGCCAGTGCCAGCAGCTCCGCGCCGTAGGTGGCCACCATCTCCTTGTTGGAGGTGCACACGCTGCGGCCGCTCTCGAGGCAGGCCTTGACATAGGGGTATGCAAAGCGGGTGCCGCCGATGGTCTCCACCACCACCCGGATCTCCGGGTCTTCCAGAATGGTATCGAAGTTCTTGATGAAGAGGTTTGCCGCCGGATGGGCAGAGAAATCCTTGGGGTCAAGGATGTACTTGACCTCCACCGGCTCACCGGCCCGGCGGGAAACACCGGCGGCGTTGCGGCACAGCACCTCGTACACGCCGCTGCCCACCGTGCCAAAGCCTAAAATCGCGATCTTTGCCATAGTTCAACCCTCGTTCCTATTTCCTGACTGTTCTGGTGCTCTTACAGGTTATACCCGCAGTGCACGCCCACCACCATGCGCTGGCGGCTCAACCGCTCCGTCAGCTCCTCAGGGGTCATCTGCATGGTATCGGTGCGGATGGTAACGGCAACCAGCGCTGCGCCGTTTTCCGGCGTGGACTGGTTGATGGTAACGATGCTTGCCCCGGCGGCGCTGATGCCCGCCAGCAGGCTTTGCAGCGCGCCTGTTTCATCCCGGAGCGTTGCCATTACGGTCACGACCTCGCGGCCATTTTCGGAATCAAAGATGCAGTCCTTATATTTATAAAAAGCACTGCGCGAAAGATCCACGCTGCGGGTGGCAGCCGAGATGCTGCGCACTTCCCCGCTTGCCAGAAGCTCCTTGGCCTTGACCACTTTCAGGAAGACCTCGGGCAGGACCTCCGCGTCCACCAGATAAAAACGGCGTTCCAACTTGTTCACCTCACAAACACAAGTGTTCTTACAGGGAATATAATAGCATCCGGCCCCCTGCATTGCAAGAGACCGGATGCTTTTTTGTCAGATTATCCAGTTTTGGAGCGTGAAGTGGCAAGCTGCCGCACCGGAATTGAGAAAGTGTGACTTTTAACAGAGGCTGGCCTTGCACCCTCTCCGTCAATCCGTATCCAGCCCGGTGGTATCCTGACCCACAACGGGGGCGGTGTCCGCGCTCTGTGCTGCGGCCACGCCGCTGCTGTGGGAGTAGTTGCAGGTATCGGGCAGGTCATCGGCACGGTAGTAGCCGGTGGCGCGGCTGGGGCAGTTGGCCCCGGCCAGCAGGCCGCTCTGGGTGCAGTAGGCGCGCTCCACCACGCCGTCGCTGGTGGGGAATGCCTTATAGGGCAGGTTTGCCTGCACCTGCTCCATATAGGCCTTCCACGCCATGACACAGGTGCGGGTCTTGGCCTGATTCTTGCCCAGGGTGTTGGTCATATCGTAAGGCGCGTCGTAGCCCCACCAGACAGCGGTAACGTAGTAGGGCGTGCCGCCCACGAACCACAGATCCTTTTCGTCGCTGGCGGTACCGGTCTTACCAAAGGACTCCATGCCGTTGGAGTTGGGGTAGCGGCCGCTGGCGGTGCCCACGTTGGAGTAGAGCACGTTCTTGAGCAGACGGTTCATAATATAGGCTGTCTGCGGGGTCAGGGCCTGATAGCTGGTGGCGTTGTTTTCCAGGTAGATGTTGCCGTCCCGG
>OLRP01002208.1_pt1 | contig 13795 bp, 10 predicted proteins | sample 1672401 | NCBI WGS metagenome assembly OLRP01 (sample SAMEA3136682, study PRJEB25190) | human gut metagenome | reverse complement strand
CAAGTACTAAGGCTATAGCCGACTTTCGAAATCTCTTCATAGTCTCTTTCTCCCTGTCACTTTTTCTTAACTTTTCTTTTGTTCCCTATTCAGTTGTCGGAATCTCTACCCTCCCTCTTTTCGTTTTTCTTACTATAAGCTAAAAAGTGACAGCTTTTTTGCGTTTGGCGGAATTGACCTTGAATCTGGCAAAAATGACCTTTTTCGGAAACAGCTTGTTTTTCTATTCTCCCAGATCCATATACAGGAAAAGCCGGATCTGAAACTCATGATCCGTAGATATGATCTCCATATCTCCCTGATGCTTTTCCACAACATATCTCACATTTTCGAGTCCGATGCCATGTCCTTCTTTCTTTTTCTTGGTACTCAGATACCGTTCACCTTTCCGAAGTACTTTCTCTTTTGCGCTGTTTTTTACCTGCATCCGCAGTATCCCTTTTTCATAATGAATGATACAATTCAGACTCCGTTCCTTGGATTCCATTGCACCACGAATCGCATTATCCAAAAGATTCCCAATTACAATACTCAGATCAAACAGTTCTGCCCCGATATAGGGTGGCAGATGCACGCTGATCTCCAGTTTCTTCAATTGATGCCTGTATTCTTGTAGGATATAATTCAGCAGATTATCTACGATCTTATTTTCCGTATACGAAATGGGGACTGTATCTTTCCATACGTTTTCTATCTGATCCACATACCGGAGTATTCCCTGAAAGTCTTTCGCCTGTGCCATCGCCCGAATGGTATGCATATGGTGTTTGTAATCGTGCCGCAGTTTGTTCAATCGCTCCTGCGAATTCTGCATCACATCCATACGTTTCGCATACTGCTGTAACTGGATCTCCATATATCCGCGATTCGTTTCTTCCTCATAGCTTTTCTGCACTTCATCATACAGATAAAAAATCAGAATATTGATAAACAGAAGAAACAATACCATACTTTCCCGGATGCGGTGTTCCTCTGGATTCATAATATTGATACAGACAGCAATACTCAAAACGGGCACAGACAGCATCGCAAGCCAGTGGTTGGTTTGCATCTGATAACCACGCTTTAAATTCAGTTTTCGCTCCACCAGACTTTCTACAACAAAGAACAGAAAATTGCCTATTACAATCAGTCCCGGTCCAAGATGACGGTTCTTTACACGGTTGATGCACATGGCAATTGGAATTGCATCGCACAAAATGCCTGTCATGTATACCATCAATATATTCCAGATCCTGTGTTTCGTATCTGCCGGATAGCTTTGTGCGATCAAAACTAACCCCAGAAGATTAAATATCACATTTCCTTTGATCGTACCCAGACACATATTTGCACAGCAGCCAATCACATAACTGAAGACATAACAGAGCCATCTGTGCGGATTTTTTTCTTTTACATACAAAGCTGAATTATAACGATATACTGTGTAAAACCAGAAGATGCGGTTTGTAAGATAGGTAAGCAGATGGATGTTCATCGCAGTTCCCCCTGTCTGAGCAGGAGCTCCCGTACTCGCTTTCGGTTCACTTTACTGATACTCAATTCCGTCTGGTTCTTCATTCTGACCATATCGTATCTGTAACATTCCACATATGCCCGGTTAATCAGAAATGACTTATGAATTTTCAGGAAATAGTCTCCGGTTCTCTTTTCCACATCACTGATCTGCCCCCGGAATTCCTTTTCTCCTTGCTCTGTAACCATATGGATGGTCTTTTCCGTACTGTAAAAATACATAATTTCCCGGTATGCAATCCGGTGCATTCCTTCCGAATTCCGATACTCGAAGATCTGTCTTTCGGAATCTGTACAGGCACACAGTTCATCCATAACATGATATACATCCTCTTCTTTCAAAGGTTTGATCAGAAAATCAAATGGATGGATATGAAAAAGCTGCATTGCATACTCCCGAAAGGTGGAAATATAGGTGATCCGTATCGTTCTGCCATGCTGTTTTTTGCGAATCTCTTCCCCTATCTGTATTCCATTGCTTTTTTCTAACTGAATGTCCAGAAAGATTATATCGAATTGATTTTCTTCCAATGTTTCCAGCAAGGCATTTTCTGAAAGATAGCAATAAATCTCCAGCGGCTCGCCACACATTTCCCCATAGTGCAGCAATTTCTGTCTCAACCATTCACATACAGCCTTATCGTCATCACAGACTCCCAGTTTTAACATGTTTCTCACTCCTCTCACAACATACAAAATGAATTCCCACCTGTATCACTTTATACGTTGTGTTTTGCTGATACTTCTACATATAATAAACACTTGAGATTCGAAAAACTGACGCTGTTTTATTATATTTTTATAGATTTCATAGAATTTTTATGTTTGTCAAAAAAGGATGGCTTTCACCATCCCATAATACACCTTTATTATATTCCATCTAATGTTAATCTATATCCAGATAGTATCCCACCTTCCGGATACTCTGAATCAGCTTGGCTGTTTCTGGATCGGATTTCTCCAGTTTTTTCCGCAGTCTGCGTACAAAGCACCAGATCCGCACCCCAGTCGATGTATTTCTTTACCACATGGCTTCCCGGTATTACAACAATAATTGGTGCTCTGCTATACTGTCTGACTTCCCATATTAACTTTCCCAACACTCCATTATCACTTTTCACCAACTACTGAATTTTCAGATAGGACTCTTCACTAATTGCATGTTCCATCCGGCACGCATCACGATTCGCTGTTTCCGAAAATTCTCCGAGTTTCATACTACCTCCCCTTTCGGAAAGTATTTCTTCTGTATTCCTGCTGTTAAGAAATTCTGCCGTTCTCCATTTCATACACTACATCTGCTACATTCATTGTGGATACTCTGTGGGATACCAGGACAACCGTTTTTTTCTCAGCTGATTCTTTCAATGATTTTAAGATAATACCCTCGTTCAACGAATCCAGATTCGAAGTTGGTTCATCCAGCAGGATCATCTCTGCATCATGCAAAAATGCTCTTGCAATTCCGATTCTCTGTTTCTCACCGCCAGATAACGTATCTCCCAGTTCTCCAACTTCTGTATCATAGCCTTTCGGAAGTGTCATGATAAAGTCATGAATAGAAGCTTTCTTTGCCGCTTCCATAATCTCTTCCCTCGTTGCTCCCGGTTTGGCAATGGCGATATTATTGGCGATACTGTCATGGAACAGGTGTGTTTCCTGCGTCACGTAAGACTCCATATCTCTTAGATGCTTTGTCGGAATCTTTCGGACATCCGCACCATCTACCGACACACTTCCTTCCTGCACATTCCAGAAACGCATCAGCAGTTTCAGAAGTGTGGACTTACCGGAACCACTTGCCCCATGAATGCCGGTGATCTGTCCCGGCTGTAAGGTAAGGGAATAATGATCCAGAATCGTATCTGTCTCTGTTTCACTCACCTTATAGGCAAAAGTTACATTCTCTGCTTTTGCCCCTGTAAAGGTATGATCTGTACTTTCTTCTGTATCCACATCCCCCGGTATTTCTTCCACAAGTGGTGTCTCTTCTAATAAAGAAAGAACACGCTCACCGCTTGCCAGTGTCTGGTTCAGGTTGTTGGAAAGGCTTGACAATGCTACTACCGGGCCGAAAGAACCCATCATTGCGATCGTACAGGTTAAGATTCCTTCAAATCCCATCTCGCCCTTCGCATAGAGCCAGATCGTCAGTGCCAGCATTCCAAAGGATGCAAGCAGGATAACCATGTTCGTAAATGAACGCTGTGAGCCTTCCATTTTGCTTAATGATTCCTGCATTTCGGCAAGGTTCTTGGATTGCCCTGTCATCTGCTTTTTTCTCTTTTCACCCTGTCCGTACTGGATGGTTTCATCTAATCCACGTAAGGAATCTAGAACAAAACTGTTCAGTTCTCCGAAGCTTGTTCTAAACTCCATTCCCTTCTGGCTGCCACGTTTTCCATTCCACATTGGGATGGCTACACCGACAATCAGATAAGCTGTCAGTGCAAGCAGTCCTGCTAACCAGTGATATCTTCCGATAAAGATTACCATGATAATCGAGGTCAGTGTTGCGATCGCAATCGGGGAAATGGTATGTGCATAGAACACTTCCAGTAATTCAATATCTGTTGTAATAATAGAGATCAGATTTCCCTTGTCTCTGCCTTCCAGTTTCGCCGGGCAGAGCTTTCTTAAGGAAGCAAACACTTTATGACGAATGATCGCCAACAGTTTAAACGCAATAAAATGGTTACAATACTGTTCCACATAATGCAGGATTCCCCGGAGCACTGCGATCACGATCATGACTGTGATAATCGTCTTTACCGGGGTAAATACTAACCACATCTTCTCTACCGGAACGGTCATTCCGGCTACCCCGGTCAGAAGTCCATGCACGATGACCTGTCCTGCCAGTATTGTCAGGAAGATCGCACACAAGTAACCCAATGTTCCAAGGATAATTGCTGCCAACATGATATGAAGCAGGGGTTTTACTAACCCGATCAGGCTTCCCATGATCTGAATGGCACTTCTGCGTTTTGTTGTATTTGTATGTTCACTCATTATGCCACTCTCCCTTTTCCATAATTTTCCAGAGCCATCTGGCTTTCATACAGATGTCTGTATGCACCATTCTGGCTCATCAGTTCGTCATGTTTTCCACTTTCCTTGATTTCCCCGTCTTTTAAGAAATAAATCTTGTCGGACTTCACGACATTTGCCAGTCTGTGGGAAATCAGAAGCACCGTCTTTGTCTTTGCCAGTTCGTGAATCACATTCATGATCAGTTCTTCACTTTCCACATCAATATTAGATGCCGCTTCATCGAAAATATAAACTGCACTGTCTGTCCGAAGCAATGCTCTAGCAATCACCAGTCTCTGGCACTGGCCACCGGACAAGTTGCTTGCTTTTTCCAGCAACTGTGTCTGCAATCCATCCTGCGTCTGTAAGAAGCCTAAGAGATTGACTTTCTGAAGAACTGCTTCCATCTCTTCTTTCGTCGCATCCGGTTTTGCCATCTTCAGGTTTTCTTCTACTGTGCCTTTGAACAGATAACTGTTATGGCGGACCAGAACAACCCTCTGCATCAGATTGGTTTCATTCACTTCATTCAGCGGTACACCACCGATGGTGATCTCTCCGCTGTATCCCCGGTTCTTTGCTGCAAGGATTCCTGCAATCGTACTCTTACCACATCCGGATTCACCAACCAATGATACAAAACTTCCTGCCGGAAGATTTAAGTTGATGCCTTTTAAAATCTCTCGGTCCGCTTCGTAAGAAAAATGAACATCATTCAACGACACATCCAATGCTCCATCCGGCAGACATTTTTCTCCCGCCTGTGGTTCCGGCAGATCCAAGATCTTAAAGATCTTGTCACTCGCTGCCATTCCATTCATTGCGATATGGAAGAATGAACCAAGCAGTCGAAGCGGCAGGAAAAACTCGCTGGCAAGCAGGACGATACATAACGTTCCTGCCACACTGATATTTCCTTTTAAGAATTCGGACACCGCAACTGCCATACCAATCGCTGCACCACCATACGCCACAATATCCATCACACTTGTGGAATTGAGCTGCATGGTCAGTACCTTCATGGTGATCCTGCGGAAGTTCTGGGATTCCCCATCCATCTCGTCCGCTTTCTGCTGATCTGCCTGATAGATCTTCAGCGTCGTCAGTCCCTGCAGATTCTCAAGGAACGAATCACCCAGCCCGGTATAGATACTCCAATATTTGTTCAAAAGTTTCTTTGCGATCTTCTGTACCACAACGATCGAGATTGGAATCAGTGGCACACAGATCAACAGGATCACACTTGCCTTTACACTCACTCTGCAAAGAATGAGAAATAAGGTCAGTGGTGCGATCAGGCTGTAGAACAACTGCGGAAGGTATTTTCCAAAATACGTTTCCAACTGCTCAACACCCTCTGTCGAAACCTGTACCACCTCAGAAGAAGACACCTGCTCACTGTAGGAAGCTCCCAGTTTCAACATCTTGTCATAAATCTTTTCTCTTAAAATTCTCTTTACATCTACACATGCAAGATACGAAGACCTTGCCCCCATCCGTTCGCATACAAATCGTATGATCACCACCAGAACGAGGATCAGGATTGTCCTCTCAATCACCGGTACTGTCACCGCACGATAGACCACGCGCTCCAACAGGTCAGCAATCGTAAATACTGCCAGTACCTGCGAGAGCAATGCCGCCCACTGCCACAGGATGGTGTAGACAATGTACTTTTTTGCGTGGGATAAAAGTCCCACCAGTCTTGTTTTAATCATTTGCTTTTTACCTACTCACTATTTTTCTTTCACACTACAGACCAGATGCCACACTGCCAGCACCGGATGATAGAAAAGCATCCTCGGTCCGGAAAACCGCATGACCACTCGAATCTTCTCCCTCATCTCTGGCTTATAGCAATGCACCTTACAGTTCGCACAGAATGTTTTTTCTTCCATAAATGGACATTTCTGGCTTCTGAGTCTGGCATAATCTGAAAGTTCCTGACAGGAAGGACACATCTTTCCTGTCGTTTTGTCATGTTCCTTATGATTCTTCCGGCAGTACAGCCGGATCATCTCTTCCACGACATACTGTTCTTTCTGCCGCTTTTTTTCTACTTTGTTCTTTTTATTCATTTCTTTATTAGTGGAATTTTACAATTTTAGATAACACACCTTGCGTTTAGAACAAATGTTTGATAGAATGATTGCAGGCTTTACAGCCTAAGGTGCTACTTCACTTGACGTGAAATGGCGGTTCGCTTTGTGCGGAGAGTATAACATAGCTCCGATTACATAGATTCATCTCTCTTTTTTGAGAGAAATCTTATGAAAGGAGGTATGTGCTTATGCTGACCATTGGTGACTTAATTGCAGTGATCTCACTGTGTGCGACTTTTTACAGTCTGGGTTACGCTCATGGTAAGCGTGATTCCAAGGCACAAAAATAACCGCCCCAACCTGGTAAGTTAAGCGGTTATTTTTATACCAAATAATATATCAGGCGAACCGTCATCGGTAGCACCTTTTCTACTATTATATTAACACCGCTTCTTTTCTATGTCAAACATCTTATTCTATTGTCTGTCAAAAATCTTTTATTCCACTTCCATTTCTCCCGTTTTTACTGTCTTTACCCTTAAGAAGAAATACATAATGTGAAACACCCACACCACTGCCAGACAGATTCTTCCAACCGGCACATCCTTCATGCAGATAAATCCGATCGCCATAACTACGGTCACAGTTCCTACGATCTTGCACTTTGTTCCCATCGTCATGGCTCTTTTCTGGACGAAGCTGTCCAGATGTTTCTTATATAAATTCGTTCCTATGAACCAATCATGCAGTTTCTTTGAACTCTTGGCAAAGCAGAACAGCGTTGCCATGTAAAACGGAACAGTTGGCAGGATAGGAAGTACAATTCCTATCGTACCAAGTCCCAGACAAAGAAATCCAAGCACGATCCAGACTATTTTTAATGGATTTTTCATCTTCTTTCCTTTCATTAATTCATTTGTGTTAATTTCATTATTTTACACATTGTGTAATCGTTAGGGATTTGATAGAATAGACACAGGCTTTTCAGCCTAAGGTGCTACTTCACTTGACGTGAAATGGCGGTTCGCTTTGTGCGGAGAGTATATAGCTCCGATTACATAGATCTATCTCTCTTTTTGAGGGAATTCTTATGAAAGGAGGTATGTGCTTATGCTGACCATCAGTGACTAAATCGCAGTGATTTCACTGTATGCGACTTTTTACAGTCTGGGTTACGCTCATGGGAAGCGTGATTCCAAGGCACAAAAATAACCGCCCCTTAGCCTAGGAAACTGAGAGCGGTTATTTTTACCATCTTTTTTTCATCAGGCGAACCGTCATCGGTAGCACCTTTTCTAATATCATATTAACACCGCTTTCATTCTATGTCAAACATCTATTCAATTATCAAACATCTTATACTAAAATCAGTTACTGTTCACACGATGTGCGACCAGCAACGCATCTCGCCATTTTTAATCGCCTTTGGCAATGGGGCGATATGCATTCAAGTCAAAACACGCATCCTCCGTGTCAATCAGCGGAGTGATTGACACGGGAGTGAACAGTAACTAAAATCACACCGCCAGCACAAACTTCCGTCCGTCTACTCTCGTCACGCCAAGCTCGATGCCATACAGCTCCCGGATGCTCTCTTCCGTAATCACTTCCTCCGGATCACCTTCCACCAGCACTTTTCCATCTTTCATTCCGATGACATTATCTGAATATGCGATTGCCTGGTTGATGTCATGCAGTACCATAATAATGGTAATGCCAAATTCCTGATTGAGTTTTTTTACAAGCTGCAGGATCTCGATCTGATACCGGATATCCAGATAGGTTGTCGGCTCATCAAGAAACAACGTCTTCGTTCCCTGACAAAGTGCCATTGCGATCCATACCCTCTGGCGCTGTCCTCCGGAAAGTCTTGATACTTCTCTGTCCCGGTATTCTGTCAGGTTCGTGACTTCCAGTGCCCACTTGATCATGCGCTCATCCTCAGCACTATCCCCCTGCATCATCTTTTTATGAGGGGTTCTTCCGAATGCCACCAGATTCTCAACAGTGATATCGTCCGATGCACTGTTATACTGCTGGACGATGGCTACCTTTCGGGCAAATTCTTTTAAGTTCAGGTTCTGGATATTCTTTCCCTTGAGGAAGATATTTCCTTTCCCCGGATATAAGTTCTTCGTCATCAGGGAGAACAGGGTGGATTTTCCACATCCGTTCGCTCCCATGATGGTTGTGATCTTGCCTTCCTCGATCTTTAAGGATACACCTTTTAACACTTTATTTTTGCCATAGGCAAAGTGCAGGTCTCTGACTTCCATCGCAGGCTTGTCTGCCCACTTATCCGCTTTTTTCGCTTTCTTTGCTGCTTCATTCTCTGTAGAAGTCAAATCCATATTCTTTTCTTTACTTTGCATACTTCTTAGACCTCCTTAACAGAATGATGAAGAATGGTCCTCCGACCACACTCATGATGATCGATGCGGACACTTCATACGGAGCAGCAATGGTTCTTCCGATGGTATCGGCAAGTAAAAATGTAAATGCTCCGAACAAAGCACTAAATGGTACTAATGCCTTATGGTCACTTCCTACCAGGATTCTTCCGATATGTGGAACAATCAGTCCTAAAAAGCTGATCACTCCAGCTACTGCGGTGGAAATACTTGCAAGTAATACTGCTATCAGTGAAATCACGATACGCATTGCATTGACATTGATTCCCAGGCTTCGTGCTGTCTTATCTTCCAGTGCCAGCAGATTACACATCTTTGTCATGACCAGCGCCAGTACCAGTCCGATCACGACATATGGTACTAAGGTCTTCACGTCATCCCATGTCTTCATAGTGATATTTCCATTGACAATGGCTGCCACACCGGACATATTCCCACCGTTCATGGAGTTTAATGCACTGGAAAGTCCCGTAAACATCGCATCCACCGCCACACCGACAAGGATGATTCTCAGAGGACTTAATCCCCCTTTCCATGACAGGCTGTAAACTAAGACAAATGCAATCACACCGCCAAGAAATGCAAATAATGGAGTGAAGAAAAATAAAGTCGGTGCAAATGCGGTAATCAATACTGCCGCAAAACTTGCTCCACTGGAAATACCAATGATTCCCGGATCAGCAAGAGGGTTCTTAAGTACCGCCTGAAATAACACACCCGATACCGCTATCGCTGCTCCTGCTAACATAGAGATAACGATTCGTGGGAACCGCAGGTCATAGATCGTTGCCACATCTTCATTGTATTCTACAAACAATCCTTTCAGCAGTTCCGGGAAGCTGACCTTCAGGCTTCCGATGTTCACTGCGGCAAAGAATAATGCCACAAGCAGCAAGATCATCACGATAAAAGAAATGGCTGCTTTTGCTGTTTTTCGATGTTTCCTTGCTTTATCCTGTGCGGAGAGGTTCTGGACTTCGGCTTTAGAAGTCTCAGAAGTATTCTGTAATTCTGTCTCTTTCATCTGTCCTCTCCTTTCTACTTGCTCTGCTGTTCGTTGTATTTCTCAGTTGCGTCAGAATCCTTGGCTTTCTTCTGTGCATTATCACTGGCTTCTTTTGCTTTCTGTGTATCTTCATCACTCTCCGGGTACAGGATCGGCTGTAACTCTTCCAGTGCCTGTGGATATTTAAACGTTGCACTCATGCCAAAGTATTCATACGTCAAGTCATAAACTCGGCCATTCTTCACTGCATCAAAATGCTGCCAGATGTCATTCTCGGCAAAGTCCTTATTGAACATCTCCACGACCTGATCCGGCAGTGCATGGGCTGCACGCAGGATGATATCCGGCTCTTTGGTCTTCATATCTTCTGTGTTGACGGTCAGAAATTCCTGATCGGTGTCAGGACTCATGGCTGTTCCGACCGTCTCTACATCCTTGTATCTGTCCGGGATGGTGGATACGGTACTGCTGCATACACCCACCAGATCCAGTTCCAGCTTGTCACAGATATCTGCGGTTGCCGGGGAGGTCGCAATGATCCTCGGCTCTCCATCCAGCTCCTGCACCTTCTTCTTCGCTGCTTCCACCGCAGCCTTTTCCTTCGGATCTGTAATCTTCAATAACGACTCTGCGGATTCCGAAGAAGTATCCGCACTGCTCTCGGTCTTTGTCCCGGAGTCACTGCTTTCCTTTCCCTGACTCTGATCGACACATCCGGCAAGGGAAAAGAGCATGGTCATCGCAAGCAGGACTGCGGATGCTTTCTTTAATCTTCTATTCATCATCGTCCTGTCCACCTCCCCAGCGTCTCCAATTCTTACGGAAATAGAATACCACAGCAGCCACAACACCGATCAGGATCAGACCGACCACCAGAACCGCAATTGCGATCTGAAATACCTTGTTTCCTGAAGTCGATGTGGAAGTACTGTCACTGTCTGCTGCATCTGCATCCTTTGCGGTAGAAAGACTTAATCCTTCTGCACTGTCCAGTGTACTGCTGTCCGTACTCGGAGTTTCCGATTCACTGCTTGGCTTTGCTGCTTCTGATATACTGCTCTGTAATTTCTTACCGGATGACGCACTGCCTGTGGAACTGTCGGATGAAGTACTTCCTGAACTCTGGAGAGAAGAATTTCCAGAGCTTATGCTGCCTGAAGAACCAGATACTGCCGACCCTCCATTGGAAGAACTCTCTGCTGCTGTTCCGTTACTTGCTGCACTTCCAGTTACCATCGTTGCATTCATATCAGTGTTATTACCTTCCTTGTAATCACTTGGGTAGAGATAGAATACAACATTTCTTCCCATTGGTTCTACATACATCGTTCCACGCACGATACAATTTTCACTTGGCACCTGAATTACGACATCGGCTGTCGTTCCGTTACTGTCAGAACCTGTACCTGTCTGTGCATACCCAGTACTTGACCAGCCGGAGTCACCGACACTCTGTACCTGAAAATCATGTCCACTGGTATAATCCATCAGACTCAGACGGATCGTCAGATAATAATTTCCATCATCTGCCACCTCTAAAATACCAGTCGGATACACGCATCCTTCTACCATTCCTTGTCCTGTGGCGTAAGAGCCTGCCCCGCCGGAATCTTCCACTACTCCAGTTACCGGATGTGCATAGCACCGGTTGATGGTACAGGTATAGACACTTCCTGTAGCCGCCTGCGCCTCCACTGGCGGAAAACCAGCCAGCAGGGCAAGGCTAAGTGCCGAAGCCATCACCACAGACTTGATTCTGTTCTTTATCTTTGCTAATTTCATCTTATTTTCTCCTGTTATACTAGAGAAGTCCCTGCCACTTATGTAGCAGAGACTTCCATTTTCTTTCTGCGTAACTGTTAAGATTCCGTCTGCCCGGCTCTGAACAGTTACCTGTCTGCTTACGAACTGCCTGTCAGATCAGGAAGCCATTCTTAAGCTTTTTCTTTATAACGTTTACTTTGTAACTTTTCTTCTCTTGTACTCCATCAGTCCGGCAAGAAGTGCTACTCCACCGAGCAGAAGGAGTGCTGCCCAAAGTGTATTGTTTGCTACGACATCATCTGTCTTAACACTGGATGCACCCTTGAGGCTGGAACCTGTACCATTTCCAAGGCTGGATGTTCCACTCTTCAGACTTGAAGAACCACTTCCAAGTGAGGAAGAACCAAGTTTGCTGCTTCCAAGAGAATTGTTTCCGAGGGTATTATTTCCAAGTGAACCATTTCCAATCGAAGAGCCATTATTGTTATTTCCGTTGGAATTATTGTTGTTGTTATTGTTGTTGTTATTGTTGTTGTCGTTCTTATTAAAGTCCGGATTGTCGGATGTGGTCGCTTTCAGTGAGTTCAAATCCAGTTTCAGGAATACTGGCTGAGTTCCTGTACCGGAACTGATTGCATCCATGATTGGAACGAATACCTGTAATGGCACATATCCATCATTCAGAGCTTCCGGAATCAATTCGAATGTAACGACATCTGGATAGTTTGTTCCATAAGAATCAGATACTAACGTTCCATCTGCATTCTTCTGACAAGATTCGATTGTCACATCTGCCAGTGTTCCCTGCGGATTACCGTACTTGTCAACAGTATAACCTGTTGTGAAGTATTTCAGCTGGCTTAAATATCCAAGTTTCTGTCCTACGGTCAGACCATTGAAGTTCAGGGTGATATAATATTTGCCATTCTTCACTGTCAGTTTGATGGTATGGTTAATCGCCTCATTTGACATAGAATATGTATTCTTGTCTACTTTGACCATTGTACCGTAAACGGAGTAAACACCATCTGTAAGATTCTTGATATCCAGTTTTCCATCATTTTTCTTTGCTAACTGCTGGATTGCTTCTGTCAGTTTCGTCACCTGTTCATCTACAAGTTTCTGTGATGCTGAATCATTATCCATGACATTCTGTGCACGATTAATTGCACTCTGCAATGTTGCAAGAGAGCTTTCTGTGTAAACGTCTGTCTGACTTACAAATGTTTTTGCTTCTGCAATCTTACTTTCCAGTTTGCTCTTATCTACAACTTCTTTTTCTACCAGTCCATTTAAAGCAGTTGTCAGGGATTTCTCTGCTGCTGCAACTTCTGACTCTGTTGCTTTTGGATTTGCTACAACATTCTCAGCCAGTGTAATTGCTGTATTCAGGACTATCAGACTGTTGCTTTCGTAAACATCTGTTTTTGCTGCTTCCGCTTTTGCTTTTGCAATCAAGTCATTCAGATTCGTCTTATCTACAGCTCTCAAACCATCCAGTGCTGTCTGGAGTGCTGTTACCTGTGCCTGAACTTCTGCCTTGGTAGCATCTTCTTTTGCTGCCACTGCCTGTGCATTTGTGATCGCTGTTTTTAATGCTTCAAGTGTTGCAGAAGTATAAACAACCTCTGTACGGTTTGCTTCTGCTGTTGCTTTTTCAATCAATGCATTCAGTTCTGTCTTGTCTACAACCTGAGTTTCTACTGCGTCTACGGCTGCCTGTAAAGCTTTCACCTGAAAATCAATTTCTTTCTGAGTAGAATTCATGTCGTTATACACATCCTGTGCTGTCATATAAGCTGCATTTAAAGCATTCCAGTATTCATCAGCAACATTGCCCTTAGACATAGCCTTCACCTGATCCAGAAGTGCTTTGATCACACTGTTATCTCTCTCAACGCCTGTCTCCTGTTTGATATTTGCCCAGTCGATAGAAACTCTGGCAACTTTTGTACCCTGACCTTCAGCAATGCTTTCCATAACCGGAACATAAACCTCTACATAGAACAGGTTATCGTTCAGTT
>OLRP01002204.1_pt1 | contig 13820 bp, 8 predicted proteins | sample 1672401 | NCBI WGS metagenome assembly OLRP01 (sample SAMEA3136682, study PRJEB25190) | human gut metagenome | reverse complement strand
CTAAGAGCCGCCTTCGGCGGTTGCGCTCCGACACGCGCCTGCGGGCGCAGCCCCTCGGGGGAAGGCTTTAAGAAGGTTACGACCCATCAAAAATTTATCTGTGGGGAGAAATTTATGAAATACGACTTTAAAACAGTTGAGGCCAAATGGCAGAAGGTCTGGGAGGACGAGGATACCTTCCATGCCGAGATCGACCATTCCAAGCCGAAATTCTACGCGCTGGTCGAGTTCCCGTACCCGTCCGCCGCGGGCCTGCACGTCGGCCATCCGCGCAGCTACACCGCGCTGGACATCGTCGCGCGCAAAAAGCGTCAGTGCGGCTATAACGTCCTGTACCCCATGGGCTGGGACGCCTTCGGCCTGCCTACCGAGAACTACGCCCTGAAAAACCACATCAACCCCGAGATCGTCACCGCACAGAATGTGGCCCGCTTCAAGAGCCAGCTCAAGGCGCTGGGCCTGTCCTTTGACTGGGACCGCGAGATCAACACCACCGACCCCGAGTACTACAAGTGGACGCAGTGGATCTTCATCCAGCTGTTCAAGAAGGGCCTTGCCTACAAGAAGGAGACCACCGTCAACTACTGCACCGGATGCAAGGTCGTTCTGGCCAACGAGGAGGTCGTCAACGGCGTCTGTGAGCGCTGCGGCAGCCCCGTTGTCCAGAAGAACAAGAGCCAGTGGATGCTGAAGATCACGGCCTACGCCGACCGCCTGATCAACGACCTGGACGATGTTGATTACATCGACCGCGTCAAGACCCAGCAGCGCAACTGGATCGGCCGCAGCCACGGCGCCGAGATCAACTTCGACACCACCGCGGGCGACACCCTGACGGTCTACACCACCCGCGCGGACACGCTGTTCGGCGCGACCTACATGGTCATCAGCCCCGAGCACGCTTTCATCAAAAAGTGGGTCGACGCGGGCCTTATCCGGAACGCCGACGCCGTCGCCGCCTATCAGGAGGAGGCCGCCCGCAAGTCTGACTTCGAGCGCACCGAGCTGAACAAGGAAAAGACCGGCGTTGTCGTCGAGGGCGTCAAGGGCATCAACCCCGTCAACGGCAAGGAGATCCCCATCTTTATCTCCGACTACGTCCTGGCAACCTACGGCACCGGTGCCATCATGGCCGTGCCCGCCCACGACACCCGCGACTGGGAGTTTGCCAAAAAGTTCGGCCTGCCCATCATCGAGGTCGTCAAGGGCACTGTGCCCAGCGACCTCGACAAGGAGGCCTTCACCGACGTGGCCACCGGCACGCTCGTCAACTCCGACTTCCTGAACGGCCTGTCCGTTGAGGATGCCAAGAACAAGATGTACGCCTGGCTGGAGGAGAACGGCAAGGGCCACAAGCAGGTCAACTTCAAGCTGCGCGACTGGGTGTTCAGCCGCCAGCGCTACTGGGGCGAGCCTATCCCCATGGTCTATTGCGACAAGTGCGGCTGGGTGCCCCTGCCCGAGAGCGAGCTGCCCCTGCGCCTGCCCGAGATCAAGGACTTTGAGCCGGGCGAGAACGGCGAAAGCCCGCTGGCCCGCCATACCGAGTGGGTCAGCACGACCTGCCCCTGCTGCGGTGCCCCCGCCAAGCGCGAGACCGACACCATGCCCCAGTGGGCCGGTTCGAGCTGGTACTTCCTGCGCTACTGCGACCCGAAGAACCACGACGCCATCGCCAGCAAGGAGGCGCTCGAGTATTGGAGCCCCGTGGACTGGTACAACGGCGGCATGGAGCACACCACCCTGCACCTGCTGTACAGCCGTTTCTGGCACAAGTTCCTGTATGACATCGGCGTTGTGCCCACCAAGGAGCCGTACCAGAAGCGTACCTCCCACGGCATGATCCTGGGCCTGAACCCCCATGCCTTTGAGAACCAGCCCGATGCCGAGCGCAAGCGCCTGCTGGCCGAGTACGGCGACGAGAAGGGCGCACGCAAGGCCCTTGTCGAGAAGTACGGCGAGATGGCCGAGCACCCCATCGTCAAGATGTCCAAGTCCCTCGGCAACGTCGTCAACCCCGACGATGTGGTCAACGAGTACGGTGCCGACACGCTGCGCCTGTATGAGATGTTCATCGGCGACTTTGAGAAGGCCGCCCCGTGGAACACCTCCTCCATCAAGGGCTGCAAGCGCTTCCTCGATAAGATCTGGTCGATGAGCGAGAAGCTCGTCCCCGGCGAGGGCGTCCGCCCCGAGCTGGAGGCCGTAGCCAACCGCACCATCAAGAAGGTCGGCGAGGACATTGACGCGCTGAAGGCCAACACCGCCATTGCCCAGCTGATGATCTACGTCAACGCGCTGAGCGATCAGGGGGGTGCGACCAAGGCCGAGTACGAGCTGCTGCTGCAGCTGCTGAACCCGTTTGCGCCCCACATGACCGAGGAGCTGTGGCAGCAGCTGGGCCACACCGAGCAGCTGGCCTACTACCCGTGGCCTGTCTACGATGAGGCTAAGTGTGTTGAGCAGACGATTGAGATCGCCGTGCAGGTCAACGGCAAGGTCAAGGCCCGCATCAAGGTGCCCGCCGCCATCGAGAACGCGGACGCCATCGCCGCCGCCAAGGCCGAGCCCGCCGTAGCCGAAGCGATTGCCGGCAAGACCATTGCCAAGGAGATCTATGTCAAGGGAAAGCTGGTCAATATCGCGGTCAAAGGCTAAAATTTTATAAGCACTCTAAGGCAGAGCTTCGGCTCTGCCTTTTTTGTGTTGCAGAAGCCATTCGGTCAGAGCGGCTTCCCCCTTGGGGGAAGCTGTCTGCGGCCCCGCCCGCTGACTGATGAGGGGAAACTTACCCACAGCAGTCCGTAAACGGGCGGCAATGGCACACCTGCCCCTCATCCGGCCCTGCGGGGCCACCTTCCCCCAAAGGGGAAGGCTTAGGGCTCCCCTACATCCATTGTTTACAAACCGCCCAAACTACGCTATAATAAAACCATCAAAAACTTTGACGAAAGCAGGTCCTACCATGCTCATCAGTCTGATCGTACCCTGTTACAATGAAGAAGAAGCGATGCCGCTTTTTTATAAAGAAGCCTCCCGCGTGGCGGCGGAGATGAAAGCCAGCCACGGCGCGGAGTTTGAGTTTATCTTTGTGGACGACGGCTCCCGCGACGGCACGCTGCGCGTCGCGCGCGAGCTGCACGCGCAGGACCCCCGCGTGCGGTATGTCTCGTTCAGCCGCAACTTCGGCAAGGAGGCCGGTATCTACGCGGGTTTACAGGCCGCCAAGGGCGATTACGTCGCCACGATGGACGCCGATCTGCAGGACCCGCCCGCGCTGCTGCCGCAGATGCTGGACACACTGCTGACCGGCGAGTACGACTGCGCCGCCACCCGCCGCACGACCCGCAAGGGCGAGCCGCCGCTGCGCAGCTGGTTTGCCCGCAAGTTCTACCAGATCATCAACAAGATGTCCGATACGGAAATTGTCGACGGTGCGCGTGATTTCCGCCTAATGAGCCGCAAAATGACCGACGCTGTGCTCAGCATGGCCGAGTATAACCGCTTCAGCAAGGGCATTTTCAGCTGGGTCGGCTTCAAGACCAAGTGGTTCGACTATGAGAACATCGAGCGCGTGGCCGGCACGACCAAGTGGAATTTCTGGGGCCTGTTCAAGTACTCCATCGAGGGCATCGTCGGCTTCTCGACCACGCCGCTGCTGATCGCGGCGGGGGCGGGCGTGCTGTTCTGCATCCTCGCGTTCATCGGCATCCTCTTTGTCGTCGTCCGTGCGCTGATGTTCGGCGACCCGACCTCCGGCTGGCCCAGCATGGTCTGCATCATTCTGCTGTGCAGCGGCGTCCAGCTGTTCTGCACCGGCATTGTGGGCGAGTACCTCGCCAAGACCTACCTGGAGGTCAAGCACCGCCCCATCTACATCGTCGCCGAGACCGAAGAGGACAAAAAGTAAATCATGCGTGATATGACCAAGGGTGCCCCGCTGGGGCACCTCTTTCTGTATGCGGTGCCGCTGCTGCGGTGCTGGCCCCGCGGGTGGGCCTGCCCGGCATCGCGTTTGCCTGTGCCTTCGGCTGGTGCGTCATGCTGGCATTTGAGGTGCCGTACTATTTTTGGACGTGCAGGGAGTTATAAGGCTTCCCCCGAGGGGGAAAGCAAAGAACGGCGGTCAGGGAGCTGGCCGCCGCTTTTTATTCTGTAAAAATTCCCCAATATCCCGCGTTTCCGATTGTAATTTCTTCGACAAAATGCTACACTAATACTGTCTATCCACAGCATAAAATCTGCCCAAGAGAGGTAACGCACCGTGCCAGAAGAACGCAAAGTCTACCGCCGCCCTGCCCGGACGGCTGCGCCCGCCCCGCAGGCCGGGCAAACGGCCCCGCGCCCCGACGCGCCCCCACCGCCGAAGAAAAAGAAACGTCCCGGCGCCAAACGCCGCCGCAGCCGCCTTGTGCTGGGGCTGTGTTTGCTCTGCCTGCTGGTCGTGGTCGTCGTGTCGGTGGTGCTGGTGCGCTGCTCGGCAGAGGAGGGAGGCCCCGCCGAGGCGGACTTCGGCACGCCCGCCGCGGCCTGGCAGAAGAACGATCTGGGCTACTACTTCAACACAAGCGGCCGGGCCATGCCCGCCGCGGTGCTCAAGGGCATGGACGTATCCAAGTTCCAGGGCGAGATCGACTGGGAAAAGGCCAAGGCTGCCGGCATCGACTTTGCCATCATCCGCTGCGGCTTCGGCGGCGAGTGGGACGGCCAGGAGGAAAACTGGGCGCAGGATGACCCCCAGTGGCGGCGCAACGCCGACGAATGCACCCGGCTGGGAATCCCGTTCGGCGCGTACCTTTATTCCTACGCCACGACGGTGGAGGAGGCCCGCAGCGAGGCCGACCACGTCGCGCGGCTGCTGGGCCTGACCGCCCCGCCGCAGGAGGGGCTGGACGACTACACCGCCGCGCCCTACCGGCTGAGCTACCCGGTCTACTACGACCTCGAGGATAAGTACATCAGCGGCGTTTTCCCCTCCGAGATGGCCGAGATCACGCAGGCGTTCTTTGACCGCCTGACCGAGTACGGCTACACCGGTGCGCAGGGGCTGTATGCCTCCCGCAACTGGGTGCGCGCCCGCATGACGGATCCCGCCTTTGACAAATGGCGCGACAACCTCTGGATCGCGCGGTTCTCCGACGATCTGGACTACGCGGGCACCTACGATATGTGGCAGTGCACCTTCAGCGCCCCGGGCGCGGACTACGGTGTCCAGAGCGAGACAGTGGATCTGGATTTTGTCATGAAACCGTTCAAATTTACCGGTGTGTCCGCCTGCAACGGCAAGACCGCCGCGCCGGTGCTCCTGAACGATACCTACACCGACGAGCTGCACATGGACGGCAAGGACGCCTACGCCACGCTGGCGACGAACGAGCCGGGCAAGGAGGACGGCGGACGCAGGGTCTACTGGACGACGAGCGACAAGACCGTGGCCACCGTGGACAAAAACGGCACGGTCCGCGCCCGCACCGACAGCGGAGAATGCACGATCACGGCCACGCTGGCCGACGGCACCGAGAGCCTGACCTGCCGCGTGCGGGTCGGGGACATCACGGTCCCGATCTTTGCCACGGCGGGCCTGCGCGGAGACCGCGCCACGCTGGCGGACGCCGCCGCGCTCAAGGGCGCGACCCCGGATTCCATCCTGCTGGACGCGGGCGACAGCCTGCACGGCACCGAGAGCGCCAGCCTGACCGGCGGTATGGATATGCTGTCGGCGTTCTCGGCGGCGGGGTACGACCTGCACGCCATGGCGCTGACCGACTTTGCCTATGGCACGACCCGCCTGGTCAGCGATGCCAACATGGGCAGCGGTCCGTCGCTGGCGTCCAACCTGCTGAACAACGAGGGCACCGCTGTGTTCTACCGCTCCACAAGCTGGAGCCGCAACCGCGTGACCAATGGCCGGTACACCGTCGTGGAGCGCGCGGGGTATAAAATCGGCTTCTTTGTGCTGAACGACCCGGCGCAGGCCGCGGTCATCTCGGCGTCCAACGGGGAGTTCATCACGGCCCGCGACTGGACCGACACCGCCGCCGAGCAGATCACCGCCCTGCAGAACGCCGGGTGCGATGCCATCCTTGCGATTGTCTCCACCGCCCCGGCGGGCGACTGGCAGAAGGCCCTGCTGAGCCAGGGCGTGACGGCTATTATTGACGGCACAACGGCGGAAAACGGCACGAACGTGCTGGGCGCGGATCTGGGTCTGACCGGCGTGGCGCAGCTGGACCTGGTCTTTACCCAGGGCGGCGGCTGCCGCGTCGAGCTCCGGCAGCCTGTGGCGGCTGCCGAGATGGAGAGCCGCCGCGCCACCTGGCTGGCGATGAGCACCGCCGACGCCGCGCGGGCCGACACCGCTGCCGATGCCGCCGACCCCGGCAAGGACACCGAGGCCGTGGGCGGCAGTGACACCACCGCCCCCACCGAGACGGCAGACGAGGCCCAGCAGGCCGGTGCGGACGCCTATACCAGCGCCGCGGCGGAGATCGCCACGCTGGACGCCGACGACCAGAGCATCCTCTACACGCCGCTGTTCACCTACGCGGCGAACCCCGACGCCAACAAAACCATCAGCTTCGGCAACTATCTGGCGGCGCTCTACGCCGAGATCGTCACAAATGACCCGGCCACGGGGCTGCCGGAGGGTGCGTCCGTCGAGGCGTTCGCGGGCGGTGTGACCGAGCCGGAATACGGCGAGATCACCCGCGGGGATTTGATGGCCGCCCTGCCCGCGACAGCGCGCATTCAGCTGGTCAGCACCACCGCAGAAGCCGCCCGGGCGCTGGCCGACGGCGGCACGGTCAGCCGCGTCTACCAGAACAGTCTGACCGAGTACGCCCCCGAGGGGGATGTAGTCTACATCGTCACCGACACGGCGACTCTGGCCGGTCTAGGTGCGGAGTACACGGTCCTGCGCGATTACGGCGATGTCTTTTGGAGCGTTCGGATGAACATCAACGACCTGACCGCCAACTTTACCACAGAGTTTGTGCTGCCGGAGGCCCCGCAGTACGGGGTCGGGAGACGCGGCTAAAGGATTAACGGCAGTCTCCCGGGAACTCCTACTTTCTTTTGCCAACAAAAGAAAGTAGCAAAGAAAATTGCCGCTGTTTCGACGCGGTGCGGGGTTGTGCGCGTGGGGCCACAGTTGAGCGCAGCGAAACTGGGGAGCGCACAATGATTGCCCCCGCGGGGCAATCAACCGCAAGAGCGTGTTTGCGAAGCAAACTGGCGGCGCTCGTTGTGCGCCGCCAAGCGGGACCCGCGACTTAGGGGCTGCACGCCCCTAAGAACCCCAAAGCGGAAGTCGGAAGTCTCGGCGGCTAAACGGACGCAGTATTACTGTCCGTTCTTAACGCCGCCGAGCCTTCCTCCACTTTTGAGTCGGGTGTTCCCCCGAACCCCCGCAGGGGGAGAGGGAGGCCCCCTTGTCAAAGGGGGCTGGCCGCGCTAGCGGCCTGGGGGATTCCGACGGGCTTTCCGTCGCCGCCCATCCCCGGGCTTCACCCGCCAACTTGGAAGGGGCGGGCTGCCGCCCTCCCTCGCCCCTCTCGTGCGCACCCATTCACGGCAGTCCGTAGGGGGCGGCGTCCTCGACGCCCCGCCAACCTCACGGCAACTCCCGTCCCCCCCTGCAACATCCCATCCAAAAGGAGGTTCTCCCACATGAAGCTCACATTCTTAGGCGCTGACCGGGAAGTGACCGGCAGCTGCACACAGCTGGAGGCGGCGGGACACCGCTTTCTGATCGACTGCGGCATGGAGCAGGGCCGCGACGTGTATGAGAACGCCGACCTGCCCTGCGCGCCCGGCACCTATGAGGCACTGCTGCTGACCCATGCGCACATCGACCACTCGGGCCGCATCCCGTACCTGTACAAAAACGGCTACCGCGGCCCCATCTATACCACCGATGCGACCCGCGACCTCTGCGCCATCATGCTGGAGGATTCCGCCCACATTCAGGAGCAGGAGGCCGAGTGGAAAAACCGCAAGGCCATGCGCAGCGGTGCCGAGATGATCGAGCCGGACTACACCGTTGAGGACGCGCAGAACGTCATGAAGCAGTTTGTGCCCTGCCCCTATGAGGCGTGGCAGACGCTGTTCGACGGGCCAACCGGCAAAATCGAGATGCGCTTTACCGATGTGGGGCACCTGCTGGGCAGCGCGTCCGTCTCGCTGCGCATTGCGGAGCCGGGCCGCACGCCGGAGATCATCGTTTTCTCAGGCGACATCGGCAACACCCATCAGCCGCTCATCAAGGATCCGTCCAACCCGGGCCACGCGGATTACCTTGTCATGGAATCCACCTACGGGGACCGCAGCCACGGCCCGAAACCGGATTATATCGGCGATTTGAGCGCCGTGCTGCAATCAACATTCGACAAGGGCGGCAATGTCGTCATCCCCAGCTTTGCCGTGGGCCGCACGCAGGAGCTTTTGTATTTTATCCGTCAGATCAAGGCCGAGGGCCGTATCAAGGGCCACGAAAATTTCCCGGTCTTTGTGGACAGCCCGCTGGCGAGCAAATCCACCACGATCTTCCGGGAAAACTTTGCCGAGTGCTACGACGACGAAGCCCTCGCCCTGGTGCAGAGCGGCCGGAACCCACTGCAGTTCCCGGGTTTGCACGTCAGCGAGACGAAAGAGGAATCCATGGCCATCAACGGCGACCCGACGCCCAAGGTCATCATCTCCGCCGCCGGCATGTGCGACGCGGGCCGCATCCGCCACCATTTAAAATATAACCTCTGGCGGCCCGAGTGTACGGTGCTGTTCGTCGGCTACCAAAGCCCCGGCACCTTAGGCAACGCGCTGGTCAACGGCGCGCAGGAGGTCAAGCTCTTTGGCGAGCCCGTGCAGGTCAGGGCCCGCATTGCGCAGCTGGGCGGGCTTTCGGGTCACGCCGACAAGGACGGGCTGGAAGCCTGGCTCCGCGCCTTTGACGAAAAGCCGAAGTTCGTCTTTGTCAACCACGGCGAGGACGCCGTCGCCGAGCACTGGGCCAACCATCTGAAGGAGGAGGGCTACGAGGCCGACGCCCCCTACAACGGCTCGATCTGGATCGCCGCCGAGGGCCGCGTCGCCTGCGCCGAGGTCGGCAACACCCGGAAGATCATCAAGACGAAATCCGCCGAGACCGTGCGCACCAGCGCGGCCTATGACCGTCTGGCCAACATGGGCCAGCGCCTGCTGGAGGTCATCCGCCACAACCAGGGCGGGGCCAACAAGGACCTTGCAAAATTTGCCAGCCAGATCGCTGCGCTGTGCGACAAATGGGATCGATAACATTGACAAAAGCAAAAGGAATATGGCAGACGCTGCCCGCACCCCTGCGCGGCGCGGTGACCCTGCTGGCAGTGCTGGCGCTGGCCGCGCTGCTGACCACGGTGCGGCACAATGCCAGCGCCTACCTGACCGGCGTGTGGGATACAGGCTCCCAGACGCTCGTCTATGGCCGCATCCACCAGATGGAGCAGGGGCAGTACGCCCCCGGCGGCTTTCTGGGTGTCTACACCGACGATTGGAGCGACGACACGAACCGCGCACTGTTCCGGGACGACACTCCCACCGACGCGGCGGCGTTCCACCCCTACACCCACCAGTCGGGCTTGCAGGGCTGGCTGTTCGGCAGGGTCAACCGTCTGCTGCGGCACCGGCTGCCCGACGGTCTGGCGCGGGAGACCGCCCTCTACTGGCTGAACAGCACGCTGTTCTACGCGGCGGAGCTGCTTGCGGCGCTGGCCGTGTGGGAAGAATTCGGCCCGCTGGCGGCAGCATTCGGGTTTGCGTCGGTGCTGCTGGCCCCCTGGCTGCAGCGCGGCATGAAGGACCTGTACTGGTGCCTCTGGACCTGGCTGCTGCCGCTGCTGGCGGCGCTTTGGCTCTGCCATTGCACCCGCGTGCGCGGCAAAACGCCCCGCGGGTGCTGGCCGCTGGTGGCCGCCGCCTGCATGGTGCGCTGCATGTGCGGGTTTGAATTTATCACAACATTTTTGATCCTGTGTGAGATCCCGCTCTGCTACGCGGCAGCCAAGGCGTATTTTGTGCGGCGCGACCCGCACGGCGCGCTCGTCTGGCTGGGCCGCACCGTCGGGGCGGGTGTCTCGGCGCTGGGCGGTGTGACTGCGGCGCTGGCGCTCTGGTTCGCACAAGGAATGGCTCTGCTTCGGCAGCGCGGCGGACGCCTGGCAGAACATGACCCGTGCCGTCACGGACCGCGTCAGCCTGACGGACGGCGCGGTGCGGGACGTGAACGTGCCGCAGGTGCTCGCGCAGTATTTCCGTGAGAGTACGGAGCCGCTTTTGCAGCTCGGGCCCGTCAGCATCACGGCATGGCAGCTGCTGCTGTTTGCGCTGCTGGTCGGCGCGGTGAGCGTTGTTGTCTGCCTGCGCCGCGGCACGGCGGCGCAGCTGGTGCCGCCGTGCATCGTCTGGGGGCTGGGGCTGGCGGCCCCGGCGTCCTGGATGGTGCTGTCCAAGGCGCACGCTGCGATCCATACCCACCTTGTACCGATGCTGTGGCACTTTGCGTTTGTGCCGATCAGCTGTATGCTGCTGCCGGTGCTGGCAAAACTCATGATCCCGGGGAGGAAAAAAGACCTTGTGGCATCCCATTAAACACTACAAAACGATCCGCCATCACAAAATGCTGGTGATGAAAAACTGCTTCCGCTGCGGGCTGTACTGGCAGGGCCTGACCCACGATTTAAGCAAGCTGGCCCCCGTGGAGTTCTGGGCCGGGGCCAAATACTGGCAGGGGACGTGCAGCCCCAACAACGCCCAGCGCCAGGCCGAGGGCTACAGCGCCGCCTGGCTGCACCATAAGGGCCGCAATAAGCACCATCTGGAATACTGGATCGACTACGCGCCGGACGGCGACCATGCCATGGCCGGTATGCGGATGCCCGCCCGCTATGTGGCCGAGATGGTCTGTGACCGCATTGCCGCCAGCAAGAACTATAAGGGCGACAAGTACACCGACGCCGCGGCGTGGGAGTACTATGACCGCAGCAGGGACCACTACATCCTGCACCCCGAGACCCGCAAGGAGCTGGAGACCTGCCTGCTGATTCTGCGCGACGAGGGCGAGGACGCCTGCTTCCGCTACATCCGTACCGAACTGCTCGGCAAAAAAGCATAAGAAAAAGACCCCCGCAGCGTCAGTGCTGCGGGGGTCGGTGTTTTATGTAGGTTGAGTTCCGTCATTCCCGGCGGGAACGTCTGCATCGGAGGTGTTCTCCGGGGGCGTGGGTGTCGGCTCAGTTGACTCTGGGGGAGTTGGTGTCGGCTCAGTTGACTCTGGGGGAGTTGGTGTCGGCTCAGTTGACTCCGGGGGAGTTGGTGTCACCTCGGGCGTCGGGGACGGGGTGGCCGTGACCTCGGGGGTCGGCGTCGGCGTGGTCTCCACATAGCTGTCACTCGTGCTCTCGCTGTCGGCGGGCTTCTCCGTCGGCTCGGGCGTGGCCGTCGCCGTGGCGGTGCTGGAGGAGCTGACCACCGGCACCGTGTAGACCACGGCGTCCTTGTCGCCGGTGTGCTTCGGGATTGTCGTCAGCGCGGGGCGGTCATCTTCGGTAATGTAGCTGTGGGTGCGGATGTAGTTGAACAGCGCGTCCATCGCCGTGCGGGTCAGATGAATGCCGTCGCTCGTCTCCACATAGCCGCTCTTGGCGTAGCCGGTGACGGAATCCTTCAGCACCTCGGCGCTGTTCAGGAACTTCCAGCCCTTCTCCTGGCACATTTCGACGAGCGCTTTGTTGTACTCGTCCACCTGGGTCTGGGTCAGGCTCTGGTTGGAGTGCTGCTGCCCGATGGGCGGGATGGCGTTGACGATGATGTCCACGCTGGGGTAGGCGGTGACGATGGCCTCGATGCCGGTCTGGTAGTTTTTGACGAAGTCCGCGGCCTTATAGCCGGGGTTCAGGTCGTTCGTGCCGAAGGTCAGGATGACCCGGCGCGGCTGCAATTTCGCCACGGCCTGGGGCATCGTGATGTAGCCGGACGAAGTGCTTACCTGCACGCAGGCAAAGGTCGCCAGGCTCTTGGCGGTCATGCCCACCGAGCCGATGGCGTTGTCGTAGCTGCAATAGTCGAACATGCGGTACATGCGGGCTGTGTTGCTGTCGCCCAGAAACAGCGTCTCGTCCACATAGCTGTCGCCCGCGTCGGCGGCCTGCTCAAGGATCGTCGAGGTGTAGGCCTGGGTATCGATGGTGTTTTCCTCTTTATTATAGCCGCTCTCGACGACCATGGACGCGCTGTCCACGGTGGAGACGCTCTGGGCGTCCGCGCCGCCGAGGTCGATGCCGCCGATGAGCACCAGCGAGATGCCGACGCTGACCAGCAGCATGACGCTGCACAGAGCCAGCACCAGATACATCTTGCTGCGCATATCCAGCGCTTTTTTCTTTTGTGATTTGGTTTTGCCTGCCATGAAAGGCTCCTTTCGCGTGGGAGCATGGAGTGTTTACACAATATGTAAATCCATTTTACACCATTTCCCACCGGAACGCCAGTCTTTTTGCAATTTTTACATAATTTGCCGCAAAACAAAAACCCCGCCGAAGCGGGGGTAAACAGAAATGAGGATGTTGAATTGAAAAGGCTTCCCCTGAGGGGCTGCGCCCGCAGGCGCGTGTCGGAGCGCAACCGCCGGAGGCGGCTCTTAGCGCGGAGACTGAAGCTGTCCGCGAAGCGGACTGATGAGGGCGGAGTTTGCCAGCAGTACCCGTTTACGGTCTGCATCCGGCAACTTCCCCCTCATCCGGCCCTGCGGGGCCACCTTCCCCCCAAGGGGAAGGCTTTGGGAGAATCACTCCTTCGGCAGCAGATGTGCCTTCTCCAGGGCGGGGCGCAGGGCGATGTACAGGACAACGGCGCAGACGGTGGAGAGCAGGGAGTTGACCAGCGTCACACCGCTGGCGATCTTGGTCACGACGGAGACGAACTCCGCGGGCTGGCCAAAGATGTACAGGTTGCGGAAGTAGCCGATGAACGGGTCGATGAACACGTTGACCAGCAGGCCGCTGAAGGCCGACGCCGTGACGGCGGCCACGTACTTGAACTTGCTGCCGGTGGGGAAGGTCCTGAGGTGGATGACCTTGTGGGACACCGCGCCGCAGACCAGACCGATGATAAATTTCAGAATAAAGGTCGTGATGGCGTAGCCCGGGTCACCGGCGACAACATCGGCCAGCGCCAGGCCGATGGCACCGGCCAGACCGCCGGACACACCGTCCAGCAGCATGGCGGTCAGCGCCGTGAAGGTGTTGCCCAGATGGAAGCTGGACCCCGTGCCAAAGACGTTCGGGATGCGGAAGAACTCATACGCGACAAAGCTCAGCGCGGCCATGATGCCGATGATGCTGATTTTCTGCACGGTGAATTTCGTTTTGGTCAGCGCTGCGATCAGCAGTGCCAGGGCTGCTACGACGAACAGCAGCAGCCACATCGTTGCGGTAGACATAGTTTCGTACACCTCTATTGACATTTTCCTTCCGGGAAGGTATGTTTTTATTATACTGATTTCTGGCTCTGAATAAATGCTCAGTTTTTAAATTTTTTATGGGGCCAGTGTGGAGGACTGTCATGATAGAGTTGGATGCCGACCAAAAAACGCCGCTGTATGAGCAGCTGTACGCCGCCCTGGCGGATGAGATCCGCACCGGCCAGCGCGCACCCGGAACGCCGCTGCCGGGCCGCCGCACGATGGCTGCGCAGCAGGGCGTCAGCGTCAACACGGTGGACGCCGCCTACCAGATGCTGGCCGCCGAGGGTCTGGCCGAGCCGCGCCCCCGCAGCGGCTTTTATGTGCA
>OLRP01002201.1_pt1 | contig 13825 bp, 9 predicted proteins | sample 1672401 | NCBI WGS metagenome assembly OLRP01 (sample SAMEA3136682, study PRJEB25190) | human gut metagenome | reverse complement strand
TAGCCGAAAGTGCGGTAAGAAGGTGCTTGATGATGTGGATAAGATGAATGCGCTCATGAAAGAGAAAAAAGCGCAGATTACAGAGGCAGAAGGATTTCCGGAGATGCCGGGAATCAAAAAAGCATTGAAGCAGTTAAAAGACGAAGGATATCTGCTTGCAGTAGCGTCTTCCTCTCCGGCTTATGCGATCAAAGATGCATTAAAGTCTCTGGATATGGAGAAATATTTTACAGTGGTCATGAGTGGAGATTATGTAGAGCATCCAAAACCGGCACCGGATACTTTCCTTGTAACGGCAGAGAAACTGGGAATGGAGTCGGAGGACTGTCTGGTAGTAGAGGATTCGACTAACGGTGGAGGAGCTGCCAGAGCAGCCGGTATGAAATGTATCTGGTTCCACAACCCGGATTCCGGAAGGCAGGATATCCCGGATTCGGTACTGGAATTTCCGGCATGGACCAGCGAAAATGTAGAAAAAATGCTGAAAATATTAGGAAAAGAGGGAGAGTAAAGATGAGAATAAGAACAGCAGATCTGAGTGATCTGAAAGAAATTGCCCGTGTGGAGGCAGCGTGTTTCCCGGCAGCAGAAGCGGCAACAGAAGAAGAATTTGAAAAGAGACTTACTTTTTATAAAGATCATTTCTGGCTGATGTTTGAAGAAGAGAAGTTGATCGCCTTCGTGGACGGTATGGTGACGAATCAGGAAGATCTGACAGACGAAATGTATGAAAAAGCGGAAATGCATGATGAAAAAGGTGACTGGCAGATGATTTTTGGTGTAAATACGCTGCCGTCTTACCGGAAACATGGATATGCAGGAGAATTGATCAAAAGAGCGATTACAGATGCAAAAGAGCAGGGAAGAAAGGGACTTGTCCTTACCTGCAAGGACCGGTTGCTATCTTATTATGCCAGGTTTGGATTCAAAAATGAAGGTGTCTCAGAATCAGTACATGGAAACGTGGTCTGGAATCAGATGAGACTTACATTTGATGAAGGGCTGGGTGAATAATGTGAAAAAAAATAAGTTTGAAATTGATATGTGCAACGGCTCCATCATGGACAAGCTGATCTCTTTTTCACTGCCGCTTATGGTTTCCGGAATTCTGCAGCTTGCGTTTAATGCAGTGGATATCATCGTGGTAGGAAGATTCTCCGGGAGTCAGGCACTTGCCGCAGTCGGCTCCACAACAGCACTGATTAATGTGTTTACGAACCTGTTTATCGGAATTTCACTTGGTGCCAATGTTCTTGCAGCCAGATTTTATGCAGCGGGCAAAGACCGGGAGATGTCGGAAACAGTACATACTTCGATCACACTTGCGCTGATCAGTGGAATTATGATGGCAGTTATCGGGGTGCTTCTTGCAAAGTGGGCACTTGAAATTATGGGAACGCCGGATGATGTGATCGGGCAGTCTGCCTTATATATGCGGATCTATTTTATGGGAATGCCATTTTTTATGTTATATAACTATGGGGCGGCCATTTTAAGGGCGATCGGTGATACAAAAAGGCCATTGATCTTCCTGATCATTTCCGGAATTGCAAATGCCGCGCTGAACATGATACTGGTTATTCTTTTTCATATGGGAGTTGCCGGGGTTGCAATTGGAACAATTATTTCACAGCTGATTTCCTGTGTGCTGGTACTGACCTGTCTGTACCGGTCGGAAGGAAGTTATCAGCTTCGTTTCTCCAAACTGAAGATCAATGGTGCCTACATGGAACAGATTTTCCAGGTGGGAGTTCCGGCGGGAATCCAGAGTACGGTCATCAATTTGTCAAATGCACTGTTGCAGTCTTCGGTTAATTCATTTGGATCGATTGCGATGGCAGGCTATACAGCAGCGAACAATATACTTGGGTTCCTTTATATGTCAGTGAATTCGATCACCCAGGCATGTATGAGTTTTACCAGTCAGAATTATGGTGTGGGTAAGCTGAAACGAATGGATAAGGTGCTGCGTGACTGTGCGATTCTGTCTATATCGATCGCGGCAGTGCTTGGTGGTCTTGCCTATAGCTTCGGACCGCAGATTCTGACAGTTTATACTTCAGATCCAAAGGTTATCAACTGCGGAATGGAAATCCTGGCGTATACATCGATCACTTATTTTCTGTGTGGGATCATGGATTTGTTTCCGGGTGCGCTTCGTGGAATGGGATATTCAGCAGTCCCGATGGTGCTTTCAGTGATCGGAACGGTGGGAACAAGAATTGTGTGGGTATTTGGAATTTTTCCGAACCACAGATCTTTATCCGTACTTTTTGTATCCTATCCGGTGTCATGGATCCTTACTATTGTACTTCAGGTTATGTGCTTCTATTTTGTGAGAAAAAGGGTACATCAGAAAGAAAAAAGATTGTTATAAACAGAACGAAATTGTGAAAATCGACAGTAGGGCATTGTGAAAAACAGACAGATTTATCTGTCTGTTTTTGTATATATATAATAAATGTGCTTGCAATAGAAAGACACATGTGCTTGTATCTGCTACAAAAACATGAATATGTAAAATGTTTGCGCATCACGGAAAATAGATTGAAAAGAGAAGAAAAATAGGGTATCCTAAGTATAGAAAGACAAAAATAATAAAAAGTCCGCGTTAAACGGACATATGTGTCATGCGGAGGTAATGAAGATGAATGATAATAAAATGTGGGCGTTAGTAAAGGAAAAACCGGAACAGGGACTCTGGCTGAAAAGAGTACAGATTCCGGAAGTAGGACCAAATGACGTAAAGATCAAGATCCATAAAAATGCAATCTGTGGTACCGATGTACATATTTACCAGTGGAATGAATGGGCACAGCATACTATTCCGATCGGACTGACCGCAGGACATGAATATGTCGGGGAAGTTGTAGAAGTCGGTGCAGGTGTACAGGGATTCAAGGTGGGCGATCTGGTATCAGGTGAAGGACATATCACTTGTGGAAAATGCAGAAACTGTCTGGAAGGGCACAAAGAGAACTGCAAAGATGCTAAAGGTGTTGGGGTAAACCGGAACGGTGCGTTTGCAGAATATCTGGTTATTCCCGCTTCAAATGTATGGCCGTGCAATCCGGCAATTGATGAAGAATTATATGCGATCTTTGATCCATTTGGAAATGCAACCCATACTGCATTATCTTACGACATGCTTGGTGAAGATGTGCTGATCACAGGTGCAGGGCCGATTGGGATCATGGCAGCGGCGATCGCAAAATTTGCAGGAGCAAGACATGTGGTAATCACGGATATGAACCAGTACCGTCTGGATCTGGCAGCAAAAATGGGTGCGACCAGATGCGTTAATCTGACACAGGAAAAACTGACGGATGTGATGCATGAGATCGGAATGACAGAAGGCTTTGATATCGGACTTGAAATGTCCGGAAGCCAGCCGGGACTTTCTGATATGATCCATAACATGAAACATGGTGGAAAGATCGCACTTCTCGGATTGCAGAGACAGGATGCAACCGTAGATCTTGAGACAGTGATCTTCAATGGGCTGAATATCCGCGGAATTTATGGAAGAAAAGTATGGGATACCTGGTACAAGATGTCTACGATGATCCAGGCGGGACTTGATATTTCACCGATCATCACACACCATTTTGATATCCGCGATTATGAAAAAGGATTTGAGGCAATGATCTCAGGACAGTCAGGAAAGGTGATCCTTGACTGGGCACATATTAACGATTAGGAAAAGCAGAAGAAGGAGAGAATAAAATGGCAAGAAAAAATGATATTTTAAGTATTTATACAAAAGAAGTAGAACAGATCAAAGCAGATGGTCTTTTCAAAGGGGAAGCACCGTTCGTATCTCCGCAGGGCGCAAAGGTTGTAATGGAAGACGGAAGAGAGCTTCTTAATATGTGTGCCAATAACTATCTTGGACTTGGAGACAATCAGAGACTGATCGATGCAGCGAAGAGAACTTATGATGAAAAAGGATATGGGGTTGCTTCTGTCAGATTTATCTGCGGAACACAGGACATTCACAAAAAACTGGAAAAGAAGATTTCCGGATTTCTGGGAACAGATGATACGATTTTATATTCTTCCTGCTTTGATGCAAATGGTGGACTGTTTGAAACAATCCTGACTGCGGAGGATGCAGTGATCAGTGATGAACTGAACCATGCTTCCATCATTGACGGAGTTCGTCTCTGTAAGGCAAAAAGATACCGCTACAAAAATAACAACATGGAAGATCTGGAAGCACAGCTTCAGGCTGCAGATGCAGCAGGAGCAAGAGTCAAACTGATCGCTACAGACGGTGTATTTTCAATGGATGGAATCATCTGTAACTTAAAAGGTGTCTGTGATCTTGCTGATAAATACAACGCACTGGTTATGGTGGATGACAGCCATGCAGTTGGATTTGTAGGAGCACACGGCAGAGGAACTTCCGAATACTGTGGCGTAGAAGGAAGAGTGGATATTATTACAGGAACACTCGGAAAAGCACTCGGTGGGGCTTCCGGTGGATATACATCCGGAAGAAAAGAGATCATCGATCTGCTTCGTCAGAGAAGTCGTCCGTACCTGTTCTCCAACTCTCTTGCACCGGCGATCGCAGGAGCAAGTATTGAGATGTTCAATATGCTGGAAGAAAGCACCGAGCTTCGTGACCATCTGGAAGAAGTAACCGCATACTACCGCAAGCAGCTGGTAGAAAATGGATTTGATATCATCGAAGGAACCCATCCATGTGTACCGGTTATGCTTTATGATGAAAGACTTGCCGGAGAATATGCAAAGAAAATGATGGAAAAAGGGGTATATGTGGTTGCATTCTCTTATCCGGTTGTACCGAAAGGAAAAGCAAGAATCCGCACACAGGTATGCGCGAGCCATACAAAAGAAGATATTGATTTCATTATCAAATGTTTTAAAGAGACTAGAGAAGAGATTGGAAAATAAATTGCTACAGGATAGAAAAATGCCGGACAGTACAAAATGTTGCCCGGCATTTTGTGATGATATAACAGAGAAATTTGACTAAAAAATGTTACAGGAAAATTTTCGGAGGCGTTAAATAAAAATAAAAGAATATTTTTGGAATGTAATCATGGTAATTATGTAAAACCTGAAAAAATAAAGAGAAAAGCTTGTGGGAAAGGCAGGAATACTATAAAATAAACAGGGAACAATAAAAAGATGAATGGGGTGTCATCTGACAGAGGAGAGAAAAGATGGAACAAAAAATATACAATGAATATGTGGAAATTTTAAAGGAAGAGTTGCTTCCGGCGATGGGATGTACAGAGCCGATTGCAGTAGCTTACGCGGCAGCAGTTGCAGTTCAGGCTCTTGGGGAAAAACCGGAATCTGTAGAAGTAAATGTCAGTGCAAATATTATTAAGAATGTAAAAAGTGTCGTTGTACCGTGCACAGGAGGACTTCGCGGAATCGGTGCAGCAGTCTGTGCAGGGATTGTAGCCGGATGTCCGGAAAAAGAACTGGAAATTCTGGAAGAGATCACAGGGGAACAGAAAGTAGAAATGAAAAAGATGCTGGATACCATGCCGATGACAATCCGGGAATCCGATAAAGAATATATTTTCGACATCCAGATCAAGGCATGTGCAGGCGGACACAGCGGATACGTAGAGATCGCAGGTTTTCACACCAATGTGATCTGTGTAAAGAAAGATGATGAGATCATCAGAGAAAAAGCATATGAAGAGCAGGAATCCAGCTGTGCGACGGACCGTTCTCTTCTGACTGTGGAGAAGATCATTGAATTCGCAGACTGCGTAGACGTTGCAGACGTAGAGGAAGTTCTGCAGAGACAGATTGATTATAACTGGGCAATTGCCGAAGAGGGCATGACAGGAAACTGGGGGGCTGCCATTGGAAAGACTTTGATGGAAGCATATGGAAACAGTGTACATAACCGTGCGAAAGCGATGGCAGCGGCCGGATCGGATGCAAGAATGAACGGATGTGAACTTCCGGTTGTCATCAATTCGGGAAGCGGTAACCAGGGAATGACAACTTCTCTTCCGGTGATCGTCTATGCAAAAGAGCTGAATGTCTCAAAAGAGATGATGCTCCGCGCGCTGGTTGTGTCAAATCTGATCACAATTCATATGAAGACAGGAATCGGAAGACTGTCTGCATATTGTGGCGCGATCAGTGCAGGATGTGGTGCAGGTGCAGGAATCTGTTATCTGTATGGCGGACGTGCATATGAGATTTCTCATGTAATTGTAAATGCAGTTGCCATTAACTCAGGTGTTGTGTGTGATGGAGCGAAGGCAAGCTGCGCGGCAAAAATCGCATCAGCTGTAGAAGCAGGGCTTCTGGGACTTCAGATGCAAAAAAATGGAAAGCAGTTCTATGGCGGAGACGGACTTGTAGAAAAAGGTGTAGAAAACACGATCCGTAATATTGGAGAGCTTGCAAAGAAGGGAATGCGTGAGACGGATAAAACGATTATCCAGATCATGACAAGATAAGAAAAAGAGAAAAGAACTGGTAGAAGAGGCACTTGCATTTACCGGACTTAAGAAAAATATGACTAATATTGAAAAAATAAAACATCTGCGGTATGCATATCGCAGATGTTTTATTTTTGAACGTTAGCTATTTATACTTTTTATTTTTGAATATACTTCTTCAACAATAAAAGCGTATTCTTTACCCCATCCATATGGGATCTTTCATAGTTATGTGATGCATACACCCCAGGGCCAACCAGACCATGACGGATATCATATCCTGCCCGAAGAGTTGCCTCTACATCAGAACCGTAATGCGGATACACATCGATCGCATAATCCAATCCTTCTTCTTTTGCAGTTTCGGCAAGAGCGGATGTTACGTCGTAGTTGTAAGGACCGCCGGAATCTTTTGCGCAAATAGATACCATGCGTTCGGTACATCCGAGATCGGATCCGACGCAGCCCATGTCAACAGAAATCATCTCTGTTGTATCTTCGGCAACAAAACTTCCGCCGTGTCCGACTTCTTCATATACAGTGAAAAGAAGAGAAACTTTGCGGGAAAGCGCAATAGATTCATCTTTTACGCATTTTGCCAGACCGAGAAGGATGGCAGCAGAAAGCTTGTCATCTAAGAAACGGCTTTTGATATAACCGCTCGGTGTGATCTGGGTACGCGGGTCCATGGCGATGATATCTCCAGGCTGTACGCCAAGTGAAAGAGTTCCTTCTTTAGTGTCCACATTTTCGTCCAGAAGGATTTCCATATTTTCTTCTTTTGTCTCAACAGCAGAACCTGCAACATGAACAGAAGGTTCAGTATTTAGTACTACACCGGTATAAACGCGTCCGTCGCGTGTGTGGATCGTGCAGTTTTCCCCATCAGCGGTACTCCACTGGTGTCCACCGAGAGTAGTCGGACGCAGTCTTCCATTTGCTTTGACAGAACGCACCATGGCACCGAGGGTATCAACGTGTGCTGCAAGTACCAGCGGATTCCCCTCTCCGCCGATCGTTACGAATACGTTGCCCTTGTTAGAAAGCTGTGGTTCATATCCCATATCTGATAAAGTCTTCATCAGGTATGCAGCCACATCTTTGGTATAACCGGATGGGCTTGGAATAGAAGTTAAAGCTTTCAGTTCGTTTCCGATAAATTCAAGATAATTTTGCATAGAAAATTCCCCCAAAAAATTTATAGTATATATCATAATAGTTTAATAGAAGAGGATGGAAAATGCAATATACATTGAAGGATAATTTAAAAAGGTTATAATAATTGATGAAAAAATAGATTTATGATTTATTAAAAAAGAATCAAATATTGTTTCCGATATATTTGCTGGTGAATTAACCGTATCAGGAGTATAATAGACTTAAAATATTATAGGAGGACAAGTTTAATTATGGGGGAAACATTAAACGAAAATCTACTGACAACGGGATCTATTCCGAAAAAGATTATTATGTTTGCGATTCCGCTTTTATGGGGGAATTTATTCCAGCAGTTGTATAATGTGGCGGATTCTCTGATCGTGGGAAATTTTCTTGGGAATAATGCACTTGCAGCTGTCAGCTCATCAGGGAATCTGATATTCCTGATGGTAGGATTTTTTGGGGGAATTGGCGTGGGAGCCGGTGTTGTCATTGCGAGGTATTTTGGAGCCGGAGAATATGAGAAGCTGAAAAAAGCAATCCATACGGCACTGGCATTTGGTGGCGTATGTGGAATTTTTCTTACGGTTGCCGCGTTGATCCTTGCACCGCAGATTTTAAAACTGATTGGTACGCCGGAAGAGGTACTGCCGAAATCACTGGTTTATTTCAGAGTGTATTTTGCAGGTTCACTTGGATTTGTAATTTATAATTTTGGAATGGGGATTTTGCAGTCACTTGGTGACAGTAAGAGTCCGGTTATCTATCTGATCATTTCAGCGTGTCTGAATGTGATTCTGGATCTGGTGCTGATCGGAGGCTTAGGATTTGGTGTAGGTGCAGCAGCTTTTGCAACGATTGTTTCACAGATATTAAGTGCGGTTCTGTGTATCAGAAAACTGCGTAGGGAACCAGAGGCGTTCCGGTTATCTTTTCGTGAACTTCGGATGAATGGGAATATGCTGCGGCTGATCGTGGTAAACGGAATACCGGCAGGAATCCAGAATTCCATTATTGCGGTTGCAAATGTATTTGTACAGTCGAATATTAATCAGTTTGGGGCTCTGGCAATGGCCGGGTGTGGGTCATATTCCAAAATTGAAGGATTTGGATTTATTCCGGTTACCTGCTTCTCACAGGCACTCACGACGTTTATTGGACAGAATCTGGGAGCAAAAGAGTATGACCGGACAAAAAAAGGGGCATTGTTTGGAACCATTTGTGGAATCGGGATAGCAGAAGTGATCGGAATAGCAGTTTTTTTCTTTTCACCATACCTGATCGCTGCGTTTGGAGGAGATCAAAAAGCAATTGAATATGGAATTGCAGAGGCACATACGATCGCTCTTTTCTATTGTCTGCTTGCGTTTTCGCATTGTATGGCAGCAATTCAGAGAGGGGCGGGAAGAAGTATTGTTCCGATGTTTGTTATGATGCTTGTATGGTGCGGAGTCCGGGTAACCTATATTAGTATTGTTATCAGGATTATTCCGGTGATCAATGTAATCTACTGGGCATATCCACTTACCTGGTTTATCAGTTCGGTGATATTTTTGATTCTGTTTCTTAAGACAGACTGGATTCACGGATTAGAGAAACAGTGACAGGGCGCATAAAAAAGAAAGCTGTACACTACTTATGTAGTGTGCGGCTTTCTTTTTTTGTTTCATAGGAGATTCCGAAGGAACTTCCTATGAAACAAAAGGCACTGCGTGCCGGAGATGCGCACTCGCACGAAGATGAAGAATGTCGCAAGCGGTCTACGCTCCGCTTCGGTCGTTGCTTAACGAGCGCCACTGGCGCTCAGCAACGCACTCGGCGCAAGAATGTGCCGAGGCACATTCTTTCTTATATTTTTGCGTGAAATTACAGGGAAAGGGAATGAAGTTCCGTAAAGAATGAAGGATAAGATACATCTACACACTGACCATCCTGGATTTCAGTATTTCCCTCGGCGGCAAGGGCTGCGATGGAAAAGGCCATTGCGATCCGGTGATCCAGATAACTGTTGATCTGTCCTCCATGAACCGGATTACCGCCACGGATGATCATGCCGTCGTCGGTTGGTGTTACATCAACGCCCATGGCAAGAAGTCCTTCTGTAGTTGTTTTGATACGGTCAGTCTCTTTGACCTTCAATTCGGCAGCATCCCTGATGATCGTAGTTCCCTCGGCGAAAGCAGCCATCACTGCAATCATTGGAATCTCATCGATCAGTGTAGGGATGATTGCACCTTCTACGGTGGTTCCGTGAAGAGTGCTTGTACGTACAAGAAGATCGGCAGTTGGTTCACCACTGTCACAATTTTCATTTAGATAGGTAATGTCTGCCCCCATTGCCCTGCATACTTCAAGGATTCCGGCACGGGTCGGGTTAGTACCTACATTCTTTATCAGAAGTTCAGAACCTGGAACCAGAAGGGCAGCAGCGATGAAGTAAGCAGCAGAAGAAATATCTCCGGGAACCAGGATCTTCTGTCCGTATAATTCCTCACATGGGAGAATAGATGCAGTTGCACTGCCATCAGAATGTACTTCTGTCTGTACGTTGGCACCGAAGCCATTCAGCATCAGTTCTGTATGATTACGGGAAAGTACAGGTTCTGTAACCAGGGTTAATCCGTCTGCATAAAGTCCTGCCAGAAGTACGGAAGATTTAACCTGAGCAGAAGCTACTTTTGAGTGATAGTAGATTGCGTGCAGGGATGGATTCTGACCGGCAGGAAGCAGGCTGTTGATCAAAAGTGGTGCGCACCCGTTCCCATTCTGGCTTAAAATATCAGCGCCCATCATCCCAAGAGGCTCCATGATCCTCTTCATCGGGCGGGAGTTCAGAGAAGCATCGCCGGAAAGAGTGGTGGCAAACGGCTGACCGGAAAGAATACCGGAAATCAGTCTTGTGGTGGTTCCGCTGTTCCCCACATCTAAAAAAGAAGAAGGTTCGGAAAGTCCGTGAAGGCCTTTGCCGTGAACCAGGATACGGTCAGGTGTGTCTTCAATATTGATTCCCATGGCACGAAAGCAGCCGATGGTAGAGAGGCAGTCGGCACCGTGAAGAAAATGTGTGATCTCAGTAGTTCCTTTTGCCAGTGCACCGAACATAATAGAACGGTGGGAGATGGATTTATCGCCGGGAACAGATACTTCCCCGCGAAGCTGTTTAACAGGTTGGATTTGCATAATATAGTAACCTCTCATTCGTAAAATTCTATTTTCAAGCATTGTGACCAATTTACACAAAGTTCTGAAAAGATTTTTTGGACTGTCTTGCATTTAATGATGTGAGTGTCAAAAGTCCTCTTGCAAGCAAGCTTGCATCGGCTTTCTGACCTTTTGACCCTGGTATCATCATTTAATTATTAACGCTCATAAACAATATAACGATGCTTCTGCAAAAGTGCTACTGCCTTCTCACAGGAGATGCTGTCATAGAATTCGATGCGGAGTACGCCTTCTTCAAATTCACGGTTATGAACAATTCCGATGTTCTTAATGCTGAGTGCATTAGAAGCGAGGATGGTCGCAATGGTGGCGATCACACCGGCTTCATCCGGGATGTCACAGTAGATCTCGAATGCACGCTTGATCGGGCCGGCAGAACCATTTGGCATGGAATTGCGGTAGTTCCGGGAATGGTCGAACATATCGTAGATTCCCTGGGAGTCTCCGGCATCAACCAGTTTTTTCGCTTCATTTAATGTTTCGATATAATTTCCAAGGATCTGGGAAATATTACTCTGATTCTGTGCACAGATATGTTCCCACATGGTCGGTGAGGAAGAGGCGATTCGCGTAATGTCCTTAAAGCCGCCGGCGGCGAGGGTTTTCATCAGCTCATCCTTGGTGTCGGTGTCTCTGACAAAGTTGACCAGACTTGCGGCAATGATATGTGGCAAGTGGCTGATCGTGCCGGTGACGATGTCGTGTTCATGATAATCCAGTACGATCGGAAGTGCACGCAAGGATTCTACGAAGGATGCGTATGCATCAACCTTTTTTTTCGCTACTTTGGCGGAAGGGGTGAGAACAAAGTAAGCGTTCTCGATCAGGATTGGTTTGGAATTGGCAAAACCACTCTTTTCGGAACCGGCCATCGGGTGTCCTCCGATAAAGTAATCCTCCAGTCCCAGCCGGATGATCTCGTCATGGATCGGAGTTTTGACACTTCCGACGTCAGTCAGGATCATATCATCATGCAGGTAAGGCATCATCTGCTTTAAATATGCAGTATTGAAAGCAACCGGGGCACATAAGAAGATGTAGTTGCAGCCTCGGAAATTATCATCGATTGAGGTACAGGCCACATTGATGATGGATTCTTGTGTGGCAAGTGCCAGAGTTTCTCTATTCTTGTCGAAAGCGACAATCTCATAATCCGGATAATATCGCCGGATCGCCTTTGCAATAGAGCCCCCAATGAGTCCGAGTCCGATAAATCCGATTTTTTTCTGTTTCATAATCTTTCGTCCTTTCGTAATAGTCTACCTTTCATAATATAGGAAAACAGGCTATCTGTCAATAAAGCAATACTTTAAAGCGTAAAAGTGAAAGTTTTTGTTGAAATTCTATAAAATAGTTGTGTTTTTATAGAAAGTTTAGTACAATATATCCATGAGAAACTTTAGCAAGGAGGCAGCAAGCATGAAGGTTTACAGAACGGATGAAATTAGAAACGTGGTCCTTTTAGGACATGGGGGAAGCGGAAAGACCAGTCTGGCAGAAGCGATGGCTTATGTATCTGGAGCAACAAATCGTATGGGATCTGTTGAGAACGGTAATACGATCAGTGATTTTGATAAAGAAGAACAGAAACGTAAATTCTCACTTAGCACAAGTCTGATTCCGATTGAATGGGAAAAAGCAAAGATTAATATTCTTGATACACCTGGATATTTTGATTTTGTCGGAGAAGTGGAAGAAGCAGTCAGCGCAGCCGATGCAGCTGTTATCGTTGTTTCCGGAAAAGCCGGTGTGCAGGTAGGAACCGAGAAAGCATGGGAGCTCTGTGATAAGTATAATCTTCCGCGTATGATCTATGTTACTGAGATGGATGTGGATGATGCCAGCTTCCGTCAGGTTGTTGAAGATCTGACCGCAAGATACGGTAAAGTGATCGCACCACATTTCCAACCGATCCGTGAGAACGAGAAATTAGTAGGTTATGTCAATGTTATCAAGAATGCAGGTAGAAGATACACCGGACTTGGACAGAGAGAAGAGTGTGAGATTCCGGATTACTGTCTGCCGAACCTGCAGATTTACAGAGAGAAGCTTCTTGAAGCAGTGGCAGAGACCAGTGAAGCATTTATGGAACGTTATTTTGAGGGAGATGAATTCTCGGTTGAAGAGATCCGCTCTGCCATGAGAACAGAAGTTATGGACGGAGATATCGTTCCGGTAGCAATGGGATCCAATGTTCAGGCACAGGGTGTTGCAAACTTACTGTCTGATATCGTAAGATTTTTCCCAAGTCCGGAATACCGTGAATGCGTAGGTATCAACCGTAAGACCAATGAGATCTTTGAAGCACATCATGATTTTGCAGCCGCAAAGACCGCATATGTATTCAAGACCATGGTAGATCCGTTTATCGGAAAATATTCTTTCGTAAAAGTATGTTCCGGTGTATTAAAGGGGGATGATGTGCTCTACAATGCAGAGTCCGAAGCAGAAGCCAAACTTGGCAAGATTTATACAATGTCAGGCAACAAACCGGTAGAAGTCAGCGAATTATTTGCAGGTGATATCGGTGCGATCGCCAAACTTGCCAATACAAAGACCGGTGATACACTTTCAGCAAAGACAACGCCGCTGATGTTTGGAAAAACAGAATATTCCAAACCATATACATATATGAAATATGTTGTTAAGAACAAAGGCGATGAGGATAAAGTATCTCAGGCGCTGCAGAAGATGATGGCAGAAGATGTGACACTTAAGAGTGTTAACGACAGTGAGAATCGTCAGACACTGATCTATGGTATGGGTGACCAGCACCTGGAAGTGACGGCAAGCAAACTTGCTGCAAGATACAAATGTGAGATCACACTGGAGACACCGAAAGTGGCATTCCGTGAGACAATTAAGAAGAAATCAGACGTAGATACGAAGTATAAAAAACAGTCCGGCGGACATGGACAGTATGGACATGTCAAGATGAGATTCGAACCATCCGGAGATCAGGAGACACCTTATGTATTCGAAGAAGAAGTTGTGGGCGG
>OLRP01002197.1_pt1 | contig 13855 bp, 11 predicted proteins | sample 1672401 | NCBI WGS metagenome assembly OLRP01 (sample SAMEA3136682, study PRJEB25190) | human gut metagenome | reverse complement strand
CAAAAAAGTTATTGAACAGTTTGCAAACTATGCGGAGATTACACCAATGTTTCGAAAGAATGTGTTAAAACATTACCGCGCTCTTGCTTATACGGCGAAGAAAGAACCTGAGATGGTGGCGATGGTGAAGAAGCAGGAATTCCGCAGAGAGAGGGATGTTAACGACTTTAAAAAGATGAATTTCCGATAAACGGAAATTTGTTATTTAATTCATTAAGAAACACACAGCCCGGGAAGAGAACCTAACCCCTATATTTGTGACTTTAGTCGCTGCAGGTTGAATGTTCGCTTACACGCTTGCATCCAACCTTTGCTCCGAGACCACAAATATAGGGGATCGGTTCTCTTCCCGGGCTGTCTATTTTCTAATGAATTAAATAGTAAAATTATTCAGCGTAAGTATTTCTTTTACTTTTTAATATTATAATCCAGATAAAGTTCTCATTATCAAATCTACATCCTTATTTTCAAGTTCTTGGATGATATGTAGATATGTTTTCTGCGTAGTTGTCATACTTGCATGTCCCAGTCTTCGTGCTACACTTGCAATAGATACTCCAGCAAATAACAATAACGATGCATGCGTATGGCGAAGACCATGAATAGAAATTTCGGAAATGCCACACTGTTTACAATGTCTTGTAAGGACATCATTAACTGTAGAATTATAAATTTTTGATTTACCTATAAAAATAGGTTCATCTTCCGGTAAACCTTTTATCAACTCCGAAAACTTGACTACTATTTGCCAGTCAATCTGAATCTTTCTTACCGATGACCTGTTCTTAGTCGGCAAAAACCCTCCTTCTCCTTTGTAATCCCAAGTTTTACTTATCGACAAAGCCTGTCTGGCAAAATCAAAGTCAGATGGTGTAATCGCAAGAGCCTCTGAAAAGCGCATTCCTGTTTTTGCAACTAAAAGTATAAACCAATCCCAGTTTGGTTCTTCTGAAAGATCTAAGCTGGCAATTAACGTATGTAATTCAAACTGGTTTAAATATTTTATCTTTTTGGCTCTCGGTGTTTTCCCTTTAATAATTGCCTTTCTGGTAGGGTCTCTTTCAATCATACCTTCATCTAATGCATCTAAAATTGCTCCTTTGAGCTGATGATGAAAATCTAATGTAGTCTGTCTCTCATGCTCTTTCGCATAATCATTTAAAATCTGCTGATATGCTGTTCTTGTCAACTCAGAAACTTTTAATTCTGGTGCCAGTTTCTGTATCCACTTCTGAGTCATTAAATACTTCGCCATTGTAGCTTCTCTTATCGCACCTTTCTTATACACATCAACCCACTGGGCGTAGTATTCATAAAAGAGAGGTGAATTATTTGTGTTATTAAGCATAAGTTCCCTCCATCCCTTGAAATTACTTACGCTGATACAAACATTTAACAATGAACCTTTTTATATACTTGCTATTAACGGCTTAATTTCTTTCTCCAGTGTCTCCTTCAGTTCCGCTATCATCCGGGAATAATATTTGAACTTAGGTAAAGCTTTCTCCTGCTCTGCCTTATAACTAGTATAATCAACATTCTTTTTAATTACACTTTCATTAGGAATTTCACCGTTCCTGTAATGCATTGCCGCATACATTACATCACCTTTCATTGCATACCAGCTTTCACAAAATTCAGAAACAACTTTTTCTATGCAATCCTGCTTCATATTTTCTACAATATTAAGAATAGACTGTCCCTTATATTTTGTTTCATCTTTTTCGATTTCTTCTATCAAATCAGACATAATATCTGCTACTTTTTCATTATCCTTACGTAATTCCTCTACATACTGTTTTGCTTCATCTATCTTCTTCTGTCTCTCTTCTGGTGTTATATCTTCTTCCTCTTCTGTTGGTGTAACAATATTTTGAATAAGATTGATGATGTACTCATAATCAATTTTTGTATTACTATATGCCATCAATTCATAATCCTGATCTACATCCGTCTCCTCTATGGCAGTTTCTGAATCATTCGTTTTTTCTTCTCGAATTTCCTCCATTACATTTTTATAATGTCCTACATAATCATCATACTCTTGCTCGGTAATTCCATATTGTTCAAGCATACTGTCGTCATAGTTTGTAAAGGATTTTATCTGAGCAAACAGACTGTCGAAAGATTGGAACATCTTCGCAAAAATCTTCTTTTCTTTCATAGACATTTCAGGGATTTCCGAAGGACTCTCGGCACAAACTCTGAGCGCGGAAAGAGCTTTGCGAAATGCCGGTTCCACCTCTTCCCATTGTGCTAAAATTGCAATTCCTGTACTACCTGCTGAATATAATTTTATTGCATTATCAACACTTTCTTTAAATAACTTCGGAGCTTGAAAGGTTACAATCTGCCCATTGCTTTTATTTTTATCAAAAATACGATTCGTTCTTGAAAATGCCTGTATCAAATCATGTGGTCCCATTGGCTGTCTATCAATAAAAATAGTGGACAGACAAGGTGCATCAAAACCTGTTAATAAGCGGTCTACAACGATAACCAAATCTAACTGTTCATTTCTACTCTTAAACTTTGCATCCTTTCTCGCCAGTCTTTTGTTAAGGTTTCCATTATAGCCCTGTATCTGTGATAATTCATATTTGGTGCCAAACATTCCATTATAATCATCTAAAGACTTTTGCATTTTCTGTTGGTTCACGCAGGAACCTTCTTCATTTTCTGTTATAGAATATGTAATCGCAAACTTGGGAAAATCCGGCAATACCTGCTTTATCTTTTCATCAATTTTTAATGAAGATTCCCCATTTTTTACTTTTGTCAGTAAATCATAATATTTCTGTGCTAATTGAATAGAACTTGTTGTAAGAAGTCCCTCATAAGTCTTACCTTTTCCATTTTGAAATCCCAATTTATGATAGGATTTATTAAGAATAATATCAAGCACCCGTAACATATGCGTTTCATTATTATATACACTGCCATCTGTTTCATCTGCTACATTTTTCGGGCCATTATGTTCCACTTGAAAACCTAACACTGCTTTATCATGAATCGCATTTTGTATTGTATATTTGTGAAGATGTTCTCCATACAATTTTTCTGTTGTTCTCGGCAAATCTCCCAACTGCGGATATGGATTTTCCGCAAATCTAGGTGTTCCGGTAAAACCATACCACAAAGAACGTCCAAAAAATCTTTCTAATTCTCTTTTCGTCTTTGGTGTAACAGCTCTATGACATTCATCTACAACAAATGCAATTTTTAAATTTTTAATTTTCTGATATTCCGGTGTATCTTCCTTTAGCCTTTTACTAATTAAAATCTGCATTTTCTGAATCGTTGTAACAATAACCTGCCTATCTTCAGATTTTAGCTTTTTCTTTAAATCATTTACATTATCGGTCTCATCAACATCCACCAAATCATTATTGGCATATGTCTGAAAAGCCATTGTTGTCTGTGTATCTAAATCTTTTCGGTCAATCAAAAAAATTGCTTTATCAATTGCCGGAATATCCATCAATAAATTTCTGGTTGCTTTATAAGAAGTTAATGTCTTCCCTGATCCAGTCGTATGCCATACATAACCAGACCTTCCCGTTTTTGAAGCCTCCCTTATAGATTCAATTGCATGAATCTGATATGGACGAAGTAAAATCAACCGTTTCGCATCTTCATCTAAAACCGTATATCTTGCAATCATTTCATGTGCTTCCGGTATTCTAAGTACACTTTTTGCAAAATCAAGATAATCAGATACAGAATTATTCTCCTTATCCACCCATCCACTCATAAATTTGGGATTTAATTCCGTATCCCCGGCCGCCGCAAAATATCGGGTATCTACGCCATTGCTGACAACAAACATCTGCACTGCTGAAAAAATACCGGTAAACTTACCTTCTCCGATATACTTTTTAATCTGCCAAAATCCATCCTTATAAGAATGTTGCTTATTCTTTAATTCTATATGTATCAATGGAAGTCCATTAATCATCAATGTCACATCAAAACGCCTGTCTCTGATTGATGCCATACTATCTTCCTCTGTTTTTAATGCGCTGTACTGATTTATCACCTCATAAACACTACTTCCACCGGCTATATGTTCATGATTCATGACTACAAGATGCAATCTTTCCGTATCTCTTTGCACATGAACCTGTACTTTTCCATTTTCACCAACCAGCCATTCTCCAGCCTTATAAAAGGAAGAAAACTGTAATTGGTTTTTAACCTGTTCAAATTCTGAATCCGAGAGCAGTTCTCCGTTCAATCTGTCTTTATTATTCTGCTCAAGAATATATTTAAAATTTGCCCATAAATCCGCTTCCGTTTTCAAATCTTCTCTATAGGTCCACTGAGATTCTCCGTAAACTAATTGCTCTATCAGTTTTCTTTCTATTGTTGATTCTAATTCTGGCATTTGGTAATCCCCCGTAATAATATTCTATTTCTATCCTCTTTCTTAGAAACCACCATTTTGATATGCTCTTGCAATCACATAAGATGGTTCGTAAAAAGCACTGCAATTATAATTATCAATCACATCGCAAATTTCATCATTATAAACCCAAAGGATTCCCTCTGTAAAATCCTCTTTTCTAGAAAGTGTATCTGCAATCAATCTTTGATATACTTCTCCCATATCCAACGAAGTCGGAATAAGCGTTGCTAATTCTGAATCGACATTTGTAATGTCAAAACTTCCTTCTACAAGTCCATAATCTCTAATCCAATCCGCTTCCACCTTTTCTAGATTCTCACAATGCAACGTGCTGGCACAGCTAAGTAAGTGATATAATTCATCTTTCCCTATAGCATTCACCACATATTTATTCTTCTGCTTAATATGTCTGGCCACACGTTCAATCATATAACAAATAAAATATAAGTCATTCATAGTTATATCTTCGTCTGGAAAATATTTGTTTTTCATAATGTATTTCTTCCTTTAAATCTTCCTTTTTAGGCTGAATTTTATCTTTTTTCTATAAAAACATATTTTTTAGCATGTATTTTCTTATAATTTGTAGTTGATTGCACTTGCGCTGGTGAAGAGTGATGAGGTGGTCAAGACTTCGGAAATATGCACCAATCTTAGCTTGTTCACCTGTTGTTGGCATATAAAATTCTGTCTTTAAAAAATTGTCATTATATAATCTTTTAATCGTACTCCCTTCGATTCCATTCCACTTGACAATGTTATATATGCATCTCAAAAATGAGTTGTCAATTCTATCATCATGTTTAAACCATACAATATTAGAATCTTGAAAATACGCCTCTTCTCCGCTATATTCCACAGTTCTTCCAATTGTTCCAGATGCAGAAATCAACATATCTCCAACATTGGGATACTGAAATTTACTTTTGTATTCTTCAAATAATTCCCTCGAAATGAAAGCATCTGGTTCAGCCCCAAAAGTCCCAATTTTATAAAATGGGATTTCTCCAACTGGCGTTGTCTGTTCTTTAAAAACCCTTTTACACATCGCCACAGAACCTAAATCACCGAACTTACGCTGTTCCCAAGCGTTTCTACATGTTTTATTAAAAAGATTTGACTTACGATGATGAAAAGTGATGCGATTATCTAATAATGAAAAATATTTCCCTATTTTAATTTGCTCAACAACTGATGGAATCAAAACTTTTACTTTGTTAATAACTGCTTTTGATAAACTCGGAACTCCTGTTGATTCATCCAATGCCTTCCAATTAATATTTTGAAAAATATCAAATATAAAATTCAAATCACAATCTTCTTTAGAAACACAATAAAACAGTGTATCCACTGTCCAAAATGGAGCTTTCAAGATATATGGTTTATCAATCGTTCCCTTTCTCCCTATTCCTACCGCATCCTTATCAGCAGATAAGGCTTTAGAAACACTAAGCATATATCCACCCGTTCCATATACTGGGACATTTCCTTTTTCAAGGTGTTTGTAATCTCTACCACTACATACTTCTATTATCTCTCCCAACTTACGCTGTTTCCAATCGCCAGTAAAACCAGAAAATCTAATTTCTGGAACTTTTTCTCCATCCTTCGGAAACATCTTCTGAAGCATACATTTCTTTAACTTTTTGGCCTCATCACACTTGCGCTGGTGAAGAGTGATGAGGTTATCGATGTTGCGGAAATATGTTCCTATTTTGGTCTGCTCTTCCTTTTTGGGAACTTTAATTTCAAATTCTGCATATTCCTGTGCATTTACTCCGGGCTGTCCAGAACGTTGAGAAGTCACAGCAATATACTTGTTATATCTGTCTGTCAAGGTATTCTGAAATACAAATTCCGTGTCATATTCTTCTTTAATTCTTGCTCGAATCAAGAAGCCTGCATAGTAAACTAATCCATCAGAATTCTTGTAAATATAAGATTTTCCGACACTTGCACCTGTTCTTGCAAATAGAATATCTCCTTCAGTTAGTTTATAATTATCTGCACCAGTTAACTCAATATCCGGGGAAGTAAGATTGTCTGTTAAAAACTCATGTGTGTTATCGTCAATATCTGTAATTCTAATATATTTATTTTCTCCATCATATTCTTTCGCTGCTGCATTCAATCCATATTCAAAAGACGATGCAAGTTCACCCAACTTACGCTGTTCCCAATCTTCCGTATACCCCTTAAATCTTATCTTCGTCTTTCCCATTTTCTCACCTCTCCATCTTTTTAACCAGTTCATTTAACGATGCCATTATCTTCTCATCTGATGATGTCAGCTCTTTTAAAAGAGATAAAAACTCTCCTTCTGCCTGTTCGATTTCTTTGTTCGTCTGTTCCATTTCTTTTAAAACTTCATTCAGGTCAATTTCTGGTTCTTTTTCAAATGTATCTACATAGCGAGGAATGTTAAGGTTAAAGTCGTTCTTTTCGATATCTTCAAAGCTTGCAAGGAAGGATTCTTTTTCTACTGTTTCTCTCTTACTATATAAATCCATCACAGCTTCAATATGCTCGTCTGTCATTTCGTTCTGTTTTTTGCCTTTATTGAACTTTTTAGATGCATCAATAAATAATACATCTCTTCCATCTCTATGTTTTTTCAATACAATAATACAAGTCGGAATAGAGGTGTTGTAGAAAAGGTTTGCCGGAAGACCAATTACTGCATAGATGTTGCCGGAACGCAGTAATTTTTCTCTGATTTTTCCCTCTGCCGCTCCTCTGAATAGTACTCCATGAGGGAGAACGATTGCCATTGTTCCATTATTTTTTAAATGATAAAGTCCATGAAGCAAGAACGCATAATCTGCCTTTGATTTTGGTGCCAGCACACCATAATCACTGAATCTTTCATCCTGTAAAAACCCGGCTGCTGCGTTCCATTTTGCAGAATATGGAGGATTCATAAGTACCATATTAAAGTCTGTTTCTTCTCCTGTAGGCCAGTCTCCATCTAAGGTATCACCATTTCGAAGCTTCTGATTTTCTGCAACGATTCCATGCAAAAACATATTCATTCTTGCCAGATTATAAGTTGATGTATTTAATTCCTGTCCATAATATCTAATATATTCAGGATATTTTACATATTTTTTAGCATTCAGAAGAAGGGAACCCGATCCCATACATGGATCATACACAGATAACCCTTTCTTTTCTTCTTGTCCATCAATTGCAATCTTCGTTAAAATTTTAGATACTGCCTGTGGAGTATAGAACTCTCCTGCCTTTTTACCCGTTTCTGATGCAAACTGACCAATCAAGTATTCGTAAGCATTTCCAAGAATCTCTGCATCTGAATTTAATAAATCTGCTTTATCAATTTCCTTGATCAAATTGGCAACTGTATCACTCTGTTTCTGGTCTCCTGTTCCCAAACGATTCGAATACAAATCAATATCCGTAAACAAATCTGCAAATATAGGATCACTTTGTTCAATATTATTAAAAGCTTTTTGTAACTGCTCTCGGTTAAAGGAATTATTTCTTGCCGCATCTGCAAAACAAGTATAGGTAAGTTCCGGTTCGATCACATAATGACATTCCTGTTTCATTTCTGCCTTTAACTCTTCCCCATCTTCGCTCTGTAATACTTCTTCATAAGCTTCCAGAGCTTCCTTTAAAGTTCCCGGTTTGCCATCACAAATCATATCGTATACTTTAATCAGAAAAGAATCTGATAAATATTTATAAAAAACGATTCCTAACAAATAATCCTTATATTCATTTGCATCCATCTTCGAACGAAGAATATCCGCTCCACTCCATAATACACTAATCAAATCTTTGCTGTTTTCTATCTCAGCCATTTTTCTTTATCCTCCGCTCTTTTTCCTTTCATCACCATTGGCCTGATGATTTATAACTATTTAGACCCATACAGTTTTCGATATATTTTACGCAATGATTCTAAATACTTACGATGATTTACAGTAAAAGTATACCATATTCAAAAAAAAATTGATATATAGAAAACCTCACCACAGGACTACTCCTGCAGTGAGGTCTTACAATCTTCGTAATATATTCAATTCATCTATTGAGGGATATCGTTTATATATTTTTTCAATCCATCTTCGTTGAAAAATCATACTCTTCATTTTTCTCAATATAATATGACACAATATCCCCTACCAAAATAATTTCATTAGAAAGAATATTATCCATATTACTCATCTTCCCCTATGTTTTTCCTTTTTCTTTTCCTGTCTTAACTGAAACTGATATTCCGCTTCCGCCTGTTTTTGCTTCCTGCTTTTTATTTTGCGTTCCTGCTTATTCTGCTCTTGCTGTAGTTTAAGTGCCTGCTGTGACTTTGTTCCAATCCCGGTATTACGTAATTGTTTTTTTACTTCTCTCTGTCTCCTCTTTGGATTCTGTTTTACCTCCTTAATAACGGTTGTTACCGACGGGCTAAATTGCAAATCATAGTAGTGTTTTAATAAGAACTCGTACACTTCATAATCCTTTGGTTCAGTACCAAATGTTACTTTTGATACAGATAGTTTCTTTCCTTGAACTTTCTCGAAAACACCTACCCAGAATGGTTCCTCAAAATACACTGTCAATTTGTCACTTACTTTGTTCATAAATCTTCCCTCCTGAAATGAAAATTAATAAATGAACAAAGAACGGACAACCCGGAGGGGCAGGTTACTTACCACATTTTTTTGTGACGGCCGGGCTACCTACCGGCTCTGGTATATATTTTTATATACGTTGCGTTTTTATCTCTGTTTTTATACTTTTAAAATTGTTACTTCCACTATATCTCAGCCTGCACTATATGACCCAAATTCAGTTCATCGCAAAAAAGGTCATATACATACGATGAACTTTCACAATACAAGCCGGTTTCCTTATCCTGAAGCTTTTCAAACACTTCAGAATTATAAAACTTATTCATTGCCTCATCATATTCTAATCCCTGTTCTTCAGTAATCATATCTACAATGTCCAAAATTATATATTCAATCAACTGGTCTTGCTTACTCTATAATCTCATTTTCATACTGGCGAAATAATAATGCCATATTATCATCCTCCTAAACAAATCCTATAAAATATAGTATATCATAATCTCAAAAAAATTAATATACCAGCACGAATCTCAACTCCTATTAATCCATTAAACAGACAATAGAATTCTAAAAAACTCTTATTCACTCACAACCATTTCATAATAAACAAAAACTTCAACTTTCATCCCCAAATCATCCCAGCTTCTGCTTTAATTCCCCCATCCAGCCACAGCCAGCCCTCGAAGAAAAAAACACCCTATATTTGTGGCCTCGGAGCAAGGTTTGAATGCGAGCGCATAAAGCGAGCATTCAAACCGCCGCGACTAAAGTCACAAATATAGGATATCTTTTTTCTTCGAGGGTGTCTGTCTGTCACCGAATTAAACCAGAACTACTCAGAACTATTTTCCCATTCTCTGTCTCACGATTTCAAAGGCAAGTACTCCCGTTGCTACAGAAGCATTCAGGGAATCAATATCTCCCTTCATCGGGATAGAAGCAATGTAGTCGCACTTTTCTTTGACAAGGCGGCTTACACCATTTCCTTCGTTTCCGATGATAAGACCGATAGAACCAGTAAGGTTTAGATCATACATGAGTTCTCCACCCATGTCACCGCAGACAAACCACATACCTTTGTCCTTGAGTTCATCAATTGTTCTGGAAAGGTTTGTTACGCGGGCTACTGGTGTGTAGTTTAATGCACCGGCAGATACTTTTGCAACGGTACTGGTAAGTCCTACTGCACGTCTTTTTGGAATAATCACGCCGTGTGCGCCTGCGAGGTTTGCGGTACGGATAATCGCTCCTAAGTTATGTGGATCTTCGATTTCATCGCAGAGAATGAAGAATGGAGCTTCTCCTTTTTCTTCTGCTTTTTTGAACAAATCTTCTACGGTTGCATATTCGTAAGCGGCTGCGATTGCAACAACACCCTGATGCTTTTCGTGGAAAGATAAAGAGTCTAATTTTTCTTTGGAGACAAACTTGATTAATGTATCTCTCTTTCTGGCTTCGCGAAGGATTGACTTAATCGGACCATCCTGGCAGCCATCTAAAATAAATAATTTATCAATTGTTTTGCCGGAGCGGTATGCTTCCATTACCGCATTACGTCCGACAACAGTACACTCTTCGTATGCCATATTTTTCCTCATTTCTATCTTTTAATTATAAATTATCTGCATCCGACAAACAAATTCGGATTAATTCCTCTAACCGCTCCATCTGTCCGGAAAGGTATAAATATCCCATTAATGCTTCAAATCCAGTGGCGATATGATAATCGTGGCTGGACTGATTCTTTGCAGGTGATGGAGATTTCGCATTCTTTCCGCGGCGAAAAACTGCCTTTTCCTCATCGGTAAGTAAAGGCTTGATTTTCTCCATCATCGCTGTCTGTGCCGCCGCATTAACGTAGCTGATCGTTTTCTGGTGATAATGGTTTGCCTTATCGTTTCCCTTTGTCACAACCATTGTGCGGACAAACAGTTCATAAATACAGTCCCCGATATAGGCAAGCCCCAGGGATGAGTATCCCCGAAGCTCTTTTTCTGTTAATGGAAAATGTTCTGCAATTCCTTTTAAGCACGTTTCCATTTGACACCTGCTCTTGTATCTTCAAGAATGATTCCTTTATCTGCTAATAAATCACGGATTTCATCGGCGCGGGCAAAGTTCTTTGCCTTTCTTGCTGCCTGTCTTTCCTCAATCAATGCTTCAATATCATCATCAAGAAGTTCTTCTTTTTTCTCTGTGATAATACCAAGAATATCGCAAAGCTGTACGATTATGTCAAGAAGCTGCTGTGCATATGCTTTGCTTCCGCTTTCTGCTGTAACGTTAGCAAGTTTTACAAGTTCAAAGATTGCAGCGATTGCATCGGCTGTGTTGAAGTCATCTTCCATAGCTGCTTCATATTTCGCTTTTAATGCATTTGCCTCTTCTAAGTTCTTCTGATCTTCTACGTTAAGTTCTCCTTCTGGAGCTGCTGCGATCACTTCCCTTAAATGGTCAATTGCTGTGAGGATTCTCTCAAGACCATTCTTAGAAGCTTCTACTAACGTATCGCTGAAGTTTAATGGACTTCTATAGTGTGCACTTAACATGAAGAAACGGATAACCTGTAATGGATACTTTTCACTGATTTCTCTTACAGTAAAGAAGTTTCCGGCAGATTTGGACATTTTCTTATTATCAATATTTAAGAATGCATTATGCATCCAGTAATTTGCAAACTTTTCATCGTTGCATGCTTCGCTCTGTGCGATTTCATTCTCATGATGAGGGAATACTAAGTCCTCTCCGCCTGCATGAATGTCGATTGTATCACCAATGTACTTCTTAGACATTTCAGAACATTCGATATGCCAGCCTGGACGTCCTTCACCCCATGGAGATACCCATGCAGGTTCGCCCTCTTTCTTTGGCTTCCATAATACGAAATCCATCGCATCTTCTTTCTCATCACTTACTGCGATACGGATTCCTGCTCTCATATCATCAAGATTCTTCTTAGAAAGCTGTCCGTAATTTTTAAACTTACGAGTACGGAAATATACAGTGCCGTTCTTCTCATAAGCATAACCTTTTTCAATTAATGTAGAAATCATGGCAATCATTCCGTCAATTTCTTCGGTTGCTTTTGGATTATGTGTGGCAGGCTCGATATTAAGCCCCTCCATATCTTTTTTACACTCTGCAATAAAACGTTCTGAAATCTCAGATGCAGGAACGCCCTCTTCGTTTGCTTTTTTAATAATTTTATCATCAACATCTGTAAAGTTAGAAACGTAATTTACATCGTATCCCTTATATTCGAAATATCTTCTTACCGTATCAAACACGATCATTGGTCTGGCATTACCGATATGAATGTAGTTATATACCGTAGGTCCACAAACATACATTCCAACCTTTCCCTCATGTACTGGAACGAATTCTTCCTTCTGTTTGGTAAGTGTATTATACAGCTTCATGTTATTCCTCCTTTATCAATGAAAAAGCTCCGTCTCCCCGGAGAGACGAAGCCTTCCGCCGTCTTTATTCACGTACTTTTTAGTCTATTCAATTTCCCTGCTTTTGTCAATAATAAATCAAAAAAATGTTAGCTATCTAATATTATTATTCGCATCTTTTAATCGTAAGTGAACTCATTTTACAGGAATAATCCTTTTCAGTGACATGCTCCCACCACTTAAATCATAGATTTTGAAGTGGGGGCTTCTTGCTCAATGGCTCTACTGAGCCAAGTATCTACAAGCTATCCTCGCGTGCCCCGCGATTCTTTTGCCCGGATACGGGCATATTTCTTATTATCAGCTTGTCCGGATACGGACAGTTTATGCTGTCAACATCCTTCTTGCCTCTTCACGTATGTTGATTGCTGCATTACAATCTCTGTCCATCTTATTTCCACACACACAGTGATAAACTCTTTCGGATAATTTCAGCTCTTTCTTTACCCTTCCACATTTACAGCATTTTTTACTGGAAGGAAAGAAACGGTCTACCTTTACCATTTTCTTTCCTTTCCATGCCAGCTTATAGTCTAACATTTCCCTGAACATTCCATATCCATTATCCTGTACGCTTTTTCCGAAATGCAGGCACTGACCCATTGCTTTCATATCGATATCTTCCACTGCAGCCGCATCATAACCGTCTGCAATCTTTCGGCTAAGTTTGTGTAGATGATCTCTTCGCTGATTTCGTATCTTTTCATGACATCTGGCAACTTTCTTTTTCTGCAGTTCATAATTATGACTTCCCCGTACGCATCTTGACAACTTTCGCTGTTCCCTCGCCAGTCTTTTTTCATTTTTTCTAAAAAATCCTGCTTCTTCCGTCTCAACCTTTTCTGAAAACACTGCCATTCCCTGCATTGCATAATCAATCCCAAGTATCTTTGCAGTACTGTAATCCGGTCCAGCAGCTTGGTTTTCACAGCTGTATCCTTCATAAAGCAGGCTTGCAAAGTATTTTCCGGATGATTCCATACTGACTGTCACTGATTTCAGGCGAAGGCCTTCTGCTGGCTCCCTGTGTTTTTTCATGGCGATCCATTTTAATTTAGGAAGCCGGATCCGCTTACTTTCCACCAGGATATTTCCATTGACCACATTCGTTGTATAGCTGTTTTTGGAATGATGTTTTGACTTAAACCTTGGAAATCCAATCTTGGGATCCCGAAAAAAATTCTTATAGGCCTTTTCCAGATGAAGCTGGACATTTGCCAGCGCCAGCGAATCTATTTCCTTCAGAAATGGATATTCCTTTTTATACATGGCCGGTGTGTTTTTTAACATTTTCTTCGTCTTTTCATACTCCCGAATCTTATCATTGAGCATCTGATTATACAGAAAACGACAACAGCCAAATGTTTTGCCAAGAAGTATCTTCTGTTCTTCTG
>OLRP01002182.1_pt1 | contig 13945 bp, 10 predicted proteins | sample 1672401 | NCBI WGS metagenome assembly OLRP01 (sample SAMEA3136682, study PRJEB25190) | human gut metagenome | reverse complement strand
TTCATTTGCCGTGGAGGATTTATTTAATAATACATATGAGGTATTGAATAATTCGTTAGAGCAGTATATAGCCTCTGATGAAGCGATTGGAAAATTATGGGAACAAATACAGAACGATAATGACGAAAAGGGCAGTTCGAACCCATTCAAGGATGTAGTTACTAATTTTCAGTCAGGACATGATAGTAGCTGCCAATTATTTCGGCATGGATATGGAGATAACAATAAATAGGCATGAATGCAACGCATACGGAAAGCAAAATTTATTATGAAGAAACATTAAGTTAAAAAAAAGAAACAACTGAGAGGAGCATAGTAATGGAAGATAGTGAAAAGGTTATTGTTAATTTTGTGAATGAAAATAATGGAAAAAGGCATGAATTGGAAATCCCCTTGAATATAACAGCCAAAGCTCTGGTGACTGCATTAAACAAAGCATATAATCTGCAAATTGATGAAGCCAATGAGAATGAATGTTATATGGCCTGTGAGCAGCCAATTGCATTTTTGAAAGGAAACAGGATGCTTGAGGATTTTGGTGTTAGGAATGGTTCGACAATTATATTTGGGAGAAAATGAAAATGGAAAATTATGGATGGTCAATAGAATTAAATCCGGGATATGTTCTGATAATAGGGAATGCACCTGATGCACATATACAGCTTGACAGTGCATATGGTAGAGCTGTGAGAGTAGGATTGCAGGTGAAAGATGATATATCATGTGCTATGTTATCGGAATATAGTTCGTCATACAACACATTAGTAAATGGAAAAAGTATTCAAAGGATTGCAACAGTAAAAAATCATGATTTCATATCAATAGGAGATTTTACTGCATATTACAATAATGGAAAAATTTTCTTTGATTATGGAGCTATCAGAACAAATGGAGTTGAGGTCAGACCGGAGAGCTTGGATATACATACAACATATCCTGTCTTTATTCGTAATACGCGAATACAGGCAAAAAGAGATAAAACTCCAATAGAAATATTAGATCCGGGTACTATTCCGACAAAACCGGAACTCAATCTGGTTACTTCATTGATGCCTTCGATTATTATGTTTGCTCTGGTAGTGCTGCTTAGAGGAGTGATGAGCAAGTCAAATGGAGCTTTTGTTGCATTTAGTATATGTTCCATGGGTGTTGGAGTCTTTACATCCATATTTGGTATTATAAATAAACAAAAGAAGTATAAGAAAGACCTTGTAAAACGAAGAGACACATATCTTGAATACATAGCAAAAAAACGTAATGAGATAGAAGCTGCAAGAAGAGAGGAGTTAGATTGTCTAAACGCTCAGTATTATAGCATAGAGCAGGATATTGAACATATAGAGAATTTTGACCCGGTATTATTTGATCGTATATCTACAGATGAAGATTTCCTTGAGGTGTATCTGGGGAGGGGAAACGTTGAGTCATTGCGGCAGGTAGACTATAAGAAACAAGAGAAACTTGAGGTTGGAGATGATCTTAGCAGTCTGCCTGAGCATGTGGCAGGAGAATATATGGATATTGAAAAGGCGCCGGTTGTGATGAGTCTGAAGGATGCTAATGCGGTGGGGGTTGTCGGAGATGCGGATTCGTTGTATTCGATGATGAAGAATATGATTATGGATATTATCAGCAGACAGTATTATGGTGATATCTGTATATATGCATTACTTGATGATAATATCGGAAAGTATAATTGGCTTAGGGGAATAAAAGCTTTGAATAGCTCGAATGGCAATAGAAATATAGTTTGCGATCAGGAAAGCAAAAACAGAGTATTTGAAAATTTGTATAAAGAGCTTTCTATACGAAAAGATGAAAAAGTACATGGCAGATTTAATATAATAATTGTAATGCAGGACTATGGCATAAAGAGTCATCCTATTTCAAAATTTATAGAGCATGCATCAGAGCTCGATACTGTTTTTATATTTTTTGAATCAAAGCTGTCTTTGCTGCCATTATATTGCAGCCGAATAATTGATATATTCGACAATGAGAGTGCCATGATATATGATTCGGTCAATAAGACGCAAAAGAAATATTTTGAGTATGAGAATATACCTGATTGGCGTGTACAGAAGGCGGTCAGCATTTTGGAACCTGTGGAGTGTGAAGAAATAAGCCTGGCAGGCTCTTTGCGTAAGAACATATCTTTGTTTGAGCTGCTTGGAATCAACTCGGTGCAGGCATTGAATTTGAAGGAGAGATGGAATTCATCAAAAATATATGAAACAATGGCAGTTCCGTTGGGAGTAAATGTGAAGGATGAGATTGTTTATCTAAATCTGCATGAGAAATTTCACGGCCCGCATGGACTTGTGGCAGGAACAACAGGCTCAGGAAAAAGTGAGATTTTGCAGACGTTTATACTTGGGGCAGCAACGTTATTTCATCCGTATGAAATAGGTTTTGTGATAATTGATTTTAAGGGTGGAGGAATGGTTAATCAGTTTAGAAAGCTGCCTCATTTGATTGGTGCCATAACAAACATTGATGGAAAGGCAATAGACAGATCACTCAGGTCAATAAAGGCTGAACTGCTGAAAAGACAGAATCTGTTTGCACAGCTCAATGTTAATCATATAGATAAATATATAAAGGCATATAAAGAGGGACAAGCAAAAGTGGCATTACCACACCTTGTCATTATTGTAGATGAGTTTGCTGAGTTAAAGGCAGAGCAGCCGGAATTTATGAAGGAGCTGATTAGTGCAGCCAGAATAGGACGAAGTCTGGGAGTTCACCTGATACTGGCAACACAAAAACCGGCAGGACAGGTTAATGACCAGATTTGGAGTAATTCAAAGTTCAAATTGTGTCTTAAAGTACAGACGCAGGAGGATAGTAATGAAGTCTTGAAATCTCCTTTAGCCGCAGAAATAAAAGAACCGGGCCGGGCTTATTTGCAGGTCGGAAATAATGAGATATTTGAATTGTTCCAGTCGGGATATTCCGGCAGCCCCGAGAGCATAAATGGTGAAGATGATACACCGTTTGATATATATGAACTTGATTTTTCGGGAAAAAAGAATTTGGTATATAAGCATAAGCTCGAGAATTCAGAGCAGTCAAGGTCACAATTGGAGGCGGTCGTCGAATATGTAGATAAATACTGTAAAGCCGATGGAGTAAAAAAACTGCCGGATATATGTCTGCCTGCGCTGGAAGAAGTGATAGTATATGATGCCGAACTGGCACATAATGATACCCCTCTTTCCATGACTGCTGTAATAGGAATATACGACGATCCGGACAGGCAGAGACAGGGGCGGACAGTAATAGAGATAGGTAATAAAAATACTATTATCATAGGAGCATCGCAGTTTGGCAAGACCAATCTTCTCGAATTGATAGTGAGGAATCTGGCAGAAAACTATTCACCGGAAGAGCTTAGCATATATATTATTGATTTTGCATCAATGGTACTTAAAAATTTTGAGAAGCTGGCTCATGTAGGAGGTGTAGTATGCCCATCTGACGATGAAAGGTTGAAGAATCTGTTTAAATATCTGAGTGAACAGATAGAAGAAAGGCGTGAAAGACTGCTTGAAGCGGGAGTAAGCTCATACACATCATATTGCGAGGCGGGATTTACAGATATACCTCAGATAGTGGTACTCATAGACAATTATACTGCATTAAAAGAACTGTATCTGCAGGATAGTGACATACTGCTCAATCTGTGCAGAGAAGGTGGCTCTGTAGGAATAAGTTTCATTATTTCAAATTTACAGACAACAGGACTGGGATATAAGTATCTGGCAAACTTTTCCGGCAGAATAGCTATGTTTTGTAATGAATCAAGTGAGTATATGACTCTTTATGGAAGCTGTAAACTCAGACCGGATGAGACTGCTGGCAGGTGCCTGACAGAAATTGATGGGGAAATATACGAGTGCCAGACATTTTTAGCGTTTGAGGGAACTAAGGAAATTGAACGTGTTAATAATATGCATGCATTTGTAGATCAGATAAATGCTGTATATGGGAATATCACTGCTGACAAGATACCGGAAATTCCTGAATTGCTCACACCGGACTATGTGGATCACACATTCAGAAGAAAAAATGATGAGAACATTATAGGAATTGCATACGACACAGTCGCCCCGGTTTACACAGATCATAATAAATGCAATATCATAACTATCTCCGGAGCTGATAATATGGGCAGAACAAATTTTATAAAATATTTTGCGTTGCAGATGTTAAACAGCGAAATAGATACTCATATATATATAGCTGATGATTTCAGGCGCAAGCTGTCTGATATCGGTCAGGAAAATGTAAGCTATGATCTGGATCCGGATGAATTTATACAGAAAATAATAATGATAGAGGTTCTCTTAGAGGAAAAATATAAGAGACTCATCCATCAGGAAAATCCGGAAAAAGAAAACACCCTGATCATAATAAACAGTCAGGAGGTATATACGGCGATATCAGATAGCAAGGATGCTCTTAATGCTCTTAAAAATATTATGGGCAAATATAAGGTATTAAATGTGTATCTCCTGTTTGGGGCAGTACCAAATGCGCAGATAGCATATGGTTCGCCTGATATATATAAAATGATGAAGGAGACTAAAAGCATACTGTTTTTTGATAACCTGGATAATTGCAAGATAGTGGATATACCGCTGGCTATAAAGAGAAAGAATCAAAAGAAAATCGAACCGGGTGATGCATATTATATATTCGAGGATGAAGTCAGCAAGGTAAGGATACCACTGGTCTCAGATTAAATACGGTATATTAGCACCTCATAGTGAAGGGGCAGTAATGATAACGATAATGTTAGAGTTGCAATAGAAATTACGGTGAGAGTTATATAGGTGTAGAACGTATGGAATTATAAAAAACATTAAAGCTAATGTAGAAAAAATGAAGAATATTATTATGAGGGAAAATTTCCAAAACAGCCCTGATAGATTTTGTGGGAAATGATAAAACGCTCCATGCCTGCTTTTGAAAAGATATACAAAAAACATAATAAATAATAGTTGATTATAACGAACAAAAAATACACAAATGCCGAAAATTGTCTAAAATTGTACAGTTTTCGGCATTTTCAATGTTTACTTTTAACAAAATCCGTGGAAAAGCGCTCCGTGTGACCGTTGTGTGACCAAAGAGGTGTATAATCTTATTCAAGAGGAAAACGTATAAATAAAATATGAGGATAAGAACGCGTGCTTTGGGATAATGAGCCGGAATATAATAGATTGTCACAGAGCATACATAGGGACGAAAATGGAATTAAAGCCAGAAGCATTTAAAGGGATAATGTTCAAGGTAAAGAGATCGGAAAAAATTTAAAAAAAAATTTAAAAAAGTACTTGCATTATTCGTTTGACCATGATATTATAATACACGGTTCGTTGGTCAAGCGGTTAAGACGCCGCCCTCTCACGGCGGAAACACGGGTTCGATTCCCGTACGGACTGCTAAGTATTTAAAGCCGGTACATTCATGGAAGCATGATGTACCGGCTTTTTCGTTGTATATATTCATATGAGGCAGAGCTATTTATGAGCAGCTGCAGCTACTGCATGTTTTTATTATAAAAGTATGGTATAACATGAAAATTTCTCAATAAGGAAATCTGCCCTTGCAATATACCCCACCGGGGTATATAATGCTCTTGAAGACGGATACCCATAAGGGGTATGGTTAGACGTATGAAACAAATGCATAATGCGAAACAAAGAACAAATGGAGGTACCCATGACAGAAAAAGAAACCAAATGCTGTTGCTGCAACCGCAAAAAAGAGCGGTCAGAGCAGGAATATAAGGATCTCATCAACAGACTTAGCCGTATAGAGGGGCAGATTCGTGGAATCAAGCGTATGCTGGATGAGGATTGCTACTGCCCTGACATCATCACACAGGTGGCGGCCGCAAATGCCGCGCTCAACAGCTTCAATAAAGTCCTTTTGGCCAATCATATAAAGACGTGTGTGGCAGATGACATAAGAGCCGGCAGGGATGAGACAATAGATGAGCTTTTGAACATACTGCAGAAGCTTATGAAGTAGTATTATAAGAAGGCGGGTATAAAAATGAGTACAATAATCACAATATTAATAATAGCAATAATTGCCGCACTGGTGATTGTGGGCTTAAAGGAGACTATTAAGCATTCAAAGGGCGAGGGCGCCTGCTGTGGCGGTGGAGCCATGAAGGAGGATGAGGAAGCCACGGTACAGCTTACAGGCGAGATAGTCACGAGAGCAGATGTGCATATAGACGGAATGCACTGCATGAACTGCAAGAACTCAGTCACACGCTCACTTCAGAAGATGAGCGGAGTATCGGCAGCTGTGGATTTAAAGCATGGCGTGGCACATGTTGAGGCAACCAGAGAGCTAAGCGATGAGGAAATCACATTTGCCATCGAAAGACTGGATTTCAAGGTGACAGGAATTGAGAGATTTTAGAAAAGGCTTTTGAATAGTTAGATTCGAATAGTAGAAAGAAGGAAATACAGACAGTATGAAGCAATATACAGTTACAGGAATGAGCTGTGCGGCATGCTCTGCCAGAGTGGAAAAGGCGGTCTCTAAGGTTGATGGTGTGACGAGCTGCTCTGTCAGCCTTTTGACCAACTCGATGGGAGTCGAGGGAAGCGCGACAGATGCGCAGATAGTGGAGGCAGTAGAGCAGGCGGGCTATGGAGCGAGTCCCAAAGGCACAGCAACAGAATTGGAAAATGACAAAGCGAATAACAGCTTAGAGCAGCTAAAGGCAGCGCAGGATGCGCTTGTAGACAGGGAGACACCGAAGCTTGTAAACAGGCTTATAGCATCGCTCATATTCTTAGTTGTTCTCATGTATTTTTCCATGGGACATATGATGTGGGGCTGGCCGTTGCCTGAGTTTTTCAATGGAAACCATGTGGCTATGGGGCTTTTGCAGCTTCTGCTTACAGTGGCGGTAATGGTCATAAACCAGAAGTTTTTTATCAGTGGCTTTAAGGGCTTGATTCATGGCGCTCCCAACATGGATACGCTTGTTGCGCTTGGCTCTGCGGCATCGTTTGGATACAGCGTGTATGCACTTTTTGCCATGACAGCTGCGCAGGTGAATGGCGATATGGATGCGGTCATGTCATATATGCATGAGTTTTATTTTGAATCCGCAGCCATGATTTTGGCACTGATTACTGTCGGAAAAATGCTTGAAGCGCACTCAAAGGGCAAAACAACAGACGCCTTAAAGAGCCTGATGCAGCTTGCCCCAAAGACAGCAACTGTTGTAAGGGATGGCGTGGAGCAGGAAATTTCTGTGGATGCAGTGAAAAAGGGCGATATTTACGTGGTCAGACCGGGGGAAAATATCCCTGTGGACGGTCAAATAATAGATGGAACAACCGCTGTCAACGAATCGGCACTCACAGGAGAGAGCATCCCTGTGGATAAGCAGCCGAAAGATGCAGTAAGCGCTGCCACAGTGAATCAGTCAGGCTTTATAAAATGCCGCGCAACGAGAGTAGGCGAAGACACCACACTCTCACAGATTATACAGATGGTTTCTGATGCCGCAGCGACAAAGGCACCTATTGCAAAAATCGCTGACAGGGTATCGGGAGTATTTGTGCCGGCGGTTATCACAATTGCAATCATTACAATAATAGCATGGCTTATAGCCGGTGAGACCGTGGGCTTTGCGCTTGCCAGAGGCATTTCGGTGCTCGTGATAAGCTGTCCGTGTGCACTTGGACTGGCAACTCCTGTTGCGATAATGGTAGGAAACGGCAAGGGCGCAAAGAGCGGTATACTCTTCAAGACAGCGGCAAGCCTTGAGGCAACAGGCCGCACACAGATTGTGGCTCTTGATAAGACAGGCACCATAACAAGCGGTGAGCCGAAGGTGACGGATATCGTGCCGGATGAGACATTTTTTGAGGAAACCGGCAAGCATGCCGGTGAGTGTCATCGTAAGGCAGACGATTTAACCCCGTACTCATCAACAGATAAAGCACTGTGGTCAAGGAAGCTTCTTGCAATAGCTGCATCAGTCGAGGCCAAGAGCGAGCATCCGCTTGCAAAAGCCATTATGGAGCGCGCTAAAACGGATGAAATCGCTGTCGCAGAGGTGACGGATTTTAGCGCTGTTGTAGGAAATGGTCTGACTGCAATACTTGCAGGCAAAATGATAAAAGCAGGAAATCTTGCTTTTGTCAGCAAATTTGTAAAAGTGTCAGATGATATGCGCGCGAAAGCTGTCGAATTTTCAAAGGAAGGAAAAACTCCTCTGTTCTTTGCCGCAGATGACAGGCTTTGCGGTATCATAGCCGTTGCAGATACAATAAAGGAGGACAGTCCGGAAGCTGTCAGACAGCTTAAAAATATGGGTATCAGAGTTGTTATGCTCACCGGTGACAACGAGCAGACTGCCAATGCCATTGGAAAGCAGGCGAGAGTGGACGAAGTCATCGCAGGTGTGCTTCCGGATGGTAAGGAAGCTGTCATAAGGAAGCTAAAAAAACAGGGCAGGGTAGCCATGGTTGGTGACGGAATCAATGATGCACCGGCGCTCACACGTGCGGATATGGGAATTGCAATCGGCGCGGGAAGTGATGTGGCAATAGATGCAGCGGATGTTGTCCTGATGAAGAGCCGTCTGATAGATGTACCGGCAGCAGTGCGGTTAAGCCGTGCTACATTGACAAATATACACGAAAATCTGTTCTGGGCATTTTTCTATAATGTAATAGGTATTCCACTTGCGGCCGGTTTGTGGTATCCTTTATTAGGATGGAAGCTCAATCCGATGTTTGGAGCGGCGGCGATGAGCCTGTCGAGCTTCTGCGTTGTTACCAATGCCCTGCGGCTGAATCTGTGCAGGGTGTATGATCCTAAGCATGACAGAAAAGCAACACCAGATAGAAAAAACAAAACAAATAAACCAAATGAAAGTGAGGAAAAATCAATGACAAAGACAATGAATATCGAAGGAATGATGTGCGGCCACTGCGAGGCAAGAGTAAAGAAGGCACTCGAGGCGCTTGATGCAGTTAGTGAGGCTGTAGTAAGCCATGAGAGCGGAACTGCAGTAGTGACATTAAGCTCTGACATTTCCGATGAGAAATTAAAGGAGACTGTAGAGGCTGAGGACTACAAGGTTACATCAATTCAGTAATCAGTCAGACAGTATAACAATATGAAGAAATATATAGCATTGGTATTGGCTGCAGTGCTGGTGCTTGGGATTTTTACAGGATGTGGTAACAAGGGCAACAAGGAGACAGAATCACAGACGGATGAGAAAGTCACTGAGTCGGTGAATTCTGCAGAAAATAATACTGAGGACAGTACGCAAAACAGTACAGAAAATCAGAATGTGGCTGACACAGAGCAGCTCACCACAGAAAACGGACAGGAGAGCTCAGTTCTTGCCTGTCCGTCAGTAAACGGTAAGCTGCATGTGGAGGGCAGCAAGCTCGTTGATCAAAATAACAACGAGGTGCAGCTTCGCGGAGTCAGCACACATGGTCTTGCGTGGTATCCACAGTATGTGACCAATGATTGCTTTGCCACGCTGAAAAGCTTTGGAGCAAACGTGGTGAGGCTCGCCATGTACACCTACGAAAGCGGTGGCTACTGCACAGATGGTGACAGGCAGCAGCTTGAGACACTTGTGCAAAACGGCGTGCAGTACGCACTAAACAACGACATGTATGTCATCATAGACTGGCATGTGCTAAACGAGGGCAATCCAAACCGCTACAGTGATGTGGCAAAGACATTTTTTGCCAAAATGGCACAGCAGTATGCCTCATACAACAACGTGATTTACGAGATTTGCAATGAGCCGTGCAAAGGTGCGACATGGGGAGATGTGAAGTTTTACGCCAGCGAGGTCATTCCGTCAATCAGAAGCTACGACAAGGATGCAGTCATACTGATAGGCACACCTAACTGGAGCCAGGATGTGGATGAGGCAGTCAAGGACCCTGTCACAGGCTATGATAATATCATGTATACACTGCATTTCTATGCCGCAACCCACAAGGAGGACTTGCAAAACAAGCTAAAATCGGCGGCAGACGCCGGACTGCCGATATTTGTATCAGAGTTTGGCATCTGTAGCGCTGACGGAAACGGTCAGGTGGACATAGATTCCGCAAACAGCTGGATCAGCCTGCTCGACAGCTACGGCATCAGCTATGTGTGCTGGAATCTGTCCAATAAGGACGAAAAATCAGCGCTTCTAACCACTGCCTGCGATAAGACAAGCGGCTTCACCTATGAGGATTTAAGTGATGAGGGCAAGTGGCTGTACGGTGTGCTAACAAGTCATGTGACACAGTAAACATCAGGAACATGAAAATATCCGGAGGTAATATACACTCAGCCGGCATGCACATGAGGCAGATGCAGATACTTCTCTCTGGTGGCAAGTCCGCCGCGGATATGGCGCTCGGACTTGTTGATATCGAGAATGTGACGCGCTTTTGCGGCAAGCTCCGGGTCAATGCGAAGCAGCCTGTCAGCATCCGTGATATCCTTGTGCACAGTGGATTTGCTGATGCCAAACTGCTTTGCAGCCTGACGCACCGTGGCATTGTTTTCAACTATGTAGTTGGCGATTTCCACCGCCCTTGTCTCAATATATGATTTCAAAAAATACTCCTGCATATTCTGTTGTTACAGTTTATGCGGGAGTATTTTTAATATTACACACAGGTTGTAATTCTATTTACGTTTTTCGTAATAAAAAAAATAAGAAAACGGTTTTTTAATAGTAATAATAATATCAATTTTCCGTATTGCATTGGTGCAAAAGTTGCGCTGCCTGATCATATTAAGCTCATTAAATATATTAAATGTATTAAGTATGTTAAGCGTATGCAGCAGTTATGAGCTCAATACATTTATCGTATCCAAGCACAGAGCTGTTTAGCACTAGGTCATAATTTTTTCTGTTGCCCCACTCCTTGTCGGTAAAGTAGCGGTAATTTACCGAGCGCTTCTTATCGACATCCTTTAGCAGCTTTTTGACCTCGTCATCGCTCTTATGGTAGAGCTTTTTTATTCTTGCAGCCTTCTCAGGCTTATTTCCCTCTATAAAAACATTCAGCACATCATCCCTGTCAGAAAGAATGTAGTCTGCGCAACGTCCCACAATAACGCATGGCTCTTTTTGCGCAATATCCTTGATGAGCTTCTGCTGGATATTGAAAATCTGGTCGGAAAGAGAAACTCCTGTGATGTCGCGCCCCACAAATGCATATGAAAAAATACTTCCGGCAGGTGCATATTCGCCCTGGTTTGCGACAATCTGCTCAGAGATACCGAGCTCCTTTGCCACATGCTCAATTATTTTTTTATCGTAAAACTCAATGCCGCATTTTTGAGCAATCTGCTCGCCGATAAAGCGACCGCCACTGCCAAACTCGCGGCTTATAGTGATTATTTTAAAACTCATGATGAAACCTCCCAGCCTATAAAAGTGTTTATAATTCATTATAACGTAATTGCACATAAAATCAAAACAGAAATTTAACAAAATCGCTTGCAGATAAGCACTCCGTAATCTATAATGACATAAGAAAACATGTTGCTTTTACGTAATCAATGAGATGGCAGCAGATAACATATGTTATGTTTTTGTTATTGTTTACACCACAGTGTGGCAAACAGCAATTACGTGACGTTTCAAAGATTGTAAAACAGCAGCATAGCGAATAAACAATTAGGAGGAAAACATGGATCAGGAAAAGGTCATAGTCATAGACTTTGGTGGTCAGTACAATCAGCTTGTTGCGCGCCGTGTCCGCGAGTGCAACGTGTACTGTGAGATTTACTCATACAAAATAGACATTGAGAAAATCAAAGAAATGAATCCAAAGGGTATCATCCTTACAGGAGGTCCAAACAGCTGTTATGAAGAGAATTCACCATCATACCAGAAAGAGCTGTTTGAGCTGGGAATACCGGTGCTTGGCATCTGCTATGGTGCACAGCTTATGATGCATAAATTAGGCGGAAAGGTAATCACACCGGAGGTTGGAGAGTATGGAAAGACAGAAATCACATATTCTGCAAACGGCGTGATGTTCAAGGATCTGCCATCAGAATCAGTATGCTGGATGAGTCATTTCGACAGAATTGCAGAGGCTGCACCGGGCTTTGAGGTAGTTGCGCACACTGCAGACTGTCCAATAGCCGCAACACAGAATGTTGAGAAGAAATTATATGCAGTACAGTTCCATCCGGAGGTACTTCACACCAAGAACGGAACACAGATGATTTACAATTTCGTCCGTGGCGTATGTGGATGTGCAGGCACATGGAAGATGGATTCATTCGTCAAAAACACAATCGAAGAAATCAGAGAGCAGGTCGGTGACGGCAAAGTGCTCCTTGCACTTTCGGGTGGAGTAGACTCATCAGTACTCGCAGCACTCCTTGCCAAGGCAATCGGCAAGCAGCTCACCTGCGTATTCGTAGACCACGGACTTCTCCGCAAGAACGAGGGCGATGAGGTAGAGGGCGTATTCGGCAAAGGCGGTTCGTTCGACATCAACTTTGTCCGCGTCAACGCACAGGAGCGCTACTACAGCAAACTTGCAGGCGTCACAGAGCCTGAGCGCAAGCGTAAAATCATCGGTGAGGAATTCATCCGTGTATTCGAGGAAGAAGCCAAGAAAATCGGAAAGGTTGACTTCCTTGCGCAGGGAACCATCTATCCGGACGTAGTGGAGAGTGGACTCGGCGGAGAATCTGCAGTCATCAAATCACACCACAACGTAGGAGGTCTCCCGGAGCATGTCGATTTCAAGGACATCGTGGAGCCACTCAGAAACCTCTTCAAGGACGAGGTCCGCAAGGTCGGACTGGAGCTTGGATTACCTGACTATCTCGTATTCCGTCAGCCATTCCCAGGCCCAGGCCTTGGAATCCGTATCATCGGCGAAGTCACAGCCGAAAAGGTACGCATTGTCCAGGATGCAGACTGGATTTACAGAAGCGAAGTGGAAAAGGCAGCAAAAGAGTACAAAGAGGCCAACGGCGAGGAACCATCATGGATGCCAAACCAGTACTTTGCAGCCCTTACCAACATGCGTTCAGTAGGTGTCATGGGTGATGAGAGAACATATGATTATGCCGTTGCAGTCCGTGCAGTCCGCACTGTGGACTTCATGACAGCCGAAGCAGCCGAGATACCGTTTGAGGTACTTCAGACAGTGATGAGCAGAATTATAAATGAGGTAAAGGGAGTCAATAGAGTATTCTATGATTTGACCAGTAAGCCACCAGGAACTATTGAGTTTGAATAATTTTCAAAAGCTCGCAAAGCCTAGTAAAATGGGCATTTGCGAGCTTGTTTTTTGCCTTGTGGTACTAAAATGGTACTAAAGTGAGCTGTGCGTGAATAGTTTCATTTACGCCTGAGGCCATGTTATTTTCCACTCAAAATATTCATTAGGAGAAATCTCTCCACTATTTAATTTCGTTTTCATTTCACACCATTCCGAAAGGAAATCATTTACCAATCCATATTCAAAAGTTAATGCGACAGGTGAGCCTGTACTGTCATAATCATCTTCGTTGTAAGTTGGTCTGGCAGCCTCGGAAGATTTTGCAGGTGTCATTGCAGTCAGATGAATCAGGTTGCCGGGAGCTGTGTACTCTGGGAATCTTGTACCTTTTCCACGTGCCGGGAGAGATGTGGCACTTTCTTCAAGCCAGAAAAGTGTTTCAATGATATCTTCAGCAGCACCAAGGCTGTAATCAGAGATTGCCTTGTAATTGCAGTGCAATGCATCAGCAAGCTTTAGAATCATATCTTCACCGGGAATGCGTGCACCGGTTTCATACTGGGATATGCGGACCGACATATTTTTGCCCTCAAATCCAAGTGCACCGCCCAGTTCATCCATTGTCATTTTACGGAATACCCGTATTTTCTTTATTCTTTCACCAATTGTCA
>OLRP01002173.1_pt1 | contig 13983 bp, 15 predicted proteins | sample 1672401 | NCBI WGS metagenome assembly OLRP01 (sample SAMEA3136682, study PRJEB25190) | human gut metagenome | reverse complement strand
CACGATTCTTGAGTCTCATCTCCATTGCACAAGATAGGAATGGGGTGGATTTTATTCGATATCAGTATTTACTTGATCTCATATACTTTATCTAACTGCGTCATACATGCCTGGATTTTCTTCATGCCCTCATCATCAGCAGGTTCTCCGGAGAAGTAGTAGGTGACTTTGCTGGGTTCTCCCGGGGTGGTTTGTTCGGGGAGGACTCTTCTTAATTGACGGAGGGTGCCTTCGTTGCCGTCTACGAAATGGATTTCTCCCGGGAAGATTTTGCGGAAGGATTGTTTGAAGTAGTTGAAGTGAGTACAGCCAAGTACGACTGCAGCATACTGGTTGAGTGTATAGCTCTGAAGGCTGTTTTTCAGGTATTTATCTACTTCCGGGTCCTGGAATCTTCCGGCTTCGGCAAAGCGGACCAGTTTTGGAAGTGGCGCAAGGTCTACTTCGTGTTCGGTATCTACTTTTTCCAGAAGGCTGTGTAATTTTTCTCCGGCTATCGTAACCGGTGTTGCTGTTACCAGGATCCGTTTCTGCATATCCTGATAGAGCTTGAGCGCGCGCTTGACTGCCGGTTCCATACCGACGATCGGTACGGCAAATTCGCCTCTGAATTCTTTCGTTGCCACGCTGGTTGCCGTATTACAGGCGATTACGATTGCATCAACCTCCTTCGCAATCAGGAAATTCAGAACCTCTTCTACATATCCTTTGATCTGTTCCCTCGTCTTTTCTCCGTATGGAACATGCTTTGTATCCGCATAATATATAAATTCTGCTTCCGGCATCTTTTTCAGTGCGCGGTGAAGCACAGAAAGTCCGCCGATCCCTGAATCATATATTCCGATTTTCATTGGTGTTACCTCGATTTCTTATTTTCTTATCTGGTTTAAAGTCAAAATCTGCATAATCTTCCGGCAGGAAACGATGATAAATAATATGGCATCCTTCATCTTTAAAGCAATAATAATACTTGTCTTCTCCCTCTTCAAACCGGATCATCCGGTCAAATTCTCCATTGTCCATAGGTTCTGCCACGATCTTGTCTGAATGAGAACGGAACAATACTTCGATATCTTCCATCGTGCAGCCATGCTTTGCGACAAGTTCCACCAGCTCTTTGATAAATTCATTCGGTTTCATATTTTCATGTACATATTCCGATGCTTTTTCCGATAAAGCAAAGCAAAAACGGTCCTTTGCATGTGTAATCCCGACTTCCCCGAAAATATCTTCTGCTGCTTTCGGAAAATCTGCAAGGAGCTCCTGCATTTCTTCCGAATCTGCATTCGTCTCCATAAAATGATTCAGTGAACTGAGCGGATAATAAAGCCGGATCATCTCTTTCCGATATCCGAGCTTTGCCTGCTCTTCCTTTACCAGATCGATTAAACTCTTTTCCAAACGCTCGTATCCCATATATATTAAAACTCCTGTCTTGATAAAATTATGTAAGTCTGCTGCTGCAAACAAAAATATTTTATCACATTCTTTCCATTTTCGCCACTCACACCGTTGAAGAATTCCCTTATTTTCGTTATCATAAAAGAAATATACATTATTTTCAGTATAAAAGACTCTTCAAGAATATAAACACAATTTGGAAAACAGGAATCGAAACTTAAATATCCAGATACCTGGGAGGTTAAAACACATGGATGAACAGACAATCAGACAGCGGATTTCCACGCAGCGCGATTTTTTTGCAACTGGCGCAACACTTCCGCTTTCTTTTCGATTAAAACAATTAGAACAGCTAAAACTTGCACTCAAACACCATGAACAAGATCTGTACACAGCACTAAAAGCGGATCTTGGAAAAAGCCGGATGGAAAGCTATATGTGTGAAATCGGTCTGACGCTTTCCGAGCTTACCTGGATGCAAAAGCATTTACCAAAGCTGATGCGCTGTAAAACCGTCCCTACTCCGCTGGCACACTTCGCCGCCAAAAGCTTTCAATCGCCATCCCCCTACGGAACCGTACTGATCATGAGTCCCTGGAATTACCCGGTACTCCTCACTTTAGAACCGCTGATCGATGCGCTCGCCGCCGGAAATACCGTCATCCTGAAGCCAAGCGCTTACGCTCCACACACCAGTCAGATTCTGAGCCAGATCCTCAAGGAATGCTATCCACCGGAATATGTAACGATGATCACCGGAGGCCGGGAAGAAAATCAGGCGCTCTTAAACCAGCGTTTTGACAAAATCTTTTTCACCGGAGGAAAAACGGTTGGAAAAGAAGTTCTTCGTCATGCTGCCGAATACCTGACTCCCGTCACTCTGGAGCTTGGTGGGAAAAGCCCGTGCATCGTGGATTCCACGGCGAAAATTTCTCTCACCGCAAGGCGGATCGTATTCGGAAAATACCTCAACTGCGGACAGACCTGCATTGCCCCGGATTATATCCTCTGCGATGCTTCTGTTCGAAACCAGCTGCTTCAGGCACTGGAAAAAGAAATCCACCGGCAGTTTGGCAAACAGCCTCTTCAAAATCCGGATTATGGGAAAATCATCAACGAAAAACATTTTCACCGGCTGCAGAACCTGATTGCTGCCGATAAGCTGGTCTGTGGAGGTGAGTCCGATCCGTCTGCCCTGCGCATTGCCCCGACCATCCTAAAAGATGTCACCTGGGACGATCCGGTCATGGGCGAAGAAATTTTCGGACCGATTCTTCCGGTACTTACCTATTCTGACCTGAATGATGCAATCCAGCAGGTCGAATCCCATCCCCACCCGCTTGCACTCTATCTTTTCACCGAAGATCCTGCTGCCAAAAAGAAAGTCCTTGCCAAATGCCATTTTGGCGGCGGCTGCATCAACGATACCATCATCCACCTCGCCACCAGCCAGATGCCGTTCGGCGGTGTCGGAGAAAGTGGCATGGGATGCTATCATGGAAAAGAAGGATTTGAATGCTTCACACATCAGAGAAGCATAGTCGATAAGAAAACCTGGATGGATCTGCCGATACGGTATCAGAAGTACCGGTTCTGGAAAGAAAAAATGCTGAGAGGCTTCCTGCGCTAGGATTAGCGCGGGAAGAGCTTCCCAGCAGATATAACATCAAGAACTTTCCTTCTCAATCAGACACTGATGTTCTTTGCTGTTTTTATCATTTAAATTCTTCGATTAAAGTTGCGATATTTTGATAAAGTTTTACAGTTAAAGCACCTAAATCCGTTATGCCTAACTTGACGAAATATGTTAAAAATGATAACATTATTTATGTTGTAGAAAAATACTGAGTAAAAAAGAAAGTCGCTTATCTTCCACATAAGCGACATTTGTTTTTATGATTAATCCAAAAAAGTGCCACTCCATCATCGTTTTGATGACTTCGCGGCACTTTTATATACTCTACTATAAATAATTTCTTCCACTTCTAATTATCTCCCACACCCGGTATCCCACGCTTCCATAGTAATAACTCATCGGAGCATCTCCCGGAAAATACCTTACCATTCGGTACACATAATATAGAATCAGTCCTACGCACAGAAGAATCACCCATTTCCCAAGACTCTTCGTTTCTTTTCTCTGTATGTATCTCCGCACGCCAAACCATCCCACCAGAATAATCACACCATAAATAAACGGATGCATTTTCCATGCCCCGGCAAAGTCCCCTCGCAGCACCATAAACATCGCTCTTGTAAGCCCGCATCCCGGACAAGGAAATCCCGTCATGATCACCATTGGACACAGACTGTATAAAAACTTTCTTCCTATAACAAAATAAATTGCAAATACAAGAATCGCAATGCGGATATTCCATAAGTCCTGTAAAAGCATCTTTATTCCTGCTATTAATCTATTTTTCACAAAAGTGTTCCCAACTTTCTTACTGAGGTGCATCTTTTTTCAAAATATCCTGCACATAATCAATCGGTCTTTTTACTGCTTCCGAAATCATATCATCTGTGCATTTCATTTCATGTAAACTCCAGATAAATTTAACCGTTGTCTCCTCCTGTCCTATCTCTCGCCCTTCTATTCTACCTTCTTCTCTTCCCTCTTTTCTTCCTTCTTCTCTCCCTCTTCTAACTAATATATCACTAAACCCTATCATCGTCATAGCCACATCCTCCTTAAATTCATCTTCCCATTCAATATGTGAATATGTCTCTATTTCTTCTATATTTCCCACAAATATCTGATTAAGATAATCAAATATCCCTGTATCTTCGCCCCGTATCCGATATTCATCCGTCTCCGAAACTGGAGCATCACTGACAACCTCATCTGATGTAATCGATGCAAGGTCCAGACAATTCAGGATCTCTTCCTGCGAACACCCTTCAAATTCCGGAATCACCATCTCCATAATCGGCACAATGATCTCTTTGCTCTTAAAGAGTTTCTTCACGCCCTTGTCATACTCTGCGCCAATATTTACAGATGATGCAATGTCGTATTTTGTCTCTATTTTCATTTCTATTTTGGATGATTTTCCACCTAACCGTCAACCAATAAATTTTTTTCCTTCTCCATTTTTTCTATTATAACATACCCCACGATATTCTAAAAATTAAATTTTCCTAACTTTCTCTTTCCATCCTTTCATCCTTCCGCAGTCGAATGAACTCAATAAAAAAAGGATCCGGATGCATTTGCAGAAGCCTAAGAAAAACTTGTTCTCAGGCTCCGAAACAGCATCCGGATCCTTTTTTTCATTATTTATTTACTTAATGATCTTCTTCGGACATTTCTCCGCACATTTTCCACAGTTTGTACATTTTTCCGGATCAATGTGTGCGATGTTATCTACTACATGTACTGCATCAGATTCACATACTTTTTCACACATCTTACATCCGATACATCCTACGGAACATACGCTCATAACGTCTTTTCCTTTATCTTTTGAGCTGCACTGTACAAGATGCTTCTGTTCATAAGGTACAAGCTCGATCAGATGTTTTGGACAGGTGGCGATACATTTACCACAGGCTTTACATGCTTCTTTGTCAACTACTGCAATTCCGTCTACAATATGGATCGCATCGAACGGACATGCCTTTACGCAGCTTCCGAAACCAAGACATCCGAAAGAACATCCTTTTGGTCCGCCATTCTGCATCATGGCTGCCATCTGGCAATCTGTAATTCCTGTATAATCATATGCCTGTTTTGCTTTTTCGCAGGTTCCTGCACATTTTACAAATGCAACTTCGTGTACGCTTTCACCGGCTTCTTCACCCATGATCGCTGCGATCTTTGCTGCTACCGGAGCACCGCCGACCGGACACTGTCCGACCGGAGCTTCTCCTTTTGCGATAGCTGCTGCAAGACCGGAACATCCGGCATATCCACATCCACCACAGTTGTTACCCGGAAGTTCTGCGAGAATCGCTTCTTCTTTTTCATCTACTTCAACTGCAAATTTCTTGCCTGCAATTCCAAGGAAGACACCGATGAATACGCCGGTACCGCCTACGATAAGTGCAGCAATCAATACTCCTGTTATACTCATAACACGGTCCTCCTTCTGTTAAATGATTCCTGAGAATCCAAAGAACGCGATGGACATCAGTGCTGCTGTAAGCAGTACGATCGGAGTTCCCTGGAAAGACTCACTGATATCGTTGTATTCGATCTTCTCACGGATACCAGCCATGATCACGATCGCGATCGTGAATCCGACTGCTGTGGAGAATCCGTATACAACACCTTCAAGAATGTTATATCCTTTTGTTACACAGTTCAGTGATACACCAAGTACTGCACAGTTTGTTGTGATCAACGGAAGATATACACCAAGTGCATTATAAAGCGGAGGCATAACCTTCTTGAGGAACATTTCTACAAACTGAACGAGTGCTGCGATAACCAGGATAAATACGATGGTCTGCAGATACTCAAATCCTGCCGGATGTAAGATGAACTGGTAGATCGCACCAGTAATAAAGGATGCAATCGTGATAACGAAAACAACTGCGCCGCCCATGCCGGCTGCTGTCTCAATTTTCTTAGAAACACCAAGGAAAGGACAGATACCGAGGAACTGGCTGAGTACGACGTTGTTAACAAGCGCCGAACCAACTGCTATAATAAGTAATTCTTTCATCTCTTATCTCCCTCCTATTCCTTTTCCTGACCTGTCGGGAACACGTGTCCGTCGCATCCGCCGCATGAAGCGCATCCGCCTTCACAGCATCCCTGCGCTTTGACAACTTTCTTTCCTTTTGCTTCCAGTTTCTTCATGATCTTGTTACGTGCCGCAACAAGGAATGCAAGGACAAGGAATGCACCAGGAGCAAGGATGAAAATAGTAACAGGTTCGTAGATATCAGGCATAACCTGAAATCCGAATAATTTTCCGGAACCAATCAGCTCTCTGACGATACCGATGCAGGTAAGACCAAGTGTGAATCCAAGTCCCATACCAATACCATCAAACACAGATGGAAGGACCGGGTTCTTTGATGCATATGCTTCTGCACGTCCGAGGATGATACAGTTAACTACAATCAGAGGAATATATACACCAAGTGATGCATAAAGACTAGGTACAAAACCTTCCAGAAGGAACTGTACCACAGTAACAAGTGTTGCTACGACTACGATAAATGCCGGCATACGAACCGAATCCGGAATGATCTTACGCAGCATGGAAATCAAAAGGTTTGAGAAAATCAATACCACTGTGGTAGAAAGTCCCATACCAATACCGTTGATTGCGGATGTTGTAACCGCCAGTGTCGGACACATACCAAGCATCATAACAAAGGTCGGGTTTTCTTTTACAAGACCGTTATAAAGTCTTTCTGTACATTTATTCATTTCCACTACCTCCTAACGCTGTCTGGTAATATCCAAGTGCTGTGTTGACAGCTCCTGTGACTGCACGGGAAGTGATGGTTGCACCACTCAAAGCATCGATCGGCTGTCCGTCTCCGCCATCTTTGGATACATAGAATTTTTCAGCCTGCTGTCCTGCAAACTGATTGTAAAAACTTGGTTCTTTCGCACGCATACCAAGACCTGCTGTCTCGCTGATGGAAAGGAAAGAAATGCCATTTACCGTACCGTCACTCATGATACCGACTGTAATCTGGATATCTCCGCCGTAACCATCTTTGTCGGTTACTGTTATAACATAACCAGCTTCGCTTCCATCCATAACAGCAGAATAGACTTCATCTACTGTTGCATTCGTTCCCATCTTTTTGATTGCTTCTTTGGCAGCTTTCTGATCTACGTCCATTGCCTCAAAGGAATCTGCTTCCGGATAAACGGCCTGACAGGCTTCCTGTTTCTGCTTTGCCTGTGTCTGTGCGATTGGACCTTTTGTCACTTCGTAAGCAGCTCCAAGTACCAGACCGGATACAACGGTGATTGCTGCAAGGATCAGTGTATTTTTGATAATCTTATTCATTATTTTTCTCCTCCTTTACCGAAAGGCTTTGGAAGAGTAACTCTCTCGATCAGCGGTACAAGAAGGTTACTGAAGATGATCGCATAAGATACACCTTCTGCTGAACCACCGAACAGACGGAACAGACCAGTCAGACATCCAAGAAGGATACCATATACGATCTGCCCTTTTTTGGTAATCGGGGAAGTTACATAATCGGTTGCCATAAACCATGCTCCAAGCATCAGACCACCACCGCAGAGTTCTGCTGTCATGTACTGAACATTGAAGAATCCAATTCCATCTACAAATCCACCGAAGATTCCGATGAAAAGTGCAAATGTCACAATATATGTACCCGGGATACGAAGATCAATGATTCCTTTGAGGATCAGGATGATCGCTCCGATCACGATTGCGATAACGGATGTCTCACCGATGGTTCCGGCAATATTTCCGATCAGCATGTCCATGCTGTTCACACCGTCAAGTGCTGCATTTCCTGCTTCGATATTAGCACGGATCGTTGCCAGTGGTGTTGCACCGGATACGCCGTCATATACGAAGCTTGTCATTCTTCCTGTGAAGGAAATAAGAAGGAAACATCTTGCTCCAAGTGCAGGGTTCATGAAGTTCTGTCCCAATCCGCCAAAGAGCTGCTTTACAACCAGGATCGCGAATACACTTCCGATGATTCCCATCCAGATCGGAGCTGTCGGCGGAAGGTTGAGTGCAAGCAGAAGTCCTGTAACTGCGGCACTGAAATCCTTGATCGTAATCTTTTTATGCATCAGTTTTTCGTAAATGTACTCCGTAAGAACTGCTGCTGCTGTTGTCACAATAACAAGCAACCATGCATGTGTGTCACGGAAGTTGTAAATTCCAAAGAAAGTTGCCGGTAACAGAGCGATGATAACCCACAGCATGATATTGCCGGTTGTCTCTTTAGAACGGATATGTGGTGAAGATGATACTTTTAACTGTTCACTCACTTTTATTCACCTCTTCCTCTCTATTCTATTTTTTCTTTTTGTTGGCAAGTGCGGTTTTTCTCATCGATCCGATTGCCTGCTTCAGTTGTCTCTTAGCCGGACATACATAACTGCAGGATCCACATTCTACACATTCAAGACCATTGAATTTGAGGAACGCTTCTTCGTCATGGCGTTCTGCAAAATCAGCCAGTCTTGACGGAATAATGCGGCTTGGACAGGCGTCAACGCACCGTCCGCAGTTGATACATGCTGTCGGTTCACAGGCTGATACTTCATCTTTTGACATGCAAAGAATAGATGAAGATGTCTTGGTGATCGGTGTATCTGTCGTATACATCGCAAATCCCATCATCGGTCCACCTGAAATAACTTTTTCACAGCCTTCTTTGAGTCCGCCGGCGGCTTCGATCAGTTCGTTCTGGTTGGTTCCGAAGAGTACTTTGTAGTTACCAGGATTTACAACTCCATCCCCTGTTACAGTAACGACACGTTCCATAGAAGGAATGCCTTTTACTACTGCATTGTAAATGCTGATGATGGTCTCTACGTTGTCTACTACACATCCAGCATCTGCCGGAAGCATGGTAGAATTGATCGCACGTCCTGTATTTGCAAAAATCAGCTGACGTTCTGCGCCCTGTGGGTACTTGGTCATCATCTCTCTGACTTCCATACGAGGCTCGTCCTTGGTCAGCTCTTTTAATTTTGCGATACAGTCCGGTTTGTTATCTTCGATTGCAAATAAACCTTTCGCATTGTCAAAAAGCTTCAGGATCACACGCATACCTTCTACCAGAAGTTCCGGATTCTCCAGCATTCTTCTGTAATCGGCAGTAATATACGGCTCACATTCCGCACAGTTTGCAATGATATAATCAATCTTGTCTGGCTCTTTTGGTGAAAGCTTCACTCTGGTAGGGAAACCTGCTCCACCCATACCTACTACGCCAGCCTCTCCAATGATATTCAGAATCTCTTCTTTTGTCAGTTCAGAAAGAGGTTTTGGCTGTGGATATTCTACTTCTTCGTACTGACCGTCATTTGCAATGATGATACTGTTCACTTTAGAACCTGTTGGATTCACACGTGGTTCAATCGCTTTTACAGTACCTGATACGGATGCATAGATCGGTGCAGACACGAAGCCCCCCGCTTCGGCAATTTTCTGCCCTTTAAGCACATGGTCACCTTTTGCTACTACTGGCTTAGCTGGTGCTCCGATATGCTGGGATAACGGGTATACAAGATCACCCTGTGGCAGAAGTTCTACGATTGCCTTGTCTTTCGCAAGACTTTTTCCGTCGTTCGGATGAACTCCGCCTTTAAATGTCAAAAGTCCCATTTTGATATCCTTCCTTCCTATTTTCTCTCTTATAAATATACTAAAATAAATCCTACACTTCCAGTAACTTTCGTCATTTTATTGTATATTTTCCAGTACATCTTGTCGTTTTTTTAACACAATAGTCTCCTTACGCAAAAAAGAGAGGCTACTACGACCTCTCTTTGTGAATTTTCTGATTATTCGGTAAAATTTTTCATCTTACTTATCGAGATCACTTATGGATCCGAAAACATTTTTCAGCTGTAGTTAGTTATGTCTACCAGTTTTTTCAAACAAAAGATAGAGACTTCAATCAGTCTCTATCCTTGTATATCTTATTTAATTATTCTTCAGTTTCTTCCTGAGCTTCTGCATTTTCAAGTGCTTTCATGCTAAGGCTGATCTTCTTGTCAGCTTCGTTAAGATCTACGATCTTAGCTGTAATCTCCTGACCTACAGAAAGTACGTCTGAAGGCTTTTCAACATGTGCTCTTGAGATCTGTGATACATGAAGGAGTGCATCTACTCCAGGAGCAAGTTCTACGAATGCACCAAAGTCTGTCATTCTTGCAACTTTTCCTGTTACAACTGTACCTACAGCGTACTTCTCAGCTGCGTTAGCCCATGGATTTGTCTCCGGGAATTTTAAGCTGAGTGCAACTTTTGTATCATGGATATCTTTAACAAGAACTTTAAGAGTTTCACCAACTGTGAATACTTTCTTCGGATTGTCAACTCTTCCCCATGACATCTCAGAGATATGAAGAAGTCCGTCTACTCCGCCGAGATCGATAAATGCACCGAAATCTGTTACGTTCTTAACAGTTCCTTCTACTGTATCTCCAACCTGCAGTTTTGCAAACAGTTCTTTCTGTTTTTCTGCTCTCTCTGCTACAAGAAGCTGTCTTCTGTCACCGATCACGCGGTTTCTTCTAGGATTAAACTCACTGATAACGAATTCAATCTCCTGATCCTGATATTTGCTCAAATCTTTCTCATAAGTATCTGACACAAGGCTTGCAGGAATAAATACTCTTGCTTCATCAACTACTACACTGAGACCTCCGCCAAGGATCTGTGTAACAGGAGCTTTCAGAACTTCATGGTTCTCATAAGCTTCTTTCAGTCTCTCATTTCCTTTCTCGGCAGCCAGTCTCTTGTATGTCAACAGCACCTGACCTTCTCCGTCGTTTACTTTCAGAACCTTCACTGTCATAGGGTCACCTACGGATACCATAGTAGTAAGATCTGCATTGCTGTCGTTCGTGTACTCACTTCTTGTAATGATACCATCTGCTTTGTAACCAATATTTAAAACGATCTCATCTGGTTTAACATCGATGACAGTACCGTCTACTACCTCTCCGTTTCTAATTGTTTTTAAAGACTCTTCCAACATCTGTTCAAAAGTTAATTCTGACATTATTTTGAACCTCCTCAATTATTTTATTGGGCGTGGATGCCCCTGCTGTAATACCTACTGTTTCCACGGACCTTAATTGATTCATATCAAAATCGTCAAGTGTCTGTATATAGTACGTATCCGCACATGCATTACTGCATATCTCAAATAGTTTGCGGGTATTAGAGCTTCTCTTGTCTCCGATTACAATCATAGCATCCACCTCTTTTGCAATGCTCCTTGCTTCTGTCTGACGCTCTCTGGTTGCATTACAAATCGTATTTAAAACACTTATATCATAACCCTTTTCTGAAATAATTTCAACTAAATCTTTGAATTTATTGTAATTAAATGTCGTCTGAGACACAATACAAATTCTTTCAGATGTAGTATTTTCAAATTTTTCTGCTTCTTCTGCATTTTTTATAACGGTTACATTTTCTCCTGCCCAGCCCCGGATTCCTTCAACCTCAGGGTGATCCGGATTACCAATGATAATGATCCGGCTGCCTTTTTTACTTTCTTCGGCAACAATCTTATGGATTCTTTTCACAAACGGACAGGTTGCATCTACATATTCGATGCCTTTTTCATCCATTAGGTCACAGATTCTCTTTGGAACACCATGAGAGCGGATAATCACCAGTCCTTCTTCCAGACCTTTCAGTTCTTCCTCACCGCGCAGGACTTTTACGCCATGTGCTTCCATGTCCTTTACAACCTCTTCATTATGGATGATCGGACCATAAGTATAGATCTGTTTTCCCATCTGTTTTTCAACCTGCTCATATACTGTATCGACAGCGCGTTTTACACCAAAGCAGAATCCGGCGCTTTTTGCGCGTATTACTTCCATTTTTAGTTTCCTCCTGTTGTTTTTATTTTTCTGATAAGTGATTCTTTTTACATACCTAGAAATTTGAAACATGCATAGCGCAGATTCATCCGCATCTTCAGATTACATTTTTCGCCCGGAACAGTAAGTTTTTTCATGAACCGGTTCAGTGTACGTTTCTCATATTCTTCCATCAATTTAGACATAAACCGAAAATCTCCTTTCGTCATACACAAATTATAATTTCTCACAGTATCCGAATAATCTGCTCATATATCAGTATTTCTTTCGGTCCAATATTCTTATTATCATGATAATGGCCAAAGAACCACTTCTTAAATTTTACCCGCTGCTTTACAAGCTCCAGATAATCCGTCATGGAATCTGCTGAAAAAGTCTTATCTACAAATTCTTTCTGGGTACTTGTAGCACAACAATGACTGATAATAAAATCTACCTCATTGTTATACTGAGATAAATTTCTTAATCCTTCTTCCATTTCCTCATTTGAAGCCATTTCTTCTTTCCACCAGGAAATGTGATTCACACGATACGGCAGCCATTCCTTATCAAGTTCTTTCTTTTTCTTCTTAAAATCCGGGGCTTCTGGATCTAAAATCCCACCGTCTATATCATGACTTTTTGCTCCGCCGAATACAAAAAATTTCTTTCCGCAAAGTTGAAAAACCTGTCCTCGCATAAGATGGATCACCGAAGGTCTAATCTTATGTACATTTCCACCATTCCATTTTTCTACAGGATAGCTGTAAAGCCTGTCAAAATTCTCATGGTTCCCCTCACAAAAAAGAGTTGTAAAAGGACGATCTTCCAGCCAGTCCATCCAATGCTTCTCATGTTTATTTTCTTCAAAGCGATTCCATACTCCGCCAAAATCACCGCAGATAATGACATAATCATCTTTTGTCATTTCATATTGTTCCGGGAAAATTTTAGTATTGAACCTGGTAAAATCAGCGTGACAGTCACCGGTTATATAAATCATCCTTACTGCTCCTCTTTGATCAAATATTTTACGGATACTTCTTTCGTTAACCACACTCCATTTTTTGATAAATAGAATTTATATCCATCGTCATGCATTTCTTTTGCTTTTACGGTATAAAGCACTGGTTTCCCGTGACGTGAACCAACTTTCGTAGCTGTAGCTGCGTCTGATGATAAATGCACATATAACCTACCCTTTGGAATCAATCCTTGTTGATCAATGGATGCAACATATTTTTCTCCAGTTCCATGCCAGAGCGTTTCAGGCGGTATTGCTGCTGGTAATTCTACATCAACAGGAATCGAATGCCCCTGGTTTGCCCGTATCTTTGTTTTATCTTCATTAAAAGTAAATCTTTGTTTGTTATCTGTTCGAACAATTTTTTCCAGTATTTCTCTGTTAAATTCATTTTCATTCTCTTTTCTTTTGGAAAATTCATATCTTTATATTACCATAATCAAATATACTGCACAATAAATGACCCAACTTATCTATACCAATTTTTGTATAAATAAATCAGGTCATTTTCTTATCACTCTTAATCAACGCAAGCCGTGTAATTCGTTAACGTGACATGCTCCCACCACTTAAATCACTAATTTTGAAGTGGGGGCTTCTTGCTCAATGGCTCTACTGAGCCAAGTATCTACAAGCTATCCTCGCGTGCCCCGCGATTCTTTTGCCCGGACACGGGCATGTTTTCTTATTATCCAATTGTCCGGATACGGACAGTTTATGCTGTCAACATCCTTCTTGCCTCTTCACGGATGTTGATCGCTGCATTGCAATCTCTGTCCATCTCATTTCCACACTCACAGTGATACACTCTTTCGGATAATTTCAGTTCTTTCTTTATCCTTCCACATTTACAGCATTTTTTACTGGAAGGAAAGAAACGGTCTACCTTTATCATTCTCTTTCCCTGCCACGCCAGTTTATAGTCTAACATTTTCCTGAACAGTCCATATCCATTATCATGTACGCTTTTTCCGAAGTGCAGACACTGACTCATTGCTTTCATATCGATATCTTCCACCGCAACTGCATCATAACTGTCTGC
>OLRP01002169.1_pt1 | contig 13994 bp, 14 predicted proteins | sample 1672401 | NCBI WGS metagenome assembly OLRP01 (sample SAMEA3136682, study PRJEB25190) | human gut metagenome | reverse complement strand
CCTCTTGTCTGGTCAACAGCCTCAGAAATAAAGTCTGCCGGGAACTGCTGCTCAAACAGGTCTTTGTTCTCAAATGGATAATGATGCTGTGCAAAAGGCATTGCTCCGGAATCAAACCAGCAGTCAATTACCTCCGGTACACGGTGCATGGTCTTGCCGCAGTCCGGGCACTTCATGGTGATATCATCAATATATGGGCGGTGAAGCTCGATGGTCTTCGCACGCTCGTCACCACTCTTCTCGTAGAGATCCTGACGGCTTCCTACGGATTCCATATGGCCGCACTCGCACTGCCAGATATTCAGTGGTGTTCCCCAGTAACGGTTTCTGGAAATACCCCAGTCCTGAACGTTCTCAAGCCAGTCACCGAAACGTCCCTTGCCGATGCTCTCCGGAATCCAGTTGATTGTATTGTTGTTGCGGATCAGATCATCCTTTACTGCTGTCATCTTGATGAACCAGGACTCACGTGCATAGTAGATCAGCGGTGTATCACATCTCCAGCAGTGCGGATAATCATGCTCGAATTTCGGTGCGTCAAAAAGTTTGCCCTCTTTGTCAAGGTCTGTGAGGACCATCGGGTCCGCTTTCTTAACAAATACACCGGCGTATGGTGTTTCTTTGGTCATGTTACCCTGTCCGTCTACGAACTGTACAAACGGAAGATCATAATCACGGCCAACACGGCTGTCATCCTCACCAAATGCAGGTGCGATATGAACGATACCAGTACCATCGCTCATGGTAACGTAGCTGTCGCAGGTTACGAAGTGAGCTTTTTTGTGCTGTTTTGCTGCTGCCTCTCCTGCACATGCAAAAAGCGGCTCGTATTCTTTACGCTCAAGGTCTGTTCCTTTGTATTTCTCAAGAATCTCATATGCAGGCTCGTCATCCTTTGCAAGCTTGCCGAGAACTTTGTCCAGAAGCGCCTCTGCCATGTAGTATGTGTAGCCGTCTGCAGCTTTTACCTTGCAGTAGATCTCATCCGGGTTTACACAAAGTGCAACGTTGGATGGAAGTGTCCACGGTGTTGTTGTCCATGCCAGGAAGTATGCATCCTCACCGACAACCTTGAAACGAACGATTGCGGAACGCTCTTTAACAGTTTTGTATCCCTGGGAAACTTCCTGTGCGGAAAGCGGAGTTCCACAACGCGGGCAGTAAGGAACGATCTTGAAACCTTTGTAAAGAAGGCCTTTGTCCCAAATTTCTTTCAGTGCCCACCACTCGGACTCGATGAAGTTGTTGTCGTATGTTACATACGGATGCTCCATGTCAGCCCAGAAACCAACGGTAGAGGAGAAATCCTCCCACATTCCTTTGTATTTCCATACGCTCTCTTTACACTGCTGGATAAATGGCTCAATTCCGTACTCCTCGATCTGTTCCTTGCCGTCAAGACCAAGTTTCTTCTCAACCTCAAGCTCAACCGGAAGTCCGTGAGTATCCCATCCTGCTTTTCGCGGAACCATGTATCCCTTCATTGTACGGTATCTCGGGATCATATCCTTGATAACTCGTGTCAGAACGTGTCCGATGTGTGGCTTACCATTAGCGGTAGGCGGTCCGTCATAGAATGTGTATGTCTCGCCCTCTTTACGGCTGTCCATACTCTTTTCAAAAATCTTATTGTCTTTCCAGAATTTCTCAACTTCTTTTTCGCGGTCAACAAAATTCAGATTCGTGTCAACTTTACGATACACAATTTTTACCTCCTGTGTCTGATTACTGGCTGCTGTCTCATTTATAAGATGCAGCGGTTTATTTCTTCACAGATACTTGTTCGTGCCAGTGTTTCTTTCGGGCACTTATAAAAAAAGACCCCATCCTGTAAAAGGACGAAGTCTGATTCGCTGTACCACCTGTTACATTATACGGGCCTGTTGTCCGGTTCCCTGCGCCCTCTTATTCTTAAGCTGCCAGGCTCCTGTGCCATGTCTTCCCATGGCGGACATTATCGTATCTGCCGATATATGTTCCCTGTAACGGAGGAAATCCGTCAGCTCTTACTTAAATGCAGTTCCGCATACATACGCTGAAAAACTGCTCCTGGCTGTTGCCGGCAAACTTCAGAGCTGAAGCTCAGGAGTGATATTCTGCCATACTTATTCACCACGGGCTCACACCATCCCCGTTCGCTGAAAGCATCTGCTGTAAGGCTTTCCGTATAACATACTGTCTCCGTCATTGCTTTTTCTATATACGGTGTATATTATAGGTTGAGAAAAATCCATATGTCAAGTGTTTTTGGCGGATTTCGGTGGTTTTCCTCTTATTATATGTATGTTCACTCTCTCTTAATGGAAATTTCACAGACTGCAAGTGGTTTTTCCAAAAAGAAAGTGGTATACTACTACAGAATCTCGTTTATTATTTGAAAGGTATTTTATGATGAACATTATGAAAAAACGATCCATGCGCCGGATCTTTGCAGGTATTCTCTGTATGGGAGTTCTGTTTACAGGCGCTGTGCCCTGCAGTGCTTCCGCACCCCTGGGCTATGATGAATACGGCGATCCTATTGTCACCGCAACCCCGGTTCCTGACGCACAGACAGCAGATTCCTCCGGTCAGGCTGCAGCAGACACCGCTCCGGCACATTCCAGCTACTATTCACAGGCCGCTGATACAGACTCTATTGAAGGCTGGCCAACAGGCCCGAACATAGAAGCACAGGCTGCAGTTCTTATGGATGTGAATACGGAGGCAGTCCTCTATTCCAAAAATGCAGATACGCAGCTTTACCCGGCCAGTATCACAAAGATCATGACCTCTCTTCTGGCCTGTGAAAACATCAGCAAAAAGTCCAGCATCGTTGTTTCCGAAAGCGCGGCTGCCAGCGTATCTGCCGGAGATTCCAGCATCTATGCTGCCGCCGGAGAAAAATTCACCAGAGACCAGGCACTGATGGCAGTGATGCTTCAGTCTGCCAACGAAATGTCCGTAGCTGTTGCCGAGAAAGTTTCCGGCTCCGTAAAAAAATTCACAGAGCTTATGAACTGGCGTGCGAAGCTTTTCGGCTGCAAAAATACGCATTTTAATAATCCCAACGGTCTCCCTGATGAAAACCATTACACCACTGCCTCCGATATGGCAAAGATCGCCAAATCCGCCTGGATGAATCCTCTTTACCGGAAATTCTGCACCAGACGTTACTATGAGATCCCGCCTACCAACAAGTTCCCCGAAGCCCGTCAGCTTCTCAATCATCACAAGATGATCAAAAACGGGGAATATTATTACGAAGGTGTTCTCGGTGGAAAAACAGGTTACACAGATGCATCCGGAAATACACTCGTCACCTATTGCAGGCGTGGAAATACAACACTTGTAGCAGTGATCCTGAATTCTACTTCTGCCGCAAACGCCTATGGTGACACTGCTTCCCTGTTTGATTATGGTTTTGGAAATTTTGAAAAAACAGATATGAAAGTGTCCATGGAACCAGTCCCGTTTAAGGTACTTCCATGTGATAAATATATTCTTAAGAACAACGGAAATACTTATCCGTTTTATTATAAGACAAAGGTTTATGTGACTTTACCAAAAGGAATTGACAAATCACAGCTTACCAAACGCCAGGCCGTTCTCCAGAATGCTGCCGGCCCGCTGCGTCTGAAAAGCAAATATTATTACAAAAAACAAATGGTTGGCTGGGGAATGCAATACGAACGGAATGTCGTATCAGATCTTCTTGTCCAGGCTTCTTGAGATTTTTCTGCGGCGGAGAGATTCGTGCTTTTCACGGATTTCATCCGCCGCTTCTGTATCTTCTGCTTTCAGGGTTTTTACCCCGAAATATTTTCCCTCATCGGTTTTTCGGATTCTGATCTTCCCTGCAACGGGTCCATGCTCGTGGCAGAGGGCAAGGCTGTAATATACCTTGGAATTGTTGGTACTGAACCAGCGGATCTTCCGCTTGGCAGGGCATCTGCAGATAGGACACACCGTGCTCACCATAGTGCGGTCCTTCATCAGGCGTTCTTTTGATACAAATTCCCTGGATACAAACTTATCATGATCTGTATAGGAAATATAAATTTCCTTCTCTTTTGATTTTGGATTCTGGTATACATCCAGGGATGGATGACGGATCATGCAGGCTTCATCAATCTCCAGAAGGATTCTTGCCGTATAGCTGGCATCAGCCAGTGCCCGGTGAAAATCCCGGTTCTTCGGCAGTTTCAGATAATCGATGGCATATTCCAGGGAACGTCTGGCAATTCCGTCTTCAAATTTCACACTGAAAAGCTTCTGTACATCATAATAATGGACCGGTCCTGGGATCAGCTTCAGAAGATTATAATATTTCATGTTTCTCTGAAGCTCCATTACATCCTGGTTTCCCCAGGTAAAAAACCGATATTCCGGTCCGCACCATTCCAGAAATCTGCGGATCGCTTTTGGAAAAGGAAGTCCATTCTCCAGTTCATGGAAATCTACGTGGATCACCTCATGGATGCTGTCGTGGATCCAATGGTACACTTTGGGCTTGATCAGGCACTGGAAGGTGTCGATGATCTCTCTTTTTTCATTTAATTTTACTGCCCCGATCTCAATGATCTCAAAAGGGAGTCGACTGTCCGGATGTTTTCTTCCATCCGGATTCTGGTTCCATTCCAGGTCAAATACAATATAGTTCATGGGTTTTCTGTCCTCTTGTCTGACAGTGTGCACAGATATGTTTATGGAAAGCAGACAGTGTATTCTCTCTGCTTCATGGCCTGCTCACGGTTATTTCGCGGCTCTGCATCCGGACACGGAATAAATTGATTCAAACAGTTCCTGCTGAAAATTTCCGGTGTCTGCATCTGTCAGTATTATATCTTTCATTTCGTCTTCTTCGTGTAACCACCAGCGGAAATCACATAATGTGGCACCTCGTCCGGCACCTTCAGAACAGTCTACATCCAGGAGTGCTTTTTCCGTCTTAAAAAACTCCGGATGAAGAAGGTACATAAATGGTACCGCATCATGAATACTTGCCACACAACGGTATTTGGTAGGATTTCCAAGTACATAACCGGCCATATCGCCGCAGGCTTTTGCAACCGGGTTACCGGACTGGCATAATTTCATAATCTGGTTTCTGGTGAGATTGCATTTCAGGGTAGCATCCAGTCCGCACATCACCAGTGGAATTCCGGAAGAAAATACGATCTTCGCTGCTTCCGGATCTGCATAAATATTGAATTCCGCTGCCGGTGTGATGTTTCCGCCTTTCGCCGCGCCGCCCATAAATACGATCTGGCGGATCTTCTCCTTCACCTCCGGAAAAATCCTCAAAAGCAATGCAAGGTTGGTCATTGGTGCTGTCTCGATCACCGTTACCTGTTCACCTTCCGGAAGGTCATTCAGAATATCACGGATAAAAAGCACTGCATTGTCTGATGCGAGCTCTTTTTTTGTCTCCGGCAGAACACAGTGGCCAAGGCCTGTCTCTCCGTGGAATTCTTCTGCATGAAGCGGCTCTTTTACAAGAGGGCGCTCCTGGCCTTTTGCCACAGGAACTTTCAGTCCGTAAAAATCTGCCAGTTCCAGTGCATTCTTCGTTACTTTATCAATGGTAGCGTTTCCTGCAAATGTTGTTATCGCAAGAAGCTCCAATTCGTCCTGATGTGCCGCCGCATAAGCCAGTGCAATGCCGTCATCAATTCCCGGATCGCAGTCCATAATAACCTTGATTCTATCTCCCATATGTTCACCTCTGTAAAAACTCTTTCCCCAATTTATAGTATTACCGAATTTCCGCTGTTTACCTGTTCCAAGTATAACAGAGTGGGGAAAAGGTGTAAAGATATTCAAAAGGTACGTCTGAAGTGCGGCATCTCGATTCCGCTGCGCTGCATCTCGATGTCGGGCGTCCGCCCTATACAGGTATGTAGAAAGCCCAGCTTATGTGCAAGCACAACACTGGGCTTTCTACATACCTGTGCACTTCAGACTGGAACGCAAAAAGCCCCTCTGCCGGAGTTGGCAGAGGGGTGAAAAAAAGGGGGTTTATATTAAACAAATGCAATATGACATTTGGAATCTTCATATCCGTTTGGGTTGTTCCGGATATTGCTGCTATGACATCATCCCGTCACCTGGGGCTTACAGCCTTAAGATGGGGGCTTCCTCTATTAGATCAGTCAATTGCAATAAATTTCTTCTCTTCTACTTCTTTCTTGGTCTCTTCTTTCGGGAATGTTACGTGAAGGATTCCGTTCTCATATTTCGCATGGATATCTTCATGTTTAATACTTGGTCCTACATAAAAGCTTCTGTTGCAGGTTCCTGTATAACGCTCTCTGCGAACATATTTGCCTTTCTCATCCTTCTCATCTTTCTTCTCTTCTCTGGTTCCCTGAATGTTCAGGTAACCATCTTTCAGCTGGATCTTCACATCTTCTTTCTTAAATCCCGGAAGATCGATCTCCAGTTCATAATTACCATCTACATCACGGATATCTGTCTTCATCATATCTTTCACCTGAGGATAAGCATTGGCAGCTGCCTGACGGCCTGCAGGATATCCCATAAAATCATCAAATAAATCTTCTCCGAAAATACTTGGCATTAACATAACTCATTCCTCCTGATCTATATTCGCTGCGTATTATGCAGGCGTTTTTAATTTACTGTTTCTGAAAACTCTGTAAGAACTTTCTCCGGAAGATTTCTTTTTCTCTCTTCCTTTGTTCTGTATGTACTATAACACGCATTATTAGCACTGTCAAGAGGTGAGTGCTAATATTTTTGTTATTTTTTTGCAAACCCTTTAAAATCAATGGTTTGCAGTATCTTATTTCTTTTGAAATTGTGATTTTTTCTGTTTTGACACCAATTTGACACCAATTTTTCTTTTTGTGGTGTCAAGCATTTAACACCATACTATCTAGTCTTGCAATCTCATTTTCAATCCTTGTCAGCTCTCCAATATGGTTATACACTTCCATTGTTACATCTATATGAGCGTGTCCCATAATATATTGAAGAACTTTTACGTCCATACGGCACTCTGCCATTCTGGTATAGGCTGTGTGACGCATTACATGAGCTGAAAACTTCGGTAACAACTCTGCTTTCCTAACAAGAATACTGCAACGAACAGAAGCAACAGCCAACCGATACAGAAATGATAGACCAGTGATTTGTCACTGGCACGAATCCTGTTACCTTTGAATTTCCTAATTTTCATAAAAACTCCTTTCTTCGGGCATAAGAAAAGCAGTCAATCATGTAGACTAACTGCTTTGTGAATGTTGCAAAATATAATCATAAATATGTATTTCATTGCTGTTATATTAAGGTTGTACATATAATGCCAATTACACCTATAGCTAAAAATACCAGTCCCACACCTGCTGATTTTTTTCGCTTTTCTAATTCTTTTGCATTATTTTCACTCATATTTATAATAGGATATTTTCTTCTTCCAATTAAATACATAAGTAAACCACTTGAATTATTTCCATTCATTGCGAAAACTCCCCAAAATTTAGGGTGCTTTAATCCTCTGGCTGTTGCGTCTATCACAGTCATCTGATAAATTTGAAATACGACACAAAACGCTCCTACAAGTGCAACTGCACCACAAATTACCGCTAAAACTATATTCAAGTTCATAAGATAGTCCTCCTTATAATTTTTTGATTATTTGGTAAAGTAATGCTGATGAAGTGATAACCATAAGACAAAATACTCCAACTAAGAAATAACGGTTATCTGGGATAAACGTATTTAATGTTATCAGCAATGCTACGACAATAATATTTACAATAATTGCCAATATCATTTTTTGGTTGCTTCTTACAACATTTGTGCTTTCTTCTAAATGTTCAATCATTTTTTCATCACCCTTTAGCAAATCGTCAAGACTTATAGAGTATAGATTGCTCAACTCAATTACACTAATAATGTCTGGGTAAGATTTTTCGTTTTCCCAATTTGAAATTGTCTGCCTTGATACATTGATTTTTTCTGCAACATTTTCTTGTGTCATTCCAGACTGTACTCGTGCATTTTTTAGTTTTTTCCCTATTTCCATATTCCGATTGCTCCTTTCGATGACATTGTCATATATGAACTTCCAAATGTCTAGCCAATATCTTCGACAAAGCCTTTTTTCTCTTGTCAAAATTGTTTTACATAGCTTAAATACGGCTCTATTGGCTAATTATACTGTAGTTTCAACACAAAAACTATAACAATTTATTTCTTCGGCTGTCCTTGTGGCAAACGATTTTGCGGACTATCTATGTTATGATTTTCCTTACTCTTTAATACAATATCATCTGCCTTTACATACCAGTCCACATCTGCGCCACGATAATTTGCATTTGCCACTGTATCCACAACAGGATTGATAAGTTTTACTTTCTGCTCCGGCAAGAAATGTTTTTCGCCAGCTTTGGCAGGAAGTACCACGACAACATCATCGGCTCTCTGTACATCGGAATACAGGTTATGGAACGTGGATTTAATAGAACCGTCATTCATAATTTGTTCAATGTAACCGACACGTTCTGCTGACTCCATCCAGTATTGATTGCCGGAAGCATGAACCGCAGTTACAGGTAATGCGGTAAGAATCGTTGCAAGAGCAAGCGTCCCTGTCAGCAATCGCTTTACTAGCTTATTCATATTTCTCGTTTCTCCTTTCGATTTTGGGTATGAAAAAAGACGCTCTATGAAGAACGTCTAAAAATAGAAAAGGAACGCAAAAAATATAGTCTATAAAAATATTTAATTTTTCTCTCTGGTGTGCTATCTGACGCCAATTTTGACACCAAATTTCTGAAAAATGATGATTTTTGATGAACAACTACAATTTCTTAAAATCCGTGAATCCCTTGCAAACAGGGACTTACGGGCTTCTATGAAACTAGACAAAACCAACGTCACAATAACAAGAGGTGAGCGCTAATTTCACATTTCCCGTACATGGTGGCAGTTACTTTTTCATTCAACCTCTTCACATTTTCCCTTCACATTCTTCTCCACAGATCTGACTGTTTTTTAACGCTATTATATAACTTCAGATTTTTCTTCCGAATCAGTACGGTGAATCTGTCGAATAATACATCCGATCGATACCGGGACGGTAATAAGGCAGGCTACCGCACCAGATAGCATGACTGCAACATCCTGGAATAGGAACTGGGAATTAAGAATGATCTCCATGGTATATTGCTGTGTCTGAATGTATGAAAATAATAAAATAGTTCCTCCAAGATAGGCAAACAGCAACGTATTTACCGTTGTTCCGATAATTTCTTTTCCAACCTGATAGCCGGAAGCTGTAAGTTCTTTCGCTGTCAGACCGTTTTTATGAGTCCAGACTTCATATACAGAAGATGTTACAGATAATGCTGTATCGATAACAGCCCCAAGAGTACTGAAAACAGTTACAAATATTCCTACATGAAGCATGTTAATATGAAGATCCGTACTGTAATAATACATAAAATCGTCTTCCGAAATCTGCAGCTCATTTAACCCGTAACTTCCTGATCTCCATGTGATAATATAAATTGGAATAAACAAAAATAACATTACCAGCAGTGTAGCCAGAAAAGCCGCCCGCGTCTTTGGATTATTTCCATTTTGATAAAACAGAGAATTATAGCAGATACCTGCGCCTGCCACCAATATCAGGAGCAGTACAGGGAATCCGGCAGACATCAGTATAATTGAAAAAAACAAAATTACAATATTTCCTGCCAGTGTCATAATTGACATGGCTCCACGCTCTCCGCCAATCAAGATCACCAGAAAAATTAAAATCAATGCAAGAAAAATGATCATTCTCTGACACTCCTTTTCCGTGATGGTATTTTCATAATCGCTGAAGCAATAAAAACAGATACCGGTATTGCCAGTACAATTCCAATACTTTCTATCAGAAAACGACAGATATCATATGGAATGTGATATCTCACGATCGTTATAAAGCTTACATCATTATTCATCTTAAGTATGAACATGGGAATCATGCCACTTGCCAGAACAAACAACAGTACATTTATCATGGTTCCCATAATATCATATCCGATTTCACGACCGGAATGTATCAGTCTTCTCAGAGAAACCGATGGATTTTTCCGCACGATTTCTCCTACTGCTGCGCTGATCGTCACCGTCACATCCATAATTGCACCAAGTCCTGTCAGCATAATATCTGCCCAGAATATATCCGCAGAATTGCCTATACTTCCAAGGTATTCCAGATTGGAATAATCCAGATCTCCGTACATATAAATAGAAAATTCAAACAATGCCATGATCAGAAACAGAACACACAGTGTCGAAAGAACTGAGGAAAATGTTTTTCTATGAATTCCATTTAAGCAGATCAATGTAGTCAGTGAAAAAAGAACTGCGATGACATTACAGATATTTAAAATATTTTTCCCCTCTGTAAAAGCCTGAAATCCATACGCAAATATGACCGTATTCAGTATCAGTGATATTATCGTGTAAAATCCCTGCTTTCCTGTAATGCAGATCAGAAGAAAAAATAATCCTCCTGCCAATAAGGCCAGATACCCATCCCTTTTTACAGAGCGTATCGTTTTTCCGGGGCTTTCCTTTGAACCGCTTAAAAGAACGGTGTCTCCTTTATGATATTTCTTAGTTTGAATCTGAGAAGATGTATATTCATTAGAGACCGTTATTTTTTCCCCTTTATGCGAACCGTTTAATATCCGTGCTGTAATCTTCTGAGTATAGTAATATTCTTTTGAGCCTCTGGTTCCTTCTCTGCTCAGAGTCTGTTTTTCTGTTACAGAACATATTTTTGCCAGCGGTGTATGATAAAATCGGGAATTACAGCAGGTAAACAGAACAAAAATAATATATATACCGGCTAAAAGATATTTTTTGTGAAATACGCAGGATTTCATTAACTTCATTCCCCCTGTAGAAATATTGCAATCGTAAATGCACTGACCTATTGCTTTTTATCGAAGTAACATTGTACGCTTTTTGAAAGTATCGGTCAATATAAGGTATACAAAAAAACAGCAGCAGAACCGTTTTCACAATTCTGCTGCTGCCCCATAATTATTTTAGCAAATACCTGACTCCAAAAAAGCCATTATTTACAAAGCTCAGAAAATGCATCTGCAACAAACTGAACCTTGGTTCCGATGATAACCTGTACAGAAGTTTTTCCAGGTTTGATCACGCCTGCAACACCTGCAGATTTGATCACCTTATCATTTACAGCTGTAATATCCTTAACCTCAAGTCTCAGTCTTGTGATGCAGTTATCAATGCTTGTGATGTTCTCTTTTCCGCCACAGCCTTCAAGGATTTTTGCGGCAATAGCAGTATAATCATCATTTGCAAGTTCGATATTCTTCTCTGCCTCAAGATCGTCATCGTCTTCTCTTCCCGGAGTCTTCAGATCAAATTTCTTGATGGCAAAAAGGAATACAACATAGAATACGATGAATGCTGCAATTCCAAGAGGAAGGATGAGCCATGTCTTCTGTGCTGCCGGAAGTGAGGATGAGAAAAGTAAATCCATCGCACCGGCGGAGAAGCTGAAGCCTGCACGGAAGCCAAGGGCAACCGTGATCATGGTAAAGATACCGTAAAGTAATGCATAGATCACATAAAGGCCAGGAGCAAGGAACATAAATCCAAACTCGAACGGCTCAGTTACACCACAGATAAATGCACAGATTGCTGCAGATGCAACAAGACCGATCGCGATTTTTTTCTTTGCAGGTTTTGCACATTTAACCATTGCAAGTGCTGCGCCAGGAATACCAAACATCATACATGGGAAGAATCCGGACATGTACATTCCAAGGCTCCAGGATACATCTGCAGAGGTTTCACCTGCCCAGAAGTGCTGAAGATCACCAAGTCCGATGGTGTCAAACCAGAATACATTGTTCAGTGCGTGATGTAATCCGGTAGGGATCAACAGACGGTTCAGGAATGCATAGATACCTGCACCAACAACATCCATACCTGCGATCGCTTTTCCTAATGCTACAAGTGCACTGAAAAGTAATGGCCATACAAACAGTAATACAACAGATACGATAATGGAAACCACTCCTGCGATGATTGTGCTACGCAGCGCTTGCCGCTGAAGAATGACAGCCAGTCAGGAAGCTTGGTGCTCTTGAATTTGTTATAGCATGTAGATCCGATGATACCGGCAAGGATTCCGATAAAAGGATTCGCAATTTTGTCAAATGCAAGAGTTTTTGTTGCATTGTCAGCGATTGATGGAATGATGGTTGTAACAAATCCTGTAGAAAGAAGTGTTGTGAGCATCAGCCAGGATGCAAGTGCAGCAATTCCGCCGGTTCCGTCATTCTTTTCTGACATACCGACACCAACACCGATAGCAAAAAGGATTGCCATGTTTTCAATCAGAGCTCCGCCTGCCTTAACCAGAAACAGACCGATCAGATTGGCTGCGCCATGAATGTCTCCACCCTGCATGGTTGCCGGACATAACCAGTATCCGATACCCATAAGGATACCGCAGATCGGCAGTACTGCCACTGGAAGCATTAACGCTTTTCCCAGTTTTTGAAGAAATTTCATATATTTCCCCTCCCTTAAAATAAATATATTTGACCGGATCACTCCGGTTATAACACCCCGAAAATTACTACTATCTCCGGGCTGTTATAAGCCTGTCAGCAGCATGAAGATGATCATGAAAGCTTGAGGACGGCTTCATCCGCCGAAACATCCCCCTCCTTCTGGAGACTTATCTTTCCGTAATCATCTGTGTTGCAGATCAGAACCGGGATAATTGTATTTAAACCGGCTTTCTCGATTTTGTCCAGATCAGCCTCTATCAGAAGATCACCCTTTTTAACCTTGTCACCTGCTGCAACGTGTGCTTTAAAGGGTTCACCCTTAAGTGTGACTGTATCCAGTCCGATATGTATCAGTATTTCCGCTCCCTGAGTGCTTGTCAGCGTAACTGCATGAAGAGTATCAAATACCATTGCCACTTCACCGTCTGCCGGAGCATATATCCTGCCCTCTGCCGGGATCACGGCAAAACCGTCACCCAGTACCTTATCCGCAAAGACAGGATCCGGAACCTCTGCAAGGGGAACCACTCTTCCTCTGCAGGGTGCATAAATTAAATTTCCTTTATCTTTTCCTTTAAAAAATTTCAACATAATATCTCCCTCCCGTTATTTCCCCACTGCTTCCTGTATTGATATACCCGATGTTGTTTTGTAAATATATCTATATATTTTTTATCAATAGTGGATTTATATTATATATTTCGCATAGTTTTTATATTTGGTTTTTTGAGCATGTGTATATATTAACCATTATTTTTGGTTTTGTCCACATTTTTATTGTCATTTTTCAAAAAAAAGGACTTTTGCACATTAATGCGGTATCTTACGCAAGAATATTCTGTATATTTCAGCTGTTCTTTTTCACTCATCTCGTCTGCCCGCGTATCCTGTTCATTCATCACTTTCATATTTCTTTCAATATGTTTTTCGCAGCCTCTTAACGCAAATAAAACTATCCTGTCAGGTACAAAGCTTCTCAACTTTGCAATTTGTTCAGGATAGTTTTATTTATTGAAAAAAATATTTAATTTTCGTCAGATATATTTTTATCTGATAATCCTGATCTGGCACGCCTCCATGGCTTTCAGTGCATTCTCATGACTCTCCGGTGTTACGCCAGCGCAGCATGTGGCATCAACACAGATCGGCACTTCCGGAAGGGATGCCTTGATCAGAAGAGCATTGGAGATTACACAGATGTCTGTGCAAAGTCCCACAAGAGTAATGCTTCCGATTCCCTGGTCTTCATTAAGTGTAACCAGTTCGCCCGCCAGATCTGTTGAACCGAAAGTCTCTTTGTCGATCGGCTCTGTTTTTCTCAGTGCATCCAACTCTTTTCGGATCTGCCAGCCTTCGGTATCACGGATACAATGCTTAACCGGAAGGTTTTTCCCCTCCTGTGTTTCCAGATAATATGTCTCATGAGTATCCCTT
>OLRP01002163.1_pt1 | contig 14021 bp, 13 predicted proteins | sample 1672401 | NCBI WGS metagenome assembly OLRP01 (sample SAMEA3136682, study PRJEB25190) | human gut metagenome | reverse complement strand
CGGAAATGAGCTTCGCGGGGAAAATATACGAACCGAAGCAGGCCCGCCTGCACTGCGACCGCATCGGCATCGTCTACGAGAAGGCGAACCTCGTGGTCGCCCACCTCGGCGGCGGCATCTCGGTCGCGGCACACAAGCAGGGCCGCGTCGTCGACGTGAACAACGCCCTCGACGGCGACGGACCGTTCGCACCGGAGCGCGCCGGAACCCTTCCAGCCGGCGAACTGGTCGATCTCTGCTTTTCGGGCCGCTACACGCGGCACGACATCCAGCAGATGCTGGCCGGCAAAGGCGGTCTCGTGGCGCATCTGGGGACCAACTCCATGATACAGGTCATGGAGCGCATCGGTGAGGGCGACGAAAAAGCCCGCGTGGTGAAGGACGCCATGTGCTACGGTATCGTGAAGCAGATCGGCGCCATGGCCGCCGCCCTCGGCGGACGGGTTGACGCCGTCATCCTGACAGGCGGCATCGCCCACAACAAATCCGTCGTGGAGTACATTTCGGAATTCTGCTCGTTCATCGCCCCCATCGCGGTCTACCCCGGCGAGAACGAACTCGAATCGCTCGTCACCAACGCGCTGGTCGTCCTGCGGGGCGTCATCACCCCGAAGGTCTACGCCTGACGGCCGGGGAGGGTCTTCCACCCCGACAAAAACCGCCGGTTACACCCCAAGGTATAACCGGCGGTTATTTTTACCGATGCTCCGTGAATCGGCCCCCGACGCAAGCAGCGCGAATCAACGGTGCAAAAACTGCTTCCGGACAATAGCCGCCACCTCTCGGAAGGCTTCGAGCCGGAACAGGGCCGACAGCAGGAGATAACAGACCGCACCGGCCGTCACTTCGGCCATCAGCCGCAGCAGGGCATGCTCCGGAATCGCGCGGGCCGTCAGCCGCACCGCGCCGTACATCGCGGCGGCCGCCAGCAGCGGAGGCAGCAGCGTCCGCACGAAACGCCCCGGCGACAACGACGTAAACTTGGTCGTGGCAAGGAAATTGACGGACATTTCGCAGAATGCGATCACCACGAGTCCCCATACCACGGCCTGCACGCTGATCGGAATCGTCACGGCGAACACCAGCGTCATAATCACCTTCTTGACGATCTCCAGCTTCACGATCAATGCACCGCCGCTCTTGACTTTCAATACGTTGTAGGCGATTATCGACATCGGATAGAAAAGTCCCACCAGACATACCGTCTCGAAATAGGGCACCGTAGGCATCCACTCCTCGCCCAGCAGGACGGCGAACATGTCGTGCGCCACGGCCGACATGCCCAGCATGACCGGAAAAAGAACGTAGGAGACCACCATCACGACCTGCCGGTAGCTCTCGGCAAACTTCGGAGCGTCGTCCTTGATCTTGGCCAGCGCAGGGAAAGTGACGCTCTGCACGGCCTGCATCGCCGAAATCGTCGGCTGATCCTTGAGCTTGATCGCCTGATCGAACGAGCCGAGCGTATCGGCCGGATAGAGCCGTCCGAGGAAAAACTGCGGAATCTTATTGTAGAACGTCGAAATCAGGTCCGTGGCGATCAGGCTGAAACTGAAGGGAGCCATTTCGCGCAGCGGCCCGCGGCTGCACGCCCCGCAGGGCCGCCAGTCGCTCAGCCACCACAGCAGCAGAGTCCGCACCGCCGCCTGCAGCACGCGCTGGGCCACGATACACCAGATCCCGAACCCGGCGAGCGCGAGACCGATCGCCGCCAGTCCGCCCGCGAGCGACGAGGCGAAAGTCACCTTCGACAACAGCGCGAAACGGAACTGCCTGACGCAGATCGTATTCTGAATGGCGCACAGCGCCCCGATGGGCAGCTGCAGGAAAAACACGGGTGCGATCTGCGCGATCTGGGGCATGTCGTAGAACCGCGACGCCGGAAACGCCAGCGCCGTGAAAAGCGCGTACATCACCAGCGAAACCCCGATATTGAAGGCGAAAACCGATTTGTAATCGTCCGCCGAAGGGGCCGCCTTGCGGATCAGCGCCTGCGAAAAACCGCTATCCACGAGCACCAGCGCCACGGCCACCACGGCCGTCGGAATCGCCATGACGCCGAGGATGTCGCGAGTCAGCAGGCGCAGAATAATAAGGCTCACGGCCATCTGGAGGAGCATCGTACCGATCTTCTCGGCCATGCTCCACGCCACGCCGCGGGCGACCTTATCCTTCAGCTCCCCTTTCAACGGCTAACACTTTTGCGCCGCAACGATCTCCTCGTTGCGCCGGCGGATGTTGTCCACATTGGCGATCTCGACATACGACGCACCTCCGTCGGGTCCGAAGCTGCCGCCCACGATGGCCAGCAGATCCTCGCCCTTGAGTTTGCGGTACTGATCGAGGAATTCGAGCGCATCGACCAAGAAATGATACTTGTCGTGCAGCTCCTGATTGCGCAGAATCGGCACCACGCCGTACGACAGCGCCAGAATACGCTGCGCGTGAAGCTGGTAGCAGACGGCCATCACGGTCTTCCGGCCGCGGAACGCAGCGAGATAACGGCCCGTACGGCCGGTCTTGGTGTCGAGGACCACGTATTTGATCGGCAGGTTTGTCGAAGCGCGCACCGCCGAGCGAGCCAGCTGGGCCGTGATCTCGTGGTTCACCGAAACCATGTCCATGTCGATCATCGGCTTGAAATGCGTTTCGTCGCGCTCGATCTCGCGGGCCACACGGGCCATCGTCTCGACCGACTCCACGGGATAGTCGCCCATGGCGGTCTCGTCGCTCAGCATCACGGCGTCCACGCGCTCGTAAATGGCACTCGCCACGTCGCTCACCTCGGCGCGCGTCGGACGCGGGCTCTTGACCATCGAATAGAGCATCTGAGTGGCGATAATCACCGGACGCTTGGCGCAAATGCACTTCTCGACGATACGCCGCTGGGTATTGGGAATCGCCTCGGCGGGAAGCTCCACCCCCAGGTCGCCGCGCGCCACCATGATGCCGTACGACGCCTCGATGATCTCGTCGATGTTGTCGAGCCCCTCGCGGTTCTCGATCTTCGAGATGATCTTGATCTTGCTGCCGTGGGCATCGAGGATGTCCTGCACGGCTTTGATGTCCCTGGCGCTGCGCACGAACGAGTGTGCGATGAAATCCACGTCGTTCTTCACGGCCCACTCGATAAACCGGCGGTCTTTCTCCGTCACCGAAGGCAGGTTGATCGACACCGACGGCACGTTGACGCTCTTGCGCGAACGCATGGCGCCGCCCACGACGAATTCGCAGATCAGCTCCTCGGCGGTCTTTTCCACGACACGGATCTCCAGTTCGCCGTCGGCGATGAGCATCCGCGCCCCGACGGGTATGTCATCCACGATGTTCGGCACGTTCATGTAGACCACCTTGCGGGTCGTCTTGTCGCTGCCGTCCGAGCCGCGCACGGCGACACGGTCGCCCGGCCGGAAATTGATGCTGTTGCCGTACTCGTCGGCGATCGTCGTGACACGGATTTCGGGGCCCTTCGTATCTATCATGATCGGGATAGCCGGGTTAACGCGGTGTACGGTCTCGACAATATGCGTAGCGCCCTCTTCCGAGACATGCGCCGAATTGACACGAACCACGTCCATACCGGCATCGAAAAGGTTTTTCACAAACTCTTCGGTGCAACGGAAATCCGACATTGTTGCGACGATCTTGGTTTTTTTCATTCTATACATACAAGTATGATGCTAAAATATTAGTATTTCGACATTTTACGTTACGCCCGGTGCCGCTCCTGCACACGCTCTGCGCGGACAGCCCCGGGAAACTTCCGCACGCCCTCCCGTACCGGGCCGGGGAATGGGCCGCTCCGGGAACCCGGGGCTTACTCCCTGCCGCGGAGCAACAGGGCCTCGACGCCCAGCCGGTAGGAATCCAACCCGAAACCCATGATCGAGCCCACGGCCACGGGAGCCAGGAGCGAGACGTGGCGGAACTCCTCTCGCGCGAGGATCGACGAGATGTGCACCTCGACGACCGGCACCGACACCGCCGACACCGCATCGCGCAGCGCCACCGACGTATGGGTATATCCGCCGGCATTGAGCACCACACCGTCGTAGGTGCCGTCGGCCTGCTGTACGGCGTCGATCAGCTCGCCTTCGAGGTTGGACTGGAAATAACCGAACCCGACGGCCGGATAGAGTGCTTCGAGCTCCCCGAAAAAGGTTTCGAAAGTCCGGGTGCCGTAGACCCCGGTATCGCGCCGCCCCTGCAAATTGAGGTTCGGGCCGTTAAGAATCAATATCTTCATCTTCGAGACTGTTTGACACGCACGGCATACCCGGGCGCAATCCGCAGGCAAAGATAGTGATTTTAAAGAATTTTTAATACCTTTGTTCGACATCGCCCGTTAAATAATGATTTCAAACGCCGCCCACGCCCCTGCCGCGGTTCGCACAGGCTTCGTTCCCGTCCCCAGGCGGGGACTCCGCCCCCGGGGCGGCAGCCGCACGTGAAAAACCCGAAAACCCGCACCGGCCGGCGGGGCGCCGCGGCCGGACACACCCGAGAACCATGACCGAATTCGGATTCATAGACCACATAAAAGAACTCTTCGCCGCTCTGCCCGACAACGGGTTCGAAGGAATCGGCGACGATTGCGCCGTGCTCCCCGTCGGGGAGGGCGAATCGCTGGTCTTCACGACCGACATGCTCGCCGAAGGCGTCCATTTCCTGCGTCCCGCAACTTCGCCCCGCGAACTGGGGCGCAAATCCCTTGCCGTAAACCTGAGCGACGTCGCTTCGATGGGCGCCCGCCCGGTGGGCACCCTGCTGTCGCTGTCGCTCCCGGCCGACACGGCCGGCACATGGGCCGAAGAGTTCATGCTCGGCTACCGGGAACTCTCCGAAGCGTTCGGCGTCACGCTCGCCGGGGGCGACACGACCCGCTCGGCGGCAGGCATCACGATCAATGTCACGGCCATCGGCCGCATCGCCGACGCACACATCAAGCGCCGCAGCGGGGCACGCCCCGGCGACGCGATACTCGTCGCCGGAGAACTCGGACTTTCGGGCGCCGGGCTGCGCGACATCCTCGCCGGGCGCTACGACACCCCCGCCGCCGCAGCCCACCGCAACCCGCAGCCCCAAGTGGCCGAAGGCATCTGGCTCGGCGCACGCCCCGAAATACACGCCATGATGGACCTCTCGGACGGGCTGGCCTCGGACATCCGCCACATCATGGAGCGTTCGGGGGTAGGCGCCGCGATCGACATCGGCCGTATCCCCCTCGCCCAAGGGGCAGACGTCGAAACAGCCGCCTGCGGGGGCGAGGATTACAAGCTCCTGCTCACGGCCGACACGGCGGCCGCCGACAGGCTCGCCGCCGATTTCCGCGCACGCTTCGGCACGCCGCTCCACCCCGTCGGCCACATCACGGACAGCGACAAATTGGAGTGGCTCGAAAACGGCCGACCCCGGGCCCTGGACTGGCACGGGTTCACGCATTACTGACCGGGTGTTGGCAACGGCCACCACCCCGGATTTACCGAGCAGGCGGAAAACGGCCGCATCCCGGCAGGCCCGGCTGTAACACAAAAAAACGGCAGCCCGCCGGGTCGCCGTCAAGTCATACGGATCGTAAAATCACTCCTTGATGATGTACACATGCTCGTCGCTGCGCTGCATGTGATAGTTTTCACGGGCATACTCCTCCAGATAGTCGTCGTAGCGCAGGCGCTCCAGCAGCGTGCTGTCCTGTTCGATCCTGGCCCGGTAAAACTCCCGCTCCCGGTTCAAGGCGTTGATCTGCCGCTTGATCTTCACCGCATGCAAAAGGTTCCGCCCCACCACGAACAACGTGACGACGACGATGACCGCCGTGGCGGCGATCCAGAACTTTTTGCCTACTTCGAAGCCCATTAGGGTATGTGCATGTATTTATGAGTCTGGATCGAGATATTCCATTTCGGATGCGCCTTCGCATACTCGACGATCGCGGGCATCATGCGTTCCGCAACGCTCCACTCGGGTTGCAGGTAGAGGATGCACCCGGCTCCCACCCGTGCGGCATTGCGCTCGGCCCATTCGAAATCAGCCTCGTCTCCGACGATCACCTTCAGTTCGTGCGCCTTCCCGAACGCCTCGTCCAGCGGCGGTTGCTGCCGCTTGGGCGACAGACACACCCAGTCGAAATACCCCGAGAAGGGGTGCGTCCCCGACGTTTCGAGGAATATCTCCAGCCCCTTAGCGTGCAGTGTTTCGGTCAGCACCCCCAGCGGATAAAGCAGCGGTTCGCCGCCCGTGATGACGATCGCCTGCGCGGGACACGCCGTAGCACGGTCGATCACCGTCCGTACGTCGGTCGGGGGATAGAGCCTGGGGTTCCACGTGTATTTGGCGTCGCACCAGCGGCATCCCACGTCGCATCCGCCCAGGCGGATGAAATAGGCGGGTTTCCCGGCATGGAAGCCCTCGCCCTGGATCGTGTAGAAATCTTCGACCAGGGGCAGCTTGCGCCCGCCGTCGAGCTGTTCGATATCGGTCTTCAGAGCCATCTATTCGGTAACCACGTAAATATCCTTCAGGCTGCGTCCCAACTGGTCGTAGTCCAGGCCGTAGCCCACGATGAACTCGTTGCCGATCTCCATGGCGCGGTACTTGATCGGCAGTTGCTTGCGGTAGGAATCCGGTTTGAAAAAAAGCGTGCAGACCTCGATGCTCGCGGGATTATGCGACTTCAGCTCGCCGATCATGTGCTCGATGCTCTCGCCCGTGTCGACGATGTCCTCGACGATGATCACATGGCGGCCTTCGATGCTGTTGTTCAGCCCGATCAGGTTCTTCACGCACCCCGTCGAGCAAGTCCCTTCGTACGAAGCCAGCTTCACGAACGACAGCTCGTTGTTGAACTCGATTTTCTTGATCAGGTCGCTCATGAACATGAACGAGCCGTTCAGTACGCCCACGAACAACGGCGTCGGCTTGTCACGGTAGTCCTCGTTGATGCGGCAGGCTACGGCGGCCACGGCCTCGTCGATCTTGGCGGCGGGGATCATGATCCTGAACTTTTTGTCGTGAAGTTTGATGATATCCTCCATTTCAGTTACGGTTATTTGTGCAAAAATAACTATTTGCCTGCAAGAAACGAACGATTCCGACAAAAATAATCCGAAATAATGCGAATCCCCCAAAGGCTGTTGCCCGTTTCCGGGCCGGCAGCAGGCCGGATCGAGAAATTCACGGAACATCTCAATTACTGCAAAGGACAAACAGCCACCCTCATTTCCGAAGGTGGCTGTTTCGCATTGCGGGACGTCGTTATACCAGCCCCGAGAATCCCATGAAGGCCATGGCGAGGATACCGGCCGTGATCAGCGCGATAGGCACGCCCCTGAAAGCCTTGGGCACGTCCTCGAATTCGAGCCTCTCGCGGATGCCGGCGAAGAGCACCAGCGCCAGGGCGAATCCCAGCGCCGTAGCCACCGAATAAGTGACGCTCTGCAAGAGGTTGAACTCCTTTTGGATCATCAGGATCGCCACGCCCAGCACGGCGCAGTTGGTCGTGATCAGGGGCAGGAAGATACCCAGTGCCTGATATAACGAAGGCGAGAGTTTCTTGAGCATGATCTCGACCATCTGTACCAGCGCGGCGATCACGAGGATGAAGACGATCGTCTGCATGTAGACGATGTCCAGCGGCACGAGCACATAAGCCTGGATCAGCCAGGCCACCACGGCGGCGATTGCCATGACGAACGTTACGGCAGCGCCCATACCCATCGAGGTCTCGACCTTCGACGACACGCCCAGGAACGGGCAGATGCCGAGGAACTGCGCCAGTACGACGTTGTTGACGAAGATGGCGCCGATGATGATTGCGAAATATGAAAGCTCCATAACTATTTCTTGGCTAATTTATTAAACAATACCATGAGGTACCCCAGCACCAGGAATGCCCCCGGTGCGAGGACGAAGATCAGCGGCATGTAATCGGCCGTTCCGAGGCTGATGCCGAAGATCGCGCCGCTGCCCAGGATCTCGCGCACGGCACCTACGGCCGTCAGGGAAAGCGTAAAGCCCAAACCGATCCCGACACCGTCGAGCACCGAATCCAGCGGCGTATTCTTCGAGGCGAAAGCCTCGGCACGCCCCAGAATAATGCAGTTCACCACGATCAGCGGGATGAAGACGCCCAGCGCCTCGTACAGGGGCGGCGTGTAGGCTTTCATCAGCATTTCGACCACGGTCACGAACGAGGCGATCACGACGATGAACGCCGGGATGCGCACCTTGTCCGGAATGATGTTCTTGATGAGCGAGATCACCAGGTTCGACATGATCAGCACGGCCATCGTCGCCAGCCCCATGCCCATGCCGTTTCCGGCCGAGGTCGTCGTACCCAGCGTGGGACACATGCCCAGCACCAGCACGAACGTCGGGTTGTTCCTGACGATGCCGCTCAGAATGATGTTCAGTTTATTCATTTTGCCCTCCTTCCTGAGCCGCCGGCCCGTTGGTTTGTTCCTCTGCCGAATCTCCGGCCGCAGAAGTCGCTCCCGACGATACGTCTGTCGGCGCCGTACCCGTCGCTACGCTCTTGTAAGCCATCCAGGCGCGGTTGATCGCATCGACATAGGCGCGCGAGGATATGGTCGCGGCCGTCAGCGCGTCGACGTCGCCGCCGTCCTTCTTCACGGCCAGCTTGCCGTCCACGAGCTTCATCGTTTCGAGTTTCTTGCCCTGGATGCTCCCCAGCAGCACATTTTCCTTGTCGGCCATCTTCGTCCCGAGCCCAGGGGTCTCAGCCTGCCTGAGCACGTTGACGTTGACCACTTCACCGTCGGGCGTGAAGCCCACCATCATGCTGATCGCGCCGCCGAAACCGTTCTTGGTCATCGACTCCACGGCGTAGCCCGCGACCTGTCCTCCCTTGGTTGCGGTGTAGACCGTGATCGGCATATCGTCGATCGTCAGCGCTTCGGGTACGGTCTGGTCGAACGGCGGAAGCACGACCTTCAGCGCCTCGACCTTCGCCGCCTGCTCGGCCTGGGCGATCGGTTCGGCCGTAATCATGTTCACGGCGCCCACACCGGCCGAAGCCACGAGCGTGATGCCGAACAGTACGGCCGTCATATTCACAAGTGTACTTTTCATACTGCGTCACCTCCTATTTAACGCCGAAGCGCTTGGGTTTGACATATTTGTTGATCAGGGGCACACAGGCGTTCATGATCAGTATCGCGAACGACATACCCTCGGGATAGGCGCCCCACAGGCGGATGCACATCGTGATGGCGCCGATACCGATGCCGAAGATCACACCCCCTCTGACGGTCATCGGCGAGGTCGAATAATCCGTCGCCATGAATATCGCGCCCAGCAGAGCTCCGCCGGCCAGTACATGGAACAGCGGGAATTGCCACAGCACCGGCCCGGTACTGCCCGAAGCGAGGGCCACGACAAACGCGAATACGGCCATCGTACCGAGCACCGACACGGGAATCTGCCACGTGATGACGCGGCGCCAGAGCAGGTATACGAAACCGCAGATCAGTGCCAATGCCGCCACCTCGCCCAGTGAGCCGGGCATGTTGCCCAGCAGCAGTTCCTGCACACCGAGCACGTCGGGGGCGGCGCCGTGTTTCACGGCCGCCAGCGGCGTAGCGCCCGAAAGTGCGTCGAAAGCTCCGTTCGCCGGCATCGGGAACGAAGTCATCTGCACCGGGTAGGCGATCAGCAGGAACACACGCCCCACCAGCGCGGGGTTGAACGGATTTTTGCCCAGCCCGCCGAAGGTCATCTTGGCGATGGCGATGGCGACGAATGCGCCGATCACGACGATCCACCAGGGAATCGAGGCTGGCAGGTTGAAAGCCAGCAGCACGCCCGTCACCACGGCCGACCAGTTCCCGATTGTCAGCGAGCCGCCGACGAGGAACCGCTGGATGAGGTACTCGAACAACACGCAGCACGCCACGCAGAGCGCCGTGACACGCAGCACGTCCACCCCGAACACCACCGCCGAGACGACCAGCGCAGGCATCAGCGCGATCACGACGTCGCGCATGATCCTGGCCGTCGACTGCGAAGTCTGCACGTGCGGTGCGGGAGCAACAACAAGTTTGTTTGCCATAATATCTTTCTGTTTTTCCATTTACTTTTTCGGTGCCGCGGCACGTGCGCGGATAATGCCCATGACAGTCTGTTTCCCCAGGCGCACCCAGTCCAGCAGCGGCAGGTAGGCGGGGCACGAGGCCTGGCAGCAGCCGCACTCGATGCACGAAGTGATCATCTGCGCCTCGACTTCCTCCCAGCCTTTCTTCTGGGTCATCTTCGAGAGATAATAGGGTTCGAGCCCCATCGGGCAGGCAGCCACGCACTTGGCGCACTTGATGCACTGCGAGGCCTCGCGGCGCTGGGCGTCGCGGCCGCTCATGACGGTGATGCCCGAGCACCCCTTCGTCACGGGCGAGGCGAGGTTGACCATCGCGCGCCCCATCATCGGGCCGCCGTTGATGACCTTGCCCGCATCGGCGGGAAGCCCTCCGGCCGCCTCGATCAGCGCCTCGACGGGCGTACCCATGCGGGTCAGCAGGTTCTTGGGCTCCCGGACGCCTTTGCCCGTGATCGTCACCACGCGCTCGATCAACGGCTTGTGCTTCTGCACGGCCTGGTAGACCGCATAGGTCGTCGAGGCATTGCACACCACGGCACCCACGTCGATCGGGAGTGCGGGCGGGGGCGGCACCTCGCGCCCCGTAATGGCCGCGATCAGCTGTTTCTCACCGCCCTGCGGGTATTTCACCTTGAGGGGCACCACCTCGATGCCCTTATACCCTTGGGCCAGACGGCGCAGGTGCGCAATGGCGTCGGGTTTGTTGTTCTCGATCCCGATATAGGCTTTCTCCACGGCGATGGCCTTCATCAGTATCGTCACGCCCACGAGCAGCTCCTCGCCGTGCTCCAGCATCGTACGGTGGTCGGACGTAAGGTAAGGCTCGCACTCTACACCGTTGATAATCAGCGATTCAGCCTTTTTCCCGGGAGGAATCGAGAGTTTCACGTGCGTAGGGAACGTCGCGCCGCCCATGCCGACGATGCCGGCGTCCTTGATCCGGGCGACGATCTCCTGTGCCGAGAGCGTACACTCGCGGACGAGCGTCTCCGAGCGGTCGATCCCCTCGGCCCAGTCGTCGCCCTCGCGCTTGATCGTAATCATCATCTGGCGCAGCCCCTGCCCGTTGGACACCATGTCCACGGCCGTTACCGTCCCCGAAACCGGGGCGTGAATGTTGGCCGACATAAAGCTGCCCGCCTCGGCGATGAGCTGCCCCGTCACGACCTTGTCGCCCTTGGCGACCTTGGCCACGGCGGGGGCGCCGATGTGCTGTGCGAGCGGGATCGTCACCACGTCGGGCAGCGGAAGCACCTCGATCGGTTTGGCGCCGCTCAGTTTATTTTCCGACGGATGGACTCCGCCTATTGGAAATGTCTTCATATCTTAATTTCTCTGTTTTTTCGGTTGGATTCTTTCCTTCGTCTTCCGCCCACCCCGGCAGGTCCACGCCCGCCCCGGCTCTGCGGAAAAATCCGTTTATTCGGCTTTGGAAGCGGTTTCCGCCGGAGCGGCCTTCTCAGCGTTGGGCGCGGCCTTCTCAGGCGCAGCGGCACTCCCGGCAGGCTTTTCGACTGCGGCCGCCTTAGAAGCTTCGGCCGGAGCGGCCTGCCCGGATGCAAGCGCGGCCTTTTCCGCGGCCGGCTTGGCGGATTCAACAGCCTTCTCAGCGGCCGGTGCCGTTTTCTCAGCGGCCGGAGCGGCCTTCGGCGCGGCGGGAGCCGCCGGAGTCTTCGGCGCCTTGGGCAGCGGTTCCATGCCGACCAGCCGGATCGCGCCCGTCGGGCACTCGTTCACGCACTTGCGGCAGAGCTTACACTTCTGCGGGTCGATATAGGCGAGGTTGTTCGCAATCGTAATCGCATCGAACGCGCACACCTTCTGGCACTTGCCGCAGCCGATACATCCGGCCTTGCAGGCTTTCATCACCACCGCGCCCTTGTCCTTCGACACGCACGACACGTATACCGCACGGTTCTTGGGCCACTTCTTGCGCAGCTCGATGATCATTTTGGGACACGCCTTCACGCAGGCGCCGCAGGCCGTACACTTATCGGGATCGACTTCGGGAAGCCCCGTTTCGGGATTCATGCGGATCGCGTCGAAAGCACAGGAGACGACGCAGTCCCCGAATCCCAGACAGCCGAACGCACAGCCCGTTTCGCCCACATAGAGCGACGAAGCCACGGCACACGACTTGGCGCCGTTGAAATCGTTGGTGCGGGGACGCTTCTCGCAGGTTCCGCCGCAGCGCACGGTAGCGACCTGCAGTTCCTTTTCGGGAGCGGACTTGCCGAGGTAAGCCGCGACAGCCTTCATGCAGTCGCCGCCGCCCACGGGACAGAAGAGCGACGAAATGTCGTCCTGCTTCACGAGCGCATCGGCCATGCCGCGGCAGCCGGCGAAACCGCAGCCGCCGCAGTTGGCGCCCGGCAGCATCTTCTCCACCTCGTCGATTCTGGGATCCTCCTCGACCCGGAATTTCTGGGCCACGAAATAGAGGATCACCGCGGAAAGCACTCCCAGCGCACACAGCGTCAGGATTGTGTAAAGTAATACTTCCATCAGTAGTTTTTGGTTATTGAGAAATGAATTGTGTGTTCGATTTTATGTCTGAAAAGCCATAACACGCAGTAATAGACGCCTACGGCGACCAATGCCGCCAAGGCGCTGCGGCCTTCGCTCCATCCCAGCGCGGCGACCGCCGCGGCCAGCACCGCCAACAGCACCGCCAGCGCGCCGACATAGGCCAATATAACGGCGACAGCGCCCGCACTGCGGCGGACGCCGACCGTAACGCTTTCGCCTGCGGTGTAGTGTTGCTGCGCTCCGGGGGTCGTCACCTCGACGATCTTTTCCTGCGCTTCGGCCAAGCCGCACGCCTCGCGCGCCTTGCAGGTACCGCAGGCGCTCTGTGAGGTAATCTTCACATAGACCCGGTCGCCTTCGACGCGCGACACGATCCCTTCGTGTTCGATGATTCCGGATGCCACGCCTCAGTCGCCGTATTTATTGGTCAGGGGCATCAGCCGTTCGTGCCCGAACGAGCACATCGACAGGCGCAGCACGGGCGGGAACTGGTAACGCTTCTTCTCGTTGCGCATGATCATGCAGTGGATCTTCTCCACGACTTCCGAGTCGAACCCCGCATTGACAATCTCCTCGCGGTGCTGGCCCTCCTCGATCATGCGCAGCAGAATGGCGTCCACCACCTCGTAGGGCGGCAGAATATCGCTGTCCTTCTGTCCCGGATGCAACTCCGACGACGGCTCCTTGTCCAGAATGTTTTCGGGAATCACATTGCCGAACGTGCGGTTGATATAACGCGCCACGTCGTACATCTCGCTCTTGTAGAGGTCGCCCGTGGGGCTGAACGCACCCGCCGTATCGCCGTAAAGCGTACACAGGCCCAGCGCATTCTCGCTCTTGTTCGACGAGTTGAGCAGAATGTAATCCGTCTTGTTCTGCACGGCCATCAGCAGCACCGTGCGGATACGGGTCTGGATATTCTCCTCCGTGGCGTCGAACTCCCGGCCGCCGATGACCGGCTTGAGGGTGTTCACCACACTGGTATATATTTCGGTAATGGGAATTACGTTGTATTCGATGCCGAGGTTCTCGGCCAGCTTCTTGGCGTCTTCGACCGAATGGTCCGACGAGAACTGCGAAGGCAGCAGCAGGGCGCGGACATTCCCGGCGCCCAGCGCATCGGCGGCCAGACATGCCACCACGGCCGAGTCGATACCGCCCGAAAGGCCGATGCAGGCCTTCTTGTAACCGTTCTTGAGGAAAAAGTCGCGGAGTCCGCAGCGCGCCGCCTGATAGACCATCCGCGTGCGGTCGTTGTAGGTCGAGGGAACCCCGACGGGAGGATTCTGGGCCTTGGTGTCGAAAATCTGGAAATCCTCCTCGAACTGCTTCATCATCAGCACCAGCTCCCCGCGGTTGTTGAACGCCCCCGACGTACCGT
>OLRP01002160.1_pt1 | contig 14040 bp, 16 predicted proteins | sample 1672401 | NCBI WGS metagenome assembly OLRP01 (sample SAMEA3136682, study PRJEB25190) | human gut metagenome | reverse complement strand
CCCAATGGGGTATATAATAGCCATCGTAGAGAGAAAAAATAAGAGGTGAGACGCATGGAAGAAAAGAAAGAATGTTGTCACTGTCATAAGACGAAAGAGCGTTCTGAAAAGGAATACAAGGACATGATCAACCGCCTGAGCCGGATCGAAGGGCAGGTCAGAGGTGTGAAGCGCATGGTAGAAGAAGATGCGTACTGTCCGGATATTCTGATTCAGGTGTCGGCGATCAATGCGGCGCTCAACAGCTTCAATAAAGTCCTTCTGGCGAATCATATCCGTACCTGTGTGGCAGAGGATATCCGCGAGGGAAAAGATGAGACGATCGATGAGCTGGTTGTAACGCTTCAGAAACTGATGAAATAACAGGATTGTTATAGATTTTCAGGTGAAAAGCACAGGAAAATTTTTACAATATAAAAATGGAAGATAAAGCCAAAAAGTGAGGTGGATTTTTGTGGAACAATATACAGTAACAGGAATGAGCTGTGCGGCATGCAGCAGCAGAGTGGAAAAGGCAGTATCGAAGGTATCGGGAGTTACCAGCTGTTCGGTCAGTCTTCTGACGAATTCCATGGGAGTAGAAGGAACCGCATCCCAGTCGGAGATCATTGCGGCTGTTGAGGCAGCAGGATACGGTGCTTCGGTAAAAGGAGCAGATGCAGGAGCCAAAAAAGGCGCAGCAATGGATGAGGATGCCCTGAAAGACAGGGAGACACCGATTATGAAGCGTCGTCTGATCGCATCACTGTGTTTTCTGATTCCACTGATGTACATTTCCATGGGTCATATGATGTGGAACTGGCCACTGCCGGGATTTCTGGCTGACAATCATGTAGCAATGGGACTGATCCAGCTGTTATTTACCGGAATTATCATGGTGATCAACCAGAAGTTCTTCGTCAATGGATTTAAGGGGCTCCTTCATGGTGCGCCGAACATGGATACCCTGGTTGCACTGGGATCAGGGGCATCCTTTGTATACAGCACCTATGCATTGTTTGCAATGACCGATGCACAGGTGAAGATGGATATGGAAGGCGTCATGTCTTATATGCACGAGTTCTATTTTGAATCAGCAGCCATGATCCTGACGCTTATCACAGTCGGAAAGATGCTGGAAGCGCATTCCAAAGGAAAGACAACCGATGCATTAAAGAGTCTGATGAAGCTGGCTCCGAAGACAGCTGTTGTCCTGAAAAATGGTGTGGAGACAGAGGTTTCCATCGACCAGGTGAAAAAAGGCGATATCTTTGTAGTAAGACCGGGCGAAAATATACCGGTAGACGGTATCGTGCTGGAAGGAACCAGTGCAGTCAATGAAGCAGCACTTACCGGAGAGAGTATTCCGGTTGACAAAGCAGAAGGTGACAAGGTATCTGCTGCAACCATGAACCAGTCCGGTTTCCTCAAATGCGAGGCAACCAGAGTTGGGGAAGATACCACACTTTCACAGATCATTCAGATGGTCAGTGATGCGGCGGCAACCAAAGCACCGATCGCAAAGATTGCAGACCGTGTATCCGGGATATTTGTGCCGGCGGTTATTACGATTGCAGTGATTACAATTATCGTATGGTTGATCGCAGGTCAGAGTGTTGGATTCGCACTGGCAAGAGGTATTTCCGTACTCGTTATCAGTTGCCCTTGTGCACTGGGACTTGCCACACCGGTTGCCATTATGGTTGGTAACGGAATGGGCGCAAAGAACGGAATCATGTTCAAGACGGCGGTATCTCTGGAAGAGACCGGCAAAATGCAGATTGTAGCTTTGGACAAGACCGGAACCATCACAAGCGGGGAACCGAAAGTAACGGACATGATACCGGCAGAGGGTATCTCAGAGGAAGGACTTTTGGGATTTGCTTATGCACTGGAAAGAAAGAGCGAGCATCCACTGGCACATGCAATTTTACAGGAAGCCCAAGAGCGCAGACTGGATGCGGAGGAAGTAGAAGACTTCCAGGCAGTACCTGGAAACGGACTTTCTGCAGTTCTTGCAGGAACGACGATTTATGGTGGAAATAAGAAATTTATCCAGACAAAGACTTCTGTGGATGCAGGAACGCTGAAAAAGGCAGAAGATCTGGCGGCAGAAGGAAAGACGCCTTTGTTCTTTGCGAAAGAAGATCAGCTGATCGGAATCATTGCGGTAGCAGACGTCGTCAAAGAGGACAGTCCAAAGGCAGTCAAAGAACTGCAGAATATGGGAATCCATGTGGTAATGCTGACTGGTGACAATGAGAGAACCGCAAAAGCGATCGGACGTCAGGCGGGTGTAGATGAAGTCATCGCAGACGTTCTTCCGGACGGAAAAGAAGCCGTTATCCGCAAATTAAAGAAAAAAGGAAAAGTTGCCATGGTTGGTGACGGAATCAATGACGCGCCGGCACTTACCAGAGCCGATATGGGAATTGCGATAGGTGCAGGAACCGATATCGCGATCGATGCAGCAGACGTTGTTCTGATGAAAAGCCGTTTAAGTGATGTACCGGCAGCCATCCGTATGAGTAAAGCAACTTTAAGAAATATCCATGAGAACCTGTTTTGGGCATTTTTCTACAATGTGATCGGAATCCCGCTTGCAGCAGGTATCTGGTATCCAATCTTCGGATGGAAATTAAATCCGATGTTTGGCGCAGCAGCTATGAGTCTTTCAAGCTTCTGTGTCGTAACCAATGCACTTCGTCTGAACTGGTTTAAAATGTATGATGCCAGCAAAGATAAGAAGATAAAGTCAAAAGTCAAAGAAATAGAGGAGGAAAAGACAATGACAAAAACAATGAAAATCGAAGGTATGATGTGTGGACACTGTGAGGCAACTGTAAAGAAAACTCTGGAAGCAATTGAAGGAGTAGAGGCGGCAGAAGTAAGCCATGAAAATGGAACAGCGGTAGTAACACTTGCGGCAGAAGTAGCCGATGAGGTACTGAAAAAAGCTGTTGAAGACAAAGATTACAAGGTGACAGGGATTGAGTAGGTTTAAGTCTGAAAAATAAAGATTGTTAGAAATTAAGTGAAGATTGGCTGGTTCATAAAAAAATAAAAAAAGTGTTGACACCATATAAAATCTGTGGTAAATTATAACTTGCGTAAAGCGAACAACAAAGAAGAGTATCCACTCTCACCTTAGCGCAATCGGGCGACTAACGGTTTGATATTGAATTTATAATACCGGATATAAGTATTGTATGCAATAGATAGTGGATAGTCTGCAGCTATTCACTATTTTTTTATTTATTGGAGGTGCACAACAATTAGCGATTTAATGATTAACGAACAAATCCGCGACAGAGAGGTACGCGTGGTTAGCGAGAGTGGGGAACAGTTAGGAATAATGTCAGCAAGAGAGGCTATGAAGCTGGCACAGGAAGCGGAACTGGATCTGGTTAAAATCGCTCCGACAGCGAAACCGCCGGTTTGTAAGATTATCGATTATGGTAAGTACAGATACGAACAGGCAAGAAAAGAAAAAGAAGCAAAGAAAAAACAGAGAACTGTCGAGGTTAAGGAAGTGCGTCTTTCACCAAATATTGACACCAACGACCTGAACACGAAGGTAAACAATGCAAAGAAATTTATCGCAAAAGGAAACAAAGTAAAAGTTACATTACGTTTCCGTGGTCGTGAGATGGCACATATGCAGCAGAGCAAGCATATTCTTGACGATTTTGCCGAGATGCTGGCAGAGGTTGCAGTAGTAGAGAAGCCGGCCAAACTGGAAGGTAGAAGTATGAGCATGGTTTTAACTGAAAAACGTTAAAAATAAATTATCTATATTAAGGAGGAAAACATCATGCCAAAAATTAAAACAAATAGAGCTGCTGCAAAGCGCTTCAAAACAACAGCTACAGGTAAACTTAAAAGAAACAAAGCTTATAAGAGCCATATCTTAACAAAGAAGTCTACTAAGAGAAAAAGAAATCTTAGACAGTCAACTATCACAGATTCTACAAATGTAAAGAACATGAAGAAAGTTTTACCATATCTCTAAGATTTGGCAGGAAAGATAGAAGGAGGATTAAGTAATGGCAAGAATTAAAGGCGGAATGAACGCTAAGAAGAAACACAATAGAACTTTAAAACTGGCTAAAGGATACAGAGGAGCTCGCTCTAAACAGTACAGAATTGCAAAACAGTCTGTAATGAGAGCCCTTACATCAGCATACGCAGGAAGAAAGCAGAAAAAACGTCAGATGCGTCAGCTTTGGATCGCTCGTATCAACGCAGCTGCAAGAATGAATGGTCTTTCTTACAGCAAGCTTATGCACGGACTTAAAGTTGCCGGTGTAGATATGAACAGAAAGATGCTCGCTGAAATGGCAGTTAATGATGCAACTGGCTTCGCAGCTGTAGCTGAAGTTGCTAAAAAGGCACTTGCATAATTAAATCAGACGATTTCGTATAGAGTTTGAGAGAAGAGGGAAAACCTTGTGGAGAGAATCCGCAAGGTTTTTTTATGTGGATTGTTGTTATAACAACAGAATAGAATGCGGTTGTAAGCTAAAATAAGCTGGTAAAGTTAAAGGAATACAAATTTTTCGAATAGGAGGATATAAAGGAATATGATTCGTAGAATTATTCAGATAGATGAGGAGAAGTGTAATGGGTGTGGAGCTTGTGCAAAGGCCTGCCATGAGGGGGCTATTTCTATGGTAAATGGGAAAGCAAAGCTGATGAGAGATGATTATTGCGACGGGCTGGGAGACTGTCTGCCGAATTGTCCGGTGGATGCCATTCATTTTGTAGAGCGTGAGGCGGCGGCTTATGATGCGGAGGCTGTGAAGCAGAATATGCTTAAAAAGCAGCAGGAAGAGGCTGCAAAGCAGAATGCGGGAGAAGGACCTAAAGCACCGGTAAAACCATTTGCAGGGGGATGTCCTGGAACCCGCATGCGTATGATGAACAGAGAGGAGAGTATGCAGAATGCAGAGAGCGAAGAGAAAGGAAGGGAGACGGCGAAAAGCGTGAATAAGAGTATGCTTTCCCAGTGGCCGGTACAGATTAAGCTTGCACCGGTGAATGCACCATATTTTGACGGGGCGAAGCTTCTGGTCGCTGCAGATTGCAGTGCCTATGCTTATGGAGATTTTCACAATCGTTTTATCAAAGGGCATGTGACTTTGATTGGATGTCCAAAACTGGATAATGTGGATTATTCGGAGAAGCTGACGGAGATTATTAAGAATAATAATATTAAGAGTGTGACGATTGTGCGGATGGAAGTACCTTGTTGTGGCGGACTTGAGCTGGCGGCTAAGAAAGCGCTTCAGGAAAGCGGTAAATTTATTCCGTGGCAGGTCGTGACCTTATCGCTTGACGGACAGATCCTTGATGAATAATATCAGTAAAGTAATTTCATTACGGAAAACAGCATATGAAATATGTTGCGGTAAATCTGTAGAGTCTGCAAAAGGGCAAAGAAAAAGGCTGAAAAGTTATAAACTTTTCGGCCTTTTCTGACGCATTTACTAATGTGTTCGTACATATTCTTTGATTGCGTTAAAGCTTTCTCTGCTGATCACGTGCTCCATCTGGCAGGCATCATCTGTAGCGATTTCTTCTGGGACACCGAGTTCGATCAGCCATTTTGAAATAAATTCATGCCGTTCATAGATCATGTTCGCGATCTCTTTTCCTGAATCGGTAAGATAGATAAAACCTGCATCTGTTACGGTAATATGATTCTCCTGACGAAGTTTCTTCATGGCGATGCTGACGCTTGATTTTTTGAAACCAAGTTCGTTGGCAATATCTACGGAACGTACGACAGGTAATTTTTTACTTAACATCAATATTGCTTCAAGATAATTTTCGGAAGATTCATTTTTAGCCATTTATTCCGGTCACCTCACTATTTATTCTTATATCTAATAGGATACCATGGATTGTATTTTTTTTCAAATAATATTGTTCTGTAAATGCTCTTTTTGTGCAAAAAGTAGAAGCTATAACTATTAGAAGTAAGTGATAAATGGCAAAAATGAGTAACAAAAAACAATGGTTTAATAAAACTTAAAAAATACTTGACAACACACAAATGTTAGCATATACTAACGAATGAACAAAAGTTGGTAATGAAAAAAATTATCATTCAAAATTCCAAATACGCAAAAGAACAGGAGGTAGGGATTATGCCTTTAACGATGGCGAATATTGGTGAAGTAAATGAGATCAAGAGAATTGGTGGAAATGAAGAAACAAGGCGATTCCTTGCGAATCTCGGATTTGTAGCAGGTGCAGAAATTACAGTTGTTTCTGCAATCGGTGGTAATGTGATCGTGAACATCAAGGATTCACGTGTTGCGGTTAATTCTGATATGGCGCGGCATATCATGATCTAGCCTCTGGCTGGTCGATGGGTCCGCTGCATATATATTCTGTATTACGAAGCTTAAAGGAAAGGAGATACGACAATGACTTTAGGTGATGCAAAGGTTGGAAGCACTGTTGTTGTGACCAAGATTGAAGGAGACGGAGCTTACAAACGCCGTATTATGGACATGGGCATAACAAAAGGAAGCGAGCTGTACATCAGAAAAGTTGCGCCTCTCGGTGATCCTGTTGAGATTACTGTAAGAGGATATGAACTTACAGTAAGAAAAGATGATGCACAGTGTGTGCAGGTAAAATAGCATATACATAATTATGCATGAGAGTAGTACAACAAGGAGGTAAAAAGGAATGGCAATTAAAATTGCACTTGCCGGAAACCCGAACTGCGGTAAAACTACCATGTTTAACGCGCTCACAGGAGCCAACCAGTATGTTGGTAACTGGCCAGGGGTTACTGTAGAGAAAAAAGAGGGTAAATTAAAAAGTAAGAAGACAAAGGAAGAAGTTATCGTAACTGACCTTCCGGGTATCTATTCAATGTCTCCATATACACTGGAAGAGGTCGTCAGCCGTGACTATGTGCTGAAAGAAAATCCGGATGTGATCATTGATCTGGTGGATGCAACCAATATTGAACGTAACCTGTATCTGACAACTCAGCTGATCGAGACAGGCGTTCCGGTTGTTATTGCACTGAACATGGCAGATCTTCTTGCGAAGAGAGGAATCAAGATTGATGTGAAGAGACTTTCAATGCTGCTTGACTGTCCGATTATCGAGACATCTGCGCTGAAAGGTGAAGGACTTGACAAACTGATCGATGAAGCAGTAAAAGTTGCTAAGAAGTCAGAAATCGATCTTCCGAAAGATATCTTCTCAGCAGAGCTGGAAGGTGCTGTAGCAGAAGTTAAGAGCGTTCTTCCGAGTTCTGTTTCAGAAGAGAAGAAGAGATGGTACGCTATAAAATTCCTTGAGAACGACAGCAAGGTAGTAGAGAGCATGAAACTTTCCGGTGCGGCAGCCCAGACGGTGGAAGCACAGAGAAAAGCTCTTGAAAAGAAACATGACGATGATATGGAAAGTATTGTAACAGACGAACGTTACAAATTCATCCAGAAGATTGTTTCAACAACTGTTCAGAAGGGAAAAGAAAAACTTACAACTTCTGATAAGATCGACCGTATCGTTACGAACCGGTTTCTCGGAATCCCGATCTTTATGCTGGTAATGTGGATCGTATATTATGTTTCTGTAACGACAGTCGGTACCTTTGTAACAGATTGGACAAATGATGTATTTGTAGTAGCAATTCAGGATGCAGCAACAAGCGCACTTTCAGCGATCGGTGCCGGTGACATGGTTATGGGACTTGTTGTTGATGGTATCATCGGTGGTCTTGGAGCCGTTCTTGGTTTCGTTCCACAGATGGCGATTCTGTTCCTTTTCTTGTCTATCCTTGAAGACTGTGGATACATGGTTCGTATCGCATTCGTCATGGACCGTGTGTTCAGACATTTCGGACTTTCGGGAAAGAGCTTTATCCCGCTTCTGATTTCATCAGGCTGCGGTATTCCTGGAATCATGGCTTCTAAGACTATTGAACAGGACAATGACAGACGTCTTACAATTATGACAGCAACTTTTATCCCGTGTGGAGCTAAGCTTCCGGTTATCGCTCTGATGGGTGGTGTTATTTCCGGCGAAGTAGCAGGATATCAGGAAAGTTCATTTATCGCACCGCTTATGTATTTCATTGGAATCGTTGCAGTGCTTGTGGCTGCGATCATCCTGAAGAAGACAAAACCTTTCTCAGGAAAACCGGCTCCGTTCGTAATGGAGCTTCCACAGTACCATATTCCACAGGCTAAGACAGTTCTCCTTCATGTATGGGAAAGACTGAAAGGCTTCATCATCAAAGCCGGAACAATCCTGTTCCTTGCCTGCGTCGTAATGTGGTTCCTTGGCGGATTCGGATTTGTGGACGGAAGCTTTGGTATGGTAGAAGACAGCGCAGACAGTCTTATGGCAATGATTGGTGGCGTGATCGCACCGCTCTTTGCACCACTTGGATTTGGCGAGTGGCAGCCGGTAGCAGCTTCTATCTCTGGATTTACAGCAAAAGAAGCAATTGTTTCAACAATGGGTGTACTTGCAAATGTATCTGGTGATACAGAAGATGCAGTCAACGTAGCAGCTGGTGTTGCATCTTGGTTCCCAAGCTCAATTGCAGCATTTACATTCCTGATGTTCAACCTTCTTGATTCTCCTTGCCTTGCAGCAATTGCTACAATGGCACAGCAGATGCAGTCCAGAAAATGGTTCTGGTTCGCAATTCTCTTCCAGAACATCTTCGCTTATCTCGTATGCCTCTGTGTATATCAGATCGGTTCATTCGTAACAGGCGGAGCATTCGGAGTTGGTACAGCAGTTGGATTCCTTTTCCTTATCGCAATCCTTTTCATGCTGTTCAGACCAGATCCGTATAAAAATCAGAAAGTTTATTCAAAACGTTCTGTAAACGCATAAGATTTATAAGAACTTTAAGGCGGAAGCCGGATGCAGAAGCCTGTGTCCGGCTTCCAGTGTAAAAGAAAGACAAGGTGAAGGTTATGATCGCAAATATTGTGATAGTGGCACTGATCGCAGCATATTGTATTTATCTGATTTACAAAGGTTATAAAAACCATAAAGAAGGAAAACCGGTCGGTTGCGCTGGATGCAGCGGTAACTGCAGTTCGTGTAGCGGATGTAGTGGAAAAACCGCACCAAAGAAGAAAGACTGAAAGGCGGAAGGCATATGGGAAGTTCAACAGGCTCTATGTTCTATGCATTCGGAGCATTCTTGATCATTTATCTTGTAGGAGTCAGCATATATCAGTTGGTTTTATGGATAAAGAAATGGCGTGAACGCCGGAAGGATGAGGAATAAGATGGTTGATGCAATTATTGTTCTGATCGTGATCGTACTTCTTATTTTTGCATTAAAGGGTACACTTAAACATTTTAAAGGGGAAAGCCCTTGCTGTGGTGGTGGATCTGGACTGATCAAGACAGAGATTGAAGAAAAGGTGCTGGATCATCCGGCAATCGGTAAAAAGACGGTGAAGATTTCCGGTATGCATTGTGAGCATTGTGTAAAAAGTGTAACGGAAGCAATCGATAAAATCGAAGGTGCATCTGCAAAGGTGAATCTCAAAAAAGAAGAAGCAGTTGTAAGCTATGACAGAGAAATTGATGATGATGATCTGAAAAAAGCTGTCGAGGAAGCAGGATTTAAGGTAGTTGATATCAGAGCCTAACAGGAGACAGGATGGAAAGGGGCTATCATGGACGCGAAAGAAAGAATAATCGAGCAGCTGAAAAGAAGTGGCTGTAGGGTTACGAAGCAGCGGCTCATGCTGATCGATGTTATTTTGGAAGGGAAATGTAATTGCTGCAAGGAAATTTATTATCAGGCGTCTCTGAAGGATCCGAGTATCGGACCGGCGACGGTATACCGTATGGTCAATACGCTGGAACAGATCGGAGCGATCAGCCGCAAGAATATGTATCGTATTTCGGATGAGGGCAATAAGATGGAATGCATGGTCGAACTGGAGGATGGAACGGTTCTTGATCTTCCGGAAGATAAATGGACAGCAGTAATTAAAACTGGTCTGGATGCCTGTGGATTTTCGGGTGGACAGAATGTGAGAAACATCACACTCAAAGAAGCATAACATTGTAAAAAAACGTTCTGAAACGGAACGGTTCGGATATGGAGGCAGGTACCGTGGTTGTATCTGTCTCTTTAAGATACCGGGAAATGAGTTTCTTCTATATAAATATGGATATAGATAACTGTGAAAAGTTGTGTAAAAATTAAGGTGAAAATAGCGAATTCGTGTCAGATATAATGAAAAAAAGTTTGACAAAACTGATTTTACGCAAAAGTGAGAAAATTTATCAGAAGCAAAAAAAGACTGGAAATTTTCAGATTCGTGTCATATAATAGGCGTTAATGAAAAAACAGGAGGTACATAGATATGTTTGATATTACTAAAGTAAATTGGAAAAAGGTTGGAATTTTTGCATCAGGAGTTCTTTTTGGAACAGCTGGAATCAAAGCGCTTTCAAGCAAGGATGCTAAGAACGTGTACACAAATTGTACAGCAGCAGTTCTTCGCGCAAAAGACTGTGTTATGAAAACAGCTACAAATATCCAGGAAAATGCAGAGGATATTTACGCTGAAGCTAAGAACATCAACGAAGAAAGAGCTGCTGAAATGGAAGAATTTTCTGATGCAGATACAGCAGCAGAGGCTGAAGAAGCTGAAAATACAGAGTTCAACGAAGTAACAGAGTAAGAGGCGCCTGAACGTGAAGTTTATAATTAAACATGAGATGAAAGGCCGGATGAGAGTCCGGCTTTTTCAAAAAAGAATGACATATGAACAGGCTGATATATTACAGTATTATCTGCTCTGCAATGAATCAGTCAAATTAGCAAAGGTATATGACAGAACCTGTGATGCAGTCATTAATTATACCGGCGACAGAGAAGATGTAATCCGTCTTCTGCAGGAATTTCACTATCAGACAGTGGAAGTTCCGGCGGACGTACTTGCAACTTCCGGTCGTGAAGTGAATGCGCAGTATCAGGAAAAGCTGTTCAATAAAGTAGTATTTCATTATGCAAGAAAATGGTTCCTTCCGTATCCACTGAATGCATGCTATACATCGGTCATGTCACTGAAGTATATCTGGAAGGGAATCAAGTGTCTGTGGGCACGCAAAATTGAGGTTCCGGTGCTGGATGCGACTGCAATCGGTGTATCCGTTGCACGTGGGGATTTCAGTACAGCCGGATCCGTCATGTTCCTGCTTGGAATCGGTGAGATTCTGGAAGAGTGGACACATAAGAAATCCGTAGATGACCTGGCAAGGACCATGTCTCTGAACGTAAGTAAGGTATGGCTGAAGACAGAAGATCAGGAAGTTCTGGTTCCTGCATCCAAGATAAAAGCAGGAGACCGGATTGTGATTCGTATGGGAACTGTGATTCCGTTTGACGGCGATATCGTGGATGGTGAAGCGATGATCAATCAGGCATCTCTTACCGGAGAGTCAGTGTCTGTCCGCAAGACGGTTGGAAGCTATGCATATGCAGGAACGGTGGTCGAAGAAGGTGAGATCACAATCGGAGTCAAACAGGTAAGCGGAAACAGCCGCTTTGATAAGATCGTTACGATGATTGAAGAATCTGAGAAGTTAAAATCAGGAGTAGAAAGCAAGGCAGAACATCTTGCAGACAGGCTTGTACCGTATTCACTTGGTGGAACAGCTCTTACCTATCTGCTGACGAGAAATGTCACAAAGGCCCTTTCAATCCTGATGGTAGATTTTTCGTGTGCCCTTAAGCTTTCAATGCCGATTTCGGTACTGTCTGCAATCCGTGAAGCAAACCTTTACAATATTACCGTAAAGGGCGGAAAGTATCTGGAAGCCGTGGCAGAGGCAGATACGATCGTATTTGACAAGACTGGTACACTTACAAAAGCAACACCTACCGTGGTGGATGTGGTTCCCTTTGATGGAAGAACACCGGATGAACTACTCCGTATTGCGGCGTGTCTGGAAGAACATTTTCCACATTCTATGGCAAAAGCAGTAGTAAATGCAGCAAAAGAGAAAAATCTGGATCATGAGGAAATGCATTCCAAGGTAGAGTATGTGGTTGCACATGGCATTTCTACAACGATTGATGATAAAAATGTAATTATCGGAAGCTCTCATTTTGTATTTGAAGATGAAAAATGTACAATTCCGGAAGGAAAACAGGAGTTATTTGACAGTCTTCCGGAAGAATATTCACATCTGTATCTTGCAATCGAGAATCAGCTTGCAGGAGTGATCTGTATTGAAGATCCATTGAGAGAAGAGGCGAAGACAGTAGTTGCCGAGCTCAAGAAAACAGGATTTGGAAAGATTGTTATGATGACAGGTGACAGCGACCGTACAGCTTCGGCGATCGCAAAGCGTGTCGGTGTGGATGAATATTATTCAGAAGTACTGCCGGAAGATAAGGCTGCATTTGTAGAAAAAGAAAAAGCAGCCGGAAGAAAAGTTATTATGATCGGCGATGGTATCAATGATTCTCCGGCGCTTTCTGCGGCAGATGTGGGAATTGCGATCAGCAATGGCGCAGAGATTGCGCGTGAGATTGCAGATATTACGGTAGGCGCAGATGATCTTGGACAGATCGTAACCTTAAGACGTCTCAGCAATAGGCTGATGAAGAGGATTCAAAGTAATTACCGCTTTATCGTTGGATTTAATTCCGGTCTGATCGTACTTGGAGTAACCGGTGTGATCCAGCCGACGACATCAGCACTTTTACACAATACTTCAACTCTGGCAATTGGGCTGAAGAGTATGAAGAATCTTCTGTAAGGCAGAACAATTTAATGATAGCTCTAAACGTGGGGGGTGATTCTCTGAATCATGCCCCATTGCTGGATTAAGAGGCAAAATAGCTGATAGTATCAAAAAGGATAAGATTGACAAATGAAGGGATAATCCATACAATGATAAATAGATTGATAAAAGGGAGGAAGAAAAAAGCGTGAAAATTGATCTGTTTTCAATAGGAAAGTTTACGATACATGGATATGGACTGATGATCGCAATCGGTATCCTTTGTTGTGTGGCAATGGCTTCTTATCGGGCGAAAAAGAATGGCCTGGATCAGGAAGCAATTGTGGATATTGGAATTTACGGTGTAATCGGCGGTTTTTTAGGTGCAAAAATTCTATATGTGATCGTGGAGTTTAAGACGTTTATCAAGGATCCGAAGACGGTACTCGGTTCAGAAGGGTTTGTCGTATATGGTGGAATTATTGCCGGTTTTCTGACTGCAATTGTATATTGCAGAATCAAGAAGCTTTATTTTCTGGAATATTTTGATCTCGCTGTGGCAAGTATTTCGATGGCACAGGGATTTGGAAGAATCGGATGTTTTCTTGCAGGATGCTGCTATGGAAGGGAGACAACCTCCAGATTTGGTGTGGTCTTCCCGGAAGGTGGGCTTGCTCCGGCAGGTGTAAAACTGATTCCGACACAGCTTATTTCGTCGGCGGGCGATTTCCTGATCATGATCGTGTTACTTCTATATTATAGAAAGAATAAAAAAGACGGTACACCGGGAAACGTAGGTCTTTTGTATATGCTGCTGTATGGTGTGGGAAGATTTCTTGTTGAGTTTTTGAGAAATGATAACAGAGGGGGAGCTTGGATGTTCTCAACCTCCCAGTGGATCTCCATGGTGATCGTAGCAGGTGGAATTGTATTGTATCTTGTAAATAAAAAAAGGCATAAATGGTAAGGAAGCGGAAGATGGGGCCAGGTTCGTCCGGTGGACGAATGCTCTGCGCCGACCGTAGCGAAGCGAAGACCTGAACCATGGGTTTAAGCTGTACGTTGGTATAAAAAAGAATTTCTAAACAAAAACGGAGAGTTTAAAAAAGAAGGAAGCGGAAGATGGGGCGCAATTCGTCCGGTGGACGAATGCTCTGCGCCGACCGTAGCGGAGCGAAGACCTGAACCATGGGGGCAGGTCACGCTTCGGTACTATAAAAAGAAACCTCTGATAAAATCAGAGGTTCCTTTTTATAATGCGGAAGATGGGACTTGAACCCACACAAGCGCAATGCTTACAAGATCCTTAGT
>OLRP01002147.1_pt1 | contig 14076 bp, 10 predicted proteins | sample 1672401 | NCBI WGS metagenome assembly OLRP01 (sample SAMEA3136682, study PRJEB25190) | human gut metagenome | reverse complement strand
TCGGCCGTCGATCTGCTGGACGGCGTGCCGGGCGTCGGGGCCTACGCCGGGGCGGTCAATATCCGCACGGCTCCCCTCAGGCCGACCTACCTGCGTTTCGAGGGCACGGGCGGCCAGCATGGCTACGCCTATGCCAACCTTTCGGGCGCCGTGACTGCGGGCCGCTTCTCGCTGCTCGCCGCAGGTTCCTACCGCCGCAGCGACGGCTACCGGCACAACACCGATTTCACCAACGGCAACGCCTTCCTGCGTGCGACCTACGAGACGCGGCGGCTCGGATTCTTCGATTTCCAAGCCGGCTGGCAGAACCGCGGCTTCGGCTCCAACGGTTTCTATGCGGCCTACAATCCCGACCAGTGGGAGGGCACCTCCACCTCGCTGGCATCGCTGCGGTGGCTCAGGCAGGCCGGGCGCTTCTCGCTGGGGGCCTCGGCGAGCTACCGCAAGAATTTCGACCGCTACGACTGGACGCGCGGCACGGTGATGAACCGCCACAATACCGACAATGCGGGTGCGCGGCTCTGGACCGACTTCGACTGGACCGGCGGTACGACTACGCTCGGCGGTGACTATGCCTTCAACCATATCTACAGCACCAATCTCGGTGAAAAACTCTCCGTACCGCACGGCCATTACACGCATGCCAAGGCCCGCCATACGGGCAACGTCTGGCTGCGTCACGCCAAGCAGTGGCGGCGCTTCGATGCGGCCGCTTCGGCCGGCGTCAGCCTGACGCCTTACGGCACTTCGGCGTTGTGGAACGTTTCGGGCGGCTGGCGGCCCGCTGCGGGACTGCATCTGGCCGTCGGGGCGTCGCAGTCGATGCGCCTGCCTACCTTCACCGATCTCTATTACTCCTCCCCGGCGCAGATCAACAACCTCGACCTGATTCCGGAAAAGGCTGTTACATACCGCATTGAAGCCGATTATGTAAAGGACCGCTGGAACGCTTCGCTGCGCACCTACTACCGTGCCGGACGCGACATCATCGACTGGGTGTGGCGCGAGGATATGGACGGCAAGTGGCACTCCGAGCAGACCAGCCGTCTCGATACCTACGGTGTCGAGCTGACGGGCGGCTATGCCGCCGCCGAAGGTTTCCTGCGGCGTGCGACGCTCTCTTACGGCTACATCACGACCGACCGCAATACGGAGGTCGTCGCCCGCAGCGCCATGGACTTCATGAAGCACAAGGCGGCATTGGCCGTCGAAGTGCGTTTCCTGCGCCGCATGTCGCTGGCGCTGACCGCTTCGGTTTACGACCGCAACGGCAGTTATACGGACTATCCGATGCCGGGTGACGCTTCCGTTTCTCAGGTGCGCGACTACGAACCCTATTTCCTGCTCGACGGCCGTCTGTCGTGGGAAAAAGGCGTCTGCCGGCTCTATGTCGATGCCACGAACATCACCGATACCCGTTACTGCGATCTGGGCGGCATCCGCCTGCCCGGCGCGTGGGTCACGGGCGGCGTGGTGCTGACCATCGGCCGCTGACCTCTCTCCGGCCGCGCTCCCGCCCACCGCATAAGGCGCGGGAACCCGGTCGCTCTCCTTTTTCCGGCTGCAATCCTGCCCGTCGCCTCGTGCGGCGGGCTTTTTTGTCGCCGGGCGGCTTTCCCCGGCGGCACCCTCCTTCGGCGGTTTTCTCCGGCGGCTGCGGACGCTCGCTTTTGTACGATAATTCCCCGATGGTGTCATTTCAGCATGTGAACCTCCTTTTTTCCTTACGAATTTTTCAGTTTTGTCTGGGTTTTTCTTATCTTTGAAAAGAAGAATCAATATAACCGCACAACATATGGAAAAGCGTATCGTGGAATGCGTCCCCAACTTCAGTGAGGGACGCGACAAGGCAGTAATCGACCGGATCGTATCGGCCATCGAAACCTCCGGGGGCGTCAAAGTGCTGGACGTCGATCCCGGCGAAGCGACCAACCGCACCGTCGTCACGTTCGTCGGCTCGCCCGAAGCCGTCGTCGAAGCGGCTTTCGCGGGGGTGAAAAAGGCCGCCGAGCTGATCGACATGCGCAAACACAAGGGGGCGCATCCGCGCATGGGCGCTACGGACGTGCTGCCGCTGATCCCGATCGCGGGCATCACGCTCGAAGAGTGCGCCGAACTGGCCCGCAAACTGGCCGAGCGTATCGCCGGGGAACTGCATGTCCCGACCTATTGTTACGAAGCCGCGGCGTTTACGCCCCGGCGGCGCAATCTGGCCGTCTGCCGCGAAGGAGAATACGAGGCGCTGCCCGAAAAGCTGGCGCACGGGGAGTCGGCGCCCGATTTCGGGGCGCGTCCGTTCGACGAGGGGGTAGCCCGCACGGGCGCCACGACCGTCGGTGCGCGCGATTTCCTGATCGCCGTGAATTTCAACCTCAATACCACCTCCACGCGCCGCGCCAACGCCATCGCCTTCGACGTGCGCGAAAAGGGCCGTCCCGTCCGCGAGGGCAATCCGATCACGGGCAAGGTGGTCAGGGATGCCGACGGCAATCCTCTGATGCGGCCGGGCACGCTCCGGGCGACCAAGGCCATCGGCTGGTATATCGAGGAGTACGGCATCGCGCAGGTTTCGATGAACATTACCGACATCGCCGTAACGCCGCTGCACGTCGCCTTCGACGAGGTGTGCCGCAAGGCCGATGCCCGCGGCGTGCGTGTGACGGGCACCGAAATCGTGGGGCTGGTGCCGAAACGCGCCCTGCTGGAAGCGGGGCGGTATTTCCTCCGCAAGCAGCGGCGTTCGGCGGGCATCGCCGAGGAGGAGATCGTCCGCATCGCCGTCAAGTCGATGGGGCTGGACGACCTGAAACCCTTCGACCCGAAGGAAAAGGTGATCGAATACCTGCTTGAAGCGGAGGATCAGAAGAAGCGGCTTATCGACATGACCTGCAAAGGGTTCGCCGAGGAGACGGCGAGCGAGTCGCCCGCTCCGGGCGGCGGTTCCATCGCGGCCTATATGGGCGCGCTGGGCGCGGCCCTCGGCACGATGGTCGCCAACCTCTCGTCGCACAAGGCGGGCTGGGACGACCGCTGGGAGGAGTTCTCCGGCTGGGCCGAGAAGGGGCAGGCGCTGCTGCGCGAGCTGCTGCATCTGGTGGATGAGGATACTGCGGCGTTCAACCGCATCATGGCCGTTTTCGCCATGCCCAAATCGACCGACGAGGAGAAGGCGGCACGCAGTGCGGCTTTGCAGGCGGCGACGCTCTACGCCACGCAGGTCCCCCTGCGGACGATGAAAACGGCGTTCGAGGTCTTTGCGATCGTGCGCGCCATGGCCGCCGAAGGCAATCCCAATTCGGTTTCCGATGCGGGCGTCGGCGCCCTTGCAGCCCGCAGCGCGGTGCTGGGGGCGTGTCTCAACGTCAAGATCAACGCTGCCAGCCTGAAAGACCGGGCCGCGGCCGACGCGCTCGTCGCCGAGGCGAATGCCGTCGCCGCCGCCGCCGAACGGGCCGAGCGCGAAGTGCTGGAAATCGTAGAACGTAAAATCTGAACCATATGACACTGCAAGAGTTCCAAAACGATATTCGTGCGGGTATTCCCGACCGGCTGCCCGCCGCGAAACCTTATGACAGGCAGATCAACCACGCTCCCAAGCGCAAGGAGATTTTGACGCCTGAGGAGCAGGTGCTGGCGATCAAAAACGCCCTGCGTTACTTCCCTGCCAAACACCACGCCCTGCTGGCCAAGGAGTTTGCCGAGGAGCTGCGCAAATACGGGCGTATCTATATGTACCGCCTGCGCCCCGATTACGAAATGTACGCCCGGCCGATCGACCAATACCCCTGCAAGTGCCGTCAGGCCGCGGCGATCATGCTGATGATTCAGAATAACCTCGACAAGGCCGTGGCCCAGCATCCGCACGAGCTGATCACCTACGGCGGCAACGGCGCGGTATTCCAGAACTGGGCGCAGTACCGTCTGACGATGAAATACCTCTCGGAGATGACCGACCGCCAGACGCTGGCGATGTATTCGGGCCATCCGCTGGGGCTGTTCCCGTCGCACCCCGACGCTCCGCGCGTGGTGGTGACCAACGGCATGGTGATTCCCAACTACTCGAAACCCGACGACTGGGAGCGCATGAACGCCCTCGGCGTGTCGCAGTACGGCCAGATGACTGCGGGTTCCTATATGTATATCGGACCGCAGGGCATCGTTCACGGGACGACCATCACGGTGATGAACGCCGCCCGCAAACGTTTCACCGCCGATCGCCGCGACGCCCGCGGCATGCTCTTCGTCTCGTCGGGACTGGGCGGCATGTCGGGCGCGCAGCCCAAGGCGGGGACCATTTCGGGCGTGGTGAGCGTCATCGCCGAGATCAACCCCAAGGCAGCGCAGAAGCGTTACGAGCAGGGCTGGGTCGATGAACTGCACCATTCGCTCGACGAGCTGATTCCCCGCATCCGCCGGGCCTGCCGGGACCGCGAAGCGGTTTCGATGGCCTATGTGGGCAATGTCGTGGACCTTTGGGAGCGGCTCGCCGCCGAAGAGATTCCGGTGGATCTGGGTTCCGACCAGACTTCGCTGCATAACCCGTGGGCGGGCGGCTATTATCCGGTGGACGTGAGCTACGAGGCTTCGAACAAGATGATGGCCGAGGAGCCTGCCCGTTTCCGCGAATGCGTGCAGGAGTCGCTGCGCCGTCAGGTCGATGCGATTAATAAGCTGACGGCCCGCGGCATGTACTTCTTCGATTACGGCAACGCCTTCCTGCTGGAGGCTTCGCGCGCCGGAGCCGCCGTGATGGGCGAGGGCGGCCGGTTCCGTTATCCCTCCTACGTGCAGGATATCATGGGACCGATGTTCTTCGACTACGGCTTCGGACCTTTCCGCTGGGTCTGCACGTCGGGAAAACCCGAAGACCTCGAACTTACCGACCGCCTCGCGGCCGAAGTGCTGGAGGAAATTCGCCGCACGGCTCCCGCCGAAATCGCGGGGCAGCTCGACGACAACATCCACTGGATCCGCGAAGCGGGCCGCAACCGGCTCGTCGTCGGTTCGCAGGCCCGTATCCTCTATGCGGACAGCGAAGGCCGCACGAAAATCGCGCAGGCTTTCAACCGGGCCATCGCCGACGGACGCCTTACGGCTCCCGTGGTGCTGGGCCGCGACCACCACGACGTTTCGGGCACAGATTCGCCCTACCGCGAGACCTCGAACATCTACGACGGGTCGAACCTTACGGCCGACATGGCCGTGCAGAACGTCATCGGCGACTCGTTCCGCGGTGCAACGTGGGTCTCGATCCACAACGGCGGCGGCGTAGGCTGGGGCGAGGTGATAAACGGCGGCTTCGGCATGGTGATCGACGGTTCGGAAGCTTCCGACCGCCGCATCCGCGAAATGCTGCTGTGGGACGTGAACAACGGCATCGCCCGCCGCAGCTGGGCGCGCAACGAAGGGGCCGTGTCGGCGATCAGGCGCGAGATGGAGCGCACGCCCGGCCTGCAGGTGACGCTGCCCAATGCCGCCGACGAAGAAATGATACGCAATGTCTTGAAAGAAAACGAATAAACAAGGATTACCTCATATGGAACATCATCTTATCTCCGCGCAGCATCTTTCGATCGACCGCATCCGCGAAATCCTCTTCCGCCGTCTGCCGCTGGCGCTGAGCGACGATGCCCGTGTGCGCATTGTCCGCTGCCGCGAATACCTCGACCGCAAGATGGAAAACCCCGAACGCCCGGTTTACGGCATCACCACCGGTTTCGGATCGTTGTGCGACATTTCGGTAGGGTATGACGAGCTGGCCCAGCTGCAGAAGAACCTCGTCATGTCGCACGCCTGCGGGACGGGCGAGCGCGTCCCCTCCGAGATCGTGAAACTGATCCTTCTGCTCAAGATACAGTCGCTCTCCTACGGCCATTCCGGCGTGCAGCTGGCGACCGTGGAGCGGCTGATCGATTTTTTCAACAACGACGTACTGCCCGTGGTCTACCAGCAGGGGTCGCTCGGCGCTTCGGGCGACTTGGCGCCGCTGGCGCATATGAGCCTGCCGCTGCTGGGACTGGGCGAAGTGGAGTGCGAAGGCCGTGTCCGGCCTGCCGCCGAGGTGCTGGCCGAGCGGGGCTGGCAGCCGATCCGGCTCGAATCCAAGGAGGGGCTGGCCCTGCTGAACGGCACCCAGTTCATGAGCGCATACGGCGTCTGGTCGCTGATCGGGGCGCGCCGCCTGAGCGAGTGGGCCGACCGCATCGGCGCGCTGTCGCTCGACGCTTTCGACGGCCGCATCGAACCCTTCTGCGACGAGGTGCATCTGATCCGCGCGCACAAGGGCCAGCTCACCACGGCCCGCAACATCCGCCGTCTGCTCGAAGGCAGCGAGCTGATCGCCCGTCCGAAGAAGCATGTGCAGGATCCCTACTCCTTCCGCTGCATCCCGCAGGTGCACGGGGCGTCGAAAGACACGATCGACTATGTGGAGGGCGTGTTGACGACCGAAATCAACAGTACCACCGACAATCCGACGGTCTTCCCCGAAGAGGATATGGTCGTCTCGGCGGGCAATTTCCACGGTCAGCCCATCGCGCTGGCGATGGACTTTCTGGCCATCGCGCTCGCGGAGCTGGGCAGCATCTCCGAACGCCGCACCTACAAACTGATCTCCGGTGCGCGCGAGTTGCCGGCCTTCCTCGTCGCCAAGCCGGGGCTGAACAGCGGCTTCATGATTCCCCAGTACACGGCGGCCTCGATCGTCAGCCAGTCGAAGGGGCTCTGCATGCCCGCGTCGGTCGATTCGATCCCCTCGTCGCAGGGGCAGGAGGACCATGTGAGCATGGGGTCCAACGCCGCAACCAAACTCTACCGCGTGGTGTGCAACACCGAACGGGTGCTGGCCATCGAGCTTTTCAACGCCGCGCAGGCGCTCGAATTCCGCCGTCCGGCGCGCTCGTCGGAGACGCTCGAACGTCTCGTCGCCGAATACCGCAAAGAGGTGCCCTTCATCGATAACGATTCGGTGATGTACCCGCATATCGAATCTTCCATCCGATTCATCCGCAAATCATGAGACTTCTGGTAAAGAACATCGGCAAAATCGTCGGCATCGAAACCGCCGGACGGCTTCGGCTCTGCGGCGGGGAGATGGACCGCTTGGAGACGCTCGACGATGCGTGGCTGCTGGCCGACGACGGCCGGATCGCCGCATTCGGACGCATGGAGACGCTCGGTGAAATGGCCGCGGACAGGACCGTCGACGCCGAAGGGGGCATGCTCTTCCCGTCGTTCTGCGACTCCCACACGCATCTGGTCTATGCCGGAAGCCGCGAACGTGAGTTTCTCGACAAGATCAACGGCCTGAGCTACGAGGAGATAGCCCGCCGCGGCGGAGGAATTCTCAATTCGGCCGACCTGCTGCACGAAACTTCGGAAGAGGAGCTTTACGCGCAGGCGATGGAGCGCGTGCGCGAGATCTCCGCGAAGGGAACGGGCTGCGTCGAGATCAAGAGCGGCTATGGTCTTACGACCGAAGACGAACTGAAGATGCTGCGCGTCATCCGCCGCATCCGCGAGACGGCTCCGCTGGCCGTGCGCGCCACGTTCCTCGGCGCCCATGCCGTGCCGCGGAACTATATCGGTCGGCAGGAGGAATACGTGGAGCTGGTCTGCAACGAAATGCTCCCGGCCGTGGCGGCCGGAAAACTGGCCGATTTCGTCGATGTCTTCTGCGACGAAGGGTTCTTTACCGTGGAACAGACGGCCCGCATCATGAAGGCCGGACGCAAGCTGGGCATGCAGCCGAAGATTCACGCCAACGAACTGGCCGTTTCGGGCGGCGTGCAGGTGGGCGTGGAGTACGACGCCCTCTCTGTCGATCACCTCGAACGCATGGGCGAAGCAGAGATTCGGGCGCTGCGCGGCGCGGTGACCTCGCCGACGATGCTGCCCGGCGCGGCGTTCTTCCTCGGCATGAGCTATCCGCCGGCCCGCGAGATGATCCGCGCGGGGCTGGGCGTGGCGCTGGCTTCGGATTACAATCCCGGCTCGTCGCCTTCGGGCGATATGCGCATGGTCGTATCGCTGGCCTGCATCCGCATGAAGATGACCCCGGCCGAAGCGATCAACGCCGCGACGCTCAACGGCGCTTACGCCATGGGCCTGAGCCGCAGCTACGGTTCCGTTACTGTAGGTAAAGTCGCCAATTTCTTCATCACCAAACCGATACCTTCGGTCGAATTCCTGCCTTATGCCTATACGACGCCGCTCATCCGCCGGGTATTCCTGCGCGGCGAGGAGTATGTGGCGTAGTTTTTGACCCGGAGGGATTCGTATGCGATTATTGATTTTAACAATCGGTCTCCTGCTGTCGGGAGCCGTAAACGGACAGAATATGAAACCGCTGACACCGGAAGAGCGACGTGTGATCGTCGACAAGGGTACCGAAGCGCCCTTTACGGGCCGATATTATGACCACCGCGAGGCGGGCGTATACCACTGCCGCCAATGCGGCGCGCCGCTGTACCGTTCCGCCGACAAGTTCGACGCGGGGTGCGGCTGGCCCAGTTTCGTCGGGAGTCGGCGCCCGCCGTTCCCTGTCGCGGACGCCCGACGCCGACGGACGGCGCACCGAGATCACCTGCGCCAAATGCGGAGCTCACTTGGGGCATGTGTTTTTGAACGAGGGATTTACCCCGAAGAATACGCGCCACTGCGTCAATTCGGTTTCGCTTCTCTTCGAACCCGAAGCGAAAGCCGGCGAACAGCCGGCCGCCGGAGGGGAGCAGACGCAGAAAAAGGAGGGGACCGAAACCGCGATTTTCGCCGGAGGCTGTTTCTGGGGCGTGGAGTACCTGCTGTCCAAGATGCCCGGCGTGCTGAAGGTCGAATCGGGCTACACGGGCGGCAGGACCGAAAATCCCACCTACGAGCAGGTGTGCAGCCATACCACGGGGCATGCCGAAGCGGTGCGCGTGACGTTCGATCCGGCGAAGGTGTCGTATGAAAAGCTGGCGAAGTTCTTTTTCGAGATTCACGATCCGACGCAGCTCGACGGGCAGGGCCCGGATCTCGGCGACCAATACCGTTCCGAGATTTTCTATACGACGCCCGCCCAGCAGCAGACGGCCGAAAAGCTGATCGGCGAGCTGCGCCGCAGAGGGTACGACGTCGTGACCGAGGTGACCCCTGCAGGCCGGTTCTGGCCCGCCGAAGATTATCACCAGCAGTATTACAAGCGCAAGGGAACGCTGCCGTACTGCCACGCCTATACCAAACGGTTTTAGCCGGACCTGCCGCTGCGTCGGCCGGCCGGGAAGAAAGCCGGCGCGTTTTACAGGCCGGAGAAGACTTATGTCCGATCCGGTGTGAAACCCTCGGCCGGGTTGCCGGAAAATAAGGCTCTCCGCTTCACTGCGGGGAGCCTTGCCGTATATGCCGGCCGGACTGCGAACCTTCTGAGTTCCCGAAAACCGTCGTTGCTGTACGATCACGTCGGACCGCCCGGCGAACCATATGGCTCTGTTTGCTGTCGAATCATACGGCTCTGCTTGCTCTCGAACCGTATGCAGGATGTCGGCCGGGAATTCTCCTGCGGAGTTTATCCGCAGTGCCGTCTCGCCTGCCGGATCACCCCAGCTTGTCGATTTCGCCCCGCATGATGCGGGGCAGGTTTGCGCGGATCTTTTCGACCGGCCAGTTCCACCATTGCAGCTCCAGCAGCCGTGCGGCCGTTCTGTCGTCGAAACGCGGCCGTATCGTTTTGGCCGGGACGCCGCCCACGATCGTGTAGGGCGGAACGTCCCGTGTGACGACGGCCCGCGCCGCGATCACGGCGCCGTCGCCGATCCTGACGCCCGCCATGATGACCGCTTCGTAACCGATCCATACGTCGTTGCCGATGACGATGTCGCCCTTGTTGTCCCACGCTGCGGCGACGTTCGCCCGGTCGAGTTCCCACTCCTCGAAGAAGAGCGGAAAGGTGTAATTGGCCAGCGAGCCGAGCGTGTGGTTCGCGCTGTTGAACAGGAACCGCGCGCCGCAGGCGATGGAGCAGAATTTGCCGATAACCAGCCGGTCCTTGTTGATCGGGTAGTGGTAGAGGACGTTGTTCTTTTCGAACTCTGTCGGGTCGTTCACGAAATCGTTGTAGATCGTGTAGTCGCCGACCTCGATACAGGGGTTGTCGATCACCGTATTCAGATAGATCGTCCGGCGGTCGTTCGTGCGGGGATATGTTTTCGTATTCATCGTGTGTTTCGTTGCGCCGCCTTTGCCGGGCCGCCGCATTTCCTGCAAAATTGCAAAAAAATCCCCGCAAACCGGCGGTCCGGCGACGAAATATTTCCGTTGCAGGAATTTGCCGCGGTATCTTGGCAGGAAAGGAGCTGCGCGGAATGCGGCTTCCGGCGGCAATTCCTGCGCCGGGGGAGTATCAACCGGGAATATATTTTCTACATTTGCAGCCGTAAATCCGTTTTATGGAACGTGCAAAAGGTATTCTCTATGCGGCGCTGTCGTCGTCCACTTTCGGACTGGCGCCGCTCTTCACGCTGCTGCTGCTCGCCGGGGGCTATTCGCCGTTCGAGGCGCTGTCCTACCGCTGGGGCGTCGCGGCGTTGTTTCTGGGCGTGCTGGCCGTGTTTTCGGGACGGAGTTTTCGGCTGGGCCGCCGCGAACTGGTCACCGTCTTCCTGCTGAGCCTTTTCCGCGCCGCCACGTCGCTGAGCCTTATCATCGCCTATCAGCATATCGCCAGCGGCGTCGCGTCGACCATTCATTTCATGTATCCGCTCGCCGTGGCTCTCGCCATGATGTGTTTCTTCCGCGAGAAAGGCTCTGCGTGGGTTTTCGCCGCTATCGGCATGTCCGTCGTCGGCGCGGTGCTGCTCTCGCTGGGGAATGTCGATTTCACGGTGGAAAATAGCGCGCTCGGCATGGTTTCGGCCTGCGTTTCGGTCTTTTCATACGGCGGCTATATCGTCGGGGTGCGCAAGAGCCGGGCCGTGGAGATCGACTCGGCGGTGCTGACCTGCTATGTCATGGGGCTGGGAGCGCTCTATTTTATCCTCGGCGGCCTGCTGACGGGCGGCGTCCGGATCGAAACCGACGGCATGACGTGGCTCTGCATCCTCGGTCTCGCGCTTCCCGCCACGGCCCTTTCCAACATGACGCTGGTGCAGGCGATCAAGCGCATCGGCCCGACGCTGACTTCGATTTTCGGAGCCTTGGAGCCGCTGACGGCCGTCGTCATCGGCGTCGCGGTCTTCGGCGAACCCTTTACCGCGCAGGGGGCCGCGGGGATTCTGCTGATCGTGGCCGCCGTGAGCGTCGTCGTCCTCCGCACCGGCCGCCGGCCGCAATAGGAGTTGGCAGCCGCCTGTCCGGCCGGACCGATTTCGCCGCGCAGCGTCGGCAGATTGGTGCCGGAAAAGGCAGGGAAGAGACACCGGCATGACAGCGCAAGGCCGTAGCGAAACGCCGGACGCGCCGAAATTTGCGGCCGGGAAAAATAGAGCGGGGAGATTGACCGTTATTACAATATGATTATCAGCGCCAGCCGCCGGACCGATATTCCGGCTTTCTATGCCCCGTGGTTTTTCAACCGCCTGCGGGAAGGGTATCTCTTGGTGCCCAACCCCTTCAACCCCAAGGCCGTCAGCCGGATCAGCCTCGATCCGGCCGTGGTGGACTGCATCGTCTTCTGGACCAAGAATCCGGCGCCGATGCTTCCGCGGCTCAGGGAGCTGGAACGCTATAAATACTACTTCCAATTCACGCTCAACCCCTATGGCGCCGACGTGGAGAACCGCCTGCCGGATCTTTCCCGGCGGATCGAAACCTTCAAACGGCTGTCGGACGCAATCGGCCGTGACCGCGTGATCTGGCGCTACGATCCGATTCTGACCAACGGGAAATACGACGTCGGGTTCCACTGCGAAGCCTTCGCCCGAATCGCCCGTGCCCTGCGCGACCATACCGCGAAGTGCATGCTCGGATTTATCGACCATTACCGTCATATTCGCGGTGCGCTGGGTGAGCTGGGCGTCGGTCCGCTGCGCCGGGACGAGATCGAAGTCATGGCGCAGTCGTTCGTCCGGACGCTGGACCCGTACCCGGTTGCGCTGGAAACCTGCACCGTGAAGGTCGATCTGCGTCATCTGGGGATTCCGTCCGGAATGTGCATCGACTGCGGGCTGGTCGAACGGATCGCCGGTTATCCCATAGCTGCGAAAAAAGACAAAAACCAGCGGCAGGTGTGCAACTGCATCGAAAGCATCGACGTCGGCACGTACGAAACCTGCCTGAACGGCTGCGCCTACTGCTATGCGATCAAAGGCAATTACAACACGGCGGAATACAACCGCCGCAGGCACGATCCCGACTCCCCGCTGATGATCGGCCGGGTGGGCGGGGACGATGTGATCAGGGAGCGCGAAATGAAGAGCCTGCGGTGCGAACGGCGGCTGCCGTTTTAGCGCGCCGGAACCTCTTCCGCTTCGTGTCGTTTCGATATTTTGCCCCGAAGCTGTTCGTAGGTGCAGTTCAGGATTTCATAGCGGTCGATTGCCTTGGTTTCGCGGTTGGTCTGAACCAGATAGCAGCGGCGTCCCCAAGCTTCGATCGTGTAATTGCACTTCTCCGATTCGCGGACCATCGAGTGTCCGTCCATCAGGTTCCAGAAAATGTGCCTCAGTACATTGGCGTAGCCTGCGAAAGACATCTGCTGTCCGCGCAGGTCTTTGAAATAGACGTCGTTGAAGTTTTCTCTTGCCCGTCCCATAATCGTTCGGTTTTAAGTTTCGGCAAAGATACGTGGCCGGAATGACAGGTTTTGACACACTGCCGATTGTCGTCGCAAATATCGCCATACCGCCTTTTAGCTATTTCCGCAATTCGAGCACCTTCCGCAGCCGATCAAGCTCTTCGGCGAGCAGCGTGCGCGGGCAGGCGATATTCAGCCGGATGAAGCCTGCGCCCGCCGCACCGTACATCGTGCCCGAATTGACGCGCAGTCTGCCCTCGGCGAGCAGACGTTCCGCCAGTTCGTCCGACGCCAGTCCCGCGGCCCGGCAATCCGCCCACACCAGATAGGTGCCTTCCAGCGGCAGTACGGGGTACTGCGGCAGGTGCTGCGCGAAGTACTCCCGCAGGAAAAGGTAGTTGGCGTGCAGGTATTCGTTCAGCGCGTCGAGCCACTCCGCGCCCCGGTCGTAGGCGGCGATCAGCGCGTCGATCGCCAACGGACCGATTTCGCCCGTCTCGTTGATGCGTAACGCCTTTTCGATTTTTGCGCGCACTGTTTCGCCGGCTGCGATGATATTGGCGACCTGCAGTCCGGCGAGGTTGAACGCCTTGCTGGGCGAGCAGCAGGTGACCGAATTGTGCAGGAACTCTTCGCCGAGCGATGCGAACGGCGTGTAGCGGAATCCCGGCATGACCAGCTCGCAGTGAATTTCGTCGGCCACGACGAAGACGCCGTTGCGCAGACAGATTTCGCCGATCCTGCGCAGCTCCTCCGGCGACCAGACACGCCCGGCCGGATTGTGCGGGTTGCACAGCAGCATCGCTTTGACCTCAGGATCGGCTGCCTTGCGCTCCAGATCGGCGAAGTCGATCGTATAGGCGCCGCCGCGGTAGGTCAGGTCGTTTTCCGCCGTCCGGCATCCGCTGTTGCGGATCGAGATGAAGAAGTGGTTGTAGACGGGCGTCTGAACCAGAATCTTGTCGCCCGGTTGCGTCAGGGCCTTCAGAATGGCCGAAAGCGCCGGAATCACACCCGTCGTATGGAGTATCCACTCCGGCTCCGTGCGCCAGCCGTGACGCCGTTCGAACCACTTCACGACTGCGTCGTAATAGGCCTGCGGCGCCTGCGCATAGCCGAATATACCGTGCTCGACCCGCCGCCGCAGCGCTTCGACGACGGGCGGCGCCGTACGGAAATCCATGTCGGCCACCCACATGGGCAGTATGTCGGGATCGCTGTCCAGCTCCCATTTGACCGAGTGCGTCCCGCGGCGCGGGACTATTTCGTCGAAATCGTATTTCATCGTCGCATGTTCTTCGTTGTTATATAATACGTCGCGCCGCCCGCCGATGTTTCAGCGGGGCGGGGGATTTTTGCGGCGGGGC
>OLRP01002133.1_pt1 | contig 14138 bp, 10 predicted proteins | sample 1672401 | NCBI WGS metagenome assembly OLRP01 (sample SAMEA3136682, study PRJEB25190) | human gut metagenome | reverse complement strand
CTCGCGCGGGATGGTGCGGGGCAGGGTGCGGCCGTGGCCCTCGGCGGTAAGCACCTCGGTGAGGACGTCCAGCGCCGCCGCGCGCACGCCATGCAGGGCCGAGAAGCCGATGCCGACGCCGTCGTCCATATCGATAGTAAGGTTCACCAGCTGGTAGGGCGTGTTGCCAAGGCGGTCGATGTGGGCGGCGACGTCGTCGAAGGAGACGGCGCGGGTGCGAGCCGCCTCTACGGGCGCGCCTTCGGCGACACCGGAAACCCCATCGGGGAAGGCAGCTTGCAGGCGACGGGCAACGGCGAGGGTGGTGCGGGGAGCGCCTTCAATATCGGCCTCGGCGGCGGGGTGGAATTCCATGCGAAGAGGCTCGCCGATGTGGAGGGTGGCGGTGCCGACGAGGGGCACGCGGGGCTCACGGGCGTCGTCTTCGAAGGCGGCCTCGGCACTGCGGACGCGGAAAACGCGGTCGCCGGCCTTCACCGTGCGCGTCTTGCCTTCCAGCGGCAAATGGTAGCGGCCCTTCTTGTCGGTGCGCACCGGCCCCAGCGTCAGCGTGCCGTTGCCCTTGCGCGTCCAGAACTCCAGGACGTCGCCTTCTGCCAGAGCATGGGCGCTCTTCAAATAGGCGGCGCCATCGCGCACCTCGTCGACGCGGCCGAGGAACAGGCCGCGGTTGTTGGGACGCTGGTAACTCATGATATCGTTGCCGCGTTTGCCGTCCAGATAGGCCGTGGTAAACCCGCGGGAGAAAGCGTCGGTGAGGCGGTCGCGATCGGCATCGGTGATAGCCGCGTTCTCCTTCGCCAAAGCAGCATCGAGAGCTTTACGGTAGACGGAGGTCACGGCGAAGACGTACTCGGGCGACTTCATGCGGCCCTCGATTTTAAGCGACGCCACGCCGGCGGCCACGAGGTCGTCCACGCGATCCACCGTGCACAGATCCTGGGGCGAAAGCAAGTGATCGCCCGGCGAGGGAAGGCTCTTCTGCAGAGCCTTGTTCTGCAGCTCATAGGGAAGCCGGCACGCTTGAGCGCACATCCCCCGGTTGGCCGAGCGGCCGCCGATCATGGAGGACATGAAGCACTGGCCCGAGTAGCACACGCACAATGCGCCGTGGGCGAACACCTCCACTTCCATCCCCTCTTCGGCCGCCGCCGCGCACAGAAGGGCGATCTCGTCCAGCGACACCTCACGGGCGAGCGTAATGCGCTCGGCCCCTAAGCGGGCCGCCGCGCGCACGCCGGCGAGGTTGTGGGTGTTCATCTGCGTGGAAAGGTGCAGCGACGCTTCGGGGAGCGTGCGGGAGATCTCCGCAGCCAGGCCGATGTCCTGTACGATGAAGCCGTCGGCTCCGGCGCGGTAAGCCTGGCGCACGCATTCCAAGGCCTCCCCTACCTCGTCGGGCAGGATGATGGTGTTCATGGTGACGTAGACGGAAACCCCGCGCAGATGCGCGAAGTCGCAGGCCTCCCGCAGCGTCTCCAGGGTGAAGTTGTCGGCCCCGCGCCGCGCATTGAAGGTCTCAAGCCCCAGATACACCGCATCGGCCCCACCAGCCACCGCCGCATGCAGCGCCGCCATATTGCCGGCCGGCGCCAACAATTCTACGTTTCTCACTCTTTATCTCCTCATCATAGGTTCGCCCAAGGAAGTCAGCGAGGGCCCGAAAGGTGCCTGCATCTGTGCTGAAAAGCGGCTGAGCGTACTTCGTACGCGACGGCAAGCTTTGAAGCGCAGAGGCAGGTGCCTGTCGGGCCCGCAGCGTCGGCTCATTCCGCTTGACCCGTTAGGGCAAGCGGAACAGACTAGTCTTCATTCAGCTTCAAAGCCTCTTCGTCGGCGGCCTTCAGTTTGTCGATGCCCTCGTTGTAGGCGTCTTGGATTTCCTTCACGCGCCCGTCGTAGGCGCTGAAGTCGAAGGGCGCCTCCTCGGTTGCGCTGCTGATCTCCGTGTACAAATCGATGTAGCTGTTCAGGGCATCCTTCAGCTTGTTGCAGCCGTCGACGTAGTTCGTCTGCAGATCTTTCATGGCGTCCGGCGTATCGATGGCCGCCAGAGCGTCAATGGCCTCGAAGGCGCTGTTGGCCTTGTTGCGCATATTGACGACGCTCTCCTGAGCCACCGCCTCGTCGAATTCGCCGAGGCGCGTATTCAGCTCCTCCACCGCCTGGTTGACCTTGGTCATGTAGGTGCGATTGGCCTGCTGCTGGTCGGTGGCTCCAGTGGCCGGCGACTGGCAACCGGCAAGAGCGCCGAGGGCCAAAGCCGCGCCAAGGGCCACAGCCAAAACCCGCGCGATGGTACGTTTCCTCATGATTTCTCCCGTCTTCGGTGCCTTGAGGCACCGGTTGCTTGCTCAGGGCAGCCTCGTCGAGCGAGGCTTTGGTTTCTCATTCGCTATGATAGCAGTCCGCACCCCCGGGCCCGTACCGCCGTCACGGTATCGCAACAATTATGTCGCGGCTACGCTGCTTTAGGCACCCTCGCCGCCACCGTCGTCCGGGGCTGGGTCGGGCGTCGGCTCCGGCGTCGGCTCCGGCGTTGGCTCGGGCTCCGGGGTAGGCTCCGGCGTCGGTGTCGGTGTCGGCTCGGCGTTGCCGCCGCCCTCGTTGCCCTCTCCGCCTTCGTTGCCGCCGTTCTCGTCGCCGTCGCCCTCGGGCGTCTCCTCATCATCCTGCTTCGTGGTCACCTCGGTGTCGTCTTTCTTTTTCTTGGAAGAGTAGTAGCCGCCGATATGGTTGTCCTCGTCGCGGTAATCCTTCTTGTACTCGGGCTTCTCCGCCTCGAAGAACTTCACCGTCTGCGTCGGGGAGATCATCTTGTCGATGAAATCGCCGAAGACGCTGGCCGCCGTCGTAGTCGTCGCCTGGGCCTCGGAATAGTCGGAGCGGTCGCCCAGCCAGATGGCCACGGCGTACTGCGGGGTCACACCGCAGAACCAGCTGTCCTTCTTGTCGTCGGTGGTACCGGTCTTGCCGCCGGCCTCCTGGCCGTTATCGGGGCGAGCCGCCTTGCCGGTGCCGTTGTCGATGACCACTTCCATGCAGTCGAGGGCCGCCCGGGCCACTTCGCGAGAGAACACCCGCTCGCCCGTGGGGTCGGTGTTGTCCACGATGACGTTGCCGTTCTTGTCCTCGATGGAGATGATGCACTCCGGATCGTAGTGGACGCCGCCGTTGGCCACCGTGGCATAGGCGTCAGCCATTTCGAGCGGCGTGACCGAACCGATGCCCAGGGTAAGGCCCGCCACCGCCGGCAAATCGGAGGTGATGCCCATGGCGTGGGCCATCTCGATCACCTTATCGACGCCCACGGAGAGAAGCAAGCGAATAAACGCCGTGTTCGACGACACGCCGAAAGCGCTCTTGATGGTGCGCGTGCCGTAATCGGCCTTATCGTTGTTGTAGACAGGCTCGCCGCCCTCCAAATCAACCTTGTAGCCGGCATCGATGAGCGTTTCCGGGTCGATGCCCTCGTTGATAGCCGCCAAAAGCGTGAACAGCTTGAACGACGATCCGGCCTGACGGCCCGCGCCGCCCTCGCCCGTGGCCATGTTCACCTGAGAGCTCTCGTAATCGCGACCGCCCACCAGCGCGTCGATGTAGCCGTTCTCGGGGTTCACAACGGCCATGGCCACCTCGAAGGGATCGCCGGCCTCCTCTTCCTTTTCGGCCGCAGCCTCTTCGGCGGCGGTCTGGGCCTCGATATCCAGCGTCGTGATCACCTTCAACCCGCCCTTGAACAGCTCGGAGGTGGAATAGGCGTACTTGCCCTCGGGGTTGGTCAGCTGGTTGCGCACGTAGCTCGTGAAGTAGGGGTAGGCCAGAATGCCCGTCATGGAGGGCTCGGAGGGGTTCAGCTCGATGGGCTCGGCCTTCACCGCGTCGGCCTCCTCCGCCGTGATAACCCCGTTGGACACCATGCGGTCGAGCACGGTGTCGCGGCGCTTCAGGCAGTTGTCCGGATAATCGATGGGGTTGTTGTAGGTGGGCGACTGGGGAATGCCCACGAGCGTGGCCGCCTCGTTCAACGTGAGGTCCTTCGCGTCCTTGGAGAAGTAGCGCTCGGCGGCGGCCTCGATACCGTAGGCACCGGAACCGTAGTTGATAGTGTTCAGGTACATGAGCAGGATCTCGTCTTTGGAGTACTGCTCTTCCAGCTTCTGGGAAATGTACATCTCGCGGATCTTGCGCTTGAAGGAGATGTCGCGCATCTCGTCGGAAAGAATCGTGTTGCGCACGAACTGCTGAGTGATGGTGGAAGCGCCCTCCAGCTCGCCGCCCATGAGGTTGTTCACGAGCGCGCGGGCCACACCGAGGTAGTCGACGCCGGAGTGGGTGTAGAAGCGCTCGTCCTCGGTGGCAACGGCGCCCTTCAGCACGTACTCGCTGATCTGGTCGAGAGCCACCGGGTCGCGATTCTCCAGCTGGAACTCGGCGAGCAGCGTCGTGCCGTCCGATGCGTAAACCATGGTTGGCTGCGCCGTGCTGTAAGCGTCGGCGTTCTGGTAGTCGGGCAGATCCTCCAGCCAGGAGTTGCACAGCGTCACCACGCCGAACACGCCCGCCGCGATAAAGGCGACGAACACGCCCAGCACCGACAAAACGATGACCTTCTTATTCTTTACTTTCGTGCCCTTACGGCCCTTCATTGCGCGAGAACCCACGAATTAACCTCCATCAGTTATAGGTCTGGCCATTTTACCAATGAGTTATGGAGGGTTCATAAGATGGAGCCGCCACCAGGAAATGCACAGAGGACAGCCCAGCAGTCTGTCCCCCGAACGTAAGATACTCGTGATTGTAATAATCACGAGTATCTTATTTCCCGCTATGGAACAGGCCGAGCCTCAGCCCTTTGAAAGCGAGCCATGCGCAAGCACCTTACAGCTGCGCCTTGGCGGCCGCCAGCTGCACGCGCACCGCTTCGGGGGCCGTGCCGCCGAAGGTGGTGCGGGCGGCAACGATGGCGGGCAGGTTCAGGCACTCCACGATATCGGATTCGAAGAGATCGCTCTCCGCCTTGAAATCGTCCAGCGTGAGGTCTTCCAAATCGCAGCCGCGCTGGTCGCACAGAAGCACCAGATGCCCCACGATCTCGTGGGCCCGGCGGAAGGGCAGGCCCTTCTTGGCCAGGTAGTCGGCCACATCCGTCGCGGCCAGATAGCCCTTCTTCGCTTGAGCGGCCATGGCATCGGCGTTCACCGTCATGGTGGCGATCATGCCGGCGGCACACACATAGCAGTCCTCCAAGGTGTCGGCGGCGTCCATGGCGCCCTCCTTGTCCTCCTGCAGATCCTTGTTGTAGGCAAGCGGCAGCGACTTCAACGTCATCATGAGGGCCACCAGATCGCCCACGACCCGGCCCGACTTGCCGCGGATGAGCTCCGCGAAATCGGGATTCTTCTTCTGGGGCATGATAGAGGAACCGGTGGAGTAGGCGTCCGACAGCGTGATGAAGCCGAACTCCGCCGACGACCACAGCACGATCTCCTCGCACAAACGCGACAGGTGCAAGCACGACACGCTACAGGCGTAGATGAGGTCGAGCAAGAAGTCGCGGTCGGACACAGCATCGAGCGAGTTCGGGATGGGATGGTCGAAGCCGAGCGCCTCCGCGGTGGCGAAGCGGTCGAGCGGATAGGTGGTCCCGGCCAAGGCCGCGGCCCCCAAGGGGCATGCGTCGGCGGCGTCGCGGGCGGCGGCGAGGCGATTCCAGTCGCGCGCAAGCATCTGCACGTAGGCGAGCATATGGTGCGAGAACAGCACCGGCTGGGCGTGCTGCAGGTGCGTGTAGCCCGGCAGGATGACATCGAAGTTCGCCTCGGCCTGGGCAATGAGCGCCTCGCGCAGGGCAACGTTGGCGGCCATAAGCTCGCCGGCACGGCGCTTGGCGTACAGGCGCGTGTCGGTTGCCACCTGGTCGTTGCGCGAGCGGCCCGTGTGCAGCCGCGCCCCGGCATCCCCCACGCGGCGGGTCAGCTCCGCCTCGATGGCCATGTGGATGTCCTCGCTTTCCATCACGTCGAACGTGAGCGCGCCGGAGGTGATGTCGGCCAGAATGCCCTGGAGCCCTCCTGCAATGGCTTCGGCATCGGCGGTCGCGATGATGCCCTGGGCGGCCAGCATGTTAGCATGGGCGATAGAGCCGGCGATGTCCTCGGCGTAGAGTCGCTGATCCACGGGCAGCGATGCCCCGAAGCGCTGGGTGAAGGCATCGGCGCCTTCAGTGAATCTTCCAGACCACAGTGCCATAGTGTCTCCTCGGTAAATCGGTAAGCCAGGCGGGCGGCCCTTAAGACCGCCCGCTTTCCCTTGTTATCGGGCTAGTTTAGCGTCCCTAAGCCATGACGGCGTCGGCGTCTTCCAGAATCTCCTCGGCTTCCTCCACCACGGCGCTCATCTTGCCGTAAGCAGTGTTCGCGAGGTTCACGTCGTCGTAGGAAGGCATGCGCGCGCCCGTGGCGAGCCGGTTTTTCGCCCACACCTTGCAGGACAGGCCGTGAATGTCGATGAAGCCCTTGGCGGCCTGGTGGTCGAAAGCATCGTCGGCGTCGTAGGTGGCCAGGCCGAAATCATACAGCGAATAGGTGCTCTTGCGTCCCACCACAGTGCAGGAACCCTTGAAGAACTTCAGCTTCACCGTGCCGGACACGCATTGCTGGGTGTGGGCGAGGAAGGCGTCGAAGGCCTCCTTCAGCGGCGAGAACCACAGGCCGTTGTACACCTGCTCGGCCCAAGTCTGCTCGATGGCGAGCTTGTGGTGCAGCACGCCCCGCTCCAGGCACAGATCCTCCAGGGCCTTGTGGGCCTGGATGAGGGCCAGGCCACCCGGCACCTCGTAGCACTCGCGGCTCTTCACGCCCACGAGCCGGTTCTCCACCATATCGATGCGGCCGTAGCCGTTGGTGCCGGCGATATCGTTCATGGCGTAGATGATGTCGAGGAAGCTCATCGGAGTGCCGTCAAGCGCACAGGGAACGCCCTGGTCGAACTCGATTTCCACATAGGTGGGCTCGTCGGGCGCGCAGGCCGGATCGCACGTCATCGTCCAAATATCCGCCGGCGGCTCGCACCAGGGATCCTCCAGCACGCCGCACTCGATGGCGCGGCCCCACAGGTTGTCGTCGATGGAATAGGGCTTGTCGGTCGTGGCCTTCACCGGCACACCGTGGGCCGCGGCCCAGGCGATCTCATCGGCCCGGCAGCCGAGATCCCAGTTGCGCACCGGGGCGATGATGGTGAGCGCCGGATCCAGCATGAGCACCGAGGACTCGAAGCGCACCTGGTCGTTGCCCTTGCCCGTGCAGCCGTGGGCCACGTACTTGGCGCCGAACTGATGGGCCACCGCCACGAGGTGCTTGGCGATGAGCGGCCGCGAGAGAGCGCTCACGAGCGGGTACTTGTTCTCGTACATGGCGTTGGCGGCCATGGCACAGGCGAGGTACTCGTTGGCGAAGGTCTCCCGCATGTCGATGACCGCGCAGCCGATGGCACCGGTGGCGAGCGCCTTGGCCTTGATGGCCTCGAGGCCCTCGTGCTCCTGGCCGAGGTCACCCACGACAGCGATGACGTCGAGGTCGTATTCCTCTTGCAGCCATTTGATGCACACGGAGGTGTCGAGGCCACCGGAGTAGGCGAGCACGCACCGCTCTTTCTCGCCGGGGGCCGGCTTGGCGGAGATCTGCGGGGCGTCGTGAAGGGATGAGTTCGTCGTAGTCATGGGAGTTGCCTTTCGTGTCGGGAGCTGCTTTTGGGTTTCCTTATGGGGTGCCCGGCTCGCTTTGCGATGGAAAGGCGTGGCGTGAAGTCGCGTCTGGGACGATGCGCAGGGTTCCTGCGCGATGGTGCTTGAGGTTTCGAAGAGGAACTTCGGGAGGCCACGGCCTTTGGCGGACCCGGGCGGGGCCGCGCGGCGGTGCGCTGAGCGCGCGAAAAGATCTGCTACGCGCGTCGGCGTCGCAGAGAAGAGGTACGTCGGCGTCGGTCGACGTAGGCCGCGGCGAGGAACTGAGGGCACGGGGCAGCAGCAGCGATTCCGCTGTGCTTGGAAGCTATGAGAGCTGCTGCCTGCATCGTGACAATTCCTTTCAAGTACGCGCAGCCGTCCGAGTTATGGAGCCCTGGCGCCTTGCGCCGTAAGCCCTCGGCTGTGCGGTTGACGGCATTATGCCCTAATTTATAAGTCGTCAACCCCGAATTTCAAAATTTTTGCGGAAACGGCGCAATTTGATTGTGCACTGTGCTGTGCAGTTGCACAAAAATTTGCTTATTCTACCTGGGAAATTGTGCGCTTATATACAAGAGCGACCCAAGCTTTTTGTGCAAGGGTCGCTCGATGATGGCTCGATGTGATGGCGTTTTACAGCAGCTGCTCCAGTTTCTGCACCAGCACGTCCACGTCGGCTTCCGTGCAGATGAGCGGGGGCAGGAAGCGCAGGGTGTGGGGGCCGGTGGCGTTCAGCACGAGGCCCGCTTCCAGGCCGGCGGCCACCACATCGGGAGCCGACGGCGCCTCATGGGTGAGGTCGATGCCGTTCATGAGGCCGAAGCCGCGCACCTCCTGCACGTGGGGCAGTCGGGCCAGCCGCTCGCGCATGTAGGCGCCTACCGACTCGATCTGCGCCCCCATACCCGGGGCGAGCAGCGTGGACAGCGTCACATGGGCCGCGGCCATGGCGATGTTGGAGCCGCCGAAGGTGGTACCGTGATCGCCCGGTGCGAACGCCGCCGCGATGGAGCTTTTGGCCGCGCAGGCACCGGCCACGATACCGGAGGCGATGCCCTTGGCCATGGTGACGATGTCGGGCAGCACGCCGAAGTTCTGGAACCCGTAGGGCAGTCCCGTACGGAAGATGCCGCTTTGCACCTCATCGCAGATCATAAGAGCACCGTGTTCCTCGGTGAGGCGGCGGATGGCGCCGACGAACTCCTCGGTGCAGGGATGTACGCCGCTCTCGCCCTGGATGCACTCGATCATGACGGCGCAGATGCGGTCGCCCTGGGTCTCGAACAGGCGCTCGAGCGCTTCCACATCGTTGATGGGCGTGGCCGTGAACCCGGCCGGCAGCGGCTGGAAGGCCTCCTGTTTGGCCGGCTGGGCCGTGGCCGCAAGCGTCGCCAAGGTGCGGCCGTGGAAGCTCTTGGCCAGCGTGACGATGAGGCGCGGGGCCAACTCGGCATCTTTGCCGGCGGCCTCCGTGCGGCGACGGGCGTACAGGCGCGCCAGCTTGATAGCGCACTCGTTGGCCTCGGCGCCCGAGTTCGCGAAGAAGGTCTTCCACGTCTCGGGGCTCGGCTCATCGACGTAGGCGTTCAGCATGTTCGACAGAAGCTGGGCCACTTCCCCGCGGTGCTCGATGTAGTAGTAGTTGCTCACGTGGATGAGCTTGGCGGCCTGATCGCTCACGGCCTGCACGATGGAGGGGTGGCAGTGGCCGAGGCTGCAGACGCCGATGCCGGAGAGGAAGTCGAGGTACTCGTTGCCGGCATCGTCGATGAGCGTCATGCCGTGGCCTTCGACGAATTCCACGGGCTTGCGGGCGAAGGTGCCCATCACGTATTCGGATTCCAAAGCCATTTCGCGGGCGAGAGTCATGGGATGCTCCTAACGGTTTTCAATGAGTTTGGCGGCGAATTTGCTCACCGGCGAGACGTTCAGGAACTGGGCGGAAGCGAGGCCGCCCACCATGGTTCCCATGCCGGAGTCGGTGAGCATTTCCAGCAGAAGCGCATGGGGCACCGTGCCGTTGATGATATGGGCCGCGCTGACGCCGGAATCGAGGGCGCGCACGCAGCTCGCCAGCTTCGGAATCATGCCCGAGGCCAGCTTGTCGCCGCGCACCATGGCCTCGGCCTCCCCCAGCGACATCTCGGCGATAAGCGAGTCGGGGTCGGGATAGTTCTCGTAGAGGCCGTCCACATCGGTGAGGAAGATGATCTTGTGAGCGCCGATGGCCGCGGCGATGTAGCCGGCAGCAACGTCGGCGTTCACGTTGTAGCAGCCACCGTCCTCGCCAATGGCGATGGAGGCGATGATGGGAATGTAGTCGTCGGCCACCAAGTCCTCGATGAGCGGCGTGTTGATGCGCGTGATCTTGCCCACACGCCCCAGCCGCGGATCGGCCTGCTCGGCCACGATGATGCCGGCGTCGGTGCCCGACACGCCCACGCCCATGTTGCCATGGGCGTTCATGGCCTCCACCAGCTGCTGGTTCACTTCGCCCGTGAGCACCATGCGCACAAGATCCATGGCGTCGTCGGTGGTGACGCGCTGGCCGTCGACAAACTCCACCGGCAGATCGAACTTGGCGAAGGCGCGGTTGATGGCCTTGCCGCCCCCATGGACGAGCACCGGGTTCACGCCCAAGATCTTCAAAAGCACGATGTCGGCCATGACCTCGGCGGCCAGCTGGGGGTTCTCCATGGCCGAGCCGCCGTACTTGATGACGATGGTCTTGCCCGTCACCTGCTTGAGCCATGGCATGGCCTCGTAGAGGATCTCGCCGGTGCGTACGGGCACGCCCTCGGCGCGGGCTTCGTTAGCGTATTTCATGAGCGGTAGTCTCCATTGATCGTCACGTACTCGTGCGAGAAGTCGCAGGTCCACATCGTGGCCGACTCCTCCCCCGCGTGCAGATCCACCTCGATGGCCACTTCGGGTTCTTCGAAGCGCCGCAGGGCCTCTTCTTCGTCGAAATCGACCACCAGACCGGCACGGCACACGGGCAGGCCCAGTATATCGATATCCACGTCCTCCTGATTGAAACGAGCACCGGACCGTCCGAGGGCGGCGGCAACACGGCCCCAGTTGGCATCGTGCCCGTAGACGGCGGTCTTCACGAGCGGCGAATTCGCCACCGTACGGGCAGCCGCATCGGCGTCGTCAGCCGTAGCGGCCCCACGCACGGTGACGGTGATGAGGCGCGTGGCCCCCTCGCCGTCGGCGGCCATCTTGCGGGCGAGCGTCGTCGCAAGCTGATCGAGGGCGCGCTGGAAGGCGTCGAAGGCCGGTGTGCCGGGCGTGAAAGCGGGGCCGTCGGGCGCGGCAGCGCCAGATGCCAGGGCGAAGCAGGTGTCGTTGGTGGAGGTGTCGGAGTCCACCGTGACTTTGTTGAAGCTCTTGTTCACCGCCGCCGTGAGGGCCTGCGACAGATCGGGCGCCGCGATGGGCACATCCGTGGTGATGACGGCGATCATAGTGGCCATGTTCGGCATGATCATGCCCGCGCCCTTGCACATACCGCCCACCGTGAAGGTGACGCCCGGGTATCCGATGCCGTCGCCGGAGAAGCTGACCGAGCCGTGCTTGGGGCAGGTGTCGGTGGTCATGATGGCGCGGGCCGCCGTCAGGCCCTGGGATGTGCGGCCGGCAAGATCGTCGGCTGCGGCGGCCATGGCCGCAAGCGCCGCCGGCACGCCCTCCGCGAAGGGCGCAAGGCGCAGGTGCTGGCCGATGACGCCCGTAGAGGCCACGAGCACCTCGTCGGCCGGGCAGCCCACGGCCTCACCGACGAGCTCGGCGGTCTTGCGGGCGTTTTCCAAACCGATCTCGCCCGTGGCGGCGTTCGCGATGCCAGAATTGACGACGACGGCCCGGGCGCACCCGTAGGCGGGAGAGCCGGCGCCTCCTTCGTTCAGGTGCTCGCGGGACACGCGCACGGGCGCCGCGCAGAACACATTGGTCGTGAAGGTGGCCGCCGCCGCACAGGGCTCGTCGGCCACGACGAGCGCCATGTCGAGACGCTCCGGGTCGGCCCTAAAGCCCGCGTGCACGCCCACAGCGGAAAAGCCGAGCGCGCTGGCCGCATTGCCCTCAGGATCGAAAGCGAAAGTGTCGTTCTCGGTCATAGGTCCTCTCTTTCCCACGGGACGGCGCCGACACGGCCCTCGTCCCCTTCCAGCTTTACACGGGGTTGGCGATCTCTTCCAAACCGCAGGTCTCGGGCAGGCCGAACACGATGTTGGCGCACTGCACGCCCTGGCCGGCCGCGCCCTTCCCCAGGTTGTCGATGGCGCCGGTGGCCACAATCATGCCGGCGGGGTGTACCGCCACGCCCACTTGGGCGCGGCAGGTTCCCGCCACCGACGCCGTGCGCGGCTGCACGCCGGCGTCCATGACGGACACGAGCGGGCTTGCCGCGTAGAAGTCGCGATACAGCTCCACGAGCTCCTCGGTAGTGGGGGCAGCGCCCGGGGCCAGCGGCAGCGTCACCGTGGACAGCAGTCCGCGGTTGAGCGGGGCAAGATGCGGAGTGAACACGAGCCGGCCCTCCAGCCCTAAGATCTGCTCGATCTCGGGGGTGTGGCGATGGGTGCCCACGCCGTAGGCCTCCAGGTTCTCGTTGGCGAAGCAGTAATGGGTGCGCTCGGTGGCCTTCTTGCCCGCCCCGGTAATACCCGAGAGCGCGTCGACGATGACGGTGGCACCCTCTTCGACGAGCCCGACGCGCAAAAACGGCGCAGCGGCAAGCGAGGTCGCCGTGGGATAGCAGCCCGCGCAGGCCACGAGCACGCCCTCGCCCGCCGCATGGGCGGCCGCGACGCGCGCGAGATCGTCGGGGAATAGCTCGGGCAGGCCGAAGGCGGCGCGTTGCAGCAGGTCGGTCGCCGTGTGAGGCGTGGCGTACCAGCGCTCGTAGACGGCGGGGTCCTTCAGCCGGAAGTCGGCCGACAGGTCGACCACCGTCACGCCGCGCGCGACGAGTTGCGGCGCCATCTTGAGCGCCGCGGTGTGCGGCACGGCCAGGAACACGAGGTCGCACGCGTCGAGCGCTGGGTCGTCGTGCGTGGCGAAGGCGAGATCGGTGGCACCGGTGAAGCCGGGGTATTCCGCGGCCACGGGCGTGCCCGCCAACTCGTTGGACGTGACCACGCGCAGATCGAGATCGGGATGGCGCAGCGCGAGCCTAATCAGCTCGATGCCGGCAAAACCGGCCGCTCCAACGATGCCTGTCGTGATCGCCATGTCGATCCCCTTCGTACCCGTCGTCCGATGCCCGGACGCGACGCTCAAGCCGTTGCGTCGCCTGCGATTTGTGCATATGCACAAAAATGAGGCGTTTTGAATGCTGCTGTCCATCCTATGAAAGAACGGCGCGTTTGACAAGATTCGGGCGCAAATTGACGGCTCCCCCATACACATTATCGGCCGAAAAACACGGATTTATGCGCAAAACCGTGTTTTTCGGCCGATAATGCGGCGGGCGAGCTCGAGGCGCGGAAACGGCAACCGTGCCTCACGGAAGCATTTTCGTCAAATCGCGCGCGCCGTACAGGAACCGGCGCACCTCCATCACGTCGTCGAGCACGACGTAGAACACCATGTAGTTCCCCACCTCGAACCAGTAGTACGGAAGAGGTCTGGGCTTCGCCGTCTTGTACGTCGTCGCAAGCGTGGGATTTCGGGAATGAGCCAAGATGCCCGCTTCGGTTGCGTCGATCAAGCGCTCGGCAGCTTCCGGAGCCTTGAGCACATCGGCAATATAGGAGACGGCCTCATTGAGGTCGTCCCAGAAAAGAGGTAGGTACTCAAGTCTATAGCGCCGCGGCTTCTCGTCCATTGCGAAGCCCTTCCCGAATGGAACCGAACACTTCTTCATGCGTGTAGCGCAGAGACGTCGTCGCAGCTTGCCGGTCGGCCGCATCGAGAGCGAACTCGACACCGCCGTTGATATGCTCGAATTGCTCTACGCTCATGACCACCATCGAGCCGTACCCGTTCTTCGTCAGGAAAACGGGACCGCCCTCGATGACATCCCGCTCGACGTCCGCGTAGCGGTTTCTAAGATCCGATATCGGCCTGATGTTCATAGGCACCTCCTTCATGATAAAATTTTATCGTAATTATATCATGATCACCTCTTAACGAGAATCAACTGCACATGCATCATCGCCCGAAAAACACGCTTTTCGGGCGATTTCCGTGTTTTTCGGGCGATGATGCGCCGGGCATGCGACGCGTCCACGTTCGAACGCGTCTCGAAAGGAGCGCTCCTCTTTAGGATGCTTTGTTGGGGGTGTGGCGATAGGTGCAGACGGTTTTCTCCAGCACGTGGACGGCTTCCTCGTCGGTGAGGGTGAGTGCGGCTTCCAGCTCGTCCAGTTTCTCGGCCACTTCGGTGTAGCTGATCTCCTGGCCG
>OLRP01002131.1_pt1 | contig 14139 bp, 12 predicted proteins | sample 1672401 | NCBI WGS metagenome assembly OLRP01 (sample SAMEA3136682, study PRJEB25190) | human gut metagenome | reverse complement strand
AGGGGGACGTGCCATGCGGGTGATGAAATACCTGCGCGGACACATCCCGTCCGTAGTGGTGATCGTGCTGCTGCTCGTGGCGCAGTCGTTTTGCGAGCTGTCGCTGCCGGCGTACACGAGCCGCATCGTGGACACTGGCATTCAGGGCGGCGGCATCGAATCAGCCACGCCGCTCGTGCTTACCGATAAGACCATGGACGGTGTGCGTCTGTTTCTGTCGGACGAGGACGCGCAGACGGTCAGCGACGCCTACACGTATGACAACGGCATCTGGACACTGGGCGACACGGCGCGGCAGCCGGAGCTGGAGCCGGTTTTCATCCGGCCGCTGGTCATGTATGCCCGCCTGTCGGAGCAGGGGGCGAACGTGCTGTCCAGCTCCACCACGTCGCATCGCGACGGCATGGTGGAGATGCGGTTTTTGTTCCAGGTGTCCGATATCAACCATATCGATATCGTACTGAGCAAACTGCGCGGCATCGAAGGAGTGTTCGACGCGCGCCGCATGGTTCCAAAGGCCGGCGGCGGCAAGAAAAAGACTAGGAGCGACGCATGACCAATAAGGTGAAGGGCACGTGCGTGCCCGTCGAGTACCTCGTGCTCGGCATGCTGGAGAACAACGTGTACATCATTTCCGACGGCAAGGCCACCATCGTGGTGGATCCCACGTGCAAGCCCGACGAGATCATCAAGGCGGCGGGCGGTTCGGTCGACGCCATCATCCTCACGCATCGCCATTCGGACCACGTGGGCGCTGCGAAGGAGCTGCGCGACAAGACCGGCGCCACGGTCATCGCCTCGGCCATCGACGCGCCCATCATTTCGGGCGAGAAGAAGCTGCCGCGCGACGACATGCGCTTCACGCCGTGCCCGGTGGATCATGTAGTGAACGACGGCGACATTCTCAAGATCGGCGACATGCCGTGGAAGGTGATCCTGACGCCGGGTCACACCGAGGGCGGTATCTGCCTGTTCATCGACCCGCGCTTCGGCACGAACCCTGAAGGCGCGCCGGTGCTGATTTCGGGCGACACGCTGTTCTGCGGCTCCATTGGCCGTACGGATTTCCAGGGAGGCGACATGAACGCTATGCGCCGCTCGCTGAAGCGCCTGGCCGTGCTGCCCGACGAGACGGTGGTCCTGCCCGGCCACAACAGCACCACCAAGATCGGCAACGAACGCAAAAGGGTGTTCGCTTACTACGCGTAGGGGGTCGCGGCTTACGCTCAGGAGACGGATTGCGCGCTCCGTGCCCTCAGGATGACCGAGTCTTCCTCCTCATGACCAGCGAAATCGCCAGGCAGGCGAGGGCGAAGGCGCCGAAGGCGGCAAATCCGGGGACGCTCGTGCTGAACAGCAGCGTCGATGCCGACAGCACGAGCGGCGGAAAGAAGCCGCCCAGGCCGCCCATCATGGCCACGATGCCGTTGGCAATCCCGGCTTGCTTCGTGAAGTACGCAGGCACCAACTTGAACACCACGCCGTTGCCGATGCCGCATGCGATGCTGACCATATAGATGCCCGCCAGGTACACGGGCAGCCCCGGTGCCGTGGCCAGCACCGCGGCGCCTGCGGCGAGGCCTGCGAACACGAGGGCCAGCAGCCGATAACAGTCGAACCGGTCGCCCAGCCAGCCGCCCAGCACGCGGATGGCGGCCGCCGCCACGATAAACACCGAGGTGGCCACGCCTGCCGACACGCCGTCCATCCCGTAGTGCGACGTGAGAAAGTTCGGCAGGTATACGGTCAAGGCTACGAAAGCGCCGAATGTCACGAAGTAGAACAGCGACAGGAACCACAGGCGCGCGTCGCTCCAGACGGCGCGCAGCTGCTCCATGACCGGCGTCTTCACACGCGGTTCGTCGCGATCGCCCAGCACGAAGTTCAGCACGATGAACGCCGCCAGCAGCACGAGGTACAGCTTGACGGCCATGCGCCAACCGAAGGCAACCGCGGCCACGGGCGCCAACCAGGTGGTCAGCGCCGTTCCCATATTGCCGAAGCCGTATACCCCGTTCACGAAGCCGTGGCGCTCCTTCGGGTAGTACTTCGGCAGCGAGGTGACGCCCACCGAGAACACCGCGCCGGCGATGCCCAGAAACGTCCCGCCTATGAGCAGCCCCTGATACGTGGTGGCCTCGCTCAAAAACCATACGGGCACCACGAGCACGATGAAGCTGGCCAGGAACACGGCACGAGCGCCGAACAGGTTCGCACAGTAGCCGAAGGGTACGCGCAGCACCGATCCCAGCACCACGGGAATGGCGGTGACGAGGGCTATCTGGTCGGGAGGGATATAGACGTCCTGCTTGATGTACGGAAGCAGCGACGACAGGATGACCCACACCATGAATCCGGCGATCAGATCCGCGGTCTGCAAGGGCAGCTGGAAGCGCCTTCTCATTTCGATTTCCTCCCCCCAGGCGTCGTCGAGCCGTGCTTGCGACGCGGCGACGCGGAAACCTCTTCTTGCGTAACGGTTACTTTATCACGTATCGATAGAGCGGGGGTTAACTCCTACCGATTGCAGGGGTTTTACCCGTAGGTGGTGCTGGGGCGTGACTTTACCTGTATTTTGCCGTTTCGCCCGTAATCCAACGTGAAAAGAGAAAAGAGCCCCTTTCGCTTTGTTAGATTTACGTTAAACTGGGGAATGCTGAACCTTTTTGCTGTTGTTGTCGAGAGGGATTTCGTGACCATAGAGTGGGCTTCGTTCATCGCTGGGCTCGCGTCCAACCCGATCCTCGTGGTTGTGACCCTGCTCAACATCGGCGTCATCGTCGTGAATGGGGCGACGGACGCCCCGAACGCGATCGCAACCGTCGTATCGACAAGGGCTATGAAGCCGAAGCCCGCCATCGTCATGGCGGCTGTCTGCAACTTCCTGGGGCTGCTGGTGGTTTCTCTGTTTACCGCCGCCGTCGCGCACACCATATTCAATATGGTCGATTTCGGAGGCGACTCCCAGCAGTCGCTCATCGCTCTCATGGCCGCCATGGTGGCCATTATCGTGTGGGGCACCGTGGCCTGGTATTTCGGCATTCCCACCAGCCAAAGCCATTCGCTGATCGCCGGCCTCACGGGCGCGGCCATCGCTCTGCAGGGCAGCTTCGACGCCATCAACGGCGCGGAGTGGATCAAGGTGGTGTACGGCATTCTTTTGTCCACGCTGCTGGGCTTCTTTCTGGGTTGGCTGAACTCCAAAGCGCTTGGACGCGTCTGCCGCAACATGGATCGCAAGAAGACTTCGCGCTTCTTCCGTTGGGCTCAGGTGGCCTCGGGCGCGGGCGTGGCGTTCATGCACGGCGCGCAGGACGGCCAGAAATTCATGAGCATCTTCGTGCTGGCCATCACGTTGGCCACGGGCGTGGGGCAGGCCGATCAAATGATCCTGCCCATCTGGCTCATGTTCTTCTGCGCGCTCAACATGGGGTTGGGCACCGCCGTCGGCGGCGAGCGCATCATAAAAAGCGTCGGCCTGGATATGGTGAAGCTCGAGCCGTTCCAAGGATTCGCCGCCAGCGTGGCAACGTTTTTCTGCCTTATGCTCTCCACCTTCGCCGGCTTGCCGGTTTCCACGACGCACACGAATACGACCGCCATCATGGGCGTGGGCGCAGCGAAGCGGAAAAGCGCGGTGAAGTGGGGAATTGCAATCGATATGGTGAAAACGTGGGTGCTGACGTTTCCGGGGTGCGGTCTGCTCGGATTCGCGTTCGCCCACCTGTTCTTAATGTTCTCGTAAAGGAGGACCCTGTGGGCAAGAGGGACAAGTTCGATTATTTCGATGCGTTCGAGAAACAGACGGAAGTTGCCGTTCAGGAAGCCGAGCTGCTGATCGAGGCCATCGAAAGCTTCACCGAGGCGGAGCATCTCAAAGAGGTCATGGAGCGCGCGCACGAGCTGGAGCACAAGGGCGACGAGATCAACCACGCCATCTTCAAGACGGTTGCTACCGATTTCATCACGCCTATCGAGCGCGAGGACATCATCAACATGTCCCAGTACCTCGACAACATCATCGACTACATCGAAGACGTCATGCAACGCTTCTACATGTACGACGTGCATTTCATCCATCATGATGCGCTGGAGTTCGCTCACCTCATCAAGAAGAGCTGCGTGGCGCTGGACAAGGCCATGGAGGATTTCCGCAATTTCAAGAAGTCCAAGATGTTCAAGCAGCTCATCATCGACGTGAACGATTACGAGGAAGAGGCCGATCAGCTGTACATGACGGTCATTCGCAAACTGCATACGCACGACCGCGAGAACCCCATGCGCGTGCTGGTGTGGTCGCAGATATTCGACCGTATGGAGAAGTGCTGCGACTCGTGCGAGCACGCCGCCGACACGATGAACTCCATCCTGCTGAAGAACGTGTAACCGAAGGAAAGCGTGTCGAAGGGACGGGGGATTTGACACGCTTTTTCCCGTTTTGCGAGGCGCGGTGTCGCGAGCGTGTCAGATCCCCCGTCCCTTTGACACGCGCTGGACACGGTGGCTTGGTTTTAGCTTTTTGGCTCGAAGGGGTCGCGAGGTTTCTCTTCCTCGCCGCCCATGATGCGGTGGAGCTCCTCGCGGTCCACGATGATGCGGTCGCTGGGGTCGCTGGCTGCGGCGGTGCCGGCCGACGATCTGGCCGCTTGCGAGTCGGATGCGGCAAGCTTGTCGTCCTTGCTGCGCTCGGCCACGTACTCGCCGTTCATGCGCGCCCAGAACGCACGCAGCTTCTCGTAACCGTGCCGCTCCTTGTCGCGCTCCACCTTGCCCTTGGGCGGTCGCACGCGATTCGCCACCGAGCGTACCGGCTTCGATACCGCGCGGGTCACCACGTCGGAGTAGTCGCGCGGCGGCTTCGTGCGCCAGCCGAAGAATAGCGACGCGTAGCGCAGCCCCAGCACCAGCACCACGCAGGACAGCGCGGCGTAGTTGTCCAGGATGTGGTTCTGGCTCATCAACGCGTACACGATGCAGCCCACCAGCGCGGCGCTGCCGTACAGCGCGCCGGCCTGGAACGCCTCGGGCTCGCGGTTCATGCAGATGTCGCGCAGGATGCCGCCGCCCACGGCGGTGATGGTGCCCAGGATGATGGACGGGATGATGTCGAGCCCCGCCGACAGGCTCTTGCTCACGCTGATCACGGCCCACAGCGCTACCGACAGGTTGTCCAACAAGTCGACGATGGGGTCGAGATAGGTGGCCAGCTTACCGAAGTAGAACACCACCACGCCCGCGATGGCGCAGGCGATGATCAGCGTAGGCTTCTGGAACGCGTAGATACCGTAGTTCTGCAGCAGGATGTCGCGCATGATGCCGCCGGCCAAACCGGTGATAATGGCGATGCACGCCACGCCGAATATATCGTAGCGTGCGCGCACTGCGCTCATGGCGCCGGACAAACCGCCGGTCAGCGCAGCGGCAAGCTCCAGCCAGAAGGGGATGGTGAGGGCGACGTCCAGCATGGGGCGCTTACGCTTCGTCGGCGGGCTGCGGCTGCGCGTCGGCAGCGCCGTCCTCGACCGACACCACGAGCGCCACAACGGGTTCGCCCGAGAAGTCTCGCTCGTTGGTGATGGCGCGCGCTGCTGCGAGATCGAATCCGTCCTCGTCGAATGCGAACAGGTTGTCTTGCGCTTTTCCCAGCGCCTCATCGAAGAGATCCCAGAAGCTTGCGGTGCTCATGTCTCCCGTGAACGGGTTCTCCCACGCCTCGCGGGCACGGTTGTCGAACTGGCTTTCGATAAGCGCGACGGGGCGGTGGCTCATCGACTTGTAGAACGAGAAGGGGCGCAGCAGTTCTTCGACGCGCCCGAAGAGGGCGCGCTTGCGGCCGGAGGGCGAGTAGAACACGCGCTGCGCCACGCGGAAGTCCTTGACGGCCGTCTCGAACAGGTCGGCGGGGACGATCTCGCCGTACACGGTGAGGGCGACGTAGGCGTACATCTTCGAGATGACGTGCAGCGTGAAGTTGCTGGCGTTGAGGATTTCGGCGGAGGGGTTGAACGTGGCGATGGTCTCGCCGCGCTTCTCAAACAGAACCAGTTCGTCCAGTTCGCTCTCGATCGTCCCGTGCACTTCGCTTCCGTCGGCGCGCGTCAGGCCTGGAACGCCGGCGTCGCACAACCGGTACTCGTGGAAGTACACGAACGGGTGCATCGTGGAGTCCAGCGTGTAGTGGCAGAGGAAACCCAACGCATAGGCGCGACCTACTTCACGCTCGGCGCTGTTGAGGATGCCGAGGGAGTTTTTGAGCGCGGTTAGAAGCTCGCTGGGCTTTTTATTGTGCATAGTCGAGCCCAGTCGGTTGTGCGCGCGCAACTGCGGACTGAGCACCAGGTAAAACAGAGGGTCGGGGCCTTGGTTGCCCAACAGGAAGGCGTCGGCTTCGTCGCGCGAGCCGCCTATGAAGGTGTACAGGCGGTCGTAGACGTCGCGCCCGAAGAAGTCGTGGGTGATGAGTGCGGGCATGGGGATGACGCTCCGTTCTGACTTGAATTTTACCGGTGACGCTACGCGCTATCATATACAATGAGCGGGGACTTGTTAACCTTCGGTTTCGCACTTGTGAAGAAGGAATCCCAAGTTGACGCAAACGAGACGAGAGGCAAGGCCATGGCAGGCAAGCTGACCAAGCAGGAGAAAAGCTGGATCCTCTACGATGTGGGCAATTCGGCCTTCGTGCTGCTTGCGACGGCGCTGATCCCCGTGTATTTCAAGACGCTGGCAGAACCGGGTTCGTCGGTTGTGGTGGCGTGGGGCTATGCCGAGACGGTGGCGTCGCTTCTGCTGGCGCTGCTCATGCCGGTTCTGGGCAGCCTGGCCGACCTCAAGGGCAACAAGAAGAAGTTCTTCATCGGAACCGTGGGCACGGGCGCCATCGCCTTGGCGGCGCTGGGCATCCCGTCGGCTGCGCTGGCTTTCCTCGTGATCTACGTCGTCGCGTCCATCATGCTGAACGGCTCGATGGTGTTCTACGATGCGTTCCTCGTGGATGCCACCACCGATGAGCGTTACGACGAGGTGTCGTCGCAGGGTTACGCCTGGGGCTATATCGGCTCGTGCGTGCCGTTCATCCTGTGCCTGATCGTGGTGCTGGCAGGGCCCAGCGTGGGCATCCCTATGGACATCGGGATGAAGATCGCGTTTCTGATCACGGCCGTTTGGTGGGTGGCGTTCAGCGTGCCCCTTATCCGCGATGTGCATCAGACGCACTACAAGGAACGTGCTCCTCGCTTGATCCGCGACACGTTCGCCGGCCTCTTCCGCACGCTGAAACGTATTTGGAAGGATCGTCGCCTGCGCTACTTCATGCTAGCGTTCTTCTGCTACATCGACGGCGTGCACACCATTATAAAGATGTCCACAAGCTACGGCACCGACCTCGGCATCGATGCGACGCAGCTGGTTTTGGCGCTGTTGGTGACGCAGTTCGTGGCGTTCCCGTCGGCCATCGCCTACGGGCGTCTGTCCACAAGATTCGGCACGAAGCGCATGCTGCTGGTAGCTATCGGCGCGTACTTCTGCATCACGCTGTTCGCGGCGTTCTTCCTGCGCGAGGCCGCGGAGTTCTGGATGCTGGCCATCTGCGTGGGGTTGTTCCAGGGCGGCATCCAAGCGCTGTCGCGCAGCGAGTTCGGCAAGCTCATTCCGAAGGAGCACGCCAACGAGTACTACGGCTTCTTCGACATCTTCGGCAAGTACGCTGCCGTCATGGGCACGTTCCTGGTCAGCTTCTTCACCCAGCTGTCGGGCAACTCGTCGTTGGGCGTGCTGTCCATCGCCGTGCTGTTCGTGCTGGGCTTCGTGCTGCTGTGGAGGATGCCTGAAAAGCAGGGGTAGAGCGCGCGGCGCGCGGGTTCGCGCAGCATGCGGCGCACGGGACGCCTTGACCGCCGCTTACACTCAGCTTACGTCTTCGTAAGACGAGGGTTCCCGGCAAAGCGCAGGTGTGAGGTCGCGTGGGGAAGCGACGTTTCCGCCCTCTGTCGAAAGGATTCCCGTTCGGGTGCCTCTCGCTCGGGGCGGTTGCGGACTGTGTGCGGAGCTGGGCGCAAAGCGGCACCCATGGCAAAGTTTGCCGTCACGAACTGGCGAATTCTCGAATCAGCGAAGTTGCGACCAGGCATTATGGTGGGTGACGCCCGTGTTTGCGGGTGCGAGCAGCTCGAAAACGCTTGCGAAATTGTCATGGGAAGCATTTTGCGGCCACGTCGGCAGGATGACCTAGCTCCTGGAGGGTCGCCTCTTCGAGATCGAGGCCGGGGGAGCCTTCCGGTTCGCACGCGTAATTCTCGTCAAGCGCGGCCGGTCGTCCGAACGCGCTCCTCGCGATGCGGTATCATGCGTACCGTATCGCATCTTCTTGGAAGATCGCTTCTCATGCGCGATGGGACGGAGGGGCTGTTGGTTACCGTTGCGGACATTATCGCATTGCCGGCGTTCAAGAACGTGGAGCTCGCCGCTCCCTGCGAGGGAGCGGAGCGGCGCGAGGTGCGCAACGTGGGCATCCTCGACTGTCCTCCCGACTACAACGAATACAGTGTATACGTGGCGGGCGAACTCATCCTCACGAACCTCGGGTTCGCGTTCGGCAACCCTGGCATGGCCGAGAAGTCGCTGCTGACGATGCTGCGCCGCGACGTGGCCGCCATCGCCGTCAAAACCGTCTACGAGCCTCCCATCAGCGACGCCGTGCGCAAGGAAAGCACGGCGCGCGGGGTGCCGCTTTATCTGTACGACGGCGCTTACCACGAGACGGTGGCGTACCAATCGCTCGATCTGCTGCAGCGCGATCGCGACGAGCTGGACAAGGGCAAGGCCCTCGACGAGCTGCTGACCGCCCACGACGGCGACCGGGTGCGTACGAGGCTGAGCGCGCTCGTGGGCGTGACGGGCTCGAAGCTGCAGTGCTTCGCGTTCGCCCTGCGCGCGGGCGACCCGTGCTCGTTCTACGCCATGCTCGACTCGGTGTCCTCTGGGCTGGGGACGGTGAGGGACGGGTGCGCGATCGTCGAGTCGGCCAGCGTGTGCCGCTACCGCGATCATATCCTGGCGTTCGTATCCTACGGCTCGGCCAGCGATGAGGAGCGGGCGGCCGCCGAGCGCCGCTGCATCGCCGTGACCTCGGTGGAAGGCAGCCTGCACTGCGGCGTGAGCGAGGCGGTGCACCTGTGCGATGGCGACCTGGCTATCCGCCAGGCGCTTGCCGCAGCCGCGAGTGCGCAGCGCCACGGCGAGCAGCTGGCGCGCTGGTCGGGCCTGCACCTGTCGGCATTCGCCAGCGCCGCGCGCTACGACCGCCTGTTCATGAGCGCGAGCGAGCTGTACCGCTCGATGCTGGCCGGCTATGACGACGAGCACGGCACCGAGCTCGTGCGTACGGCCGAGGCGCTGGTGAACTGGCACGGCGACGTGAAGGCTATCGCCGAGGAGCTTCACCAGCATCCGAACACCGTGCGTTACCGCATGCGCAAGATGAAGGCCGTGTTGGGCATTCCCCATGAGGACGACAAGGTGTTCATTAACCTGCTCAGCCTGGTGTTCCTGCCCGAGTTGGGGTGAGGCAAGGGAACGGGTTAACGCCTCATTCAAACGGCGAGGGCACCTTCTGCTTGCTGAGAAGGTTCGCCGCTGCGTACGCTACGAGCCCCGATGCCATGCCTGCGACGATGGGGACTGAGCTTGCTGTTCCCACGACGACGAAGCAGCCCGTCACCGCCACGGTGCTCGCGCCCAGCGCGTACAGCCCCGCTTTCGGGCTGAACCGCTTGAGCACGAAACTGGCCACCAGCGGCACGAACACGCAGCCCGACAGGTACCCGTAGCAGATGTCGATCCCCACCAGCACATCGTTAATCCACAGCGAGCACACCATCACCACCACGCCGATGAGCAGGGCGAACAGACGCGTGATGGTCACTTCCCTGAGGTGCGACGTCCCCTGGGCCGCCCCCTTGCGAACGAATCGCAGGTACAGGTCGTTGTATAGGATGGTGGACGATGCCAGGATGGTGCCGCTCGACACCGACATCGTGGCCGCCATCGCCGCCGCCAAGATCAGCCCGCGCACCCCGACCGGCAAGAACGTGGACACGCCCACCACGAACGCGTTCTGAGGGTTGTCCAGGTGGGGCAGCAGCACGAACACGCTCATGCCGATGACGACGGTGGCCAACGCGTAGAAGACGCTGTACACGCCCGCGCAGACGGTGCCCGTTTTCGACACCTTCTCGTTCTTCGCGGTGAAGATGCGCTGCCAGATGTCCTGGCCGATGATGAGCCCTGGCACGTACAGCACGATGTAGGCGAAGCTCTTGTCGAAGCCCATGCTGCCCACCGACAGGTACGCCTCGGGCACCTTGCTGACGAGCGCGTCCCAGCCGCCGCAGAGATGCAGAAGATGGGGGCCAGAATGAGGATGCCCACCGTTTTCACCACGAACTGCACGATGTCGGTCATGGTGACCGACCACATGCCTCCCACGAACGTGTACAGGATGACGATGCCGCCTCCTACCAGCATGGACAGTGTTGCGTCGATGCCCGTCACGCCGTTGATGATGGTGCCGATGGAGATGACCTGCACCACGCTCAGCGTGAGCGTGTAGATGAGCGTGAGCGCCGAGCTGAACACGCGGGCGATGGGGCCGTAGCTGCTCTCCACCACCTCGTTCACGCTGAGAGCGCGCAGCTTCGAAAGCTTGCTGGTAACCAGGAAGCCGGCCGCGACGAGCCCCAGTCCGATGCTCAGGTTGAGCCAGATGCCGCCGAGCCCGAACTCGTAGCCCAGCTGGGCGCTGCCGATAGTGGAGCCGCCGCCCAGCGTGAGCGCGGCCATGCAGCCGAAGAACAGGGGAAACGACAGCCGCCTGCCGGCCACGAGGTAATCTTCCTTCGTTTTCGCGAACCGCGCCGCGATGAAGCCGATGGCCACGATGACGATGAAGTACAACGCGATGATGACGTAGTCGATAGGCGATAGAACCATCTGCGACCCCCGCTCCGTTGGAAGAACCCGCTTGCGCGCTTTCATCCTAGATTCCCGTTGCCCTGCGCCCCTTGTTCGGTCGGACAAAGCGCACGGCTCGGGTTTTGTCCGACTGTCCAGAGGGGCTCCCTCTCGCCGCTGCGTATGATGCTTCTCGTAACCTGGCCTGCCAGGAGGGGTCGCACCATCGGGCGCGGCGTCCGTCGGGGATTAGGGCGCAAGAGCATCCATCGAAAGGAGCTTCACATGACCGAGTCGGTATTCCAGGGACGCAGCCTCCTCTCCACGAGGGACTACACGAAAGACGAGCTGATGTACCTCATCGGGTTCGCCGAGCATCTCAAGGACCTGAAGAAGCGGGGCGTCGAGCATCGCTACCTCGCAGGCAAGAACATCGCGCTCTTGTTCGAGAAGACGTCCACCCGCACCCGCGCCGCGTTCACCACCGCGTGCATCGACCTGGGCGCGCACCCCGAGTACCTGGGCAAGAAGGAGACGGTGCGCGACACCGCGCTGGTGCTGGGCAGCATGTTCGACGGCATCGAGTTCCGCGGCTTCAAGCAGGAGCACGTCGAGGATCTGGCGAAGTACAGCGGCGTGCCGGTGTGGAACGGCCTCACCGACAAGGAGCATCCCACCCAGATGCTGGCCGACTTCATGACCATGAAGGAGAACTTCGGCACGCTGGAGGGCCTCACGCTGGCCTACTGCGGCCAGGGACGCAACAACGTGCAGAACTCCCTCATGATCACCAGCGCCATCCTGGGCGTGAACTACGTGAACGCCACGCCGGCCGAACTCGAGCCCGACCCGGCCATCGTCGAGGTGGCGCGGGCCTTCGCCGCCGAGAGCGGCGCTACCATCACGGTGACGAACGACCCGGTGGAGGCGGTGGAGAATGCCGACGCCATCTACACGAACGTGTGGGCGGCCATGGGCGAGGAGTCTCAGTTCGCTGAGCGCGTGAAGCTCATGTCGCCCTACCAGGTGAACGCTGAGCTGCTGTCCCATGTGAAGAACCCGGACTACATCTTCCTGCACTGCCTGCCGGCCTTCCATAATGCGGAGACCGAGTACGCCGCCGATATGGCCGAGCGCTTCGGCGTGAAGGAGATGGAAGTTACCGACGAGGTGTTCTACTCCGACCACGGCCGCCAGTTCCAGCAGGCTGAGAACCGCATGCACACCATCAAGGCCATCATGGCGGCCACCCTGGGCGATCTGTACATCCCCTGCGTCTAAACACGCTTCCCGGTACGCCGTGCGGCTCTGCGCAGGGTCGCACGGCAGGCTCGGTCTGCGAGGATGCCGCTTCTGCGGCACCCTTGGGCAGCTGCGCCCCGCTGTGCCGGAAGCGTCGAGGAGAGGAGCATCCATGTCAGACAACGAGCCCGAGAAGGGCAAGAAGAAATTCAAGATGCCGAACACCTACGTCATCCTGTTCGGGGTCATCTGCTTCATCGCCGTGCTCAGCTGGTTCGTGCCGGGCGGCGCGTACGAGCTGAACGCCAACGGCGACGCTATTTCGGGGACGTACCACATCGTGGAGTCCAACCCGCAAGGGTTGTGGGACGTGTTCATGGCGCCCATCACGGGCATGCTGGGTTCGGGCGCCATCAGCGGCGCCATCGCCATCTCGCTGACCATCTTGCTGTTCGGCAGCTTCCTCGAGATGATGGAGGAAACCGGTGCGGTGAAGACGGCGCTCAAGCGCATCACCATGAAGAACCAGAACAATATGCACCTGCTTATCGCCATCCTTGTATGCCTCATGTCGTTCCTCGGCACCTTGGAGGGAGCCTACGAGGAAGGAATCGTGTACTTCCTCATGTTCGTGCCGGTGATCCTGGCGCTGGGGCTGGACACCGTGGTGGCCATCATGATCGTGGTGCTGGGCACGCAGGCCGGCTGCCTGGCCTCGACGGTGAACCCGTTCGCCACGGGTATCGCGTCGGGCATTGCGGGCATCTCGGCCGGCGACGGCATGGGTATGCGCGTGCTGATGCTGGTGGTGTTCACGGGACTCGTCATCTTCATCATCAACCGCTACGCCGACAAGGTGAAGGCTCATCCCGAGAAGTCGGTCCAGTTCTTCCGTCGCAAGCTCGATCTTATCGAATTCCCGGTCTCGGCTGATGAGAACTTGGAGCTGTCCGGCCGTCAGAAGGGCGTGCTGGCCATCTTCGTCCTCACGTTCGCCATCATGGTGGTGGGGTGCGTGCCGTGGACTTCCATCAACCCTGATTGGACGTTCTTCGAGCAGTTCGTGTCGTGGATCGGCGTCACGCCGGTGCTGCGCGAGGTGCTGGGCAGCGATATCACGCCGTTCGGTTCGTGGTACTTCCCCGAGATCGCCATGCTCGTGATGGTGATGACGCTGCTCGCGGGCATCGTCATGCGCTACAAGGCCGATAAGATCATCGACACGCTGATCAAGGGCGCTGCCGGGCTGGTTTCCACCGCGTTCGTCGTACCGCTGGCGCGAGGCATCCAGGTGGTGATGGACGGCGGGCAGATCACGCCCACTATCTTGCACATGTGCGAGAGCACGCTGTCGGCTCTGCCTCCCGTCGCGTTCGTGATCGTGGCGCTGATCTGCTACTTCCTCATCGCGTGCCTCATTCCCTCGTCGACGGGGCTGGCGGCCGCGACCATGGGCATCATGGCGGCGCTGTCGCAGTTCGCCGGCGTGGACGTGGCCATCATGGTGACCATCTACTGCATGGCGCTGGGCCTGGCCAAGATGATCTCGCCCACGTCCATCGTGGTGATGACCTGTACTTCGGCTGCCCACATGAGCTACGGCGACTGGGTGAAGCGCGCCGCACCCATCGTGGGCTTCCTGTTCCTGGTGTGCTGCGTGTTCCTCACCGTGGCCGTGATGCTGTAACCCTCCGCGCTGCCCCCGGGGCGCCCCGCGCGCCCCGGTTTCTCAAACTGCTTCCCAAACAACCTGTCAAACGAAAGGAGCCTATCATGGCTGAAGAAGAGAAGGTCTACGTGTCCAACGCAACGAACCCCCTGAAGAAAGTGATGATGTGCTCGCCGCGGTACTACCAGTTCAACGGCATCAAGATATTCGGCGGCTAGGGCTTTAAGCTGCCCGACGCGCTGGAAGACCAGATTGAGGCGCTTGTGCTGGACGAGGCC
>OLRP01002120.1_pt1 | contig 14185 bp, 11 predicted proteins | sample 1672401 | NCBI WGS metagenome assembly OLRP01 (sample SAMEA3136682, study PRJEB25190) | human gut metagenome | reverse complement strand
CATCTTACGGTCTCCCAAAAGTGCGGCAGTATCTCTGTCCAGAAGCGGAATCTTATCAAAGGAAAGCTCTTCTACATCTTCTGTAAAATTTCCCTGCTCTACCTTCATCAGCTTCTGATATTTCTTCGCATTAACAATCGGGGAAGATAAAATACTTCCAATGAAATAAACTGCACCAAGCACAAGCAAAAGTATCACGCCTGCCCGGAGTATTTTGCTCTCTTTCAAATCGCTGATACGAATTTTCGCAGGATTTCTGAATCCATAAAAAAAGAGTTTCACAATTAACGCTATTACGATTAGAAATAATACTGCTCCCCACGTATCTGTAGAGTGAATGTTGATTGCCGGTATAGTCACATAATAATAAATTGCTGCAACGATTACCACAATCAAGGCTATTAAACCTTTTGTCTTTGTTTTCATAACTTTCTCCTTTTAAAATTTTCTCTTCCATGCAAACATAGTAAGGAAAGTAAGGAACGGGAAGATTTCCAGACGTCCTGCAAGCATATCTATACAGAATACAATCTTTGACAAGATTGAAAAATCTGCAAAATTTCCGGTCGGTCCGACTGCCGAAAGTCCCGGTCCGATATTATTAAGTGTTGCCATTACAGATGTAAATGTCGTAGTAAAGTCCTGATTATCCAAAGAAATGATCAACACAGATACAATTGCCAGCAGTGCATATGCCATCAGATATACATAGACCCCTCGTAAAGTCTCATCACTGATCTTCTTTCTATTGATCCGGATCAGATTCACAGATTTCGGATGCACAAGCTGCTTGATTTCACGTTTTACTCCTTTGAATACAATCATGAGACGTGACACTTTAATACCACCTCCGGTGGAAGATGCACAGGCTCCAATGATCATCAGCAACACTACAATACACTGGGAGAATGTCGGCCAAAGATTGAAATCTGTCGTCGCATAACCCGTTGTCGTAATGATCGTTGATACCTGGAACAAGGCGTACCGGAATGCTTTCATGATACTGCCATACATCTGATTTGTATTCAAAGTGATCAGAATTGTTGCTGTCGCAACAATTCCAAGATACACTCGAAGTTCTTCATTTTTCCAGAATGCTTTAAAGTCTCCCAGAAGCATAAAATAATACAGGTTAAAGTTGATTCCAAACAGAATCATAAAAATTGAAATAACGTAGTCAATATATGCACTGTCAAAATGTCCTACACTGTCTGCATAATTGGAAAATCCTCCGGTTCCTGCAGAGCCAAATGCATGGATCAGACTGTCGAACAGATTCATTCCTCCAAACATAAGAAGAATGACCAGGATCATTGTCAATCCAAAATAAATTCCATACAGAATTCTTGCTGTCGTTTTGGTCTTTGGAACAAGCTTATCTTTCTCCGGTCCCGGAACTTCTGCACGCATCAGATACATGGAATTCTTCTTGTCCAGATTCGTCAGCATCAAAACAAAGACAAGCACTCCCATACCTCCAATCCAGTGAGTGAAACTTCGCCAGAACAGCATACACTGTGGTAATGCTTCTACATCTCTTAAGATGGACGATCCAGTTGTTGTAAATCCAGATACAGTCTCAAAAAATGCATCTACAAAATTCGGAATACTTCCGGACAATGTAAATGGAAGTGCTCCGAATAAGGACCATGTAATCCAGGCACTGGCAACAACAACCATACCTTCCTTTCCATAAATCACCTGTCCCTCCGGTCTCTTTCTTCCGGCTATTACAAAAATGCAAGTCAGAATCACTGCCGGTATCACAAATGTCAGGGCTTCTTTTTCTTCCCCATATAATATTCCTACAAATGCCGGAAGAAGCAAGAGCAATGCTTCTACCCCCAACATTCTGCCCAGAATATAACGTACCATTTTTCCATTCATATCTTATGACTCCCTATGCAAGTATATCTTTAAAATCATTGATCGTGTGCTCTTTCGCGATCACAATAACACTATCACCGACTTCCAGATGATCGTCACCATTCGGAATGATAATTCTTCTGTGGCGTCCGATACATGCAATCAGGTTATTCGGCTTAGTAGGCAGATCTTTTAACGGAGTATTTGTGAAATCACATTCTTTGTTAATGATGTATTCCTGTGCTACAATCTTGCCATTCAGCAGTCGGTACATCGTCTCAATATTGGCACTGCTGTAAGAATTCATTCTTGCCTTAACGTAAGCAAGAATTGCATCTGCTGTCGCACTCTTGGCAGAAACCGTACTCTCAATTCCAAGGCTCTCTACCATCTGTGCCCTTGTATCTGCATTGACCTTCGCAACAATTTTCTTGATCCCTCTTGTCTTTGCAAAAAGTGCCATCATAATATTCTCTTCATCCATGCCGGTCAGGGCAACAATGGCATTGGCATTCTCAAGGCCTTCTTCAATCAAAAGCTCCTGATCCGTCGCATCTCCATGAATAATCGTTGCCTTCGGAAGTAATTCACACAATTCCTCACATCTTGCCTGATTCTGCTCGATGATCTTCACCTGCATGCCAGCCTGTTGCAACTGAACTGCAAGATAAAAACATACATGACCGCCACCACAGATCATAACCTTCTTCACTTTTTCTTCCTTATGTCCAAGTGCACGGAAGAACGATTTCAGATTCTGATGTGATGCGACCACATGCATACGGTCTCCCTTTTCAATTACAAAATTACCATCCGGAATATAGACCTGCTCACCACGCTTGATGGCGCATACAAGAATCTGGAATTCATATTTCTTGTTAATCTCTGCCAGTGATAATCCCACGATCGGGCTTGTCTCAGAAATCGGGAACTCTACCAGTTCCACTCTTCCTTTCATGAATGATTCGACTTTATTCGCCTCTGGGAAAAGCAACATTCTTGATATCTCATTAGCTGCTGCCAGCTCTGGATTGACCGCCATACTAAGATGCAGGTCTTCCTTCAACAATTCCATCTGGCGATAATAAAGAGGATTTCTCACCCTTGCAATGGTATGCTTGGCACCAAGTCGCTTTGCCAGAAGACAACTGATCATATTCATCTCATCTGTAGATGTACATGCAATCACAATGTCTGCATGCGGCACATCCGCCTGTTTTAAAACTTCTGCATCCGCACCATTTCCATTAATACAGAAAATGTCCAGATTGTTCAAAGCTGCTTTCAGCTTCCCGGCATTTTGGTCAATCAGGGTAATGTCATAATCTTCTTCTGACAACTGTGTTGTCAGCTTATGACCTACCTTTCCATCGCCGATAATCACTATTTTCATTTCTTATCCCTCGTTATATTCTTCTTTATATTTTCACTGAATGCCTGAAAATTACTATTTATAAAACTGCATATAGGTATAGAGATTATAGCACTTTTAATCACAGAAAAAAAGCCCTAAACGGGCTTTTCTCCTGTTAAAACTTTAATTAACTTTTTCTTATCTTTCTATTCTTCAGCGGCCCTTTTTGCGATCTCTGCTTCTTGTACTTCTGAAGGTGCCTGTTCATAACGTGCAAATGTATATTCATAAGTTCCTCGTCCACCTGTCATAGAGCGTAATGTCGTGCAGTATCCGAATAATCCTGTCATCGGGACATCTGCTTCTACGATCTGATTTCCCACGCCAACCGGCGTCATACCAAGCACACGGCCACGTCTCTTGTTAAGATCTCCCATTACATCTCCGGTGTACTCATCCGGAACTGTTACTTTCACAGATACGATTGGCTCAAGAAGTACTGGAGATGCCTCCATAAATCCTTTCTTAAATGCCTGGATCGTAGCAGTCTTAAATGCCATCTCAGAAGAGTCTACCGGGTGGTAAGATCCATCGTACAGTGTAGCTTTGACACCAACAACCGGGTATCCTGCAAGAGGACCTTTCACTACAGATTCCTGAAGTCCTTTTTCTACTGCCGGGAAATAATTCTTCGGAACTGCTCCTCCTACAACTTCTTCATCAAATTCATAAGGTATTTCCAGGTCTCCTGACGGAGCAAAGCGCATCTTCACATGTCCGTACTGTCCATGTCCGCCGGATTGTTTTTTATATTTGCTGTCTACATCAGACTGTTTACGGATTGTCTCGCGGAATGCAACCTTCGGAGTCTCCAGTGTTACTTCGCATTTGTAACGGTCTAATAACTTGCTGACTGCAATCTCCAGATGCTGATCTCCAATACCATAAAGAAGTGCCTGACGATTCTCGCTGTCATTGACTACCTTAAGTGTTACATCTTCTGCCATCATTTTCTGAAGTGCCTGAGATACTTTATCTTCATCGCCTTTATTCTTTGTTACATATTTCATATATGTATAAGGTTTTGAATATTCTGTCTTACCATAAAGAACCGGTGTTGTCTTTGTGGACAATGTATCCCCTGTTCTTGTTGCAGTCAGTTTTGCGATGGCACCGATATCTCCTGCAAACAGCTCACTGACTTCCACAGGTTTGTTACCGAACATCGTGTAAATCTTACCAAGCTTCTCATCTGTATCTGTATCTGCATTATAAAGTGTATCGTCACCTTTTAATACACCGGAGCAAACTTTAATAAATGAATATTTTCCAATAAACGGATCAACCATTGTCTTAAATACATAAGCTGATTTGGCTCTTGCGAAATCATAATTTGCTTCATAAATCTCATTTGTCTTGCGATTGATACCTGCACATTCTCTCCAGTCCGGACTTGGGAAGAATCTTACAATATCGGACAGAAGATTGGCGACACCCTGTGCCTGGATATTAGATCCCATAGCCACTGGGACAATACTTCCTTCCATAACCTCTGTTCTCATGGCAGAACGGATTTCTTCTACCGAGAACTCGTCTCCTGCAAAATAGCGCTCCATATATTCGTCACTAATCTCTGCGACTGCTTCTAGAAGCTTCTCACGGTACATCTCCAGGTTCGGTTTACAATAATCTGGAATCTCACATTCCTCTCTCTGTCCAAGACCTGTATAACGGCGTCCTGCATTCTTGATGACATTGACATATCCGACCAGTTTCTCATTCTCACGGATTGGCTGGAAATGTGGTGCAATGACTTTACCAAACTTATCTGTCAGATCCTGAACGACCTGTCTGAAGCTGGCATCATCCACATCCATCTCTGTTACATATACCATTCTTGGAAGATTGTACTTGTCACAAAGTGCCCAGGCTTTTTCTGTTCCGACCTCTACACCTGCTTTACCGGATACGACAATAACTGCCGCATCTGCTGCACTGACTGCCTCTTCCACTTCTCCTACAAAATCAAAATATCCCGGAGTATCTAACACATTGATCTTTGCCTTTTCCCATTCGATTGGTGTCAGGGTAGTGCTAAGAGAAAATCCACGTTTCTGTTCTTCCTTATCAAAATCACTGATCGTATTCTTGTCCGCTACTTTTCCCATACGATTCGTTGCGCCTGATACATACGCCATGGCCTCAACAAGACTTGTCTTACCACTGCCCCCGTGCCCTAACAGGACAACATTTCTGATCTCGTCCGTTCTGTAAACTTTCATATTGGTTGCCTCCTTATATTATGTAGTAATTCTCAAGAATTCTTTATAATACTTCTTCCTGATATCCCATGTGTATATTGTACTAAACAAATCGAATTATTACAACTATTTTGTGCAAATATTATATGAAATATTGATTAATTTTCTAACTTTTGCGACGTGCAAACATTTTTGCCTTAAAATTCAGTTTTTGCTTTGTTGCTTTAAAGTAACAAAGCATTGACAAATCATAAGTAAGCAAGTTACAATAATTGACAGACATATTTTTTGTCTTATGAAACACCAGGAGGTTTTACTATGAAAGAAAAGGTCGGCTTTATCGGTCTCGGACTCATCGGTGGTTCTCTTGCAAAAGCAATTCGAACCTACTTTCCGGATTACGAAATCGTAGCCTTTGATAAAAATAAAGAAGCTCTGGCACTCGCTACCCAGGAATCCGTCATTGATGTTGCGGCAACTACTATTGATGATAATTTTTGCAACTGTTCTTACATATTTTTATGCGCGCCGGTTGCTTTTAATGTAGCATATCTGAAGCAGTTGACAGAATATCTGAACGACGCTTGTATTCTGACCGATGTAGGCAGTGTAAAAACTAATATCCATGAGGAAGTTATTAAGCTTGGCATTGAGAAATATTTCATCGGAGGACACCCGATGGCTGGCTCTGAAAAAAGCGGTTATGCCAATTCCAAAGCAATGATTCTGGAAAATGCTTATTTTGTTCTGACTCCTTCAAAAGAAGTATCTCAGGAAAAAATAGATAAATATGAGCAGCTTGTCTCTACAATCCATGCACTTCCAATTATTCTGGACTACAAAGAACATGACTATATTACAGGCGCTATCAGTCATCTGCCGCATATCATTGCTGCAACGCTGGTCAATTACGTAAAGGACAGCGATACAAAAAGCGAGTTGATGAAACGTCTGGCTGCCGGAGGATTTAAAGATATCACACGTATTGCCTCCTCCTCACCGACCATGTGGCAACACATTTGTCTAAAGAATAAAGACAACATTTCACAGATTCTTGCTTCTTATATTAAATATCTGGAAGAAGTAAAGAGCATGATTGATTCCGGAGATGGGCAGGCAATCTATGACTGGTTTGATTCCTCCAGAATATACCGGAATTCACTTCCGGGAGCATCGTCTGGTCCGATTAAAAAGGCATTTGAAGTATACTGTGATATTATTGATGAAGCTGGTGGAATCGCAGCCATTGCAACAATCCTCGCTTCGAATGGTCTCAGTATCAAGAATATAGGAATTGTGCACAACAGAGAATTTGAAGAAGGGGTTCTGCGTATAGAATTCTACGATGAGTCTTCCTCTAAGAAGGCCGCAGAGTTACTGCAGAAATTCAGGTATATTGTATATGAGCGATAGAATTATCTGCCCATGCAAAGGATTGCATGGCGAAATTATGATTCCGGGAGACAAGTCCATCTCCCACCGTTCCATTATGTTAGGTGCACTTGCACTTGGCACAACAGAAATCACTAACTTTTTAGAAGGTGCTGACTGCCTGTCTACTATCGGCTGTTTCCAGTCTATGGGGATTCAAATTGACCGTACTCCAGAGAAAATAATTGTTCACGGAAAAGGCATGCACGGTCTGGCCGCACCAAAAGATATTTTAAATGTAGGGAACAGTGGCACAACAACTCGCCTGATGTCTGGTATTTTGTCTGCCCAGGACTTTACAAGCGTGATGTCCGGTGATGCATCTTTGAACTCCCGGCCAATGGGGCGTGTTATTACACCTCTCACTCAGATGGGAGCACATATCACAAGCGTAAACGGTGATCTGTGTGCTCCGTTAAAAATAGAGCCAGGTACGCTGCATGGAATCGATTACACTTCACCGGTAGCTTCCGCACAGGTCAAATCTGCCATACTTCTTGCAGGACTTTATGCAGATGGCAAGACTTCTGTTACAGAACCGGCTTTGTCCAGAAATCACACAGAACTGATGCTGAAAAGCTTTGGTGCTGATATCACTTCCACAGTCAACCCTGACGGTACTGCCACAGCACATGTAAAACCATGTCAGGAACTATACAGTCAGTCTATCTGCGTACCGGGAGACATCTCCTCCGCTGCTTACTTTATTGCAGCCGGACTTTTAACTTTGGATTCTGAGCTGCTTGTAAAAAATGTAGGAATTAACAAAACCCGCGCAGGCTTTTTGGAAGTGTGCAGAAATATGGGCGCTGACATTACTCTGGTCAACGAATCACTTGAGGGAGGTGAACCTCGCGCGGATATTCTTGTCCGTACAAGTAAACTGCATGGCACAACGATAGAAGGTGCATTGATTCCGACGCTCATTGACGAAATTCCAATGATTGCCGTCATGGCAGCCTGCGCCGAAGGTACCACTATCATCAAAGATGCAGCCGAATTAAAAGTCAAAGAAACAAATCGAATCGACACGACAACAGAGGCTTTAAGATCCATGGGCGCTGACATAACCCCGACTGACGATGGAATGATCATTCAAGGTGGACGTACTCTTCACGGTGCAAAGATCAACAGTTATCTGGATCACCGGATTGCCATGGCCTTTGCAATTGCAGCACTTAGTGCCGATGGAGATACCATCATACACGACAGCCAGTGCGTTGATGTATCTTACCCTGAATTTTTCGAGATTCTGGACGGATGCCGATAAAAGCGGCATCGTAAAACGCAATTTGACACGTAGTGCTTTTGCATTTCACTACGTGTCAAATTAATTCAGCTGATCTACAGACCCATTAAATGCTGTTTTAATATCCTGGTCTTATCTCTGGCAATTGGCAGGATCTGATCTTCATATCCCCGCATGCGCAAACTGAAGCTGTTACTTCCCCATGGGAATACTTCCCGCACTTTATCGAGATTTATAATAATACTTTTGTGAATCGTTTGACTATATTCTATATTTTTCACAGAACAAGTCAATAGATTCTGTTCCAAGTGTGGTTTATTATGCTTAAACGGTTGTTTTTTCGTTTTATCAGTGGCAAATTTAATAGTTAAATTTCCCGTCATTTTTTTCTTCTAAGGCTTTGATCATATGATAGGTATATTCACAATATGGAACCGGAATTTCAAACTCTTTTCCCATACGCATCATCTCACCTGCGAAAATATCAATCTCTGTGTGTCTTCCTGCATCCAGATCCTGCAAAGTTGAGAACCTCGCCTCTTTCACGGTTCCGTGAAAGAGAAGTAAACGTTCTGGAAGCCGCACACCTTTTTTTGCTGCCACCTGAACCACTTCCTGCCATAGTCCAGTTGCAACAGCCCGCACGTGTTCGCTATCTTTATATGCGCCAAAACCTACGCCAAGAATTGCCTGTGGAAGATTCTGGGAAACATTACTCACATATTTCAGCCACAGATCAGTCATAATATCCGGCACAAAATTAGCTCTTACAGAAGTTCCTTCAAAAAGATCTAACACTGCCTGTACACGTTCTGTCGGCTCCGTATGATCCTTCTCTCCAAAGAATACTCCTGCAATCCGGTCAAAATGGAGTTCCATCTGATTGCCGTCACGGACAGCATCAATCCGCATCAGAGAATATAACATATGCTCCATACCAATTTCATTTCCAATAATCTCCTCGCTGGTCACGCCATTTAAAAGACTTAAGACAATCGTATTCTCACCCACAAGTGCGCAGATATCATCCATAATCTCAGGAAGTGCAGTCTGCTTCGTCGCAACCAATACCAAATCTACTTTTCCCGCTTTCTGCGCTGTTTTCAGATTCAGTGGACATCTCGCACCGTTAATATAGATTCCTTCTTTTTCCAGACGTTCTTTCCGATTTCCAGAAGCAATTACACAAAAACGGTCTCCTAACTTAGCTGGAAGCCCATACGCAAAATATGAGCCTACCGCACCAACACCAATCAAAGCCGCTGATTTAATTTCCATATCACACACTCCTTCACAATTTATAAATTTTCCTGCAAAATCTATAAAACTCTGTCATTTTAGTTTTTTACCAGACCATGAGTCCTGTTCTGCAGTGTTTGCGAGCATAGTCTGGCTTTCATGGCACTGTCTGAACCTGTTTTTTAGGTGAGTTTGCCATGAAAGTCAGAAATAAGCGGCGCAGCAAACACCAGAAACAGGATTCGGTCTGTAGAAACTATAATGGCAGAGTTCTTAAAGATTATACAGCAATGCATTGCAGATACATGCTGCAATATTACTTCCACCTTTTCTTCCCCGCGCTACGATATAAGGTGTATCCGACAATTCCAAAATCAATTCTTTTGACTGAATGACATTAACAAATCCTACCGGCACTCCGATTACCAGCTCTGGTCGGATTTTTCCGGCACGTATCAGCTCATACAGATGAATGAGTGCTGTCGGTGCATTTCCGATTGCAAAAATTAATTTTTCGTCTAATTCACAAGCTTTTTCCATGCTTGCTACCGCACGAGTTGTACCGTCGCGCTTTGCTTTTTCTGCCACATCTTCATCAGACATAAAGCAGTGCACCTGTCCCCCGTACTGAGCCAGTCTTTTTTTATTAATTCCGGAACGTCCCATCTGGGTATCTGTTACAATGGATGCTCCATTACGGATTGCTTCTTTTGCACGTGCAATTGCATTTTCCGAAAATACAAGGTTCTGCGCATAATCAAAATCTGCACTAGTATGGATACAGCGCTTGATAACCGGTGCTTTTTCCGGATCCAATACAATCCCACTCTGTGTAAGTTCTTCGGTTATAATCTCAAAACTCCTCTTCTCAATCTCAGAAGGAAGTACATTTTCCAATTCGATCGCCATTACTTTTCCTCCACATTTTCCTTCATAATCTCATAAATCCGCTCCATGTCCAGATGTGAACGAATACCATCAGCAAGTTTATCATATTGTTCTTCCTTAAATGACTTCAGATCCATACCGGATGCTTTTTCCAGTGTAATCCCTTTTTTCTTTGCCAGTGCTTTAACAATTACATCGGTAACACCTTCCATATCAAAAATGCCATGGATATAAGTACCATATACATTTCCATCTGAGATACCATCCTCACTGATCTTACCGCTGACTGTATCCTGAATCCGGCTCATATGCTCCTTGGAAATAACTTCTTCCACGTATGTTGTCTCACCCATATGAATTTCATATCCTTCAAATGCTACATTAGAAAGCTCCGAAAAGATTCCTTCTACATGTGCAAATGTTCCATTTACTCTTGTCCGTGTTTTCTGTCCGGTAAATACAGTCTCCGAAGGCAGCAGTCCCATGCCCTGCATCGTTCCGCCGTCCTCAACCTGATCCGGGTCACATAAAACTTCTCCCAGCATCTGGTATCCACCACAGATTCCCCAAACCGGAGTTCCGCTCGCTGATGCTTTTAAAATACATGCTTCCAAGCCACTTTCACGGATCCATTTTAAATCGCCCATTGTATTTTTAGTTCCCGGAAGAATAATCATATCCGGGGTTCCGAATTCAGACACATTTTTCACATAGCGAAGGGATACTTCCGGAATATTTTCCAATACCATAAAATCCGTAAAATTAGAAATTCTTGGCGTACGTATGACTGCGATATCCAGAAGCCCGCCACTTTTCTTTGAAGTGAAACGCTCTGTCAGACTGTCCTCATCTTCAATCTCCACATGAAGATACGGCGTTACTCCTATAACCGGAACATTCCCTTTTTCCTCCAGCATCTCGATTCCGGGATCCAGAATAGTCTTATCCCCGCGAAATTTATTGATGATCAGCCCTTTTACACGTTCTTTTTCATCCTCCTCTAATAGAAGCAATGTGCCAAGAAGCTGTGCAAATACTCCTCCCCGGTCAATATCTCCGACAAGGAGAACCGGAGCATCTACCATCTTTGCAAGCCCCATATTGACAATATCATTTTCTTTCAAATTAATCTCTGCCGGACTTCCCGCACCTTCAATTACAATGATGTCATAATTTTCTTCCAGTTTATGAAAAGCCTTCATCACATCTGGAATCAATTCTTTTTTATATTTAAAATAATCACGGGCACTCATATTTCCCAAAACTTCACCATTTACAATTACCTGAGATCCAACATCGTTGGTCGGCTTAAGTAAGATTGGATTCATGGATACTTCCGGCTCGATTCCTGCCGCTTCTGCCTGTACAACCTGGGCACGTCCCATTTCCAGACCTTTGTCTGTGATAAATGAATTCAATGCCATATTCTGCGATTTAAACGGTGCAACTTTGTAGCCATCCTGCTTAAATATCCTACATAGTCCCGCACAGAGAAGACTCTTTCCTGCATTGGACATTGTTCCCTGTATCATAATCTTCCAAGCCATGTGATCAACCTCTCATTTTCTTCTTTTGTCCGCACTGCGATTCGGTAAAAACCTTCTGACAACCCTTCATAATTCTGACAATCGCGGATCAGAAATCCTGCTTCCAGTGCCTCTTTTTCAAGTCCTGGTCTTCCTTTGAAAAACAGATAATTGGCTTTTGATGCAAATACCACATATCCCATCATCTTCATGATATTTCTCATATACTCCCGCTGACCAGATACATATTCTCTTGTCTGTCTGATATATTCTTTTGGCTTTTCAAGTGCTGCCACTCCCGCCATCTGTGCCGGAACGGACACATTCCACTGTTGAAGCTTCCAGGACATTTCTTCCAGAATATCCTGATTACTGCTGATTGCATAACCAAGACGCAGTCCCGGCATACTGAATATTTTTGTAAATGCTTTGATGATTAGTAAGTTCGGATATTCTCCCCTTAAATCTGACATCTCATATCTGTTTGGTTCATCCAGGAATTCTAAGAAACACTCATCCAATATGACAACTATATTCTGTTTTTTACAACGATCCAGAATCTTAATCAACATATCCCGGTCAATGGTCTGTCCGGTTGGATTATTCGGATTACACAAAAATATCATATCTATTTCTTCCGAAAGCTTATCCACATAATCTCCCCGAATCTGAAAGTTATCTTCCTCACACAGATAATAATATTCTACTTCTGCACCAACACTTCTTAGAGCTTCTTCATATTCTGAAAATGAAGGCGCTATCACCAGCGCTTTTTGTGGCCAAACTGCCTGCACTGCCGCGAAAAAAAGCTCTGCCGCACCATTTCCACAGAGGATTTCTTCCATATTCACTTGTTCAAATCTGCTGATTGCTTCTCTGAGGGCTTCGCATCTTACGTCCGGATAATGCTCAATCTTTGCTACGCTCTCCTGTACCGCACGTTTCACCGATTCCGGTGTTCCTAACGGATTCGTATTTACCGAAAAATCAATCACGTCCGGGTGACGGTAAATATCTCCGCCATGGAGTTTCCTTGGTTTCTTTTGCACTTGATTCTCTCCTTGATTCTCAATTCATTCTTGCCTTATTATGCGGCTACAATTACATTGACAATTCAATGCATTGTGCCTGTTCTTTTATACTTGTACAGTAAAATACCACAAACATACCAGCACTTTCACAACTTCAAATACCACTAATGCAAGTACTGCTGTCATATACAGTAATGTGTGAGATCTGCGGATATCCTCCGGTTCAATCTCCCGGATCGCATCTCCGATCGTAGGCTTCTTGCAAAGCTTTCCAAAATACCAGGCGTCTCCGGCAAGCTGCACATCTAATGCTCCTGCCATAACAGATTCTGTCTGTGCAGAGTTGGGACTTTTATGATTATATCGATCTCTCAGGAATATTTTCTTTGCATTTTTCCAGTCCATGTGCGTAATTGCAGATGCCAGGATCATAAGCCAGGCAGATAATCTTGCCGGGATATAATTCACTACGTCATCAAATTTTGCTGCTGCCGAGCCAAAATACTGATATTTTTCATTCTTATATCCTACCATGGAATCCATGGTATTGACAGCTTTGTAGAAAAATCCAAGGATCGGACCGCCGATCGCTGTGAAAATCATCGGTGCGATCACGCCATCCGAAGTATTCTCTGCCACAGTCTCGATCGCAGCCTTTGCAACGCCTGTCTCATCCAGACATTCCGTGTCTCTGCCAACGATCATGGATACCGCTTTCCGTGACGCCGCAATATCCCCTTTTTTCAGTTCCTGATAGACTTTCATACTCTCCACCTTCAGGCATTTCGTGGCAAGGATCTGGTAGGTCATAATGCTCTCGATCACAGCACCAAGATAAGGATGCAGTCTGTATGCGCCAAGTAAAAGCACAGCTGTCACAAACACCGTACTGCTCAAAACTGCAAGTACAAGCAGCATTCCCCTCCTTTGTTCCTGCTCCGGTGTGGTATGTTTTTCTTCTGTTTTGCTGCCGAGAAGTCTCTTTTCCAGAAAACTGATCCAGTTTCCAATCAGACGGATCGGATGCGGCAGCCAGTAAGGATCTCCAAGCAGCAGATCCATGAGAAATCCCGCCAGCATGGAAGCAATATGATAAATCATGATTTAATTTCCTTTCTTATCTATTGTAAATGTTCACTTTTTGAGTCCTCACATCCTATCTTAGTCAGACTTGTTATCTTCCAACTGCCCTGGATCCATTCCAGCACAGTTTCATATCCTTCCCCGTTTTTCACCTGAAAATCAAAATATTCCCCTCCGGTAAGACTGCTTAACACCGCCATGATCGTACCGCCATGCACTACGGTCACGACCGGGATTTCTGTTCCACGATCACATTT
>OLRP01002113.1_pt1 | contig 14206 bp, 10 predicted proteins | sample 1672401 | NCBI WGS metagenome assembly OLRP01 (sample SAMEA3136682, study PRJEB25190) | human gut metagenome | reverse complement strand
GCTCCCAGTGGTGGTGTTGCCGCAGCCGTTGTTAATGCAATTAACTGTCTTGAACCAGAAAGAGAAGTTAAGACTGTTAAAGCTGAAGGTTTAAAAGAATGTAAGACAATGCTTGCTAAGGCAAAAGCCGGTATGTATGATGGCTATCTTTTAGAAGGTATGGCATGTCCCGGTGGATGCATGGGTGGTGCCGGAGTTCTTGCTGATGTTAGAAAAGCCACAATGGGACTTGAGCAACAGAAGAAAACTTCAACTTTTGAAAAGCCTTCACGTTCAGATTACCTTAAATATCTTCACCTGATTACTAAGGAGGATTTCTACAACAATGAAAATGAAAACTAAAACAATAACTGTAACAGCCATAATGATTGCTCTTTGTGTTGTTGTACAGTTATTAAAAACCCCCGGTACTTTACCTATTACCGGAAGCTTAATTAACCTGATTTTAATTATTGATACACTTTATTGTGGATTACTTAGCGGTGTAATAGTTTCAGTTGTAGCACCTGTTACTTCTTTCATTATTACACAGTCTGCAATAATTTCCACTGTACCAATGATTTTACCATTTATTATGCTTGGTAATATTGTAATCGTCCTTTTTGCCTGGTTTGTTCGTGGCAAGAAGTTGGAACTTAATTTACTTCCACTTAGCCTTGTTGCCGGTTCTTTTGCAAAATGGGCTGTTATGAACCTTTTAATTGTAAAATGGGTTATTCCTACATTCGGAAGTCACTTATCACCTAAAATGACAAGAATTGCAGGTGTAACATATTCTACAACTCAACTTTATGCTGCTTTGCTGGGAACAGCAGCAGCCTGCATTATCTGGCCGGTAGTCAGAATTGCAGTAAAGAGATTGCATTAAAAAGCACTAGAGCTGTCACTTTAACGTTTTGTAATCGTCAAAGTGACAACTCTTTCCTTTTGTTAATCTATTTCCTTGGTTTATTATATAATAACATATATGTATCTTTTTTCAATACAAATGTAACATTTTACAGTGTTATTGCAACTTTTAATGTTTTTTTCTATTGATTTTTTAATTTTTAATATTTTAAAAATAATTTTTCCAATTCTATATTCTAATTTATGGTTTGATGTTTTTTAACATAACTAATAAGAGCCACATTGCCTATGCAATGCAGCTCTTGTTAAACAAAATATTTTTATATAACTTTTTATATTATTTTCTTACTTTCTATAATCCTAATACATTAATCAATAGTAACCATGCTAAACCATAATAAGTTACTGCGGCTACCAAGTCGTTTATTGTTGAGATAAGTGGTCCTGACGCTACGGCAGGATCAAATCCAATTTTGTCTAAGATAATAGGAATAATTGTTCCTACAAAACTTGAAATTAACATGGCTAGTGCCAATGCACCACCTATACAACCTGAAATTGCAAATGCACTTCCAATTGCCTGACCTCTTGCAATCCAAATAAACATACCTGTAAATACAACTGCAATAGCGCCTACAATTAATCCGTTACACAAACCAACTCTGATTTCCTTAAACACAAAACCTACCATTTCTTTGAAAGATAGCTCTTCGTCCATTAAAACTCGAATTGTAACGGCTAGTGACTGTGTTCCAACATTACCTGACATACCAAGGATAACTGACTGGAAAGTTACAATAATCGGTAGTCCTACAATTACCGTTTCAAACATATTGATAACTGATGAAACAATCATACCAAGCATTAATAAAATTAAAAGCCATGGAACTCTCTTCTTCAGACTTTGTCCTAAAGGCTCCTCCAGTTCTTCTTCTGCAGACAAACCGGCTAACTTAGCATAATCTTCACCCATCTCTTCATCGACTACTTCTACCAAATCCTGAGAAGTGATTACACCTAAAATATGCATGTCTTTATCTAAAACCGGTATTGAATCTTCTGAGTAATCTTTCAATTCTTCAATACAGTCATCTACTGTTTCGTGGTCATGTACATACGGATACGATGTAGTTACCAAAGACTCTAACTCTACATACTCTCTGGCAACAATTAAGTCGGCCGTATTTGCAGGAAATAAAGGAAAAAGGAGCGGGCGGACAAAAGGGGTTTTTACATAAAGAGTTGTAATATTATCATTTTCAGCAGCCTGTTCAACCAATCTTTTCATTGCCTGCTTAATAGTCAGGTCTAATGTAAGAGTTACATAATTAGTAGTCATTTTGCTACCAATCTCGTCTTCATCATAAGACTGAATCAAGTCAATGTCTTTCTTTGCATCTTCATCGATTAATTCTATAAGTTCATTACTTGTGTCATCTTCCAATTCATCCAAAATATCAACAGCATCATCAGCCTCCATGTTACCAAGGATTCTAGCTGCAACCTTTGGATCTAATTCCTCTATGAATTCTGCTGGATCATCTATATATGAGAATATATCAGATACTCTGTCTACTCCCAAAATAGAATATAATTTCTTTCTTTCTTCGCTGTCTAAATATTCCAGCGCTGAAGCTATATCGTTTTCGTGATAATCGTCTAACTTGTCAAGCTTAACAGGTGTTGGATCGTCACTTCTAATAATTTCAATAAGTTCTTCTTCGTAGTTTGCTTTTTCAGGAATTTCATACTCTTCCTGATCTAATTTTTCATTAGATTCTTCGTTATTTTCTAATTCTTCTTCGAATTTTTCTTCCACCTTCATATACCTCCATTTAATTAAATTCTAGGACTCTCACCTATTTTTAATAAATACAATTGCGTATATGAGGGAAGTTATCTATAAACACTAAGAACGAAACGGATGATATGCATCAGTATCGTCTATATTGTATTTATCAGTAAAACTTCGCCCACTACTGTCACAATTATCCATTCTGTTCTCCTTCCTTAAAAAATATCAAATCTCTAAACACTATATATTGTAAATAATTTCTTTAAAACAATACTATTTTTTGTGTTAAAAATCCCTTAAATTACAAAGTGAAAAAACCTTCACTCGCAAAAGTAAAGGCTTATGGCAGAACCACAAGCCCTCAATAATTACTCTATCATTTGTTGCAACAAAATGTCAACCGATTTTACCCCAATTTAACAATTTCATTGCATATTAATCAACTGTGTGAACCTTAATCATATTAGTTGTACCTGATTTTCCAAGGGGTACACCAGATGTAATTACTACTACATCATCTTTCTTAACTAAGCCTTTTTTCTTTGCAACTTCCACTGCGTAATCAAAAAGCTCAAGAACGTGTTCCTTCTCCTTAATTAAAACAGGAGTAACTCCCCATGACATATTAAGCTGTCTTACAACTTTTTCTTCAGTGCTGCCTGCAACTATCATACAGTCAGGTCTGAATCTTGAAATCATTCTTGCAGAACGTCCTGATTTAGTAACTGTTAGAATACAATTTGATTCCAAATCGTACGCTGTCATACATGTAGCATGACAAACAGCTTCTGTAATATCTGTTCTGCTCTTTCTATGATGATCTAAAAATCTTCTCTTATAGTTAATATCCATTTCTGTTCTCTCAGCAATTCTTGACATTGTCTGAACTGCTTCAATTGGATATTTACCTGCTGCTGTTTCTCCTGATAACATAATGGCACTTGTACCATCATAAATAGCATTGGCAACGTCTGTTGTTTCTGCTCTTGTTGGTCTTGGGTTGTTCATCATTGAATCAAGCATCTGTGTTGCTGTAATAACCTGCTTACCTGCTTCATAAACTTTCTTAATAATCATCTTCTGAATAATTGGAACTTCTTCCTCAGGTAATTCAACACCCATGTCACCACGTGCTACCATAATAGCATCAGCTTCATCTATAATTGAGTCAATATTAATAATTCCTTCACTGTTTTCTATTTTTGCAATGATATTGACTTTTTCTCCACCGTTGTCGTCAAGAACTTTTCTAACTTCCTTAACATCATCAGCTGTTCTTACAAATGATGCTGCAACAAAGTCAATATCCTGACTAATACCAAAAATAATATCGCTCTTATCCTGCTCACTCATATATTCCATGTTAATGTGTACATCAGGAACATTTACACCTTTGTGGTTAGCAATTTTTCCGTCGTTCTTTACTTCGCAGACAATGTCTGTTCCGTCAATCTTTACAACTTCCATTTTTACTAAACCATCATCAATTAAGATAACTGTTCCTTCTTTAACATCCTTATATAAATCAGGATAAGTAATACCTACTCTTTCGTTATTTCCTAAAATATTTTTATCTGCAACTAATGTAAAAGTCTGTCCTGTTACAACGTTTACAACGTCGTTTTCAAAATTGCCTGTTCTAATTTCAGGACCTTTTGTGTCTAAAAGAATTGCAATTGGTCTGTCGCACTTCTCTCTTAGTCTCTTAATTCTGTCCATTCTTCCTTTGTGCTCTTCATGTGAACCATGTGAAAAATTGCATCTTGCAACATTCATTCCACTTTTGATTAACCCTTCCAAAATTTCATCACTGTCTGTTGATGGTCCCATTGTACATACAATTTTAGTCTTTCTCATGTTCTGTCATGTAAATATATTGAATATATTTACCTCTCCTTTCCCATTACTGTTAGTATAACTTACTTCTCAGTCGTAAATTAAATAGAAATTCCAAATTTCTACACTAAAATATATTTTTCATCTCTCCTAATATAACAATGAAGACAGAATATTACAAGTTAAAATAATGTTAAGTACTATAATTTTATGCAACATGTTATTTATTATTTTTATTACATATAACTTTATATGCAAATCCACCTATGGCACTTATTCCTAAAATTACCAATAATACAATAATCGCCACAATGTACTGTCCCTTACCTAACGCCTGACCACCCATTGCTGATACAATAATTGCCGGAATTCTTGCTATTGTGGAAATAACAAGCCATCTTGAGAGTTTAATATCAGTTAGTCCCATAAAATAAGATATTAAATCCTTTGGCATTCCGGGAATCAGAAAAATGATAAATGATAATATATCTCTTTTCCTTTCGTCATGTAAAAATTTTAAATTCTGAATCTTTTCAATTGGAAAAAATGCTTCTACGAATTTAACACCAAACTTTCTTGCAAGCCAGAATACAATTGCACAACCAATAATTGAACCTATTGTACAAAGTATTGTTGCCTCAACTACGCCAAAGGCGTATCCTGCTCCGATTTCCATTGCACCGCCGGGGATAATTGCAACAATAATCTGAAGTGCCATTGCCCCAATGCACACAAGCCAGCTCCACATACCAAAACTCTTAATCCATTCTCTAAAAAATTCTGCTTCACTAAAGAATTTAATAAATGGTATTGCTATTGCTGCTGACAAAGCAAGGAAAATTAACAAGCCAATAATACTTACTGCTCTTCGTTTTCTTTTTGCTCTTTCGTCATCCTTCTTGGTTCTTGTTTGCTCAAGTTCTTTAACATTTGGGTTGCTAATCTTGTTTTCCATATCTGCTGTTTCTTTCTTTTTGTTACTAGCCATACACGCCTCTTTCCTAATATTGTCTCCTATTTTTCTAAAATAATCTTACGTGACACAATATTATTTTTCTTTTGCAAACTTATTAATTTTATTTTTGTAATTCTTTTCCTTCTTTTATTTTACACTTATTATACTTTTAAGCTTATTTCTACATGGCTACAGTATATCATAATAAAACCCGAATTATTCACTAAGCCATAAATATTAAGAAAATTTTTAACAAATCTTAACATTTTTTCCTGTTTATTAACATAACTCACTTTATAAGCCCATCTTATTGTTATAAAAAAAGTAGATTAATATGTCCTTAATCATGTAATTACATATTAATCTACTTTTTATGCTATTGATTTTTGATCGTTAAAAACCTAATTATTCATTAAATGTATTGCTTTGTTTAGATTAAAAAAAATATAATAAAACTAAAATACCAAGTATAATTCTATACCAGCCAAATACCTGGAAGTCATGTTTCTTAATATAGCCCATTAAGAATTTTATAACAAGAAGTGATACTACAAAAGCTACCACCATACCCAAGATTAAAACAAATGCCTCATAGCCTGACATTGCAAAACCTAATTTTATCATTTTTAAGGCACTCATTCCAAACATTACAGGCACCGCCAGGAAGAATGTAAATTCTGCCGCAGCCACTCTTGATACACCAATTAATAAAGCACCTATGATTGTGGAGCCTGATCTTGATGTACCCGGTATAATTGATAAAATCTGGAATAAACCAATAATGAATGCTGTCTTGTATGTAATATCTGACAAGCTTCTAATCTTCGGTCTTCTTGTTTTGTTCCATCTTTCAATAATAATAAATGCCACACCATAGAAAATTAATGTAATTGCAATTACAATAGGTGTGTGAAGATGTGCTTCAATAAAATCGTCAAAAGCAATTGTCACAACTGCCCCTGGTATACAGGCAACTACTACCTTAAACCACATTGACCAGACATCTTTTCTAAGGATTGAACCTTTTGGGTTAATTCCGTCACTTCTGTTAGCACTCTTAAATGGCCACATTTTGTTCCAAAATAAAACAACTACAGCAAGAATTGCTCCAAGCTGAATTACAAACATAAACATTTCTTTGAAATTATCGCTTACATTTAACTTGATGAATTCATCAACTAATAGCATATGACCTGTGCTACTAATTGGAAGCCATTCCGTAATACCCTCAACAATTCCAAGGAAAATTACCTTTAATATTTCAATAAAATAAAACATGTCTCTATCCTTTCTGTTTTACACTCAAGGTTTATTGTATAACAATATATGCATTTTTTCTACTGTTTATTTGCCACTATGCAATAATGTTTTCTTAAACTTTCAATTTTTCCATGAAAGGATTTTTTGAGCGTGTCTTCATTTACCAAGTCCCTGTGCAAATACATTTTGTCTAAAGTATCCTTGATTATGGCTCCTATGATTTCCATTACATATTTAAATTCTTCATCACTTTCAACTAGAAGTTTTGTTTTGTCAATTCTTGAAATCATGTCCCCATGAAGGTCTTCCTGGCCGCCTTTGCATTTCTCAAGTGACCTTGTCCAGACCGCCTCGAACACCCAGCTTTCAGAAAAAATCATTTTGATTTGCTTTGCTTTTTTCGTTGTTTCATCAAGAAGCTCACTAATGAAATTATCTACGCATAGAAAAATATCTCCCTCAGACTGTTCAAGTTTATTTCCAAAATTGGAAATTACACTTTTTATATTTTCTTCAATAACGTACAAATATAAATCTTTCTTGTCTTCGAAATACTGATAAAAACTGCCTCGTGGTATTTCTGCGTCCTTGATAATTCTATTAATTGATGCTTCGCTAAAAGTACAATTATAAAATTCTTTCTTTGCTCCCTTTAATATACGATTCCTCTTATCATCAGGAAGCCTAAAAAATGTATCTTTAGGCATTTACTCTTCCTCCTGTGATTTATCTGCATTATTATTATCGGCTACACCATCTGACTGCTGCGTCATTTCCTCAATTAACTCCGCTGCCTCATCAGGTACATCGTCCAGGTTTTCATCTCCTAAATCAACTGTTTTAGGCTGTTTTCTATACAACAAGTCATATAAAATCGGAACAATAAACAATGTCATAATTGTTGCATAAAGCAAACCGAAACTTACAACAATTGCCATACTCTTTTGCATTGCATTACCAGCATCCTGTGAAAATACCATAACACTCATTGAAAGAATTGTTGTAATTGCAGTCATAAGAATTGGGCGCATACGTGTTTTGCCTGTTGCAATTAACGCTGTTCTCTTGTCTACTCCCTGTATTCTTAACTGATTTGCGTAATCAACAAACACAATACCGTTGTTTACAACTGTACCCATTAATATCATAAAGCCCATTAATGCCATTGCGGAAATCTGTTTTCCGAAAATCATTAAACCAATCATACCTCCTGTAAATGCTAATGGCACTGTAAATATAATAATGAATGGTGAAAGCAGGCTTTGGAACTGGGCAACCATTACAAGGTATACTAAAATGAATCCTAATAAAATAGCTAACAATAACTGTTTAACCATTTCCATTACCTGTTCTGACTCACCCTGAATTTCCACTGTATAACCGGTTGGTGCCTTGTAATTGTCAAGTTTGCTTTGTATCTTTCTTGAAAGTAATGTGGCATTATAGCCGTCTTTTACATCAGCAGTTACTGAAATATAAGTTCTCTGGTTTTCACGTTTTATTGTGTTTAATGCCTCCTGTTCAACTACTGTTGCGTAACGTGAAAGTTTATATTTGTTAATAACATCATTGCCTTCACTGTCTTTTGTTGTTGACTTAATTGTTGTTTTTAAAATATTTTCGTAGTTAGGTTTATTGTTTTCATTTACAACATTTACTTCATAATCTTTTCCCCCCTGGGTAATTGTAATTGAAGTTTTTTCTGTTGTGATTTTTTCTGCCAGCTGCTGATAAATCTGAGCTACTGTCAAGCCGTCATCTGCTGCCTTGTTTTTATTTATTTTCAAATGTAACTGCTTATCCTGAGCTGTTACACCGTTATCAACATTTTCAGTTCCTTTTACAGATGTTATTAACTTCATTATCTGATTACTTGTCTTTAATAACTTCTGCTGGTCATCACCATAAATACGAACTTCGATTCCCTGATTCATCATCTGTGACATACTTCCCATGGCTGATGAAGAAACAGTTAAATTCTCACATTTTATGTTCTTTGTGTTATTTTCTATTTTCTTGATTATTTTTCTAAACTGACTGGTTGATGTTATGTCATCGTCAGTAATAATCTGGAATGTAAAATTACTGTAGTTGTCAGTGCTACCACCTGTTAAGCCTGAAGTTGCAGTGGCATTTCCATCCATTGCCCCAACTTTATTAATTCCCTTAACTTTAAGAATTGCGTTGGTTACTTCATTAGCTGTCTTGTATGCAGTGTTCTTGTCTACATCTTTGTCTAAAGATAAACTTACGGAAATCTGATTGCTTTCCATATCATCCATCATTACAAGCCCTGTGTTAAATACTTGGGCAACACATATTGCTAATAAAATAATTGCTAATGCTAAAGGTATTAACTTGTGGTTTAAACACTTATCCAAAAGTCTACCATAAGCATTCTGGAATTTATCAAACCACTTGTGATTTTGTTTTTTGGTTTTCTTTAAAACTGTGGCACTAATTGTTGGAACTACAGTTAAAGCTACAATTAATGAGGCTACTAATGCGTATGTCATTGTAAATGCAAAAGGCATTAATAACTGACCCACAGTTCCTTTTACATAAATCATTGGCAAGAATACACAAATTGTTGTAAGTGTAGAAGATACAATTGGGGCTGCAACCTGCTTTGCTCCCTGAACTGCCGCTCTTGGTGCTGACAGACCTCTGTTTCTTAATCGGTAAACATTTTCCATTACAACAATGGAGTTATCTACCAACATACCAATACCTATGCAAAGTCCTGCCAATGACATTACGTTCAATGTTATTCCTGTAAAATACATTACAATAATTGCGCAGACAACACTAAACGGAATACTAAAGGCAACTATTACCGTTGGCTTAACATCTTTTAAGAATAAAGCAAGGACTATAATTGCAAGGATTGCTCCTAATAACATACTTTGTAAAACTGTGTTTACGATAACGCTTATATACTCACTTTGGTCCATTAAAGATGTACATGATAAGCCTTTGTATTTGCCTTCCATTGTCTTAAAAGCTGATTTAATATTTCCTGCCACTTCACTTGTGTTAGCTGTACTTGACTTATAAATTGCAAGAAGAACTGCTGCTCTACCGTTGATTTTTGAATAACTCTCGCCTGAATTGTCAACAACAGTTATGTCTGCAACATCAGATAATTTAATTTCTCCAATGGCTGCAACTTTTGTAAGAACCATTGATTTTAACTGTTTTTTGTTCTCATAGTTATCACCAACATCTACAAGCCACTGGTTGTCTGATTTGTCGTCAATGTAACCTGCAGGCATTGAGAAGTTTTGCGCAGTGATTAACTGTGATAATGTGTCAATGCTAAGTAAGGCATCAATGTTTGAATTCTCAATAGCAGCTTCTCTGGAATCATTTAACTTATCTTTTGATTCCTGTAATTTTTCCTTTGCGTTTTTTAATTCAGTTTCTGCTGAGGAAATCTTTGCCTGACCGGCGCCAAATCCTGCTGCTGCAGAATAGCCACCTGAAATAGCTGTGGACTGGTTCTTATCCATGCCCTGCATTTGCTTATCTATTTGCTTAATTGCCATTTTCATGGCTGTTATTTCAGTTTTTAAATTAGCAAGTTCTGTGTCTATTTGAGGAAGTCTGACTTTTACTGCATTGTAAACCTGTTTTATCTGCTTATATGAAAGGTCTTTAACCTGATCCTTGTAGCCTAAATTTGCAAGCCATTTTATAAACTTATTAAATTCTGACTTGTTGTTTACAGCATCTTCAAGATTTTTCGGAATAGTGATTCCTGCCATTTTTGCCGGCTGTTCTAATTGAGTATTAAAAGTTGCAAACATTGTATCTATCTTAGTGTAGGCATCCTCTAGTTTTGCGTCAGTGTATGCTTTCTTTTCAGCTTCTAAGGCACTTTTACTTGCTTTTAAACTGTTAAGATTTGCCTGGTATGCAACTTTGGTAGCCTGTGCCTGTGACAGTTTAACCTGTGCATCAGCCAGCTGTTTGTTTGTACTTTTCTGTGTGCTGTTTAACTTACTCTTCTGAGTAGCTAACTGACTTTCTCCATCTTTGATTTGCTTTTCTGCTTTTTCAATTTCTTTGCTGGCATCAGTTAGTTTGTCATTTGTTTTTCCAAGAATCTTGTGGTTAATCTTATCAATTTTATCCTGATTTAATTTTACCTCTATGGAATCTGTTGTAAGTCCCATTGGAGTTATACTTGCAACACCCTCTTGTCTTTCAAGATAAGGTTTTAAAGTATTGGTTGTAAAATCTGACAACTCTTTGATGTCTTTTCCTTTGTAATCAATGCCGGAATACATTGTTGCCATCATGTCCATGCTTACTTCCATTAAGTTAGGTTTGCCACAGCCATCGGGCAAATTGATTGTCTCGATTTTCTGGGAAACTCTTACTAATGTTGAGTCCATGTTGGTTCCATCTGCAAACTGAAGCATAATCATGCTGTAGTTGTTTGCTGAGTTGCTGATTACTTTTTCAACGCCACTAACAGTTCCCAATGTACTTTCCATTGGTTCTGTTATGTCCCTTTCTACTTTGTTTGGTGATGCACCGGGTTCTGTGGTAATGACCATTAAATATGGCACCTCCATGTTGGGCATCAAGTCTGTGCTCATGTTGCCGAGGCTTACGCCACCTATGATTAGGATTATGATTACGGCCACTAAAACGAAGTATGGTTTTTTTACAAAAAACTTAGTCATGTGTTTTCCTTTCTGCTCCACATAAAATTGGGTTACTCCCAGTGGGGAAATATGCATTAAAAGTACGCGTCCACTTATGAATTAGCCGTTCCCCAGTGAGAAAATATATGTATTACGAAAGCACGCTCCCGCTGCCTTCAGCTCGTAGCGGTTATATAAAGCCGACTTCGCTGCCTTTATTAACCGACGGCTTCAGAGCACTTTCTTTAATACATATATTTTCCCACTGGGATATACAAATTCGTGTGGGGAAGCATAGTTTTGTTATATGTGTATGTTTCCCTTGGAATTGCAAATTCGTGTGGGAGCATAATGTCTTAATATGTATATGTTCACCTTGGAACTGCATATTCGTATGGGGAGCATTGTTTTGTTATATGTGTATGTTCGCCTTTGAATTGCATATTCGTGTGGGGAGTATAATGTTTGTTGTATGACATGTTGTCATATGGTATTGTATATGACAGGGTGTCATAAGTCAACTTGTTTTTCAACTATTTTCTTCTTGCACCATAGTGCATCCATAGTTAAACGTTTCTTATTAAATAAAAGAAAACAAGGCGGGGCAATGTTTTTTGCTCTGTCTTGTCTCCTGATTTTATCTTATTTATTTTTTTGATTATTACTATGTATAATTTGTTTATTTAGCTTCTCTTGTTTATGCATAGTTTGTTCATCTCTTCTGTTACTGTGTTTACTTGCCTGTATTCTGTCTGTTTTATCTTTCTTTTTATTTTAATTTAAAGCTCATAAATACGGGCTGGTGGTCTGCGTATTTGAAGCCGTTGTCTTTGATTGTGTAATCTGTCATTTGAACGTTGTCGGATATGATGAACCCGTCTAATATACATGTAAAAGTCTTTCCTTTGATGTATTCCATATCTGTATTTCTGTTGGATGGTGCAAGGCTATCGTATTTGTCTTTTGACAGTTGATCCATTGCAAAGCTTACTTCCTTTGGCATTTTACTTCGTGGAAATGGATATGCCCAGCCTTCATGTTCTGCATTATCGTTTTCGTCCAGTTTTAAGTTGTGATTAAAATCGCCACCGCATATAACGTAATTGCCTTTTTGGCGTTCTTCCTTCATATCGTTAAAAAGCATTGAAGTCTGACCTTCTCGTATTTCGTCGCTATTTCCGTAAGCAGACATATGAACGCTGTACACTACAAGTTCCTTTCCACCGTCTGCAGGAATACGGCTTACACTATAGCATCTGTCCAAATCCAATATTTTTGAAAAAGAAGTTGAAATTGGAAAGCTTCTTCTTACTGCTGATGTAATCAAATATTTTGAGTAAAAGGCAATTCCTGAATATGACTTTCCGATAGGTTCATTAAATGGATAAAATAAATATGCTGAATCGTAATTTACGGCAAAGTCTTCGTAATAATTTGCGAATTTTTCTGTTATTAAATTTTCCTGATTAACGTGATAGCTTCTGGTAGATTTTCTGTCTACTTCCTGAAAAATCATAAAATCAGGCTTTTCTTCCATAGCATAATCTGCCGCACCGTTAATGGCGTCAATGCCTGACTGTTTGCTAAAACATCTTGAATATTTTCCGCCATCCATAAAGAAACTGTAAGTTGGAGTATAAGCTCCAAATCCAACATTATATGTTCCTATTTTGTATTCTTTATTTTTTGTCAGTTTGCTTGTATCTAACGTTTTGACATTTTTGCTTTCACCGGTCTCACTACTATTTGCATTCTGAGATGACGCAGGTTTGTTAATTGATAATTTCTGCTTGTCCGGTATTCTGTGGTAAGTTCCGAAAACATATGCCACGTAGCCTAAAACAATTATCAGAAAAAGCGCCACTATGCTTACAAGGGTTGCAACCACTTTCTTTTTGGTAGACCATTTTTTCTTTTCTCTTTTGTTACTCATTTCTTCTCCTTTTGTCACGTCTTTATTTTTTATGATACTAAACTCCATAAACTTTTTCTACTAGTTAATTTTTTAATCTTACATTTAATTTTTGTATTAGCGAATCTTTAATAAATTTTGCATTTAGTTTTTTGTATTTACTTTATTTTTTTTTTAAGTAGACTTTCTTCCCTATCTATAAACATAACAAGAAATGCTAAAATTAATAATATGGCACTTACAAGGATTGCCCTCTTGCCAAGAATCTCAATAAAGCCGTTACTAATTATTGCGCCTACTATAAAGCAGCCTATAATTCCAAAATATAAAATTCCATTTAGCAATTTTTGTCTGTCTTTTGACTTGGTGAAGTCGCACATATTCTGGGTAGCACTTCTTAAATTACCGATACACATTGTTGTGGCGATGCCTTTACCATGAATTTTTCTGAAGCTTTCAACCTGTATTCCGCAGGCAAGGGATGTTAAACTGTTTGCTAAAAGATTTAATGATAATGGTACAAATGATACCCCTATTAAAATTATTGCCTCATACAATACCGACCACTGTCTCCAATGAAGTTTCCTTGTTGTTTTCATTCTTACAACGTCAGCCAACATTATGCCTATTGTAAAAGCTAAAATTGGGCAGAAATAATATATTGCCTTATGAAAATTTCCCACAGAAAGGTTTACACCAAACAGAAGCATATTTCCTGTTTGGGCATTTGCAAAGACTTCTCCTCTTTCAATATATGAGTAAGCATCCATCATACCACCTGAAATTGCGAGCAATGCTCCTAACTCAATGGATTCTGATATTTGTTTTGCCTTTATCATTTTGTAATCACCTCAGTTTTAATATTTTTATACCTTGTTTTTATACTTTATTTTTATGCTTTGTTTTTATTTGTTTTTGTACTTTGTTTTTATGCTTTAAATATC
>OLRP01002055.1_pt1 | contig 14504 bp, 8 predicted proteins | sample 1672401 | NCBI WGS metagenome assembly OLRP01 (sample SAMEA3136682, study PRJEB25190) | human gut metagenome | reverse complement strand
AGATCGATACAACTCTCCAGAACCTCTTTTGTCAGTTTCAAAAGCGCGATATAACCTTTCTTCTTCTCTGCGTCTTCCTCTGAAAGGATCTTTGTCTCATGATAGAATTTATTAAATGCGTTGGCCAGATCATAAATATATGCACACAGCTTGTGCGGCGCTGTCTCTTCATAAACTGTCTCGATCACATCATTGAATTTTGCACATTCCAGCATCAGTGCTTTTTCAAATTCACTGGATGCCTCTCTGCTCACCAGATCCTCCAGACTGTTTTCTTCCTGGTATTTATTCAGGATCGACTTGATCCGGACAATTGTGTACAGAATGTACGGTCCCGTATTTCCTTCAAAGGAAGTAAAGCGGTCTACATCAAAGACATAATCCTTGGATGCCTGATTGGACAGATCACCGTATTTTAACGCGGAGATAGCTACCACGTCCGCTACCTTTCTCGCCTCGGCATCTTCCATATCGCGGCCTTCCTTGATCTTTTTGTACATCTCATCCTGGGTATCCTTGATCAGGTTCTCGAGACGCATAACACCGCCCTGTCTGGTCTTGAAGGGTTTGCCATCCTTGCCGTTCATGGTACCGAAGCCCAAGAACTTCAGCTCGGTCTCGGGTTCTACCAATTTCGTCTTGCGGGCACAGCGGAATACCTGCTCGAAGTACAATTCCTGACGCTTGTCCACCACGTAGATCAGCTCGTCGGGATGATACAGCTTCATACGCTCCATAATAGTAGCCAGGTCTGTGGTATTGTACAGAGAGGCCCCGTCGGACTTTAAGATCATGCAGGGAGGGATCTCCTTGGTGTCGCTCTCTTCTTTTACATCTACAACAAGAGCACCCTGATCCTCATAGGCAAATCCACGTTTCTTCATATCCTCTACCATATCCGGAATGTACGGCTGTGCATCGGATTCTTTCTTCCAGAGGTCGAAAGATACATTCAGGTTGTTGTAGTTTCTCTTAAGGTCTGTCACGGAAACCTGCATAATGTGGTTCCAGAGAGCCATGTATCCAGGTTTGCCCTGCTGAAGGAGATGTGTTGCCTCCAGTGCCTCATTACGATAAGCCTCGTCCTCTTTGGACTTGCCGCTTGCACATGGATAGATCTCTTCCAGTTCGCTGATAGTAAATGGTGCTTCTGTGGGATATTCACCTGTAAAGCTGTCATCAAAATATACCAGCTCCGGTTTCCGGTGTTTCAGCTCTGTGATGATCAGTCCCATCTGAAGGCCCCAGTCTCCAAGATGCACATCGCCGATGACCTTATGTCCTACAAAACGTCCGATACGCTTGATACTCTCGCCGATGATCGCAGAACGGAGATGTCCTACGTGAAGGGGTTTGGCTACGTTTGGTCCGCCGTAGTCGATGATGATCGTCTTCGGGTTCTTGGCAGTTTCAACGGAAAGCTTCTCATCTTCTGCCATCTTATTCATATATTCCGCAACGAATTCCGGCTTCACATCCAGGTTGATAAATCCAGGCTTTACAACTTCTGCTCTGGAAAAGATCTGGCTGTCTGAGAGCTGTGCTACCACATCATCCGCGATCATAAACGGAGCCTTGTGGTATGTTTTGGCTCCTGCCATGGCACCGTTACACTGATATTCACATAAGTCCGTTCTGTTGGAAACAGTAACTTTTCCGTAAGACGGATCATAACCTGCTTTTTCAAATGCTGCGGAAAGTTCTTCCGCCATCTGTTCCATAATCTTCTTCATGTTTCAAACTCCTCATATCTTTGTTTCTGTATTTTATGCTTATAACGTCACTTTTCTTGAACATGCGACTGCAAGGGCACCATAACCGATATGGCAGGCAACACTTAAGGAAAGGGGATCCATATGTATCTCCATTCCCGGAAATACCTCCTGGATCTCTTTTTTAAATTCTTCTGCTTCTTCCAGATTTCCTGTATAAGCAGCCTGAAGACACATCTCACCGTCAGATGCGTATTCCTTAAAACGTGTTTCCCAATCATTCTTCATTGCCTTCAGCATGGCACGTTTGGCCTGCTTCTTGCCACGGACCTTGGCGTAGGCATCCAGCTTCTCTCCCTGGATCTGAAGTACAGGCTTCAGGTTCAGAACCGTTCCGATGGCTGCTGCTGCCGGTGTGATCCTGCCACCTTTTTTCAGATATTTCAGGGTGTCAAGTGTGATATAAATACTGGAATCGAGTTTCTGATCTGTAAGGATCTTTTTGATCTCTGCGGCACTTTTTCCTGCCTCGGCAAGCATCTTAGCATCCATTACAGACTGTCTCTGTGTTACGGAAATCCGCTGATTGTCCACTACCTGAACACGACCATTATAATCAATAGCAAGTCCCATTGCAGTAGAACAGGATGCACTCAATCCGCTTGACATCGGAATATGAACGATTTCCTCATAATCTCTCAGAAGCTTGTCCCACAGATCACAGAGATCAGCCGGACTTGGCTGAGATGTGGAGATCGGTTCATCCTTCTTAAGCTTCTCATAAAACTCTTCCTGTGTGAGAGTTACACCTTCAAGATACATTTTTTCATTAATATAAAACGGCATCGGTATCACATAAACGCCAAGCTCTTCGGCCTGGGCCTGTGTGATACCGCTGTTGCTGTCTGTCACAATGGCGATTCTGCCCATTCTCTATTCCTCCCAGTATCCATCTTATCTCTAAAAAAAGTCATAAAATCAGTGTAACATATTTTTCACAGCATCTCAATCCAAAATTTTTCTCTGTTTTTTCAGGTTAATTTGCACTTTTCTCAAAATGCTGGAAGTCTTTTGGATTACCCCAATCTCCTCCCCAGGTAAAGCCAAGTTGTGTAAAGATCTGATAACAGATATCATCATGGGTGATCACATGAGGCAAACCGCTGGATCGATCCAGATACTGCTGGGCATTTCCGTGTGCACAGCTGCCATAGCCGTTATTATATGTTACATATGGATTTTGCTGGGAATTAATATCGATAGCCCGTCCAAACGCATGTTTTGACAAATTCCCACTGCCTGTAGCATTTCGAAAACAAAATGCGGAAGTATTATTGTGTTCTATGGAATTGTAATCACTGCTGTCTCCGTCTCCTGCCCAGTAATTATCGATCAGAACCATCTCCTGGATCTGATATTGCTTTTCATACAACTGCTTGAATGCACTGAGAAAATCATCTACAATCTGAGCATTTACGATCAATTCTCCAACCTGTACCTGTCCCTCAAAATTATAGTGAAGGACTTTCAGATAACGAAGATCCGATAATGCGACATAATCATTGGCATAGTAAGATTTCCCGATGATACGGTTGTAGATCTCATCGCCCTCCACGATCTCATATGCCTGAAAATATTTATCCAGATCCGTTGCGGAAATCTGTGACGGATCTACAATTTCCTTCACTGCCAGATCTGTAATTCCCGCACTTGTTTCTCCGGGTGTAAGTGCACCGTTCTCTTCTGTCTGAGGTGTTGGCGTTGTCTCCGGTGCCAGTGGCGGTCCTGCCACCTCCCCGGTCTGTGTAGCAGCTTCTTTTTTTTCTTCCGGAGCCTCCGTTGGTGTTGGGGACGGTTCTTCTGGTGTTTCTGTCGGAGTCACGGTCGGAACTGGTGTCGATGTTGGCTCCGTTTTTTCTACGGTCTCTTCTGCTCCGATTTTACTTTGTCTAAAATCCAAACTGTCCGAAGCCTTATGTTGTGACAGATCCTTCTCTCTGCTTCTCATCGAAAAAAATATAGTACCTCCTGCCAAAGCTACAATAGCAACAATAATTATAATAATAGGATTTCTATGTTTTTTCCCACCCTGCATATTATTATTAAAATTACTTTCTGGTTCTCGTTCTAATCCATCATTCTGAGACTGAGGCCGTCTCCAGTAGGTATTTCCGCCTTCAAACTTTTGTCCACATTCCGGACAAAAAACACTTTTATCCGGAACCTCACAATTACAATTAAGACATCTCATGCTCTTTCTCCTAGCATTTAAGCGGACATTCATATTTCACCTTTATTACTTGCTCACAAACAAATACCGTTTTGGTTAAATATTTATTCCGCTATTTTTATAGTCAGAATGCGTCTGACACTTCATCAATTCTTACTTTGTCTACTGAAGATACTCACCCCACAGACGATCTGTAAAAGAATCAGAATAATCAGCACAATGACCTGTATAACTATTGTTCTATTATTGTTCTATTATTGTTCTATTATTTTTCATATTTTACCTCTGTCTGTCTCATTATTCTACCAATACTCGAACATCTGTAATACATGTGTCATCCCAGCTGGTGCCCTGATGCACGCCATCAATTCTTATCTGGATGGAAGATGCCTTAAACGGATGATTCAGCATTACATAAAATTCTTCCCAGGAATCCGGAAAATCCATCTGAAAGGAAAGGTCATCCAGTGTGATCGTTAATTTTGAAGGTCTGTTGTTTCCATAATAATATTTACCAGATTTCCAGTTTCCAAGTTTAAGGGCAATACATCTCACTTTTTCATTTTTATATTTAAAATTTGCTGTAATGCTCTCCCCGATTCCCGGTCCGTCAATACCTTCTTCCCAGTTCGTATCGGTATTATTGTCAAATGCAAGCAACGGATCATTGGAAACTCCGCTTGCCTGTTTGAGTTCTGATGATGCACTTGCTGATTCTATATATGCTTCATGGATATTGCTGAAATCTACAGAGGATTCACTCACAAGAGAAGCTGTTATTGCTGATGCAGGATAAGCCTCAGGCGTAGGAGTAGGCTTCGGTGTAGATGTCGGTTCCGGTGTTGCTGTTGGTTCCGGTACAGCTGTTGGTTCTTCCGCTGATCCAACTTCTGACACATCACTCCCCGAAACATCTGTATTTCCAATACTGTAATCCGAACTGTCCGCAACTTTCTGTATGGTCTCATCCTTCGCCCTGCTTCTCAGTGCAAAAAATGCTGCGCCACCTACAGAAGCCACAATGGCAACAACCGCAATTATGATAATGAGCGGATTCTTGTTTTTTCTTCCACCCTGCATGCTGTTATCAAAATGATTCCCTGCTGCCATTCGCTCCGGTCCATTATTCTGAGACTGAGGCTGTCTCCAGTATGTATTCCCGCCATTTTGCTGCCCCGGATAGGGCCCGCCGAAATTCTGGGACTGATTTCCATAGGAACCTCCAAAATTCTGATTCTGAGAAGGATTTCCATAGAAGCCTCCCTGATTCTGAGACTGATTCCCATAAGGATTTCCATAATTTCGAGGTGAGGTTCCATAAATATCTGAAGAATTCTGAGGCTGATCCCAAAGAGAATCTTCCGTATCCTCAGACCGATCATTGTATGTATCCTCTTTATTCCGCTGCTGATCTCCATATACATCTTCCGCATCCTGCTGCTGATCATTATATGTTTCTCCGGAATTTTCTGCCTGACTGCCATTTACACCTTCAAGCTTTTGTCCACATTCCGGACAGAAAAGACTTCCTTCCGGAACGTCGCAATTGCAATTAGGACATCTCATACTCTTCCTCCTAACATATCAAGCGGATATTCGCAATTTACCTTCACTGTCTGCTCATAAGCACATAACTGCTCTGCTGTTCTGGGTCAATCGGATATTTATTCCGCTGTGTTTATTTTGTTTTTTACTGCCAGAATACGTCTGACAGATTCGTTGATTCTTTCTTCTGTTATTGTTCCATTCTGCACAGCATTTCTGACACCCGCATATGCCGCCGAAAAATCAGCAGGCATCAGGATCATATCTGCGCCCGCCTGTACCGCTCTTACAGCGGCATCTCCTGATGCATACTCATTGGCAACTGCTCCCATATTCATTGCATCCGTAATGACCAGCCCCTGAAATCCCAGCTGATCTCTCAGAATTTCTGTACATATGGTATAAGACAGACTTGCAGGCGTGTCATCTCCTGTGATACCCGGGCAGGAAATATGTCCCATCATCACAAAATCAGAGCCTGCTTCTATACCTTTCTTAAATGGAATCCACTCACAGTTTTCCAGTTCTTCCCTTGTTTTATAGACATAGGATTTTCCTTCATGACTGTCTTCATAAGTATCCCCATGTCCCGGAAAATGTTTCAGGGTAGACAGCATTCCTTTCGTATGCAGCCCTTTTACCTCTGAAGCTACCATAGCCCCATCGATTGAAGGGTCACTTCCAAAAGAACGGCTGCCTATTACTGTATTCTGCGGATTTGTCAGTACATCCGCAACCGGAGCGAAGTCTACATTAAATCCCAGTTCACTTAAATAACTGCCAATCTGACATCCGGTCTCATACGCTTTCAGGCTGTCTCCAGTCTGTCCGATCGCCTGCATGGAATCATATACCGGTGTTTCCATAATTCCACTTTTTGCAATCCGGCTTACAATACCGCCTTCTTCGTCTACTCCCACAAAGATCGGTACTCCACCTGTCTCCTGTGACATCTGCTGATAGCCTGCGATCAGATTTTTTACCTGATCATAACTTTCAATATTGGCAGACATCAGAATTATTCCTCCCACCGGATAAGCCTCATAGGCTCCTCTTGTTGTATCTCCTGCGCTGACTGCATTCCCTGCCAGAGTTTCCGGGGTGATAAAAAAAAGCTGTGCTATTTTTTCTGCCAGAGACATCTGCTGTATTTTCTCTTCAACGTTTTCTTCCTGTACCGGGTCTGCTTTCACCTGCACATGGGTAATCCCGGATGTACAGATGAAAGTGATACCTGCCAGCAAAATCGCTGCGAATCTTTTTTTTCTGCTATTCATATTCACATATATATCCTATTTTACCTGAAAAAGATGGAACAACACTTAAAATATCATCCGGCACATCATTCATATACCAGCCTCCATCATTGGATAAGAGATCCAGTACATGTTCTTCTACTCCGTCACCATAAAAGCTCGGTTCACCGGCAAACCAGCAGGAAGTTGTATGAGCCGTCCAGCTTGCACCGGAATTCAGTGCTTCTCCGAACAGTTTATTATCATTGTCTGCCCAGTAGTATTCATACTGATCCATCTCACGCCTTCCACTTATATAGAACTGTTTTTTCGCATAGTTCGTATTTGACTGGAGAAGATTTATGATTGCTGCATATTCCTCCTGGGTATTGATTCTTACAAGATATCCACCTTTTTGTCTGCACCGGTCAAATGCCTGCGTCCAGGTACAGTCTTCTATGACAACTTCATAAGTATGTATCTGTTTTTCTGTATCCGGAGCTTCTGTCGGTGTCGGAACAGGGGTGTTGGTCGGTACTGGGGTGTTTGTTGGTTCAGGTGAAGGTGTCGATGTACTCACCGATGTTGGAATCAATGTAGGTTCCGGCGTCTTTGCATTTTTTGTCACTTCTGACTTTTTCGCCGCTTCTGCTACGGACATATCATCCAGCTGTTTCTGCTTCGCTGAAAGCGCGCCGGGCAAAGCGATCCTGTCTGTTTTTACTGCATATACTGCTCCGCCTGCGATCACAGCAACGCCTGCCACTGCCGCAACTGCTACAGCAACAGGAAACTTCTTTTTTTGTGGAGCCGCATAATTCCCACCACTTTGGGGAAAACCTGTCTGTCTTATCTTTACTCCACATTCCGGACAAAAGATGCTGTCATCCGGTATGTTTTTTCTGCATCTTGGACATTTCATAGTTTATTCCTCTGCCTGTTATGCGTTTCCATCAGAAGTAGTTTCCTCTGAGTTTTCTTCCTCCCCGGAATCCGATTCTGCGGCTCCGGCGTCATCCACTCCGCTTTCATCACTTTCTTCGGTCACTTGTGAATCCTCAGAATTACCATCATCTGTGACATTATCCGCGCTTTCATCATTGTTTGTTTCCTGACCATCTGGCGCTGCTGTTTCATCACCTGGTGTTCCCTGATCCGGGTTCTCCGGTTCATTCACTGGTTCTCCCTGGCCGTTGGAATCTGCCGGATTCTTTCCCTCAGGTTTCTTCTGCACTGCAGCATCAGGATCATTTTTTCCCTGCTTATCTGATGGCTGCTGTTTCTTTTTATCTGCCGTATCTTTCTTTTTGTCATTGCCTGCCTGCGCAGGTACCGGCTCTCCTGTCGGTTTTTCAGGAATAACTTTCTGCTCTGTTTCCTGCATGTTCTCCTTTGGGGCGATCGCGGTTTTTACCAGACTTGCAGTACCTGCAAGTGCCATTACAGTAAACACAATAAACAGAATGTTTGTTACTTTATTCTCTCTCATTTCATACCAGCCTCCTTTACGTCCTTTTCTTTTTGCTGTATCCGTTTATTAACGGTAATATCCTGCCCCTAACTGCTGAAGTCTGGCAATTCTGTCGTGGCTGTCCGGATGTGAGCTTGCCAGTGCGGCAAACAGCCCGGAAGCTTTCTGCTCATGTGTACTGAAATAATCAAGTAATGCACACAGCTGGTCTCCATATCCAAGCTGAAATGCAAACTCATCGGCCTCAAACTCATTTCCACGGCTGGATTTCATGACAAGCAGTGTTCCAAGACCTGTCCATATCCTGAGAAGAAGATTCACTGTTATTACAGCGAGAAATCTTGAAAAGATCATAAATAAATGCGTAATAAAACCATCTTCGCCACCCATAAACAGACACATGATCGTAGTAATGATATCAAAGAACCAAAGGCCGATATTAAAGAATGTAACAAGCATATTTACAAACATATTACCAACCGAAATCAGCAGGATAAGATCTGTATCTTTATGTGCAAGATGTCCGAATTCATGTCCCAGTGTCGCCCGGATCTGCTCATCCGGCATATTCAGAAGGCCTCTTGTAACACATACTGTCTTTCGTCCCGTTGCAAAAGCGTTCGGACTGTCATCATCTGTGATATACAGCTGAATGCTGGAATTCAGAGAAGGATCTTTCTGTTTTGCTTTCGCATAAACTTCCCGGAATATCGGTTCCAGACGGTTGATATCCTCTGCACGTTTCAGTTTTTTACATCTTGTCTGAAAACGAAGGTACCATTCTCCGATCGGTGACAGTGCGATTGTAACAGATACAAGATATAAAACAATTCCGATCACAATTCCAAGCGGAATATTGTCTGGTACAAACAACACCGTAAATCCGCAGACAAGTGCCACATTCAGGATCAGATAAATGATCACGGAAATATTGGACTTTCGAAACATCCTTGTAAGGAAATCAAAAAGATAAAATCCACTGGATCCGCTGCTTACGCTGACACCTGCATTTGATGTATTCTTTGTTTTTACAGGTTTTTTATTTGTCTGGCTTTTTGTTGGCTGCGAAGTATTGATTCCCGTGTCTGCCATCTGCTGGTTCGGGCTGTTCTGATCCACTCCTGACGGACCCGGATTTCTCTGCTGATTCCAGTTTCCCTGTACATTGATCTGCCGGAGTTTATGGTTCCGGGGTCTGCTTTGGGAAGACTGATTATGTATTTCCTGGCCTTCCGGTGACTGTTGGCTACGGTTATTCTGAGTACTTTCCAGCTGTGTACCCCAGTTATTCTGATTATTTTCTGCCTGTGTACCCCAGTTATTCTGATTATTTTCCGGTTGTGAAGTCCAGCTATTCTGAACATTTTCCGGCTGTGGGGTCCAGTTATTCTGAACATTTTCTGGCTGCCGGTTTTGATTTCCCTGGCTACTTCCCTGCGGTGGTCTCCAGTATCCCTGACTGCTTGCAGCCTGGCGTCCCCAGATTCCCTGGTCATCGGATGGCTGCCCCCATCCATTTCCATTATCCTGGGAGGCCTGGTTATTTCCGCCAAGCAAATCTGAGCCACAGCCCGGACAGAATCGCTCTGATCCGGTCCGCAGTTTTCTTCCACAAAATCTGCAGAACTTTGCCATACTCTTCCTCCTTTTTTTATCTGTATCGAATATACAGTTCTTTATCTCTCTCTTCTTTTTGACGCAATAATGTTATGGATAATGATAACAATATCACCTGTGATTCCAACCAGGATCAGTCCAATACTTATAGCCATGGTAATCTTGTCAGGAACCAGAAGACAAAGTACCAGAGATATGGCAACGCCGACCAGAAGTGCGACTACAGCCGCTATGATCAGAATTATCGGTGAACTCTCATCCTCTTCATCCATTTCTTCATCTTCATCGAGCTCATACCGTGTCCTTGCCGAACCCGGATATGGTCTTCTCTGCTCCGGTCTGTCATAAGATTCCCGGTACTCTCTCCTGGACACTCTTCCACCGTATCTCTTGCAGTAAATACTCTTCCACTCATCGTCAAGACGGTTCAAAAATCTTCCAAGATTAAGTTCTCTGGCAGTATCCTCCTTCAAAAGCTGGTAAGATGCCGCAACATCATTGTTTGCAAAAGCTTCGGGTTCTCTTGCTGCCAGACGTAAAATTCCATTGCCGGCTGCATTTCTTATGGCATCTGCTTCAAAAAGCTGAAGCCTTTCTGTATAAAGCAGTAATTCCAGAGCTGCACGAACAGCCTGGACAGGCGTATACTCTGTACCATAAATCTTCCGCAGCACATTCTCCAGATTAAAGTCTTTTTTTCCTTCCATCATCATGATCAGCTGCTCCTGGAGCAGGGCAAAAAAGTAACGATACTCTGGCCGTTCTTCTCTCTTAAGTCTTTCATCAACTGGCGTCAGATACGCTGAGATATCCTGGCTTTTCAGGATTATATTCTGCATTTTTTCCAGATTTTCCATATCCTGACTGTAATAAATGCACCACAGAACATTAAGACGCTTCCAGTCTTTCGGGAAAATCTTCCGGCGATCACATTCCTGGATCATATTTTTAAGGAAGCCAACCTGCGCTGCATTTAATCCGAACACCTGTGTTGCATTCATCTTTGCGATCAGAGATAAAAATTTATTCTTCAGCTTCCGCTCAATTCCTGAATTCTCACCAAATATCTTCTTATAATTTAAAACCTCATCCTGAAATACTTCACACCAGGCAGCAAGTTCATTATTTCCCTGCTTTTTTTGGCACTGATGTCTCAGCATATTGAAATATGCATTTACGATCACACTGTATGTCTGTTCATTCAGCCACTGATTTTCTTTCACACCGCTTAAAAATACTGCTGTCTGATCCAGATTGGCAAGGACATATTCGGAAAGAACCATTTCCTGTCCACCATGGATAAACCACTCTGTAATGATCGCCCATCGCTGTTCTACTGTCAGCTGTTCCAGAAGGAGTCCCTTTCTGTCATCTTCCGCATGCGCATATAACTCGTACAGAATCATGGATACATAAGGTTCCGGACAATCTGCCAGGTCAGAAAGTGCCTGCTGGATCTCTTCCATATCCGAATATCCGCCTGGTTTCCGGCAATTATAGATTTTTGCACATTCCGATACATAAATCGCTTCCTGTATGATCGCCTTTTTTGCCGGCACATGCATCAGCCATTCGTGCAAATACTTTCCTGTTTCATGGAATACCATTGCCTCGCATTTTTCTCCCAGCTCCGCAACGATGTATTCAAACAGAGGTCTCCATTCTACGTTCAGGAACTGTCGGTCTCTGAATGTGGCAAAATAGATCAGGTGCCATACTGCTTCTGTATTCAGAACCGTTTCTTTTGAACTGCACTGCTCCTTAAAACAATTCCACAGCACATCGGATCTGTGTTCCTGTCCTGGAGTTTTTTTCAGTTTCTTCTCTTCCTGGCTTAAAAGACCATGCGCCTGTTTACGCAGATTGCCGTTTCCATAAAACAGCTGAAAAAACAGATTTCCATAAATTTCTTCCATGTTTTCATCTGTGATCTCAGAATAATTTAACGGACGGCTTAATGCTCCCATCAGCTGTGAAGTATACTCCCATTCATCTGTGCTCACACACTTTCTGTACCAGTCCTTCAACAGTGCAAAAATATTTGCTTTCACCGGACTGGAATGGGAAATCTGATCATCTTCACATATTTCGATCAAAAACGTTCTGAGGAAATCTTTTTTGTACCATTCTGCCTCTGTCTGCTCTCTGACATTCTTCAGAAAATCCAGGAATTTCTCTTCTGCCAGAGCATTTTCGCTCTCAAGAAGCTCCCTCAGAAGCTGTGCAAGAACTTCATCTGTCTGGTCAGATGCCAGATCCTGTATCAGGCATACCATGATCTCATCCTGACAGTTTTCAGGATAGATATTCTGCTGGACCAGTTCTATGAGATCCTTCTTTATGTTATCCGAATATCCCGGGTCCTGTGCTTCGCAGCTGAGCATTTCCCTGAATATCGATGCAGCATATTCTGTCCAGTATCCTGCTATATAGTAGGATACTCCAAGTATAAGCTGTTCTCTGGATCTTTTGTCTGCAAAATTCTGCTTCCGATTATCATTCAGTCCAAATATAAGGTTAAACATTTCCGGTGTATTGGCATTTTCATAAACCCGTTCCTGTCCGAAAAACTGAATGTATTGCCTGTTAAATTCCGCTTTTTCTTCTTCCTTCTGCAGGGTATCCCATATGAATCTGCCATAGGATGTATCCAGATCTCCACTCACATAACTTTTTTTGTTCTGAAGGTCAATGATAGAATATTCACTGTTTACCCATTCTTTTGCAAATCCACTTTCCATAAATATCAGCTGATACCCCTTCAGGACAGAAGCCTCCGGATTTGCTCCTCCGCAGGATACTGCACTGATATTCTGACTGATGAAATCCGGCAGAACTTTCAAAGTTGCCGCAATGATCTGCTCAGCATAACCATTTCCACCGGCTGCATTCCATGCAGGGCGGAACTGATCTGGCAGTACAACCAGAACTTTGTCATTCTCATGGCCCCTGTAATCCATATATCCAACTCTCTGGACAATGCTGCTGATATAATCAATAAAAAGTTCCTGTGTAAAACCTGCACGTTCAAAAACAGAAATTTCCGTTTTTTTCTGTGGATTTTTAAACAGGGAATACTCCGGATTTGCTTCGATACGCCCACGGGCACCATTTCTTTTTGACTCTTCAATTCGCGCCTGTACCGATGGATAAGGTTCAAAATTCTGCAGATTGAGTGCATATTCCGGTTCTCGTAAAAAGCGTCCCTTATCTTCCTCTGCCAGAATGTAACTGCTGCTGTATGTAAAATCACGGAACTCGCCGGAACTTCTTTCACCGGACATATTTCCTTCTGCTTTCAGTCTGTATGCACGACTTACTACTGTAAGCTGCTGATTCAGCCTCTTGATCTTCAGAACGCCTCGATATGTTCCGGTGATCTCCGAAGGAACAGGCCGGATATCCTCCAGTGTTCCTACTGCTTCACATTCTCTGGCTACAAGCTTCGCCTGATCTTCTCTGGCAAACATATCTCTGCTGATGGTGACTGTCGTACTGTCTCCCTTTGAACCAGAACGTGAAAAATATCCTTCTGTACATCGGGAATATATATGTTGTCCTATCATGCTGTTTCCTCCTAACGTCTATGAAACCAGGAATGTTTTTTTGGCGGTTCCGGAATCTGCTCATCCCAGTTTTCCGCAAAATTTCTTCCCCATTCATTAACCACCCTCTGTGGTGCATCATAAAATTCTCCTCTGAAGAAAGGAGGTACAAAATTCAGTCTCATCAGAAGATAAAGCAACGGTTCTTCCACACGGATCGGATGGATCAGACGGAAATTATCAAGATTATCTCCGCTTACCTTTACAGCTGCTCCCAGAGCGGATACAGAAATATAATATGGACTGAAAAATGTCTGATCCAGGAAATTTGATAATCCTCTGGAAAGATACTGGATACACGCTCTGGTAGACTGATTCATAGGATTAAAATAAGTATCCTCCAGATTGGAATCCGGAATCATCTGAAATCTCGGTGCGATCACTGGCTGATTCAGCGGAATTCCCAGCTGCTGGTAATTTTTGTACAGAAGATCAGTTTTGGTCAGTGCAACAACACTTGGCCTCTGAATCTGTCCCATATCTCCGGTAACACAATCCAGGATTGATGTTTTCATGCCGGAAATCGCTTCTTCCAGCTGATCGATATCACGGTTCATATACTGTTCCGGAAGCCGATTGTACACACCCTCCAGAGTCTCCGGATCAACCATCATGATAAATCCATCCGACTCCTTAAACTGGGGAACATTGATATTGGAAAGATCCTCATTTCGTTCTCCGTTGAACATCTCGCCTCGCATATCAATCAGACCCAGAATACATTTCTTATTAGACTGTGCAGATCCTGGCATTGCGGTATAATCCGCCTGAAGAAGATACGGAGTTTTTCTGTCCTCCTGTGTTGTCGCCGGAAGTCTGTTCTCTCTTCTTATGTGTGAAGCAAACTGTTCATATTCCCTTCCTGTAACTCCCAGAGTCTCAAAATGAACAAAGCCCTGCGGAAGTCCAAAATTTCCTCCGCTCAACATCATGTGTAAAACTGTAAGATATACTGTTTTTCCTGCGGAGCTGGGTCCCATAAGGCTCACCAGGTACATCGGCATTTTTCCTGCCTGAGGGATCAACTGTGAATGACAATGCGGACAGTAGAACTTTCTCACGATTCCACTTACCTTTTCCTCACCGATC
>OLRP01002045.1_pt1 | contig 14551 bp, 14 predicted proteins | sample 1672401 | NCBI WGS metagenome assembly OLRP01 (sample SAMEA3136682, study PRJEB25190) | human gut metagenome | reverse complement strand
AAACCTCCATCCTACCTATTGGACAGGAGAAATGGCCTGTGAACTTATCAGCAACTACGATCCGACCAACAAACCGTTATTTCTGAAAGTTTCTTTTGCCCGTCCGCACAGTCCGTATGATCCACCACAAAGATATCTGGACATGTATAAGGATGCCCTAATACCCGATCCTGCCATCGGAGATTGGTGTGGCAAATACGCCAAGAAACTAAATCCTGAAGAAACGGCACAAGACGCTCCATACGGTAATTTTGGCAATGAATATGCACGCAATTCCAGACGTCATTATTATGCCAACATCACTTTCATTGACGAACAGATAGGCAGAATTATCCAAACATTGAAAGAAAAGGATATGTATAATGACGCATTAATCGTTTTCGTTTCCGATCATGGCGATATGATGGGCGACCATTATCACTGGAGAAAGACCTATCCATACGAGGGCTCCACTCATGTGCCATACATCGTGAAATGGCCTTCTGCCAACCACGTTACACCGGGAAAAACAGACGCTCCCGTAGAGTTGCGTGATATTCTTCCCACTTTCCTCGATGCAGCCGATGTGACCATCCCCACTGACATGGACGGCCGTTCCTTGTTGCCGCTTGCCAAAGGCATGGAAACAAACTGGCGCAAGTATCTGGATCTGGAGCATGCCACCTGTTACAGTGATGATAACTATTGGTGTGCACTGACTGACGGCAAAATAAAATATATATGGCGTATCCATACCGGTACCGAAGAGTTATTCGACTTGACCCAAGACCCTCAGGAATTGCACAATGCCGTCAATGACAAAAAATACAGGAAACAGCTGACGGAAATGCGTAATGAAATGATTCGCCATTTAAGTGAACGCGGTGAAGAGTTCGTGAAGGACGGCCGATTGGTGGTCAAGGAGAAAACCATGCTTTATGGACCTCATTATCCGGAAAAAGAAAATAAAAGATAACGTGTGTTGTACAGAGGAGTCGTTTCCAATTGCCCCACTTTCCTACAACAGAGTTTTATAATTCTGTTGCCACTGCTGTCACCTTTTCCCTGTACTCCCTATGAATAGGGAGTGAGAGGTGATGGCAATACATTATTTTATGCAAGAAAAATGCCTGCAGCCACCACTTTATCCACCTTGTTCCATGGTACAAGCCTGCCCTGTCCGGTGGACAAAGCAGGCTTGTGCAATAAACACGGTAAGCTTGTACAGCCTCGAAACTGCGACTTTCCTTGCCAAAGTATTTAGAATCTTGATACAAGTTCTGTCGGATCTTGCAGCAAGTTCCACGAAATCCTTTACCAAGTTTTGCCGTTACATCCAGCATCCTTCCCTTTCGGAGGAGAAGGATAAACCGGTAGAGCCGGAAAGACTTAAACTAAAGATTGAAAGATATAGATCTTTGGAATGAAACGACTTGTTCTTTTTATCAGACGTCTTCATCTTTTTTGTAAACGTCCTTGTCTTTTCCGAAAAGAATAAAGGCTTTCGGAACGATACGGAACTGTGACCGGAAACGGGTTTCTACACATACGTTTCCAAGTGAACCTCCATTTACATCCGACAGATTCTTCATTTCGGCAAGAAAGGGTGCACAAGTTTCATCAAATTTCTGATACCTCTCTATTCTTCTATTTTCCAACAGTTCCTCAGCCTGTTCACAACTTAAAATATAAAGCCTAACCCTAACGACAAATTGGAAAGGGCCAATTTATCTTTCCCTTCATTCTTCTCGTCAGTAATATTAGCCGATTTCAAACCTTTTTGATAAGCGACATTCAAAAACAAGCGTTTCCAATAAATGCTGCCCTGTACGGCAATTCCCCAATCAAAACGGTTAATATTACCTTTAGGATCGTCCGCATCATCATTCTTGCCAAAGGAGGGATAATCATCTTTGGTTATGGTATGTTTATTTTCTCCATATTTGTCGGGGGATACTGTCAAATATTTATCCGACTCATATTTAAACTTACCAAACAACCCATAAGAGAAGTAAGGCCCCACTCCCAACTGAACCCTAAACGATTCTGACAAAGGTAAAGCATAAGCAAATAAAATAGGAACGTCCAAATATCCCAGATTTGACACTCTATCAGAATGTGCTATAATATGAAAACGGTTTTCATTTTGGGTAAAAAGAAGGAAGAAATTATGGGAACGAAAGCACCTTATCAGACAAAACAAATGAAACAGATACTGGCTTATCTTCAGACGATAGAGGGTACACATGTGACGGCCGCAGATGTCTGCTCCTATTTCAAAGAGCAGGGAATCAATGTCGGAACAACGACAGTTTATCGTAATCTTGAGAAGATGGTAGAACAGAGGCTTGTTGCCAAGTATAACGTGGATGGGACGAGCAGTGCCTGTTTTGAATATCTCGGAGCAGAAGAACATTGTCATAAGACCTCCTGTTTCCACTGCAAATGTGAAAAATGTGGAAAACTGATTCATCTTCACTGCGAGGATGTGGTTAAACTGGAGCAGCACCTGATGGACAGTCACGGATTTCGCATGGATCCGTGCAGAACGGTTTTTTATGGAATCTGTGAAGAATGCAGAGGACTGGAAGATGACAAAAAAGAAACAGAGACTGTACATATCAGGGCAAAATAAGCGGAATATAAGGTAACGGAGTAGAATGCTGAGACAGAAGAAAGCAGGTATAAGGATGAAAAAATGGATCACTGGTGCGCTGGCAATTCTGCTGGGTGTGATGAGCATTGCGGTTCCTTTTTCAGGAATGCACATAGCAGAAGCTAAAACAACGGAGGAAACAGACAGGAAACTGAATATTGTGACAACCATTTTTCCGGAATATGACTGGACAAGAAATATTCTGGGGAACAGGGAAGCGGATGTGAATCTTACGATGCTCCTGGATAATGGGACAGACCTTCATAGTTTTCAGCCGGCAGTGAAAGATATTATGAAAGTATCCAGCTGTGATCTCCTGATTTATGTGGGTGGAGAATCCGACCAGTGGATTGAGGATGCACTGGAATCGGCTCAGAATAAAGATATGAAGACGATTAATCTGATGGAAGTCCTTGGCGATACGATTAAGGAAGAAGAAACAGTTGAGGGTATGCAGGACAGTGAACACGAACATGGTCATGAGGACGAGCATGCCCATGAGGGTGAGGATGAGAAGGAATATGACGAGCATGTCTGGACTTCCATGCGAAATGCTTCTGTGATCTGTGACGCGATTGCAGAAACGCTTGAGGAGATGGATCCTGAGAATAAAGAAATCTATCAGACAAATGCTGAGAACTACAAAGCAAAACTTTCTACACTGGATCAGAAATATCAGGAAACGGTAGATACAGACAGACAGAATACGCTGATCTTTGCCGATCGTTTTGCATTTCGTTATCTGGTCGATGATTATGGACTGAACTATTATGCAGCTTTTTCCGGATGCTCTGCAGAGTCGGAAGCAAGCTTCAAGACTGTGACTTTTCTTGCGGGTAAACTGGATGAACTGGGAATAAAAACGGTATTGACGATTGAGAAGTCCGATGACAGGATAGCACAGACCGTGATTGAAAATACAAAAAAGAAAGATCAGAAGATCCTCGAGCTTAATTCCATGCAGTCGATCACTTCGGATGAGATTAAAAACGGAGTGACATATCTTTCTGTGATGGAAGATAATCTGAAGGTTCTGAAAGAAGCACTTAAGTAGGAAAAGAGGAACAACAATGGCACAGCTTACATGTAAAAATCTTACATTGGGATATGATAACCGGGCAATTCAGGAAGACCTGAATTTCTCTATTGATGCAGGTGATTACCTTTGCATCGTAGGTGAAAATGGTTCCGGTAAATCTACATTGATGAAGACACTTCTTCATCTGCAGGCACCGATCAGCGGCAGTATTGAACTGGGAGATGGCCTGAAAAAAAACGAAATTGGTTATCTGCCGCAGCAGACGCTGGTGCAGAGAGATTTTCCGGCATCCGTGAGGGAAATTGTGTTATCTGGATGCCAGAGTCGTTGTGGATGGAGACCTTTTTATAACAAAGAGGAAAAAATGGTTGCCCAGAGAGCCATGGAAAAAATGATGATCCAGGATCTGGCAGATCAGTGCTATCGCGAACTTTCCGGAGGGCAGCAGCAGCGGGTTCTTCTTGCAAGAGCTCTTTGTGCAGCACAGAAGATCCTGCTTCTGGATGAGCCGGTTTCGGGACTTGATCCGAGAGTGACAGCAGAGATGTACCAGCTGATCAGGAATCTGAATAAAAAAGATGGAATTACGATCATTATGATCTCACATGATATTGCGGCGGCAGTAAAATATGCAACACATATCCTGCATATCGGGGAGCATTGCTTCTTCGGAACAAAGAAACAGTATCTGGAAAGCAGTCTGGGAAAGGCGTTTACTGGACAGGAAGGAGAGGACGAATAAGATGTTTGAGACACTTCGTATGTATTTTCAATACCCGTTTGTGCGTTATGCATTGATCGTTGGGGTACTGATCGCATTATGTTCTTCACTTCTGGGCGTGACTCTGGTATTGAAACGTTTTTCCTTTATCGGTGACGGACTTTCTCATGTGGCATTTGGGGCAATGGCGATAGCATCTGTCCTGAATATTACCAACAATATGCTGTTTATCCTGCCGGTAACAGTAATCTGTGCGATCCTTCTTCTTCGTGCTGGTCAGAACACAAGAATCAAGGGCGATGCGGCGATTGCCATGATCTCTGTCGGAGCCCTGGCAATCGGATATCTTTTGATGAATCTTTTTTCCACCAGCCCAAATATCTCCGGAGATGTATGCAGTACATTGTTCGGCTCCACATCGATCCTGACACTGACAAAAGGCGAGGTATGGCTGTGTGGAATCCTTTCTGTTGTGGTTGTTGCTATTTTTATTCTTTTTTATAATAAAATTTTTGCAGTAACATTTGATGAGAATTTTGCCAGAGCGACCGGAACGAGAGCGAATGCCTATAATCTGCTGATTGCAGTTGTGATTGCAGTGATCATTGTACTTGCAATGAATCTGGTAGGTTCACTTCTGATTTCAGCACTTGTAATTTTTCCGGCGTTGTCAGCAATGCGGTTGTTTAAATCTTTCCGTTCGGTAACGATCAGTGCGGCAGTGTTGTCCGTTTTAAGTGCTACTGCCGGCATTCTGATCTCCATTCTGGCAGGTACTCCGGTTGGCTCCACGATCGTGGCAGTGGATATTGCTGTATTTCTGATTTCTTATGGCATTGGAAGGATTACGGGAAGATAAAAATATCTCAGCCGGAGCTGGATCCCCGACTGAGACAGTATTTTAAAAATGTTGGTTTATAACAGGAATTCTTGTAGAACTCAGATTTCTACGAGGATTCCTTTTTCTTTGTCATAATGGCAGTATTTGCCATTTGCGGAGATGAACGGCTGATATGTATCGGTACGGGTGTCTTTGACATAGACAACACCGGTTGCGATCATCTCAACAAGAGAGAAACGTTTGCTCAGGCTGGAAATCCACGCATAGGTCTTCTCGCTGTCAGAGTCAGCTGCGAGCAGACTGTAACCGCCGTCACAGGCTTTGAGAGAGAAATAGATTTTTTCAGGTTTTACAATTTCCTTGAAAACCTGACTGGTAATGTAAGAAGAGAAATTCTCCTTTACAAATTTCTGGAAGGTTTTCGTGGTATAAACTTCTCCGGATACTTCATCAGTGATTCTGTCTCCACGCTCCAGACGGTTCTTGATCAGAGTCAGAACTTCGATCGTCCAGTTGATAAAGGAGATACTGCTGTAGGTCATGCTTTCCTGAAGCTGGTCGATCAGCTTTTTTGTCAGGACATTTGATTTGGCCGCTTCGTTAAAAAGTTCTTCGTTCATAATGTTCCCTCCATAATAAATGTATGTGGTAATTGATAATTTTTATTATAAAGTGCAGTTGTGCAAAAAGCAATGAAAAACAGATGAAACATCATAAAAATTGTATAAAATACACATACTTAGCACTTGCTGTTGCTTGAACCACATATTTTGAATATGTTGCAGAAAAATAGGGAATCAGTTACAATAGAATCAGGTGTGAAATCAGAATTCAAAATAAAGAAGAGAATAAGATCTGCCGGCAGTTCGGGGCAATTGATGGGATGGAAACAGAATGAAGAAGGATAAAGATAAGAAACTGACTTATTTTTTGAGAGCCGCGATGATGGTTCTGACAACGATACTGATCGTATTGTTTCTGGTGATTATGTCTATGGTGGGCAAAATACAGGGAACAGCCAGGGTAGTGAATTATGCGGGATTTGTCCGGGGCGGTACACAGAGAATGGTCAAACTCCGGTGCACCGCAGGATAAGATGTATGAGACGATTTCTTCTTACATAGAGGGGCTCCGAAATGGCAGTGAGAAACTGAGTTTTGTACGTCTGGATGACATAGATTTCCAGAACAAGATGGATGAACTGGCAAAATATTATGACGAACTGAGAAGTGAAATCCTTCTTGTGCGTGAGAAGGGGTATGAGAATACAGAGATTATAGAAAAGAGTGAAAAATTTTTCCAGATCTGTGATGAGGCAGTAGGTTTTGCAGAAGTATATTCACAGAAAAAAGCAACCGGACTAGATTATCTGGAAAAAATTGTATTGGTTGATATCCTGGGACTGGTATTGATCATTGCTGCAGAGCTGATAAAGGCGGTACACTTTGCCGCTCAGAATAAGGTTTTGCAGAAAAAAGTCTATCTGGATGAGGCGACAGGCCTTCCAAACAAAAATAAGTGTGAGGAGATCCTGAATGAGACGGAGCCGATACCGGTGAATGAGCTGGTGGCAATGTGTGTGTTTGATCTGAACAATCTGCGAACGATCAACAACAATCTGGGACATGACAAAGGGGATGAGTATATTCGCTCTTTTGCAATCCAGCTCCGTGAGGCGGTACCGGAAGAATTTTTTGCAGGTCGTGATGGTGGTGATGAATTTATTGCGGTTCTGAAGGGACTGGACCATGAGGGCGTTCGGAAATGTCTGCAGAACATCCGCAACCAGGCTGCAGAATATTCCAGACAGCATCCGGAAATGCCAATCAGCTATGCAGCCGGTTATGCACTGTCAAGTGACTTTGAAGGCAGTACGATGAGAGAACTCTTCCGTTTGGCTGACAAAAACATGTATATTGATAAAAACCGTGCAAAGATGGAGGAAGCAGCAGAGAAACAGAGGATGAATATTCGTCTTCTGGAAGAAATTACAGAAAAGGGGTTTCAGTTTACGGACTGCATTTATTGCGATGCGCTTTTGGATCAGTATTATGTACTGCGCGCAAGCTCACGATTTTTCCTGGCCGAGGATGGAAGCTATTCCGGAGCTGTTGAGCAGATCGTGCAGGAACTGGGAACGGATGAGAATCGCAAGAGTATGAGAAAGAAATTGCAGATTTCTTATCTTGCAGAACAGATCAAGGACAAAGGCGAGAAGCTGGAGCTTCCATATCAGTACAGGAAAGAGGACAGTATTTGTCGAGGACGAATGACAGCACTGTTTGTAAATAATACCGAAGATGGCAGGCTTCATCATTTCATTCTGGGATTTGAACCATTCCAGAATAAAAATGAAAACACAGCAGATGAAAGGACTCGACTGAATCGATATTATGAACAGCTGAAACAGTCCATTGTTGAAAATGAGAATTATGCGGAGGCACTCCTTCAGACTGCAAATGCAGTCTATACTGTGGATCTGACGAATGATAAGCTGGAGAATGTTTATTATCATGAGGCAGCATTTAAGGTTGAAAATGATATACAGACACCATGTTCTTATAGCGATTATTGCAATAAACGGAGTCGGTATGTGACCGAAGATACTTTGGAGAACTACAGAATCGTTGATTCTTCTTTCAAACTACTGAAGCGATTTGCTACAGGTGCGAAGCAGGTTACAGTAGAATACTGCGAAACGATGGGAAAAGAAAATAAGCCGGTATGGCTGCAGAAAACAGTTCTGATGTCCAGAGACATGGTGTATGATGCGAATACAGATAAAGAGAGTTCCGTAGTCCATGGAATTGTTCTGTTTAAGAATACTTCAGATTTCCATGAAAAGGAACAGCAGGAAAAAGCGCGTTTGCAGATGGCTTATGAAGAAGCGGATTCTGAAAACAGAGCCAAGACGGAATTTATGAATCGCATGAGTCATGATATTCGTACGCCGATCAATGGAATCATGGGAATGGTAGATATCATCCGTAAAAACAGGGATGACTGGGGAAAAGTTGATGACAGTCTGGATAAGATTCAGCTGTCTACCCGACATTTGCTGGAGCTAGTCAGTGATGTCCTCGATATGAGCAAACTGGAAGCTGGTATGTTTGAGATTCATGAAGATGTATTTGATATGAATGAGCTTATGGATGAAGTTGCTGCACTTGTGGATGCTCAGCTGGTTGAATCCGGTATTACACATTGCAAGCACAGAAGTAATATTCAGCATACTGCCTTGAAGGGAAGCTCCCTGCAGCTGCGGCGTATCATGGTCAATCTTCTGAGCAATGCAATCAAATATAATAAATCAAATGGAACAATTGATACATATGCGGAAGAACTTTCCTGTGACGGTACAACCGTGTGGTATGAATTTAAAATCGTTGATACCGGAATCGGTATGAGTGAAGAATTTATAAAAGAACAGCTGTTTAAACCTTTTACACAGGAAAAGAATGACGCCAGAACACTGTACAGAGGAACCGGTCTGGGAATGTCGATCGTCAAGGCGCTTCTGGATAAAATGGGAGGTTCTATAGAAGTAGAGAGTCAACTTGGAGAGGGAAGTACTTTTACTTTCCGCCTTCCGTTTAAAGTTGATGAAAATGCCATCGAAACCAAAAAAGAAGAGCAGAGCTCAGGCGAACAGAAGCTGGAAGGAAAGCAGATTCTTCTGGTTGAGGATAATGAGATCAACATGGAGATTGCAGAGTTCTATCTGAAGGAACTGGGAATTGTGGTTGATAAGGCATGGAATGGCAAGGAAGCGATTGACAAGTTTGAAGAGTCAGCACCGGGAACTTATGATCTGATTCTGATGGATATTATGATGCCGGTTATGGGCGGCAGAGAAGCAGCCCGTCGTATACGGACACTGGAGCGACCGGATGCAGAAACGGTGCGTATATATGCCATGACGGCGCAGGTTTCTTCCGAAAGTGTACATAAATGCCTGGCTTCCGGAATGAATGGACACATTGCGAAGCCGATTGATGAAAGCAAACTCAGAGAAATCCTGACCAGATGTGAAAGCGTGAAAAAGCAGAAGGATTAACATAAAATAGAGATACGATAAAGCAAGATCAAAAGTTCCAGTGAATTTTTGTTATCGCTAATCAATTATGTGCTGGAGACAGCCCGAATTGAGAGTGGAAATTCACTGAAATATACTCCGGCAGGTGGTAAGATCACCATAGATATCAGGGAGATTCCGTTTGACAGGGAAAATTATATTGCATATAAGATTGTAGTTGAAGATACTGGAATTGGGATGAGTGAAGACTATCTTCCACATATTTTTGAAGAATTTTCCAGAGAACATACAAGTACGGAAAGCAAAGTAGTCGGAACAGGTTTGGGGATTCCAGAGCTGCTGTTCCGATCGTAGCCATGACAGCGAATGCTTTTGAAGAGGACAGGCAGAAGACACTTGATGCAGGCATGAATGCACATGTATCAAAGCCGGTGGATATGAATGTTCTGTTCCGAGTGATGGCGAAGTTCATCTGATTTCGCTGTCGTTATAATATATGGAAGAAGCACAGTAAATAGCTGCATGAGGAGGAGCTGTCCATGATACAGCAGAAAAAGATTAATGTTGAAAGAATTCTTCGCGTCAACAGAGTAGGAGCATGGAGAATAGAAATTGAGGATGGGAAATCACCGAGATTTTATGCAGATGCGGTGATGGATGAATTACTTGGAATCCAGGGAGAAATCTCACCGGAAGAGCGATTTACATTTCATCGGGCACGTGTACATCCGGATGATATGCAGTTATTTCTGGAATATTCAGATAAACTGTCAGAGACAAAATCAGAAATCGTATATCGCTATATTCATCCTACATTTGGAGAGATGTTCGTACGTTGCAGTGGCATAAGAGATAGGTCTGTAGTGGATGGTATTTCCATTATGGGAATACATCAGGACATTTCAGAGACGGTACGTTTGGAGAAAGAAAAAGAAGCGGAACGTCGTCTGGCGGAACTTAATGATACACTTCGTAAAGAAAAGATAGAACAGGAAGATTATTACAAAGAACTGCTGGAAATGCAAAGTTGTGGTGTCCTTGCATATACAATTCCCGGGCATAAGATCATTCATATGAATGCACAGGCTTTGCGGATGTATGGAGTGGAGAACATTGAAGAGGCACAGTCCAAACTCGGTACTATGCTGAAAAAAGTAATCTATCCGGATGTGGACGTAATAGAGAAGTTGAAAAGACTTCACAAAGTAGATGATATGGTTGATTATGAGTGTATCATCGGAAAAGGTGAGCCGAATGAATGTCATGCACTTGCTACAACGAAAGTAATCCGTGTTCCATCGGGAGAAAGAGCCGTGATCACCACATTTCTTGATGTATCAGAGATGGTAGTACTTAAGAATGCACTGCAGAAGGCGGAAGAGGGAAACAGGGCAAAATCATCCTTTTTATTTGCCATGTCACACGATCTGCGGACTCCGATGAATGCAATTATAGGATATGCAGAACTCATGGAGCGGCACTGGGGAGACAATGAGCTTACGACAAATTATCTGCATAAGTTGAAGGGAGCGAGCCAGTTCCTGCTTGCATTGATAGGAAATGTACTGGAAATTGCCCGTATTGAAAGTGGTAAGGAAACTTTGAATGAAGCACCATGGAATCTGAAGAAAATAAATGATACGTTGGAGATCGTTCTTGACAGAGAAATTCTGAATAAACAGCTACATGTAGCACGAAATATAGAAATTCAGCATGCAGATGTATATTGTGATTCGCTGAAGATTCAGGAGATTATCATGAATCTTGTAAGTAATGCAATTAAATATACACCGGATGGAGGAAAAATAGACGTAGATATCGAGGAAATGGAGGCTGTCGGAGAGGATTCCATAATTCTGCGGATTTGTGTTTCGGATACGGGAATTGGTATCAGCCAGAAATATATTCCACATATATTTGAGGCATTTACACGCGAGAAAAATTCTTCGGAAAGTGGTATAATGGGAACTGGTCTAGGACTGCGTATCGTAAAATCCTTTGTAGATTTGATGGATGGAAGCGTGATCGTACAAAGTGAACCTGGAAAAGGCAGCAGTTTTATTGTTGAGATTCCATGTCGGATCGTATCGGAAGAAGAACGTATTGACCAGGCAGAACAGAGTATGACAGAAACTTCGCTGAAGCATAAAAGAATTCTTCTGGTTGAAGATAATGAATTAAATGTTGAGATTGCAAGAACAATTCTCGAGGATGCACAGGCAGAGGTGGAAGTTGCTGCGGATGGTGCAATTGCAGTTGCAATGCTGAAAAAGGCTCCTGTCAGATATTATGATGTAGTACTGATGGATATTCAGATGCCGAAGATGAATGGGTATCAGGCAACAAAGGCGATTCGAAAGCTTCCGGATGAAAGAGCTCAGGTTCCGATCATAGCGATGACCGCAAATGCATTTGAAGAAGACAGACAGGCGGCGTTTGCAGCAGGAATGGATGATTATCTGGCTAAACCGATTGAAATTGATAAATTACTTCGCAAAATAGTAAAGGTATTAGAAAAGAAGTAAAAGACGTCAGATAGGGAAATTGCAATTCAGACGGAGAAAGAGATATTATGGAGATCAAAATTCGGACAGCGAAAGTAGAAGATGCAGAGAAATTGCTCGACATTTACAGCTACTATGTGAAAAAGACAGCGGTGACATTTGAATATGAAGTTCCATCGGTCGAAGAGTTTCAGGAACGAATCCGGCATATTTCTTCTCATTATCCATATCTTATCGCAGAGGAAGAGGGAGAAATTATTGGCTATTCTTATGCAGACCGTCTGCGTCCGAGGGCAGCTTTTGGATGGGATGTGGAGATGACAATTTATCTGAAACAGGATATACGACGAAATGGTTTAGGACGACATATGTATACTCTTATGGAAGACATCCTGAGAGAGCAGGGCGTTGTAAATGCTGTCTCATTGATTACAAAGCCGACAGATGAATATTCTGATTTTAATAGTGTACAGTTTCATGAAAAAATGGGATATAAGCATGCTGGTGAGCTGAAAGACTGTGGCTATAAATTCAATAGATGGTATGCACTTTTGTATATGGATAAACAGATTGGAATTCCACAGGAAGAGATGCCGCCAATCAGAGATTTTGACGAAGTGCGGGAAAAATTTGGCCTGTAGATTTTTCACGAGGAGAAAGTTTATTATGTGCTATAAAAACGGAGGTTTGAATGATTTACAAGAAAGTTGAGATTAAAGTAGAAGGTTATCAGGAAACTGCGGATTTGTATACTTATATTCTGGACAATTCTGTGGAAATGCGTCCGAATCGAAAGCGCCCGGTCATCGTGATCTGCCCGGGTGGCGGTTATACAATGACCTCTGACAGGGAGGCAGAACCAATTGTCATGCAGTATCTTGCAAGAGGATACCATGCAGTGATCCTTCGTTACAGTGTAGCCCCGGCGAGATATCCACTGGCACTTCTGCAGCTTGCGAAGTCTGTCGCATATTTAAGAGAACATGCAGAAGAATTTCATATTGATACTGCTAAAATTATCCTGCAGGGATTTTCGGCGGGTGCCCATCTGGCTGCAAGTCTTGGGGTATTCTGGAAGGAAAAATTTATCTCCGAAGTATTACATACAGAAACAGAAATGGTGAGACCGAACGGCATGATCCTCAGTTATCCGGTCATTTCCTCCGGAAAATTTGCACATACGGGGTCTTTTGAGGCATTGCTTGGAGCTGACAGCAGTGATCCTGAAAAAAGAAAAAAGCAGTCGCTGGAATTTCAGGTAACAACGGATACTCCGCCGACTTTTCTCTGGCATACGGTCACGGATGATTGTGTCCCGGTTGAGAATTCACTGTTATTTTTTGAGGCATTGCATAAATACAAAGTGTCGGTAGAACTGCATTTGTACCCGACAGGTGTTCATGGGCTCAGTCTTGCAAATGAAGAGACAAGTCATGAAGATGGTGGATGTATTCAGTCGGAATGCCAGTCATGGATGGAACTTGCGTGTACATGGATCAGGAATTTATAAAAAAAGAAAAAGGTGTTCCATAAATCGGAAGGCCTTTTTCTTTTTGTGAAATTTTTTGTAACGTTTCCCATACATATATCGTCATATATGTGAAGGAGGACAAAACTGGTAGAGAGAGGAGAAACAAATGCTGAATATTCAGGAAGTATATGAGCAGTATTTTACTGTCGTATACCGTTATCTGCTCTCGCTTTCGCACAATACCCATATTGCAGAGGAACTGACGCAGGAAACATTCTTCAAAGCACTGAAAAAAGTCGACGATTTCAGAGGTGACTGTGACCTGCGTGTATGGCTTTGCCAGATTTCCAAAAACACGTACTATGACTATCAGAAGAAAAATAAAAAGTATGCACCGGAGTCTCAGGAAGAAACAGAAGATATTTTTACATCCGATCTGCTTCAGAACTTTTCGGATAAAGAAACTGCTTTTCAGGTTCACCAGGTTCTGCACAGACTTTCGGAACCGTACAAAGAAGTTTTTTCTCTTCGTGTGTTTGGAGAACTGTCATTTGGTACAATTTCCTCGCTGTTTGGCAAAAGCGAAAGCTGGGCAAGAGTTACTTATCACAGAGCATGTAAAAAGATCAGGGAGGAATTGAGTCATGAAGATCAGTTGTGATGTTATCGAAGATCTGCTTCCACTTTATGTGGACGATATGGTCAGTGAGGACAGCAGACAGCTTGTGGAAGAACATTTGAAAGAATGTACAACATGTCAGAAAATGATGGAAGAAATGAAAAAGGAAAACAGCCTGGGTCATGGGAAGGAAGGTCTGGCAGACGCGGAAAGAAAAGCAATAGAGCCGCTGAAAAAAATCCGGCGAAAGATCCGGCGAAAACGAATAGCTGCTGTTCTGATGGCAGCCGTATTGGTGGCGGCAACCGGTGGAATTGGACATTACTGGTACTATGACAAAAAAAGCTATATTTCATGGGAGGATGCCGGAATAACAGTCAGAGATGGAAAAATATATGCAGGTATTAATCCGACAGGTCGATTGAGTGCAGTGGTATCAGTTGATCAGAAAAATATGTTTTATATGATGTCCGAGACTGCATGGACCCGCAAAGAATATCCGGCAGATATAGACACAGAAAGGGAACTCTGGGATGTTAAAGACCTTCAGGAGGCACATGACCGCGGAGTCAATGCAGTTACTGATGAAACTTCGATGCCATCTGGTATTGAAAATATCTATTATGTGGATCCGGAGCGCCCGCGCTTGGATGTAATAACGACCACACCATTGGAAGCACGTGCC
>OLRP01002043.1_pt1 | contig 14556 bp, 10 predicted proteins | sample 1672401 | NCBI WGS metagenome assembly OLRP01 (sample SAMEA3136682, study PRJEB25190) | human gut metagenome | reverse complement strand
TGATAGTATAGTAAGAATACTAAATGTGCGTTATTATCTCAATTTTTTATTATCCGACTAAAGATACTATACTATAACCAGGATGCTCTATCAAGTAGGTAGCAGACGCAATTCATCTCCCACCTTAGAGGTTGGAGTCTTCTTGCTGTAAGAGGATAAAAGAGCTGATAATAAACAGTGTAATTCGTCCTTTTTGTAATTAACATCTCTTAGATTCCATAAATTTACTGTTATTATATAACATCTTTAAAATTTATACAAGAGAAAAATGTAAAGAATCGACTATCATCAAAAAATATGTTATGATATTAAAGTGTATCAGATGTGAGATGTCTCCCATCTCGCAGCAAGAATGCCGGGGCATTCTTGAATTGAAAATAGAAATATGAGAAAGAATGGAGCAAAAGCCTAAATATTTTGCTTCATTTTTCAAAAAAGAAAGGATGAACTATAATGGCAAACCCAATCGTTACAATTACAATGGAAAATGGAGATGTAATCAAAGCAGAATTATATCCACAGATTGCACCAAACACAGTAAATAACTTTATTTCCTTAGTTAAAAAAGGATTCTATGATGGACTTATTTTCCATCGTGTTATCAAAGGCTTCATGATTCAGGGAGGATGCCCTCTTGGAAATGGAACAGGGAACCCTGGATACAGCATCAAAGGCGAGTTCTCCAACAATGGATTCACAAACCAGTTAAAACATGAAGCAGGAGTACTTTCTATGGCTCGTTCCATGATGCCAAATTCTGCAGGATCCCAGTTTTTTATCATGCACAAAGCAGCTCCACATCTTGACGGTGAGTACGCAGCATTTGGTAAAGTAATTGAAGGAATGGATGTAGTAGATAAGATCGCATCTGTAAAAACTTTCATGGATTCTCCATATGAAAAACAGGTAATGGCGTCTGTAACTGTAGATACACAGGGAGAGGAATATCCAGAACCAGAGAAGATTGAGAAATAGAATTCCATTTCCCGGCCCAGCCAAAGCATAGCCACCGAAGAGAGCCTATCCCTTATATTTGTGGCCTCGAAGCAAGGTTTGGATGCGAGCGCATAAAGCGAGCATTCAAACCGCTGCGCCTAAAGTCACAAATATAGGGGATAGGCTCTCTTCGGTGGCATCTATTTTGCCTGCGGCAAATTCCTATTTCGTTTTCAACTATTTTGTGTTATTATTTGGATTGTCGTTAAAAGGGCAGGTGAAAAAGATTTTTTCTTCAAAATGAGGGGAAGAAAAAATGAAAGGTTGGATTGAATTGAGATGAATAAATTAAAAAAGAAAAAGGCAGGAATCAAGGATTTCTTTAAGGGGAAACACGGAAGAAATTTTTTGCTGGCATTAGATGTCCTGTTAGCAATTGCCTTTTTTGCACAGCCAGATTTGTATTATAATCCACAAGCTCCAGATTTTTTTGATCGCTTTTATGCAGATTCCCTAATAATCTGTGGCGGGTTGTGGGCGGTACTTGTTTTCCTCACAGTGAAAAAAATTCATTTTTCGGCAGAGGTAAACAGAATACTGACGTATATCGCAGGAATTGCTACTCCATTTATCGCTTTTTTGTGGTTAGAATTTTATAATGATGCACAGTTTTGGGTTCCGATTTTCAGCATTCCATTTTTATATCTGGTGCTGGATATTATTGTTTATTATGTTATTTATGTGCTGTTTTTGCTGATTTTTAATAGCATACGCGCAGCATCAATCTGTATGGTTGTTGTGACAGCTGTATTTGGAATTTTCAACTATGAATTGACATTATTTAGAAGTATGTCATTTATTGCATCAGATATTTATTCCTTTGTGACGGCCGTTTCGGTGGCAAATACCTACCAGGTGCAGATTGATGTGGATACGGCTGAATTTTTTATGATGGCACTTGTGCTTGTTGCGCTTCTTTTAAAGCTTGATAAGGTGAAGCTGTTTAAATGGAAGGGAAGAATTGTGTACGCGATCGTATCATGCATGATATTTGCCGGATTTACACAGGTGTATGTATATAGCGATTATCTGGAAGATATCGGTGTTGATTTCCGTGTGTATCGACCGCAGTATAAGTACAGATATTATGGAACATTGCTTACGACGATGAGGACTTTTGGCTATCTTCATGTAACACAGCCAGAAGAGTATTCTGTTAATGCAGTCAAAAAAATTACAAAGCAGTATACAGAGAATGAATCTACAGAAACGCAGGAAAAAAATACGTCTACGCAGAATAAAACAACAAAGAAGCCAAATGTCATTGCAATTATGAATGAATCTTTTGCAGATTTAAAAGCAGTAGGAGATTTGCAGACATCCAAAGACTATATGCCATTTTTCCGTAAATTAAAAGAAAATGCGATTAAGGGCTACACATATTCTTCCGTATTTGGTGGAAATACGGCAAACTCAGAATTTGAATTTATGACGGGAAATACACTTGCATTCTTGCCGGATAATTCTGTTCCATATCAGCTTTTCCTGCGAAGTAAAACAGCGGGTCTGACTTATACTTTAAAAGACCAGGGATATAGTCCGTGTTATGCATTGCATCCATTTTATAAGACAGGTTATGGTAGATATAAAGTATACCCGCTGATGGGATTTGATAAATTTTATACATCGGATAATTTTTCCGTATTTACAGATACGGTGAATTATCATATCACAGACTCAGAAGATTATAAAAAGCTTATCAGCCTTTATGAGAATCGTACCGACAAAGATAAACCATTTTATTTATTCAATGTAACAATGCAGAATCATGGAAGTTACGATGGAAGTACATTGGAAACGGGAGATGAAGTGCAGATAGAGGGGGATTTACAGTCTTACTCGAAAGCAGAGCAGTATCTGAACATGATAAAAATGTCCGATAAAGCATTAAAGGAACTGGTTCACTATTTTGAAAAAGTAGATGAACCGACCGTCATTGTATTTTTCGGAGATCATCAGCCAGATTTAGAAGAGACATTTTACAACCGTCTGCTTCATACAGATATTCAGAAATTAGAGGGAGAGGACTTAGAGCAGCTCTACAAAGTACCATTTTTAATCTGGGCAAACTATGATATAAAAGAGGAAAATGTAGAAAAAACCAGTAACAATTATCTGTCTACCTATCTTGCAGAAGTTGCAGGAATTAAAAAGACAGGTTATCTTGAATATTTAACAAAACTCAGAGAAGAAATTCCTGCAATCAATGCGATTGGATATTGGGATAAAAATGGTAAATTTTACGAGATTGATGATAAAAAATCTCCGTATTATGATTTGATACATGAGTATAATTTGCTCGAATACAATAATCTTTTTGGAAAAGACAATCAGCAGAAAGAATTCTTTTACCTGAAAGAGTAGAAAAAATTGTACTTTGCAGAGCGAAACGTACGCCTGCAAAGAGAGCCTTTCCCCTATATTTGTCCTTTATGAATAAATAAAAGAATAATTTTTGGCAGTTATGAACGATACATATTATATATGATGGTGTTATACTGTGACAATCAAGAGAAACAGTAGATATTTATAAATGAATCTTTCAGATATTTCTAATTGTTTTCAAATTCAGCTACCGCTTACGTTGACAAAGTATGCACAATAAAAAGACGGATACAGAAAGTTATATTATTTCTGTATCCGTTTTATTATTATTATTTATATTTAAATCAGATAATGAAGATTTTGAAAAATATATGCGATACCGCATAAAGTATCCGTTCCAGAAGAATGACCAATAGAGGAAAAGTCAGTGAGAATCTTTTTGGAATCAGGCAGGTTACTGAGGGAAAAGACCGCTATGCTGAATCACATATATCTGGAACAATTTGTTCAAGATCTGCTGCTGGAGCAAGGGGATAATCAAAAGAAATAATTTCATAACCTGCCTGAGTAATAACGGAAATATGTTTTTCTGGTAAGTCTTTTCTGAAACCGTAAAGAAGACCTCCGCCATGGAAATAAAATATTTTTGCTTTTGTTGTAACGGTAGTTTCTTTGTATATTGTTGCATGTTTTATCCAGGCGGCATTGTCTAATACCTTATCATATGATTTTAACATTGGAAACCTTCTTAAAATGTAGATGTAGATGTTATGGTTGGTATGTTAGCAGCAAATAAACTGGGTGAATTAGACAGAGATGTATATAATGAAAAGAAAACAATTGCATACTAATTGTTATTAATTTTTGTTATTAATTCAAAATAAGATAGACAAAAACAGAACCCCGAAAGTCACAGGTATAGCGGATGTGTCTTTCGGGGTTTTTAAATTTTCTTTAATAAAATTGTAGATTTAGGACACTATTTCTTTTTTTGTCTATACGAAATCTACAAATTAGTAGTTATTCCACAATCTCTACGTTAATATTATGTCTCTTTAAGTTCTCTAATGCATCTTCTGGAATCTCCGCATCGGTACATACCGTATCAATCTCAGAAAAAGTAGTCTGAATTACAACCCCCTTCTGGCTGAACTTACTGGAGTCAGCAAGAATGATCATACGATTTGCGGAGTCTTCCATATACTTCATAGTTTCCACGCGCATCAGGTCATCACAAGTAAAACCTGCATCTGGAATAAATCCATCTGTGCCTACAAAGAACTTATCTACATAGAATTCCTTCGCACATTTGCGAACTAATGGTCCTACCATACCCTGATATTCCTTCTGATATTCGCCACCAAGAAGGATAACTTTACGAATCGGAAGCTCGCGTATACGAATCGCTATGTAGGCAGAGTTTGTTATGATGGTGACATCTTTTTTTAACTTCGCAAGCTGTTCTGCAAGTAAAGCACAAGTAGAGCCAGATTCAAGCATAACTGTTTCGCCATTAGAAACCATCTCAGCAGCCTTTGTGGCGATTTCAAGCTTCTTATCATAATTTATTGTTAAACGTGTGTTAATATCATTGGCATTCTTAATTAAAGCGTAGCCATGCTCTCTTGATAAAAGTCCCTCTTCTTCAAGATGGTCAAGGTCTTTACGGATGGTTACCTGAGACACATCTAAAAGTTCAGCTAAACGACTCACTTCGATTTTTTGATAAAGATTTACCAATTTAATGAGTTTGGACTGACGTTCTGTCATTTGAAACACCTCTTTCTTTCTAAAAAAAGTATAACATATTGTTTGGCAAAATATCAAGGAAGGAATAGGAAAAAAAGAAATAAATTATAGAGAAATTGTTATAAAAATATCGTTCTTAAATGGGAATTTGCCGGGCCGTCTCTCTGCCTGCGGCAAATTCCTATTTAACTTCAATCTGGATTGTGATCCGCTACTGTGGTAAAATATCGTTTGGAAATACTTTTTATTTATAATTTGACAGCAAACAACTCCAGATAGTATCATTTTTTATAAGACATTTTAATAAGGTAAAAACTAATTACAAATACGTTATGAAAGAGGTATTAATTATGGAGTTGATCAAAGCGTTACCAGAGATTTTTGAAGATTTTGCGGAGCAGAGAAAGAAGTCCTTTCTGACGATGAAGGAATTGAAGGATAGGGATGTTCCGGTTGTTGGAGCTTACTGTACATATTTTCCACAGGAAATCGCAATGGCGATGGGAGCAGTTACAGTAGGTCTTTGTTCTACTTCAGACGAGACAATACCAGTGGCAGAGAAGGATTTGCCAAGAAATCTGTGCCCTATGGTAAAGGCAAGTTATGGTTTTGCAGTATCGGATAAATGTCCGTTCTTTTATTTTTCCGACGTAGTAGTTGGAGAGACAACCTGTGATGGGAAGAAAAAGATGTATGAACTGATGGGAGAGTTTAAAAATGTTTATGTTATGGAGCTTCCAAACAGTCAGAGTGAAACTGCATTAAAGCTTTGGAAAGAAGAGATTCTTAAGTTCAAATCTTATCTGGAGCAGACTTTCAAAGTGGAGATTACAGAGGAGAACGTTCGTAAGGCAGTTCATATGATGAATGAAAATAGAATTGCGCTTAAAAATCTTTATGAAGTTATGAAAAATGATCCGGCACCGATGAATGGACAGGAATTGTTTAATGTATTATATGGAAGCCAGTTCCGTTTTGACAAAGAAAAGGTTCCGGAAGAAATTCATGCGCTTCGTGAAAAGATTATGAAGGAGTATGGGGAGGGCGAGAAACAGCCGAAAAAGAAGAGAATTCTTTTAACAGGATGTCCAAGCAGCGGTGCGCCAATGAAAGTTGTGAAAGCATTGGAAGAAAATGGAGCGGTTGTTGTTGCCTATGAAAACTGTGGCGGTACAAAGTCGGCTGACCGTTTAATAGATGAATCTGCAGAGGATATTTATGAGGCGATCGCGGAAAGATATCTTCAGATTGGCTGTTCTGTTATGACACCAAATAAGAATCGTTATGAACTTCTTGGAAGATTAATAGAGGAATATAAAGTAGATGGTGTTGTGGAAATGACACTGCAGGCCTGCCATACTTACAATGTGGAGGCAAAGAGTATTGAAAAGTTTGTAAAAGGAAAAGGTGTTCCGTATATTCATGTGGAGACCGACTATTCACAGGAGGATATCGGACAGCTTAACACGAGAATGACAGCATTCGTCGAGATGTTGTAAGAGGAGGAAAAGACACCTATGGCATTTACACATTTACATGTGCATACGGAGTACAGTCTGCTGGATGGTTCTAGTAAGATTAAAGAACTTCTGCCGAGGGCAAAAGAGCTTGGAATGGATAGTCTGGCCATCACAGACCACGGGGTTATGTATGGCGTGATTGACTTTTATAAAAAGGCAAAAGAAGTAGGAATTAAACCAATTCTTGGCTGTGAGATTTATGTTGCACCAGGGTCAAGGTTTGACAGGGAGCAGGGACGAGGAGAGGATAGATATTATCATCTTGTACTGCTTGCGGAAAATAATCAGGGCTATAAAAACCTGATGAAGATTGTGACAAGAGGGTTTACAGAAGGATATTATTACAAACCAAGGGTAGACTATGAAGTGCTTGAAAAATATCATGAGGGAATTATCGCACTTAGTGCCTGTCTTGCCGGAGAGATTCCGAATAAGATTTTAAAAGAGGATTTTGATGGAGCAAGAGCTGCCGCAAACAAAATGCGTGATATTTTTGGAGAGAATAACTTTTTCTTAGAGTTGCAAGATCATGGAATTCGTCAGCAGACCCAGGTAAATACCAGCCTGATTCGTCTTTCCAGGGAACTTGGGATTCCGATGGTTGTCACAAATGATGTGCATTATATCAGAGAGGAAGATGCGGTTCCACATGACCTGCTTCTTTGTATACAGACTGGAAAAAAAGTTTCAGACCAGGATAGAATGCGCTATGAAGGCGGGCAGTATTATCTGAAGTCGGAAGAAGAGATGCAGAAGGTATTTCCCTATGCGAGAGAGGCGATGGATAATACCCATAAAATTGCCGAGCGATGTAATGTGGAGATTGTTTTTGGTGAGCAGAAAGTGCCAAAGTTTGATGTGCCGGAAGGTTACGATGCATTTTCTTACTTAAAAGAGCTTTGTGAGACTGGTCTTGTGAAAAGATACGGGGACCCGCCGCCACAGGAATTGCAGGAAAGACTTTCTTATGAGCTTAGCACTATTAAAAATATGGGCTATGTTGATTATTTTCTCATTGTGTGGGATTTTATCCGTTTTGCAAAGAGTCAGGGAATCGCTGTTGGCCCGGGACGAGGAAGTGCGGCAGGAAGTATTGTTTCCTATTGTCTTGAGATTACGAATATCGACCCAATCAGATATCAGCTTATTTTTGAGCGTTTCTTAAATCCAGAGCGTGTATCCATGCCAGATATTGATATTGACTTCTGTTATGAGAGACGGCAGGAAGTTATTGATTATGTTTATGAAAAATACGGCAAAGATAAGGTAGTGCAGATTGTAACTTTCGGTACGATGGCGGCGCGTATGGCAGTTCGTGATGTTGGACGTGTCCTTGATATCCCTTATGTACAGGTTGATAATGTTGCAAAAATGATTCCAATGGAGCTTGGTATCACGATTGAAAAGGCATTAAAATCAAATCCGGAATTAAAGCAGGCATATGAGAGTGATGATGTTGTAAAGAATCTTATTGATATGTCGATGCGTCTGGAGGGATTACCGAGACATACATCAATTCATGCCGCTGGTGTCGTAATTGGTTCAAAACCGCTGGATGAATTTGTCCCACTTTCAAGAGGTGCAGATAATGTCATCACAACACAGTTTACGATGACAACCATCGAAGAATTGGGACTTCTGAAAATGGACTTTTTAGGTCTTCGTACACTGACCGTAATTCAGGATGCCGCACGAATGATTGGAAAGAAACTTGGCCATGATTTTAGTATTGATACAATTGATTATGATGATGCCAAAGTATATGAGATGATTGGGCAGGGAAAGACGGAGGGTGTGTTCCAGTTAGAAAGTGCTGGAATGAAGTCTTTCATGAAGGAATTAAAGCCAACGAATCTTGAGGATGTTATTGCCGGAATTTCTCTGTACCGTCCGGGACCAATGGATTTTATTCCAAAGTATATCAAGGGAAAGCAAAATCAGGATTCAATTCAGTATACCTGTCCGGAACTGGAAGAAATACTGGCACCGACTTACGGATGTATCGTTTATCAGGAACAGGTTATGCAGATTGTAATGCGTCTTGCCGGTTACACACTTGGCCGAAGTGACTTAGTGCGTCGTGCGATGTCCAAGAAAAAGGGAGATGTCATGGCGAGGGAGCGTCAGAACTTCGTTTATGGTAATGAAGAAGAAGGTGTAGAAGGCTGTATCAAACGGGGAATTCCAGAAGAAACCGCCAATAAGATTTTCGATGAAATGATTGATTTTGCCAAGTATGCATTTAATAAATCTCATGCGGCTGCCTATGCGGTTGTTTCGTATCAGACAGCATGGCTGCGCTGCTATTATCCGGTAGAATTTATGGCTGCGCTTCTTACTTCAGTAATTACTAACCCGAAAAAGATTACAGAGTATATCAATACCTGCCGTGTGATGGGAATTTCCATCCTGCCGCCGGACATCAATGAGGGGGAAGTCGGATTCTCTGTTGCAGGTGATTCTATTCGATATGGACTTGCAGCGATTAAGAGTCTCGGAAAAAGTGTGATTGATGTAATGACACAGGAAAGAGAAGCAAACGGAAAGTACAAAGATTTAAAAGATTTTATGGGGCGTCTCACATCGAAAGAAATCAATAAGAGAACGATAGAAAACCTTATCAAATCCGGAGCATTGGACAGTTTTGGTAAGACGAGAAAACAGCAGATGCTTGTCTATCCGGTTGTACTTGAACAAGTAAACCGGGAGAAAAAAGAGTCTATGAGTGGTCAGATGTCATTGTTTGATTTCTTTTCCGAAGAAGAGAAAAAAGAATATGAGATGCAGTATCCTGATGTTGGGGAGTATGACGATGCGCAGAAACTTGCACTTGAAAAAGATGTGCTTGGTATTTATGTCAGCGGTCATCCACTGGAAAAATATATGGATTCCATTGAGAAGCAGACAACTGCCAGATCGACAGATTTCGAACCGGATGAGGAAAGCGGACGTGCAATCGTAAGAGACGGGCAGCATTATGTTGTCGGTGGTCTTATTAGTAATATCACAGCCAAACTTACAAAAAATAATCAGAATATGGCATTTGTTACGTTGGAAGACTTGTATGGTACTGTAGAAATCATTGTATTCCCGACGATATATCAAAATGTAAAGCCGTATCTCATCGAAGATAATGGACTTTATGTGAAAGGCCGGGCATCCGTTTCTGAAGAAAGTGGTAAACTGATTGCAGAATATATTGTGCCGATTGACCAGATTCCAAAGGAAGTATGGATTCAGACAGAGAACATTGGAGAATTTACAGATAAACAACAGGATTTGTATAAAATTATCAGAAAATATCCCGGCAAAGATGAAATTGTTATTTTTTCCAAAAAAGAAAAAGCAATAAAAAGACTTCCAACATACGAAAATATTTCTGCGAAAAATGACGTATTTAGCGAGTTAAAATCACTTTTTGGTGAAAAAAATGTAAAGGTTCGCGAGAAGAGTATTGAAAAATCCCAAAAAAAGAGATAATATATGTAATCGTTAGGGAGTATACTTAGGGAATTATGAAATGGAGGTAACGTTAGATGAATAAGACTAGCGCAGTTCAGACAATTGGAATTTTAACAAGTGGTGGAGATGCTCCAGGCATGAATGCTGCATTAAGAGCAGTAGCAAGAACAGCATGGGCAAGAGGTATTGATGTAAAAGGAATTTATCGTGGTTACAGCGGACTGTTAAACGATGAGATCTTTGATATGGAGAAGGAATTCACATGTGACATCATTTCTCGTGGTGGTACAGCTTTATTTACCGCAAGATGTGAAGAATTTAAACAGTTAGAGTATCAGGAAAAGGCAGCAGAGATTTTAAGAAGTCATAACATCGACGGACTTGTTGTTATCGGTGGTGACGGATCTTTTCGTGGAGCACAGAAGTTATCTGCACAGGGAATTAACACAGTAGCTCTTCCTGGAACAATTGACTTAGATATTGCATGTACAGAATATACAATCGGTTTTGATACTGCAGTAAATACAGCTATGCAGGCAATTGATAAGATTCGTGACTCATCCACATCTCATGAAAGATGTTCTATCATCGAGGTAATGGGAAGAAATGCTGGTTATATCGCATTATGGTGTGGTATTGCTTCAGGAGCTGAGGATATCTTAATTCCAGAGCGTTTCGATGGTAACAGACCAAAACTTGAAAATGAATTAATTGAAAGCATTCTTGAGAAAAAAGCACTTGGTAAGAAACATCACCTTATCATCAACGCAGAAGGTGTTGGACATTCTTATGGAATGGCTAAGAGAATCGAACAGGCAACTGGTGTAGAGACAAGAGCAAGTATCTTAGGTCATATGCAGAGAGGTGGAAACCCAACAGCAAAAGACAGAGTATATGCTTCTTACATGGGAGCTTTAGCAGTAGACCTGCTTTGCAGCGGCGCTACAAACAGAGTAGTAGGATACCGTAATGGTCAGTATATTGACTACGATATCGAAGACGCACTCGGAATGGCTAAAGACGTAGACCAGTATGAGTTTGAAATCGCTCAGATTTTAGGACGATAATATAAAGCCGAGTAGAACTTGGTAGACAGACGAAGAACCCCGTATATCCAAGAAGGAATTTTATTCTGTTGCGTTAAATCTTGGATATACGGGGTTCTTCTGCTTGTTGGCAAGCTTTAAACTGGCTTTATGTGGGCCGTCGGGTAAAAAAATTGAAAGATTTGTGGAGGCGAAGGGGGATTCAGTCTTATGGCTTTTGCTTATTCAACCACGATAGATTCTCGATAAATCTTCTCGATATCCTCCCTTGTTAATTCAAAAGGACATGTAGCTAATTTCGAAGTATTCTCCATCATCCTGTCGATGTAGAATGTGACTTCTTTTTGTGTTAAGCTGACTGTGCCAAGGATTTCAGTTAAGTAAGAGGCGAAGTCATCGAGGGTTTTGAAACCTAAGAGGGTAAGGATTTCTTCGACATCTTCTGGTTTCTGTTCTGCGTAAACGCGGAGGTAAGCAGCAAGGAAGATTCCGCAGGCTTTTCCGTGTGCTACTCCATTATGGTAAGTTACATCATAGCTTAATGCATGTGGAATGGAAGTTCCGGTCTGGGCGATTGCCATTCCTGCGATTGTAGAAGTCAGCATGAGTTTTTCTGCGAGTTCTTCGCTTAATTCTTCATCGGAACGAAGGAATGGAACGATGTCTCCCCACAGTTTCAATGCGTAGTTTGCGAACATCTGGTTATAGATGTTTGTCTGGATGCTTACGCGGCTTTCGGCTGCGTGTGCAAGGGCATCAACGCAAGTGTTGATTAAAAGATTTTTACTTGCGGACAGTAAATATTTACCGTCAATGAGGGCGATGTCTGGGAAAATCTTGTAGGAAATACTTTTCTTTGTCTGTGTGTCGTGACGGGTCAGAACGGAGACAGGAGTAACTTCTGAACCAGTACCGCAGGTTGTTGGAACGGCAGCGATTGGAAGTGTTTTTAAGTCTTTTGCTACATAGAAGCAGTCTCCGGTTTCTTCTGGGTTGGCAATTAATAAAGCGATTGCTTTCGATGCATCTAATGGAGAACCTCCGCCGATGCCGATAACGAAGTCCGCTTTGAATTCCTTACCGATTTCAGCGGCTCTTACGACTGTCTCAACAGATGGATTTTCTTCGATTTCATTGAAAATCTGATAAGGAACGGAAGCTTCCTCTAAAACAGCGATAACATCGTCAAGCGAACCATTTTTTTTGGAAGAACTATGTCCAGTGATAACGAATGCTCGTGATCCTAAAGCAAGAAGTTCTTTTTTGTGATTCTTTACACAGTTTTTTTCTGCATAAGTATTTGTAGGGTCAAAAAAACGCATGATAAACTCCTTTCATGGTTAGACTAATCGCAAATGCGATTTTAACGGTGAAATAGTATACTGCATCATTGTCATTTGGCTGGAAATCAATAAAACAGTACACTGGTTATTTTCTGCTATAGTGTAGCATAGCAGAAAGAAAAATTGCAAATTGCAAAGCTTTTTTTCGCTTTTTTCAAGGGTTTTCTGATTTTCGGCTTGCAGTATCCCACGTTTATGTTAAGATATACTGTGAGACTTTATCTCATCATATAAAAAACAAAATATCGGAGTATAGTAATATTGGAGTTAGAAATATACAGATGATATTTTTAGAAATTAAGGAGGTACCGATGAAGAAGATACTAGCACCGTCTATTTTGTCTGCTGATTTTGCAAATCTGGGCAGAGATGTTTTGACTGCGATTGATGCCGGAGCAGAGTATGTGCATATTGATGTCATGGATGGAATGTTCGTTCCACAGATTTCTTTTGGAAATCCTGTAATTAAGGCACTTCGTCCACTCACAGATGTGATTTTTGATGCACATTTAATGATAGAAGACCCAGGTAGATATATCGAAGATTTTGCAAAGGCAGGAGCAGATATTATTACAGTACATGCAGAAGCCTGCACACATCTTGACCGAGTAGTACATCAGATTAAGGATTGCGGTAAGAAGGCAGCCGTTGCGATTAATCCTGCGACACCACTTTCTGCGATTGAGTATGTTTTACCAGAATTGGATATGGTATTAGTTATGACTGTAAATCCAGGTTTTGGCGGCCAGAAGTTCATTCCTTATACATTAGAAAAGGTAAAGCAGGTGCGGGCTATGTGTGATGAAAAGGGTCTTACTATTGATATACAGGTAGATGGTGGCATCAGCGCAGCCAATGTAAGAGAGGTATTAGAAGCAGGTGCCAATGTATTTGTCGCAGGTTCTGCTGTTTTCGGTTCCGATCCGGCAGCAAGAGTAAAAGAATTTAATGAGATCTTTAAGGAATACGAGAAATGAAACGTTGTCTGATCTTGACCGGCGGGAAGCTTTCCCTTGCTTTCGCCGGTTCTTTTTTAAAGAAAAGTAAATATGAAAAAGTAATAGCTGTAGATGGAGGACTGGAAGCTGCAAAAGAGCTGGGAATCATCCCGGATGTGATCGTAGGAGATTTTGATACTGTCCGCCCGGAGATATTGTCTTACTACCGGAAAATGGAACATATCATATGGGAAGTGCATCAGCCGGAAAAAGATGATACAGACACAGAGCTTGCCATTAAGCGTGCTCTTGCCATGAACTGCAGCTATATTACGCTGTTGGGAGCTACAGGAGGAAGACTGGATCATATGATCGGGAATATCCATCTGCTGTTTCCATGCCTGCAAAAAGGCACTTATGCAGAGATTGTGGATCCCCAGAACCGTCTGTATCTTATAGATGGGGAACATATTTTCCGAAAAGATGCAGTATGGGGGAAATATATTTCCTTCCTGCCTCTTACGCAAGAAGTAAAAGGGATCACTTTAAAAGGCTTTAAGTATCCACTTACAGACCGTGATATTTTTATTGGAACCAGCCTCTGTATCAGCAATGAACTGGTGGAAGAGGAAGGTAGGATTACGTTGTCTGACGGTGTTCTGATCACGGTAGAGTCCCATGACTGATGGATCAAAAACTGGACTGGTTTAAAATATACAAACTGGATATTTAACCCCATCCAGCAAAGTGCTAGTATACCTTCTAATGAAATGACCGGATAAATTTTTAACAGAAAACCGGTCTGAGGAGGAAAGTTATGAATACAGCACAGGCAGTACATGAAGACTCAAAAACAGGGAGCAATAAAGTATATAAGATCGCTCTTACAGGACTTTTTGCAGCATTATCCTACGTGGTATTTACATTTTTACAGTTTAAGATCTATCTTCCAGGCGGAGATGCAACTTCCATCCATCTGGGAAATGCAGTCTGCGTTTTAGGCGCATTGCTTTTAGGCGGTTTTTACGGTGGTTTAGGCGGCGCCATTGGTATGACCATCGGCGATCTTTTTGATCCTAAGTATGTGTTCTATGCACCAAAGACCTTTGTTTTAAAGCTTTGCATTGGTCTGATCGCAGGTTTAGTAGCGCATCACATCGGACATATTAATGAAACA
>OLRP01002033.1_pt1 | contig 14600 bp, 9 predicted proteins | sample 1672401 | NCBI WGS metagenome assembly OLRP01 (sample SAMEA3136682, study PRJEB25190) | human gut metagenome | reverse complement strand
ACGCACCAGCGTCGTACGATGGAAACTGCAGACGTGCTCTTCGGCGTCTCCATGCAGGCCGACGGCGTGACGAAGGTCATCAGCCAGAAGCTCGATAGGGCCCTGCAGTACGCCGAGTAAGGGACTTGCAAGGGGTCCATCGCCTTCGTTTTAGCTTGGCAGCAGGCTTGCGCGAACTCAACGGGGGAGTCCGACGAGACTCTCCCGCATACCAAGGAGAGACTTTCCGCGCCTTGCTGATTTGCCGCAGTTGGGGGAAATGCTCTCTTTTCCCTACCGTTTATGAAGAAATCCGACTACTTTACTGGCAGAATTTCTCCATTTATGATTCACAATCCACGTTTCTGCGCTAAAGTGTATGGATACGAATTGCCTAGTGATTGCTAGGTGTTCGTTCGGACGCGTGGGTATGGGAGCCTGCGCAGGCGGCTTGCCGAATGGCTGGCTGAAATGGGAAGGGAGTATTCAGATGGAAGAGAACAAGCTCAAGTTCAGCAGGCGCCAGTTCATGGGGCTGCTCGGAACCGCAGTTGCGGGAACCGCCATGATGGGCATGGTTGGTTGCTCCGGCGGGGGGTCCGAGAAGAAGGGTGACGGCAAGGCCGCTTCCGGCGACAAGGCCGCCGACAGCATCACCTACAGCTTGACTGCCGATCCCCGCGCCCTCGATCCGGCGTATTTCGACGACGGCGAGTCCGCGGTTGTGTGCTGCAACATTTACGAGGGCCTCTATGGTTTCGCTGAGAAGAACGCGGAAGTCAAGCCCCTTCTCGCCACCGAGTTGCCTGAGATTTCCGACGATGGTCTCATCTACACCATCAAGCTGCGCGAAGGCGTCAAGTTCCACGACGGTGCCGAGTTCAACGCGGAAGCCGTGAAGAAGTCCATCGAGCGCCAGCTCGAGCCCAACCGCAACTCCGACATGCCCTACGCGTCGTTCGTGTTCGGCGAGAAGGAGGCGGGCAACGGCGTCGAAACCGTCGAGGCCGTCGATCCCACCACCGTGAAGATCACCCTGCGCGCCGCGTCCACCCCGTTCCTGAAGAACCTGGCCATGGCGCTGGCCTCCCCCATCGTGTCCCCTGCGGCAATCGATGCCGCCACCCCCGGCCAGCCCATCGCCGAGCCCAAGGGCACGGGTCCCTACAAGTTCGTCGACTGGACGAAGGGCGCTTCGGTCACCCTCGTGGCTAACGACGAGTACTGGGGAGAAGCCCCGAAGGTCAAGAACCTCGTGTTCAAGATCATCGCCGAGGGCAACACGCGCCTGACCTCGCTCATGAACGGCGAGTGCGACATCATCTCGAGCGTCGACCCCTCGTCGGCCGACCAGGTGACCAGCAACGGCTTCGAGCTGTTCTCCGAGGACGGCATGACCATCAACTACATGGCGTTCAACACCGAGACCGGCCAGTGCACCGATCAGGAAGTGCGCAAGGCCGTCGCCCAGGCCATCAACGTCGAAGAGATGGTGCAGGCCATCTACGGCGATTACGCCACCGTTGCCAACTCGGTCATGCCCACCTGGATGGCTCCGTACGCCAAGGACGTCAAGCAGACGGCGTACGACCCCGAGGCCGCCAAGAAGACCCTGGCCGACAAGGGCATCACCTCGCTGCAGTGCATCACGTACACCACCGCGCGCCCCTACAACCAGAAGGGCGGCAGCCAGCTGGCCAACATGATCCAAGGCTACCTGTCCGAGGTAGGCGTCGACGTGAGCATCACCGAGTACGACTGGACCACCTACAAGACCAAGGTGCAGACCGATCCCTACGACATCTGCTTCTACGGCTGGACGGGCGACAACGGCGATCCGGACAACTTCATGAACCTCTTGGCCGACACGAACTGGTCCATGAACGTGGCGCACTTCCAGGACGACGAGTACAAGGCCCTCATCGCTCAGGGCGTCGACACGCCCGACGGCGATGAACGCGACGCCATCTACCTCAAGTGCGAGGAGATGGTTGCCGAGAAGCAGCCGTGGGTGCTGATCTCCCACTCCAAGAACCTGCTGGGCATCAACCCGAAGGTCAAGGACTTCTACTACCATCCGACGGGCGTCGCCTTCTTCAAGGGCGTGTCCAAGGAAGCGTAAGCCTCTCGCTTCGCGCGGACGGGGCCGCTCGGCGTCGAGCGGCCCCTTTTTTGGGTTCTATTACCGCTCGGCATGGCGTTCTTGCCGTCAAACGAGAGCAAGTGCGCTACACTGTCATGCGATCTTTTTCGATCCACGACTGCACGTTCGGGCGAAACCGGACGCGCGCTCGAAGCCGAAGGCACTGCCTCCGGCTTCATTCCTGTTCGCTCGGCGCCGACACGCCGCCCGGACGGATCCCGGTAAAGAAAGGAGCAGCAGTTGCTCAAATACATCCTCAAACGAATCCTCATGGTGATTCCCGTTTTGCTGGGTGTGACAGTCATCATCTTTCTCATCACACGCGTGTTGGCCCCGGACCCGGCTCCGGTGGTTCTGGGCGAGCACGCAACGACCGAGGCGATGGCGGCATGGCGCGCCGACAACGGGCTGGACGATCCCATCTGGCTGCAGTACATCAACTTCATCGTCGGCGCGCTCCAAGGCAATCTGGGCACGTCGTACTACACCCACCAGCCGGTCACGGCCGAGATCGCGGCGCGTTTCCCCGCCACCGCCGAGCTGGCCATCTGCGCCATCATCGTGGCGTCGATCGTCGGCGTGGCCTTGGGCGTGCTGGCGGCAGTGAAGAAGAACAAGGCGGCCGACAACGTGAGCATGCTCATCGCGCTCGTCGGCGTATCGATGCCCATCTTCTGGTCGGGCATCCTGCTTATCCTGCTGTTCTCGGGCATCCTGCACTGGCTGCCGTCGAGCGGCCGCGTGTCGCCCCTCCTGCAACCGTCGGGAGGAACCGGATTCTTCATTCTCGACACCATCATGCAGGGCAACTGGGCCGGCCTCGCCGACGTGCTGGTGCACCTCATCCTGCCCACGTTGGCGCTGTCGCTGTACTCCATGGCCATCATCACGCGCATGACGCGCTCCAGCATGCTGGAGACGCTGAACGCCGACTACATCCGCACCGCGCGCGCCAAAGGCCTGTCGAAGGGCTCCGTCAACATCAAGCACGCGCTGCGCAACGCCATGCTGCCCGTGTCCACGGTCATCGGCCTGCAGTTCGGAAGCCTCTTGGGCGGCGCGCTGCTCACCGAGACGGTGTTCGCATGGCCCGGCATCGGCAAGTTCGCCGTCGACTGCGTGCTGAAGAGCGACTTCCCCGTCGTCCAGGGCATCGTGCTTCTGGTGGCGGTCATCTTCGTCATCATGAACCTCGTCGTCGACATCGTGTACGCCTACCTCGATCCCCGCATCAAGTACGGCGCGAAGGAAGAGGGGTGATCCGCATGGCGAAGAACAAGCTGCTCGCCACGGAGCCGGCCGGCGATGCCGCGCTGCTGAACGGCCAACCGGTCAAGGAGAAGCACGAGAGCATCTGGAAAGACGTGTTCGCGGGCATCGTGTCCAACAAGGCGTCGCTCGTCAGCGGCATCTTCATCCTGATCCTGGCCGCCATCGCCATCGTCACGAAGCTGGCGCCCGGCATCCTGCCCTACGACCCGTACGCGCAGAACCTCGGCGAATCGCTGCTGGGGCCCTCGGCGCAGCACTGGTTCGGCACCGACATCCAGGGCCGCGACATCTTCTGCCGCGTGCTCGTGGGCACGCAGATCACGCTGACCGTGGGCCTGGCCGCCGTGGCCATCTCGCTCACCGTGGGCGTCATCCTGGGCTCCATCGCCGGCTACAAGGGCGGCAAGTGGGACACCGTCATCATGCGCATCATGGACATGATGCTGGCCATCCCCTCCATCCTTCTGGCCATCGCCATCATGGCGGCGCTCGGGCCCGGCATCGAGAAGGCGGTCGTGGCCATCGGCCTGGTCGCCATTCCCGAGTACGCCCGCATCGTGCGCTCGGAGATCCTCTCCATCAAGGAGAACGACTACGTGGCCGCCGCGCGCGTCATCGGCGATTCCAACTTCAAGATCGTGTTCAAGCACGTGCTTCCCAACGTGCTGCCGTCCATCATCGTCCGCGCCACGCTGGGCATCTCCACGGCCATCCTCGACGCAGCCGCCCTCGGCTTCCTCGGCTTGGGCGTGCAGCCGCCTGCCGCCGAATGGGGCGACATGCTGGGCCGCGGGCGCAACGAGCTGTTCCGCGCGCCTTGGCTCATGATATTCCCCGGCCTGGCCATCACGCTGACCGTGCTCGCGTTCAACCTCCTGGGCGACGGCGTGCGCGACGGTCTCGACCCCAAAGCAAGGAAGAGGTGATCCCGTGCTTCTTTCGGTGAAGAACCTCTCAACGGAGTTCCCCGTCAAGAAGGGCATCGTCCGCGCCGTCGAAGACGTGAGCTTCGACGTGGACCAAGGCGAGATCCTGGCGATCGTGGGCGAGTCGGGTTCCGGCAAGTCCGTGACCAGCCTCTCCATCATGGGTCTTTTGGCCGAGCCGGGACACGTGGCCGGCGGCTCCCTGGAATTCGAGGGCAAGGACCTCGCAACCCTGTCCGAGAAGCAGTACCGCGAACTGCGCGGCAACGACATGGCGATGATCTTCCAGGAGCCCATGACCTCGCTCAACCCGGTGTACCGCGTGGGCAACCAGATCGTGGAGGCCATCCGCACCCACGAGAAGGTGTCGAAGGCCGAGGCGAAGGACCGTGCCGTCGACCTGTTGCGCAAAGTGGGCATCCCCAGCCCCGAGGCACGCATCAACGACTACCCGCACCAGATGTCGGGCGGCATGCGCCAGCGCGTGATGATCGCCATGGCGCTGGCCTGCAACCCGAAGCTGCTCATAGCCGACGAGCCGACGACGGCCCTCGACGTGACCATCCAGGCGCAGATCCTCGATCTGCTGCGCCGCCTGCGCGACGACACGGGCATGGCCGTGCTGCTGATCACGCACGACCTGGGCGTGGTGTCGGAGACGGCCGACCGCGTGGTGGTCATGTACTGCGGCCAGGTGGTGGAGGAAGCCGAGGTCCGCACGCTGTTCGACCACCCGATGCACCCCTACACGCTGGGTCTGCTGAAGTCCATCCCCCGCCTGGAGGACGACGACTCGAAGCGCCTGTACATGATCAAGGGCATGGTGCCGAACCCGCTGGAGATGCCGCCGGGCTGCCACTTCTCGGACCGCTGCGACTCCTGCATGGACGTCTGCCGCACGAAGGTGCCCGAGCTTGTGGACGTCGACGGCCATAAGGTGCGCTGCTTCCTGTACGAGAGCGCCGACGGCGAAGTGAAGAGCGAGGAAGCCATCGCCCGAGCCGAGGCCGAGGCGCTGGCCGACGTCGAAGCGGCGCGCGAGGTGGAGACCGCCGAGGCGCTGTTGGCTGCCGAAGATCTGCGCGAGGCGGAGATCGAGGAGATCGAGAAGGAAGAGGAGGCGAGCCGATGAGCGAGAACACCGCGAGCAACGCGACCGCGTCCGCGCAAGCGGGCGCGGTCGAGCAGGACATCCTGCTCGACGTCCAGCACCTCACGAAGCGTTTCGCCGCAGACACGAACTTCTTCGGCAAGGCGACCTCCTACGTGCAGGCCGTGGACGACGTGAGCTTCCAAATCCGCAAGGGAGAGGCGTTCGGCCTGGTGGGCGAATCGGGCTGCGGCAAAACCACCGTAGGCAAGATGCTGGTGAACCTGCTGAAGCCCACGTCGGGCAAAATCGTCTTCGACGGCAAAGAGCTGACGGCGATGAAGCCGGCCGAGCGCAAGCAGTACTGCAAAGATATCCAGCTGATCTTCCAGGATCCCTACGCGTCGCTCAACCCGCGCATGCGCATCGGCGACATCATCGCCGAGCCCATCATCACGAACAACATCCTGCCGAAAGACCAGGTGGAGGATCGCGTGAACGAGCTGTTAGAGCGCGTGGGCCTGGCGAACTACATGCGCAACCGCTACCCCCACGAGTTCTCGGGCGGCCAGCGCCAGCGCGTGGGCATCGCGCGCGCCCTGGCCGTGAACCCGAAGCTCATCGTGTGCGACGAGCCGGTGTCGGCATTGGACGTGTCCATCCAAGCGCAGGTGCTGAACCTGCTGGACGAGCTGAAAGAGCAGTTCGGCCTGACGTACCTGTTCATCGCCCACGGCCTGAACGTGGTGAAGCACGTGTCCGACCGTGTAGGCGTCATGTATCTGGGCAAGATGATGGAGATCGCCCCCAAGAACGCGCTGTACGCCGACCCGCTGTCGCCGTACACGCAGGCGCTGCTGTCGGCCATCCCGTCGGTCGACCCCGCCGCCAAGAAGGAGCGCATCATCCTGGAAGGCGACGTGCCCTCGCCCATCGACCCGCCGCCGGGCTGCCGCTTCGCCAGCCGCTGCTTCGCGAAAGTGAACGGCTGCGACGAGGTCATGCCTCCTTTGGTCGAGGTGAAGCCCGATCATTGCGTGGCCTGCCACCGCTACGACAAAGGCGGCCCCGGAACGGCCGTGATCTGACAACGAGAACCTCGCCGCCCCCGCGCGATCGAACCGCCTCCCATTTCTCGGACATGAGAAATGGGAGGCTTTTTCATGACCGGGCGCTTTCTTTGCGAAAGCACGTCAAGAGCGCGTCAACAGCTGGCGAAGGCCGGGGGTCACGGGGAACTCAAAGGCGCGCTTCGTGCGGACGCACTTCAAAAACCCAAGGTCGACGAGACCGTACAGGTCGGCACGCGCCGTGGCGTAAGCGACCTTGTGGGTTTTCTGATGCGACTCGATGCGAAACACCGCCTCAGGATTGCTGAGGGCCATCTGCAGCACGGAGCGCTGCCTATGATTGGCGTCTACGTCGTTTCGCAGCGCGCGCACGAACGCCTCATCACGTTTGAGCATGCGTTTGAGCTCCGCTTCGACCTCGTCCAGCTTCTTGCGCACCAAACCCGTCGCCACGTCGATGTGGATGGTGTAGTCGACCTCGCCGTCAACGAGGACGGCGGCGTCTTTCACCAGCGACATGACGGCGGGCGGGCGAAGGATGCCGCTTTCCCAGGCGCCTATAGGCTTCACGATGGGCACGTACGCCAACACGGGCCGTTCCGTCTTCCTGAACAACAGCTTCATCATGAGCGAGCACACGGCGCCGTTCCAATCCGGCAGCGGGTGCACGCTCATGAACAGGTGGCGGACGCCCAAGGCCAGCAACAGCGGATGCTCGGCATACGTTTCGCTGTTCTCCTCGATGATCTTCGACACGAGCGCGAGCGCCGCAGAGCGATCGAGCGGCTTGCGCTTCCACAAGCGGGAACCCTGTCGCGACGAACGGGTGACCTGGCGCTCCACGCCGCGCGAAACCCGTTCGTACACCTCGAGGACGATCTCGGGCGTGCAAGGCCTTCCGGCAAGCTCCTCAAGATGCCAGGCGGTTCGATGCCAGTTCAAAAGGAGGCGCTCTTCCGAGGTTTCCGGGTCGCGCTCGGAAAGCAGTACCTCGCGCGTCTTCTCGTAACCGATGGACAAACCGTCCTCTTTCAGCGTCGCAACGGCCTCGTCCACGTGCGCCTCTACCAGAAAGTACGTGGCGTTGCGCGAACGCACGGCCAAATCGAGCCACGACCCTGCATGGCAGCGCTTGTCGATATCGTCGAGATTCGCCACGATCGAGCGCGTGGGATAGTACCAACCGCGCCGCCCTTCCCCATCGCGAAACGGCAGTTCGACGGCCGTCTGGCGCCGCAGCGCGTTGAGGATGTCCCACGCCTGCTCGCGCGAGACGCCCTCCGGCATGGCGAGCATTTCGAACTCTTCGCGCGTCAGCGGACGCTCGTCCGCCAACACGCGCAGGCCGCAGAACACCGGATCCTTCAAAAGCGAGATCATCTGCCGCACCGTCGCATCGGACATGGCGGCCGTCTTCGTCTCCACCAGATCGCCCCTCCTCGATTTGATAGATTTTGATAGTTCATGATACGTGCTTCTCGTTCGAATGCCAACAAGGGAACGGACAACGGTGGCAAGAGGTTTGAACTGGTATTTCTTCGGGGCTTCCCCGCTTTTCGCACTTCGGGAAGGCCTCAGATAACTATCAATTTTCCAGATATTGACAGTTAAATCGATGGCCGCGTACCCTTTTCGCCAGGCGCAAGCCGAAAGGGAGGAACAATCGACAACATCATGAAAGGGAGTGGGATCATGAGCGATGGAAAGCGCATGACGCGAAGGGGATTCGTAGGAGCGGCGCTCGCCGGCACTATGGGCGTTGCGGCGTCCTCGTTCTTGGCCGGATGCAGCGCACCGACGTCCTCGAGCGATTCGCAGGAGTGGGATCAGGAAGCCGATGTCGTGGTGGTGGGAGCAGGCGGGGCCGGACTCGCGGCCGCCATCGAAGCCGCGAACGCGGGTGCGAGCGTGCTGCTGCTCGAGAAGGCCAGCGCCGTCGGAGGCGACTCCGCGCTGAGCGACGGCATCTTGGGCGGCTGGGGCACCAAACTGGCGAAAGAGCAGGGCATCGACGCCGACGCCGACGACGTGTACCGCTGGTTCACGCGTCATCCCGAATGGTACGGACCGAAGGATCCCGCCATCGCGCGCGTGCTGGCCGACAAGAGCGGAGAGACGATCGATTGGCTGCAGGAGATGGGCGTGCCTTTCCTGAAGGAAGTAGGGCCGCTGTTCGGGTACACCGAACTGCCGGTCATCCACCATGTCGATGGCAAGGGCGCCGAGATGGTGCGCGTGCTCGCCGAGACGGCCGAAAAAGCCGGCGTGGGCACGCTCACCGACACCTCGGCAACGAAGCTGGTCGCCGACGCCGACGGACGCGTCATCGGCGTGGAGGCGGTTCAGAAGAAGAACCCCGTGCGCATCAAGGCGAACAAAGGCGTGGTCATGGCAACGGGCAGCTTCGCCGGAAGCACGGCCATGATCGGCCAGATGAACGCCGAATGCGCCAACCTGCTGCCGGGCTCGAACCCCGGAGCCACGGGCGACGGCCTGGTCATGGCCATGGAGCTGGGCGCCTACACCACGCGCGTCTCGGACATGCCGCTGATGAGCTCGTTGGCAGGCCTTGAATCGGGCAGCATCGTCAACATCAACTACGGGATGCGCCTGCCGGGGCTCTGGCTCGATGCCGAAGGCCAGCGCTTCTTCGACGAATCGACCCCCTACGAAAACCCCAACGGGCACCGCGCCATCGTGCGCAAGCAGAACGAGCAGGGATCGCCGGTCATCGCGTTGCTGGGAACCACGCCCGAGCTGGACGCCATGCAGGCTACGTACCCGCTGAAATGGGCCACCGCCGACACCGTAGAGGAAGTCGCCGGCATGGTGGGCCTCGACGGCGCGAAGGCGAAGGCCACCGTCGAGCGCTATAACGGCTTCTGCGAAGCGGGCAAGGACGAGGACTGCGGAACTCCCGCCGACAAGATGGTGCCCATGACCGGCCCCTTCTACGCAGCCCCTATCGCCGTGAGCACCTCGGTCACCGTCGGCGGCTTCAAGACGAACGAGCAGGCTCAGGCCCTCAGGCTCGCCTTGGCTTCCAGCGGCTCGCTGACCGAACCGATCCCCGGCCTGTACGCCGCCGGCGTGGTATGCGAGTGGAACTGCGCCGCCGGAGCCACGGTACTCAGCGCGATGACGCTCGGTCGCATCGCGGGTCGAAGCGCCGCTGCGGAGGCCTCCGCAGCCTAGCGGCATCGGACAATCGCCCCCTCCCCTTCGAGAGGCCTGCCCGCTTGGGCGGGCCTCTCGCCCCGCATGAGCGCCTTGGGCTTAACCGGTGTGCAACGATTCTCCGGATCGTCAGCGAACCCTGACGACGATGCGACCTGTTCGCGCTATCATAGACGTCGACACACGAACTCGCGCTCGACGGCCGATTATCGGTATCGAGCTCATCCGGAAAGGCGGCATTGCATGGACCTTGCTCCCGAGCAGAAGCTGCACGGATTCACCGTGCGCACGCGCGAAGAACTTCCCGAGATCGACGGCACGGCGTACGTGCTCGACCACGACAAGAGCGGCGCGCAGCTGCTGTACCTGCGAAACGACGACAACAACAAGGCGTTCTCCATCGCGTTCAAGACGCCGCCCGCCGACGACACGGGCGTGTTCCACATCCTGGAGCACTCGGTGCTGTGCGGCTCGGACAAGTTTCCCGTCAAGGAGCCGTTCGTCGACCTGCTGAAAAGCTCGATGCAGACGTTCCTGAACGCCATGACCTTCCCCGACAAGACGATGTATCCGGTGGCCAGCACGAACGACCAGGACTTGCTGAACCTCGCCGACGTGTACCTCGACGCGGTGCTGCACCCGGCCATCTACCGTAAACGCGCCATCTTCGAACAGGAGGGCTGGCACTACGAGCTGGGCGGCGACACGGAAGCCGAAGCGGGCGACTCCGTTGCAGGCGACGCCGTGGCCGCCACGGAAGCCGCCGACGGGTCTGCGCGCCTCGTGCTGAACGGCGTGGTGTACAACGAGATGAAGGGCGCGCTGTCCGATCCGAATTCGGTGCTGTACGACGAGCTGCAGGCGGCGCTGTTCCCCGACACGGCCTACCGCTTCGAGTCGGGCGGCACGCCGCGCGCCATCCCCGACCTCACCTACGAGCAGTTCCTGGAGGAGCACCGCCGCCACTACCGCCTGGACAACAGCTACCTCACGTTGTACGGCGATCTCGACCTGGACGGCATGCTGGCCTTCCTCGACGAACGCTATCTGTCCCCCGTCGCCGACGAGCAGGCGGCCGCGACGGGCATCGGCTCCGAGGGCGCGCCTCTCGGCCCCCACGAGCTGCGCGAGCAGGCGCCCGTACGCGCGCTGGGCGTGAAGAGGAACATGGCTACCGCGCCCGAGAACGCGTGCGCCGGGCTGGGCTACGTCATCGGCAACGCGTGCGAGCGCACGCGCATGACGGCCGTGGACATCCTCATCGACGCCATCGCAGGCTCGAACGAGGCGCCGCTCAAGCGCGCCCTGCTGGACGCGGGGCTGGCGGCCGACGCTACGGCGTTCTTCGCCGACTCGCTGCTGCAGCCGTTCGCGGTCATCCAGCTGCGCGGACTGGAGGAAGGCGGTGCCGAGCGTTTCCGCCCGGTCGTGGAGGAAACGCTGCGCAAGCTGGCCGACGGAGGGCTCGACCGCACGCTCGTGGAGGCGTCGCTGTCGCGCGCCGAGTTCGTCATGCGCGAGCGCGAGTACGGCATGCCCGACGGCGTGGCGCTGGCGATGAGCTCGCTGGCGGGCTGGCTGTACGACGACGATGCGGCCACGTCCTACCTCAAGTACGAGGACGACTTCGCGTTTCTGCGCAAAGCGCTGGACGAGGGGTATTTCGAGCGGCTGATCCGCGAGGTGTTCCTGGACAGCGACCATATGGCCGAGGTGGAGATCGTGCCAGTCGACGGCGACGAGGACGCCTACGAGGAGGAACGCCTGGCCGCCGTCGAAGCCGCCATGACTCCCGAGGACTACGTTCGCGTGGCCGACGAGGAGGCCGCGCTGCGCCGCTTGCAGGAGGAGCCCGACTCGCCCGAAGCTTTGGCCGTGCTGCCGCGCCTGTCGGTAGCCGACATAAAGGACGCTCCCGAGGAGCCCGCGTACGGCCTAGTGGAGGGCGCGCCCGTTCCTACGCTGCGCCACGACGTGCCGACGCACGGCATCGCCTACGCCTACCGCTACTTCGACCTCGACCGCGTCGCGTTCGACGAACTTCCTTACGTGGCCGTTCTGGGCCTCGTGCTGGGCAAGCTGGGAACCGCACGACATACCGCCTCCGAGCTGGACACGCTCGTCAACGGCAAGCTGGGTAACCTCACGTTCTTCGCCGAGATCTACGAGAGCGAGACCGACCCCGCTGCCCTGGCTCCGAAGTTCGTCGTCAGCTCGAGCGCTCTGACCGAGAACGTCCGCGAGCTGGCCGAGCTGCCCCGCGAGATCATGCTGGAGACCGACTTCTCCGACACGGGCAAGATCAAGGACGTGCTGCAGCAGCGCCGCATCGGCATGGAGCAGGGCTTCGCGAACGCGGGGCATGCCAGCGCTATGGCGCACCTGGCTTCGTACTACCTGCCGGCCGGCGTGGTGCGCGAGCAGCTGGGCGGCGTCGGGTTCTACCGCTTCCTCAAGCAGCTGCTGGCCTCGTTCGACGAGCGCGCCGAAGAGGTGTCCGCGCGCCTGGCCGACCTCGCCGCGCGCCTGTTCGCCGACGACGCTCTGACGCTGAGCTTCACCGGCACGGACGACGACTACGAACGCTTCCTGGCCGCAGGCGCCGCGCTCGGCCGCACGCGCCCCGAAGACGGCGTGCGCTTGATCGCGCCCGACCCCGTGGCGCTCAACGAGGCGTTCATCGTGCCCACCGACGTGTGCTATGCGGCCCAGGGCTTCGACCGCCGCGCCTTCGACGCGGGCTACACGGGCGCCTGGCAGGTGGCCGCGCGGGCGCTTTCCTACGACTACCTGTGGAACGAGGTGCGCGTGAAGGGCGGCGCGTACGGGGCGGGCTTCCAGACGGCGCGCACCGGCAATCTGCGCTTCTACTCGTATCGCGACCCGCACCTCGACGACACGCTGGCCCGCTTCGCCAGGGCTTCCGAGTGGTTGGCCAAGTTCGACCCCGCCGCCGAGGCGATGGAAGGCTACGTGGTGAGCACCGTGGCCGGGTTCGACACCCCGCTCAAGGCGCGCGCCCTCGTGCGGCGCCAGGACGGCGACTTCTTCGGCGGACGCACGCCCGAGAGCCGTGCCGCCACGCGCGCCCAGATGATCGACGCGGACGCCGCTGCACTGCGCGCGCTGGCCGGACCCATCGCCGAAGCCGTCGCGATGGACGCCGTGTGCGTGTTCGGCAGCAAGGACATCATCGAGGCGTCCGATGCCGGCCTTGCGGTTATCGACCTGCTGAACGAGTAGACCCGCGACGTAAACAGAGCGATTCGACCGCGGCCCCGACGCAGACGCCGGGGCCGCCTCGCGCCCAGCCCCTTTCGCACGCAACCGCGACAGCGCGTCACGGCGGTCACGGACCGAGGCCGGAATGGCAACAATGCATCGAATTCGGAATACGCGCGGGGGTCGAAAGCGCGAATAGCGGCCCTGCTATGGTGTCGCGCATTTTGCGACCAGGCATTCTGTCGAAAGGAGCCCCTCGGGTTCTCCGCAACGCAGCCCTGAGAGTTCCGAATTCGATGCATTATCGCCACCCGAACCCCTGCCGGATGCTCGCACGCCCGGCCTTTGCCTGGCAAGCCCTGAAAATCGCACTTCCGAAGCACACGTCCTCGCGCTTGAGCTAGAATAAGCGGTTGGAACCGAGTGCGTGCGAAGCGATTGGATCCGGGGGTCGTCCCGGCCGTTGACGGCCGAGGCGGACGCGCCTGTCGCCGAGCGTGCGGCCGCGCTTGACCGAGCGCCGCAATAATGATAGTAATACAGTATCAAATAGACGAGAAGAATACGGAGAGCTGCTGTTATGCTGGAACTCAAGAACCTCACCTTCGAGGTGCCGCTTGCGGACGGATCGAAGGAAACGAAGCGCATCATCGACGATCTGTCGCTCACCATCCCCGACGGCCGCTTCACGGTTATCACCGGCCCGAACGGCGGGGGCAAGTCGACGCTGGCCAAGCTCATCATGGGCGTCGAGCGCGCGACGAGCGGCCAGATCCTGCTGGACGGCGAGGACATCACCGACCTGTCCATCTCCGAGCGCGCCAAGAAGGGCATCGGCTACGGTTTCCAACAGCCCGCACGCTTCAAGGGCATGAAGGTGAAGAAGCTGCTGGACATCGCGGCCGGCAAGAAGCTGCCGATGCTCGCGTGCAACGAGTACCTGGCGAAGGTGGGCCTGTGCTCGGCCAGCTACCTCACGCGCGAGGTGGACAAGAACCTGTCCGGCGGCGAGGTGAAGCGCATCGAGATCGCCACCATCCTCGCGCGCGACCCGAAGCTGGCCATCTACGACGAGCCCGAGGCGGGCATCGACCTGTGGAGCTTCGACCGCCTGACCGAGACGTTCCGCGACATCCACGAGGCGCGCGACGGCCGCTCCATCGTGATCATCTCGCACCAGGAGCGCATCATCCAGCTGGCCGACGAGATCGTGCTTCTGCGCGACGGCAAGGTTGCCGAGACGGGCACGCCCGAGGAGCTCATGCCGAAGCTGGGCTTCGTGGCGAAGGGCATCCCCGGCTGCCAGCTGAGCACCCCCACCGAGCTGCACCTCACGGAGATCGCCACCACCTGCTAACCCGCCCACGCCGCGCTGCGAATGTTTCACGTGAAACATTCGTTCGCGTTCACGCACGCGGCAGCTGCGCGAAGCCGCCGCTCTGAACCAGAAGGAGGCCATCATGGCTGTTGATCTTTCCCCTATCGACGAGAGCCTGCTCGCCGAAATCGCCAACATACACGGCATGCCGAAAGGCGCGTTCAACATCCGCAAGGACGGCGAGCTCGTCGAGCGCCACTCCTCGGCGAACATCGAGATCGCCACGAAGACGGACAACCCCGGCATCGACATCCGCATCAAGGCCGGCACGAAGGGCGAGACGGTGTACATCCCCGTCATCGTCACGCAGTCGGGCCTGAAGGACGTCGTGTACAACACGTTC